>VFQP010000328.1_pt1 | contig 105134 bp, 97 predicted proteins | sample 3512351 | NCBI WGS metagenome assembly VFQP01 (sample SAMN10412372, study PRJNA504923) | tailings metagenome | isolation source: Relicate 1 Philex TSF1 revegetated site | place: Philippines: Tuba, Benguet | collected 2017-08-29
CGCATTTCTGCTCCATGTGCGGGCCGAAATTCTGCTCGATGAAGATCACGCAGGATGTGCGGGATTACGCTGCGACGCTCAACGACCCGGCTTTGCGCGCGACCGCCGGCGGCGACGCGCTCACAGCCGAAGCCGGCATGGCCGAAATGAGCCAGCGCTTCCTGAAGATGGGCGGCGAGGTCTATGTCGAGGCCGATGCGGTGAAGGCGAGCAACCGGGGGCTGTGATCGGAGATCGCAACTTCCTCTGACGTCATGTCCGGCTTGTCCCGGGCATCCACGACTTGATCTCGCAACGACAGCAATTCGCGAACGCCCGGGCAGATCCGGTCATGCCGCAAGGGCGACGGCCTATCGCTCCGGGATTTCGTCAGGTCGCTCCAGCCTGAGGTCCGTGCAGGTAAAGCTGCGGTAGGGCTCCGGCAAAAACTCCCGTTTCAATCCATCGAGCACTTCCTCGCGGCGGATGCGAACACCCATCGGAGGCCAGGTCGTTTCTGTTCCCGGCTCGAACAGCGAGAAAACGATCTCCCAGCCGGGCCGGGCCGTAAGCAGGGATCGCAAGGCATCGACGACATCCGCGCGCAGCAGCGACAGGTTCATGTTGATCAGCAACTGGGGATGGCCCCAGTAATCGGCGAGAATGTAGTAGTCGCCTGTCCCAGGTCCGTCATGCCGGCCGAAACGGGACATGAGATTGAAGGCCTCCTGATAGAGCTTCTCGAACATCGCGGCTTCGAGGTCGCGATCCTCATCGGATTTCATTGTTCACTCCCTTATCCGCATTCGACGGATCCAGTAGAGCCACTCGCGTCTATAAAGGTTCAAGTTGAAGCCTCTTATCCTCGGATCTGAAGATGAGAGGATCGAATCGACGACCTGGCGCGCCTGACCTGGCGTGAGATCGTGAGATCGCCAACCCCGCTCTGCGAGGAAGGCTTTGTAGTGCTGTTCTACCGCAACGCTGTATGCTCTATGCGCGTGGTCAAAATAGTGCGGCCCTGCCCGAAGGGGACCTGTCTTTGCGTCCTGAAAGATACGCCGCGTTTCCGGGGTAAAATTTTGACTGTCGACAAAGGCCTGTGGGACGAAATGGTGTCCGTCAGCTGCAACCTCTATGCGCTCGGGCTCGGCTGCCCCACCGACCTCGTTTGCACCGGACAAGCTACCTCCCTCACCAGAGGCGCCGGTCCATTGCCCACCGTCCGGGTTTCCCGCCGGCACGCGGGGCTGGGACGGATTGTAAGCGTGTTGAGATAGCGGCTGTCGAAAGGCGGCCAGAACTTGCGAGAGGCGCCAATTCGCAAGCGCTACCTTGGTCCGAACGATATCTCGGCGCATCGAGGCAAGGGTCAGTTCGGCACGTGCCTGGTGGATGAGTGCCCTAGCTTCGTTCCTTTCTGCCTCGATGCATTTTCCCAAGTGCACCTCCGATTCTCTGGCAGATGTTCTTATTTTGTTCCGTCATGGTGTCAAGTATAATTTCCTATTCTTATTTGCGACAGGAAGAGGATGCCGGGGGCGTGCGTCGAGCGCTCTTCCATGCTTTCCTCCCCACCCCTTCCGACCCAGAGCCCTCCCATGCCCGCCTCCCGCCGCGTCGTCCTCGCCTCCCGCCCCGACGGCATCCCGCAGGCCGAGCACTTCCGCATCGAGACCATCGACACGCCCGCGCTGAAGCCCGGCGACATCCTCGTCCGCAACCAGTTCCTCTCCGTCGAGCCGGCCATGCGCGGCTGGGTCTCGGCGGTGGCGAACTATTCCCAGCCGGTCGGCATCGGCGAGGTCATGCGCTCCTTCGCCTCCGGCGAGGTGGTCGCCTCGGAGCATCCGGGGTTCGCGCCCGGCGACAAGGTCACGGGCATGTTCGGCTGGCAGGAGCTTGCCGCCGTTCCCGCCTCCGCCGTCCAGCGCAAGGTGACCGAGAGCGACCTGCCGCTCTCCACCTCGCTCGGCATTTTGGGCATCAACGGGCTGACCGCCTATTTCGGCCTGCTCGATATCGGCCTGCCCAAGCCCGGCGACACCGTGGTCGTCTCCACGGCAGCCGGCTCCGTCGGCTCGGCGGTCGGGCAGATCGCCAGGATCATGGGCTGCCGCACGGTCGGCATAGCCGGCGGCGCGGAGAAAGTCCGCCAGTGCCTGGAGGATTTCGGCTTCGACGCCGCCATCGACTACAAGGCGGTGGGCGACATGGTGGGCGCCATCGCGGACGCCTGCCCGGACGGCGTCGACGTCTATTTCGACAACACCTCGGGCCTGATCTCCGACGCCGTGATGCGCCATCTCGCCGTGAAGGCGCGCGTCGTCGTCTGCGGCACCGCCTCCGTCGCAAGCTGGGACCCCTGGCCGACCGGCCCGCGCCCCGAGCGGCACCTGCTGGTCAAGCGGGCGCGCATGGAGAGCTTCGTCATTTTCGACTATGCCGACCGCGTCAGTGAGGCGCTGCCGCGTCTCGCTGCGTGGGTCCGCGAGGGCAGGCTTCGCTATGCCGAGGACATCCTCACGGGGCTCGAGGCGGCGCCCGACGCCATCGCCTCGCTCTATCGCGGCGAGAACCGGGGCAAGCGGCTGATCCGCCTGCACCCCTAGAACAGGTTCAGGCGGCGCGCGGACGCTCCACGGGCGGCGTGCCCTCGTGCATCGCGCCCATGATCGCCTTCCGGAGGTCCGGCGTGTCCTCGTATTTGTGGACGGTCACGGCGTGCTGGACGGCCGCCTCCAGCAATTCCTTGTCGCTGTCGGCGCTGATCGCCACCGTGCAGACCATCTCGCTGGGCATTTCGCGGCAGTCGATGAATTTGCGGGACATCTCTCCCTCCCGTCTGAGCCGGAACCAGCGGAGGCTAGTCCCGACGCAGCAACGGGCCAATGCGGAGCAACCCTGAAACAGGGACGCGCGAGCCGCGCGCCCTGTTGCGTCATCGGGCCTTCGGCGGGGCGTCGGCGAGCAGCGCCTTGAGGTCGAGACGCCGGGTCACCATGGCCAGCGTGCCGTCGGCGTTCTTCGGCCAGTCGGCGGGCTCGCGGTCCCAGTAGAGCTCGACGCCGTTGCCGTCGGGGTCGGTCAGGTAGAGCGCCTGGGAGACGCCGTGGTCGCTCGCGCCGTCGAGCCGGATGCCGGCCTCCGCCAGCCGGCGCAGCGCGTCGGCGAGGGCGGCGCGGTCGGGATAGAGGATGGCGGTATGGAAGAGGCCGGTCGTGCCGGGCGCCGGCGGGCGGCCGCCCTTGCTCTCCCAGGTGTTGAGGCCGATGTGGTGGTGATAGCCGCCGGCCGAGAGGAACACCGCCTGGTCGCCGTAGCGCTGGGTCACCTCGAAGCCGAGCACGTCGCGGTAGAAGCCGAGCGCGCGGTCGAGGTCGGCGACCTTGAGATGGACGTGGCCGATGCGCACGCCCGGCGCGATCGGGTCACGCGGTGTTTCGACGGAAGCGATCGGGCGGGTGCTCTTTTCGGCGGATTGTTCGGCGACGGGCTTTTCAGCAACAGACTTTTCAGCAACAGACATGGCAAATCTCCTCGGCGTGCGGGTGGGGCGGGCTCAAGCCCGCCCCTTGCCGTGAAACATGCGCCGGGATGCCCGGCCGTGCGAGTCCGGCAATCCGATTCTTGCAAAGGCGCAAGCCCGGCTTGCGGTCAGGACAGCCGGCTCGCCAGAATCTTGTCGATGCGCCGGCCGTCGAGGTCCAGCACCTCGAAGCGCCAGCCGGACTTCTCGAAGCTCTCGCCGACCTGCGGCAGGCGCTGCATCTCGGCCAGCACGAAGCCGGCGACCGTCTGGAAGTCGGCGTCGCGGTCGACCTGGATGCCGAGCTGCGCGGCGAACTCGTCCGCCGCCATCCAGCCGGAAATGATCAGCGAGCCGTCCTCGCGGGTGACGAGGGGCAGTTCCTCGTCCACCTCTTCCTGCAGCGCGCCGACAATCGCCTCCAGCACGTCGTTGGCGGTGACGATGCCCTCGAAATGACCGTACTCGTCGAAGACCAGCGTCATGTGCACGTGGCTGCCGCGAATGGCGCGCAGCACGTCGAGCGCGTGGGTGCGGTCGAGCACGATGGGCGCTTCATGAACGAGGCTGGCGAGATCCGGCCGGGCACGCGCCGAGAAGGCCTCCAGCACGTCCTTGGCCAGCACCACGCCGATGATCGAATCGGCATCGCCGTCCTGCACCGGCAGGCGCGAGCGGCGCGAGGCGCGCACGCGCTGGCGGATGGTCTCCAGCGGTTCGGCGAGATTGATCACCTCGACCTCGCGGCGCGGGGTCATCAGGGCGTTGGCGGTGCGGTCGGCGAGGCGCATGACGCCGGCGATCATCTCGCCCTCGTCGCGCTCGATGACGCCGGCCGTCTCGGCCTCGGCGATGATAGTCTTGACCTCTTCCTCGGTCACCTTGTCGCCGCTTTCGCCGCGCTGGCCGAGCAGCGCAAGGACAAGGCGGCCGGAATTGTCCAGCAGCCAGACCAGCGGCGCGCCGATCTTCGAGAGCACGCTCATGGCGGGAGCGACCCTGGCGGCGACGCGCTCGGGATCGCGCAGGGCGATCTGCTTCGGCACCAGCTCGCCGACGATCAGTGAAAGATAGGTGATCAGCACGACCACGACGCCGACGCCGAGCCATTCGGCGACGTTCTGCGACAGGCCCATTTCCTGCATCCAGTTCGACAGGCGGACGCCGAGCGTGGCGCCCGAGAAGGCGCCGGAGAGGACGCCGACGAGCGTGATGCCGATCTGGACGGTGGAGAGGAAGCGGCCGGGATGTTCTGCGAGGCGGATCGCGACTTCTGCGCCCCTGCTGCCCTGATCCGCGAGTATCTTGAGCCGGGCGGGCCGGGACGAAACCACCGCCAGTTCGGACATGGCAAGAACGCCATTGACGACGGTGAGGACCAGGATGATCGCAATTTCAAGTAACACGAAAGCTCGCAAGGGTGCGGTCGCCGCACTCGATATCGGCCCGCTTCTGGCTGCTCCATATAGGATGACGGGTGCCTCTGGCTATGCGACCGAGCGCGCATCACGGGTCCGCACGGTTCCACGCCGCTTCGCTTGACAGGGGCCGGACGCCCGGAGACAAGGCCCGGACACTCGAAATCGAGCCAAGACTTTCAGCTAGGCAAGACTTCGAGCCGAGACAGCCAGCGCGGAAACCCACCCATGTCGCACGCCCAGCTCCAGTCCGTCATCGAGGCCGCCTTCGAGAACCGCGCGTCGGTGGACGCCTCCACGAAGGGCGAGATCCGCGACGCCGTCGAGACCGCGCTGAACCTGCTCGATTCGGGCACCGCACGCGTTGCCGAGAAATCGGGCGGCGAATGGGTGGTCAACCAGTGGCTGAAGAAGGCGGTGCTCTTGTCGTTCCGCCTCAACGACATGACGCCGATCGCCGGCGGCCCCGGCGGCTCGACCTGGTGGGACAAGGTGCCGTCCAAGTTCGACGGCTGGGGCGCGGCCGAATTCGGCAAGGCCGGCTTCCGCGCCGTGCCGAACTGCGTCGTGCGCCGCTCGGCCTTCATCGCCAAGAACGTCGTGCTGATGCCCTCCTTCGTGAATCTCGGCGCCTATGTCGACGAGGGCACGATGGTCGACACCTGGGCCACCGTCGGTTCCTGCGCGCAGATCGGCAAGAACGTCCACCTCTCCGGCGGCGTCGGCATCGGCGGCGTGCTGGAGCCGCTGCAGGCCAATCCGACCATCATCGAGGACAACTGCTTCATCGGCGCCCGCTCCGAGGTGGTCGAGGGTGTGGTCGTCGGCGAGGGCTCGGTCATTTCCATGGGCGTGTTCATCTCGGCCTCGACCAAGATCGTCGACCGGTCGACCGGCGAGATCCATGTCGGCCGCGTGCCGCCCTATTCCGTCGTGGTCTCCGGCAACCTGCCCGGCAGGCCTCTGCCGGACGGCACGCCCGGCCCCTCGACCTATTGCGCCGTCATCGTGAAGCGGGTCGACGCGCAGACCCGTTCCAAGACCGGCATCAACGAGCTGCTGCGCGACTGAGCGCAGCACAGGCAAGGGCGGCGGGCCATGGCGCGGATCGACTGGACCGACCGGCAGATCTGGCTCGAGCCCGGCGCCTGGTCCTATCTGTTCCTGTCCTTCGACGGGCGCATCCCGCGCCTGCCCTTCTGGGTGGCGGCGGCGGTGCTCAACGTCTTCGCCTATATCGGCGACCGTCTCGCCATGGATTTCGGCGGCCACCCGGCGGCGGCCGTGGTCGGCCTCGCCTTCCTCTATCCATCGCTGGCACTCTCGATCAAGCGCGCCCACGACCGGGGCCACTCCGATCTCTACCTGCTGTTCTTCTTCCTGCCGGCCTTCCTCGTCAGCTTCCTGCAGGTGCTCGGCTACATGGATTCACGCGGGCCGATGGGCCCGGTCCTGTTCATTCTGGGCCTGTGGGTGCTGGCGGCGCTCATCGCGCTGGTCATCGATCTCGGCCTGATGCGCGGCCAGGAAGGCCCCAATCGTTACGGACCGGACCCCCTTGCGTGACACGCCGCTGAAACCTTTGGCATTGACGAGGTAATCCGATGCCCGCCAGTGTTCGGCGAGGCGGCTGATAGGATCGGAGACGGCAATGCAATTCATGGGTATCGACTTCCAGAAGCTCCTGCTCACAGTGGACGGCCGCATCGGCCGGCAGACCTTCTGGATCGGTTTCGCCGCGCTGATCGTGGCCGGCCTTCTCAACGGGCTGATCATCGGCTCGATCAGCACGATACTGGCCACCCTCGTCAGCCTCGCCCTCGCGGTGCCGGCCTATTGCGTGTCGATCAAGCGCTCCAATGATCGCGGCCATCCGCAGATGTACGTTCAGGGCTTCTTCATCGCGTCGATCGCCTTTCAGGTCCTGACGCTCATCGGCGTCTTCGGCTTCCTCGGTTATTTCATCGCCGGCCTCGTCGGCCTGATCATCGGCGTCGCCGCCATCTGGCTGCTGATCGATCTCGGCGCGCTCGAAGGCACCAAGGGCCCGAACGCTTACGGCCCCGATCCCCTGGAGACAGTGCAGGCATGAATGCCGATCCGGTCGCGCTGACGCGCGCCCTCGTCCAGTGCCAGTCCGTCACGCCTGAGGAGGGCGGCGCTCTCGCCGCCCTCGAAGCCGTCCTGCGGCCTGCCGGCTTCGCCGTCGAGCGCGTGACCTTCTCCGAGCCCGGCACGCCGGATGTCGAGAATCTCTACGCCCGCATCGGCACTGAAGCGCCCTATCTGCTGTTCGCCGGCCATACGGACGTCGTGCCGCCCGGCGATCCCCGGCAATGGAGCCACGGTCCCTTCGCGGGCGATATCGCGGACGGCGAACTCTATGGCCGCGGCACCGTCGACATGAAGGGCGGCATCGCCTGCTTCCTCGCCGCCGCCCTCGACCATGTCGCGGCGAATGGCGGCCGTCCCAAAGGCTCCATCGGTTTCCTGATCACCGGCGACGAGGAGGGGCCCTCGGTCAACGGCACGGTCAAGCTGCTGGAATGGGCGCATGCGCGCGGCGAGCGCTTCGACCATTGCATCGTCGGCGAGCCGAGCAACCCTGAAGCGCTCGGCGACATGATCAAGATCGGCCGCCGCGGCTCGCTCTCCGCCATCGTCACCGTCGAGGGCCGGCAGGGCCATGTCGCCTATCCGCAGCGGGCGGCCAACCCGATCCCCGTGCTCATCGACATCCTTGGCCAACTGACCGCCAGGCCGCTCGATGCCGGCAACCAGCATTTCCAGCCGTCGAACCTCGAAATCACCTCGGTCGATGTCGGCAATGCCGCGACCAACGTCATCCCGCAGAAGGCGGTGGCGCGGTTCAACATCCGCTTCAACGACGAGCACACGCTGGACGGCCTGAAGGCGTGGATCGAAGGGGTTGTCGCGGCCTGCGCCCGGCCCGGCATCGTGCCGTCGGTCACTTACGCCCGCGGCAATTCGCAGAGCTTCATCACCAGGCCCGGTCCCTTCGTCGACATGATCGCGGCGACCATTGCCGAGGTCACCGGCCGCAAGCCGGAGCTCTCAACCTCCGGCGGCACGTCCGATGCGCGCTTCATCAAGGACTATTGCCCGGTGGTCGAGTTCGGCCTCGTCGGCCAGACCATGCACGCGGTGGACGAGCGTGTGCCGGTCGCCGACCTCGTCGCGCTGACCGCGATCTATCGCCGGATCATCGACCGGTATTTTGGTGGATCGTGATATCGGAGCACCGCGCCCAGAGCGGGCAAATTGCACGAATGGAGTGCGTCCTTCGAGGCTCGCCTTTCAGGCTCGCACCTCAGGATGAGGAGGGTTGTGGAATGCACGGCCGTCCGATGATGCGCGACGAGCAGGCTTAGTCCTGCACCGATGCCAGTCATCAACCTCCCTCATCCTGAGGTGCGAGGGCGTCAGCCCGAGCCTCGAAGGACGCACTTCATCCGTGCAGGGCGCTTCCTGCTGATCGGGAGATCGCCCTACTTCCCCTCCACGGCATCAGCCAGCGGCACCCATGTCGCCGGATAATCCACCTGCGTCAGGTAGAGCGCATGCGGCGGGCCGACTGTGCCGCAGGCCTTGCGGTCGCGCGCTGCCAGCGCCTCGCGAACATCATCGGCAGTCCACAGCCCCTCGCCGGCGAGCTTCACCGTGCCGACCATCGAGCGCACCTGATTGTGCAGGAACGAGCGCGCGTCCAGCCGGCATTCGATGCCGGTTTCCGTCCGCGTGATGTCGAACCGGTCGAGGTTCTTCACCGGCGACTTCGCCTGGCACTCCGTCGAGCGGAACGTCGTGAAATCGTGCCGGCCGACCAGCACTTGCGCCGCCTCCTGCATGCGCGCGACATCCAGCGGTTTCGGCGACCACCAGGCGCGCTTGGCGTCGAGGGTCAGCGGCGGCCGGCGGTCGATGATCCGGTAGAGATAGTGCCGCCTGACCGCCGAGAAGCGCGCGTCGAACGCATCCGGCATCTTCTCGACGGCGACCACGGCGATGGCCTCGTCCTTGAGGTAGCGGTTGGTGGCGTCGCGCACGACCCGGTTCGGCCAGTCGCGTGTGAGGTCGACATGGGCGACCTGGCCCGTCGCGTGGACGCCGGTATCGGTGCGCCCCGCGCCCGCAACCGTCACGGCCTCGCCGGAAAACTCCGCGACCGCGCGGACGAGTTCGCCCTGCACCGACTTGCCGAAGCTCGCCCCCTGCATCTGCCAGCCGATATAGGGCTCGCCGTCATATTCGATGGTCAGCTTGTAGCGCGGCATTACCCGAAAGCCGTACCGGGGCCGATCTTCGCGCCGTTGAGGAAATCGGCCGCCTTCATCGCCTTCGACCCGGCGCGCTGGACTTCCACCAGCCGCACCGCGCCCTCGCCGCAGCCAATGGCGAGCGCATCGTCCAGCACCGTGCCGGGGTTCCCTTGTCCGTCGGCCAGTGACGCGCGCAGCACCTTCACGCGTTCCTTGCCCTTGCCGAGATCGGCCTCGAACCACGCGCCGGGGAACGGCGACAGCCCCCTGATCCTGTTGTGGACTTCCACGGCCGGCCGCGACCAGTCGATGCGCGCCTCGGCCTTGTCGATCTTGGCGGCATAGGTGACGCCGTCCTCGGCCTGGGATGAGAAGGCGAGCGACCCCCTGTCGAGCGCGGCGAGCGCCCGCACCATCAGGTCGGCGCCGAGCACGCTCATCCGGTCGTGCAGGTCCTGCGCGGTCATGTCGGGCGCAATCGCGATGCGCTCGACCATGCCGACCGGACCGGTGTCGAGGCCCTCGTCCATCCGCATGACCATGACGCCGGTCTCCGCATCCCCCGCCATGATGGCGCGCTGGATGGGGGCAGCGCCCCGCCAGCGCGGCAGCAGCGAGCCGTGGAGGTTGAGGCAGCCGAGCGCGGGGGCCTCCAGCACCGGCGCGGGCAAGATCAGCCCATAGGCGACGACCACGGCGACATCGGCGTTGAGCGAGGCGAAGTCCGCCTGCGCCTTTTCCTCGCGCAGCGTCCGCGGCGTGAAAACCGGGATGCCGAAGCGGTCGGCGAGCTTGTGGACCGGCGTCTTCTGCTCGTCCATGCCGCGGCCGGCCCGCTTCGGCGCGCGGGTATAGACCGCGACCACGTCATGGCCCTGCCCGATGATCTCCGAGAGCGTCGGGACCGCGAAATCCGGCGTCCCCATGAAGACGACGGAGAGGCTCACGCCGTCGCCTCGCGCTTCGCCGCCTTCGAGAACTTCTTCATCACCCGCTCGCGCTTCAGCCGCGACAGGTGGTCGATGAACAGCACGCCGTTGAGGTGGTCGAGTTCGTGCTGCACGCAGGTCGCCAGCAGCCCGTCGCAGTCGAGTTCCTGCAGCTTGCCGTCGAGATCGAGATAGCGCACGCGGCACTTCGCCGGCCGCTCCACCTCCTCGTAATATTCGGGGATGGAGAGGCAGCCCTCCTCGTAGACGGAGAGCTCGTCCGAGGTCCAGGTGATCTCCGGGTTGATCAGCACGATCGGCTGTTTCGGCTCTTCCTTGCGCGCGAGATCGATGGTGACGATGCGCTTCGGCACGGCGATCTGGATGGCGGCAAGGCCGATGCCGGGCGCCTCGTACATGGTCTCCAGCATGTCGTCCGCGAGCCGGCGCACTGCGGCGTCGACGCCGGCCACCGGCTCGGACACGAGCTTCAGCCGGGTATCGGGAATGACGATGATCTCGCGGAGGGCCATGGCAGGGGTTTTTCGGAAACGATCTTCGGGCGGCGGATGACGCGCCTGAGTTAAGCGCCCGCGCCGCGGGGGTCAATCGGCGGCCGGCGTGCCGAGCAGCACGAGCAGCCGCAGCAGCTCTGCCCGCTCGGCATCGTTCAGGCGCGCGGCGATGCGCGCCTCGTGGGCCGCGACGATGTCCCGGCCCTCCCGCAGCAGGGCCTCGCCCGCCTCCGTCAGCGCCAGCGCATGGCTGCGCCGGTCGACCTTGGAGCGATGCCGCCGGGCGAGCCCGCGCCGCTCGAACTCGTCCATCATCGCGACGAAGTTCGGCCGCTGGATGCCGAGCTCCGCGGCGATCTCGCGCTGGCTCCGGCCCGGATTGGCCTCAATCAGCACCAGCGCGCTGAACTGCGCGGGCTTCAGGCCGAGCGGGGCGAAGCTCGCCAGGAAATCCTCGAAGACCTTCAGCTGGGCGCGCCGCAGGCGATAGCCGAGGAGGCCGCCGAGCATGCCCTCCGACAGCCCGGCCTCCGTCTCGTTTTCGCGCGCTGCTCTGGCCGCCGCTGCCGCCGTCATGTCAGGCTCGCTCCCATCGGGGACTGCGTCACGGGAACTGTTGTGCTCCCCGCCAAGATAGTTATACTTCATATCTAATTCACGCGGAAGCGCCCGATAGAGGCGAATCGCGAAAGGGAGGACGATGACCGTGACGGCCCGGCCGTTCCATGCGGACTGCGCGACGGCCTGCCCGGTGAAGCGCCGACAGGCGCGGGGTGGGGCTGTCCATGGATAGCACGATCCTTCTGTTCCTGCTGCAGGACGGCCTGACCAACGGCGCGATCTATGCGCTGCTCGGCCTCGCGCTGGTTCTGGTCTTCGCGGTGACGCGGGTGATCTTCGTGCCGCAGGGCGAGTTCGTCGCCTATGGCGGGCTCACCTTCGCGCTGCTGGAGGCCGGCAAGCTGCCCGGCACGGCCTATATGGTCGTCGCGTTCGGCGCCGCCGCCTTCGCCATGGAGATCGTGTCGCGGTGGCGCGACCTCAGCCTCGGCGTCATCGCGCGGGAGGCCGCCTTCAAGCTGGGACTGCCGCTGGCCATCCTGTTCCTCGCCAAGGCCGTGGTGGCGGCGCAGCCGGGCGCTGCGGTCAATCTCCTCCTGACCATCGCCATCGTTGCGCCCATCGGGCCCTATCTCTACCGCGTCGCGTTCCAGCCCATCGCCGACGCCTCGGTTCTGGTCCTCCTCATCACCGCCGTCGGCGTCCATCTCGCCATGACCGGCATCGGCCTCGTCTTTTTCGGGGCGGAGGGCCTGCGCGCCCCGCCGATCTCCTCGGCCGTGCTGCCGGTCGGCCCCATCGTCGTCACCGGCCAGAGCCTCGGCATCTACGCCATCACCGCCGCGCTGATCGTCGCGCTCTACCTGTTCTTCGGCCGCACCATCACCGGCAAGGCGCTGCGCGCCACCGCCATCAACCGCATCGGCGCGCGCCTCGTCGGCATCCGCCTCGCGCTTTCGGGCCGCATCGCCTTCACGCTGGCGGCGGTCATCGGCGCGGTCTCCGGCGTGCTGATCGTGCCGATGACGACGCTTTATTACGACACCGGCTTCCTCATCGGCCTCAAGGGCTTCGTCGCCGCCATTATCGGCGGGCTCGTCAGCTACCCGCTCACCGCTGCGGCCGCCCTTCTCGTCGGCATCGTCGAGGCCTTCGCCTCCTTCCATGCCAGCGACTGGAAGGAGGTCATCGTCTTCACCCTGCTGCTGCCGGTCCTCCTCATCCGCTCGTGGACCGATCCGCATTCGGACGAGGAGGAGTGATGCACCGCCTCGTCCTCCCCGTGTTCGCCGCCATCGTCGCGCTGATCCCGCTCGTTCCCGGCGTCTCGGTCTTCTGGATCACCCTGCTCGACAATATCGGCCTCGCCTCGCTGGTCGTCATGGGCCTCGTCCTCCTGACCGGCGTCGGCGGCATGACCTCGTTCGGCCAGGCTGCCTTCTGCGGCTTCGCGGCCTACACCACTGCCGTCATGACCGCGAAGTTCGGCTGGTCGCCGTGGGCGAGCCTGCCCGTGGCGCTGGTGGTTACCGGCCTTGCCGCCGTCGTGCTCGGCCTCGTCACGGTGCGCCTCTCCGGCCACTTCCTGCCCCTCGGCACCATCGCCTGGGGCATCGCGCTCTACTACGCCTTCGGCAAGCTGGAGCTTCTCGGCCGCCACGACGGCATTTCCGGTATCCCGCCCCTGTCGCTGTTCGGCTGGTCGCTGGTCGATCCGCGCGCCGCCTATTACGTCATCTGGGGCGCGGTGCTGGGCGCCGCCGTCCTGACCATGAACCTGCTCGATTCCCGCACGGGACGCGCCATCCGGGCGCTGCGCGGCGGCCGCGTCGCGGCGGAGGCCTTCGGCATCGAGCCGGCGCGCATGAAACTCGCGGTCTTCGTCTATGCCGCGCTGCTGGCGGGCCTGTCCGGCTGGCTCTACGCCCATGTCCAGCGCGCCGTGAACCCGACGCCCTTCGGCGTCCATCCGGGCATCGAATATCTGTTCATGGCGGTGGCCGGCGGTGCGGGCCAGGTCTGGGGCGCCATCGTCGGCGCTGGGCTCGTCACCTTCCTGAAGGACGCGCTCCAGCGCGTCGTCCCGGCCCTGTTCGGCACGTCGGCGCAATACGAGACCATCGTCTTCGGCCTCCTTCTGGTGGTCATCCTGCAGGTCGCGAAGGACGGGCTCTGGCCGCGCATCGCTGCGCTGTTCCCGCCGCCGCCTCCCGCGCCGGTCGATAGTGCCGCCGAGCCGCTGCCCGCCCGCCCGCGCGCGACCGCCGAGCCGCTGCTTGAGGTCTCTGGCGCGCGCAAGACCTTCGGCGGCCTCGTCGCCGTCAACGATGTGTCGCTCAGGGTGAAGCGCGGCGAGATCGTCGCCCTGATCGGGCCGAACGGCGCGGGCAAGAGCACCACCTTCAACCTGATCACCGGCGTCCTGCCGGCGAGCGGCGGCACAATCTCCGTCGCGGGCGAACGGATCGACGGCGCGCGCCCGCAGGCCATCGCCGCGCGCGGCGTCGCCCGCACCTTCCAGCACGTCAAGCTGCTGCCCGAGATGAGCGTGCTCGACAATGTCGCCATCGGCGCGCATCTGCGGGGGCATGCCGGCTTCCTGCGGGGGCTCCTCCGCCTCGACCGGCCGGAGGAGCGGCGCATGCTCGCCGAGGCTGCCCGGCAGATCGCCCGCGTCGGCCTTGCCGAACACATGCACAAGCCCGCCGGCTCTCTGGCGCTCGGCCAGCAGCGCATCGTCGAGATCGCACGCGCCCTCTGCCTTGCCCCCGACCTCCTGCTGCTCGACGAACCCGCCGCGGGTCTCCGCCATTTCGAGAAGGCGGCGCTCGCCGATCTCCTCCGCCAGCTGCGCGCCGAGGGCGTCGCGGTGCTGCTGGTCGAGCACGATATGGGCTTCGTCATGAGCCTCACCGATCATGTCGTGGTGCTCGATTTCGGCACCCGCATCGCCGAGGGGCCGCCGGCCGAGATCAAGCGCAACCCGGCCGTGCTCGCCGCCTATCTCGGAGCCGAGGCATGAGCGCGCTGCTCGCCGTCGAGAACCTGTCGGTCGCCTATGGCCGCGTCGAGGCGGTCAGCGACGTGTCGCTCTCCGTCGCGCCCGGCGAGATCGTCACCGTCATCGGCGCCAACGGGGCCGGCAAGAGCACGCTGCTCAATGCCGCCATGGGCCTCCTGCCGGCGCGCGGGCGTGTCGCCTTCGAGGGCCGCGACATCGTCGCTGTCGAGGCCGAGGACCGCGTCGCGCTCGGCCTCTGCCTCGTCGCCGAGAAGCGCGAGCTGTTCGGCGCCATGACCGTCGAGGACAACCTGATCCTCGGCGCCTTCCGCACCGGCCGCAGCCTTGCCGCCGAGACGCTCGCCGAGGTCTTCGCCCGCTTCCCGCGCCTCAAGGAGCGCCGCGCCCAGCTCGCCGGCACGCTCTCCGGCGGCGAGCGGCAGATGCTCGCCATGGGGCGGGCGCTGATGAGCCGCCCGCGCCTCCTCATGCTCGACGAGCCGAGCCTCGGCCTCGCGCCGAAAGTGGTCGCCGACATCTTCGCGATCATCCGTGACCTCCGCGCCACCGGCGTCGCCATCCTGCTGGTCGAGCAGAACGCCCGCGCCGCGCTGAACGCCGCCGACCGCGCCTATGTCATGGAGCTCGGACGGATCGGACTGGAGGGGTCGGCCGCCGAACTCGCCAGTGATCGGCGCATCGCGGAGAGCTATCTGGGGCTGGGCGGCTAAGGGGGCAGGTGGCTTCAACAGCTGCACCGGCCATTCAGTAGGAACCCTGCATCAAAGAAGTGCGTCCTTCGAGGCTCGCTTTGCTCGCACCTCAGGATGAGGAGGGTGGAGGATCGCATAGGGGTTGAACGATGCGCATTGGCCGAGTTCCGTCAAACCCTGATGCCAGACACTACATTCCTCATCCTCAGGTGCGAGCCCAAAGGGCGAGCCTCGAAGGACGCGCTTGGCTGATGCGGGGCAGCGGCAGAGCCTCCGAAGCGACTCTCAATGTGGCAGGCCCATGAGGCTTACCAACTGCGATATCCGGATCGCCGTTGGAATCGAGGCGCACCTGCCGAACGTGCCTGAAACATACCGGACCAGCGTTACGCTGTCAAGGACTAAAATCTTATCATACTGCCCAAAGTCTCAATGCGGCAGGCCCACATAGTTCTCCGACAGCGAGGTCATCGCGGCCTTCGACGCCACGAGATAGGCGAGGTCCGCCTCCTGGATCTTCTGGTCGAAGGGCGTCGCATCGGGGAAACGGTGGAGCATGGTGGTCATCCACCAGGAGAAGCGCACAGCCTTCCAGATGCGGTTCAGCGCGCGGTCCGAATAGCGGTCGAGCCCGGCATCCGACTTCTCGGCGTAATGCCCGATGATCCCTTCCGAGAGGTAGCGCACATCGCTGACCGCAAGGTTCAGGCCCTTGGCCCCCGTCGGCGGCACGATATGGGCGGCATCGCCCACCAGGAACAGACGGCCGAAGCGTAAGGGTTCGGCGACGAAGCTCCGAAGCGGCGCGATGGACTTCTCGAAGGACGGGCCGGTGGTGATCTTCTCCGCCGTCTGAGGGTCCACCCGCTGGCGCAGTTCGTCCCAGAAGCGCTGGTCGGACCAGTCCTCTATCCTGTCGCCGATCGGGCACTGGACGTAGTAGCGGCTGCGCGTATTCGACCGCATGGTGCAGAGCGCGAAGCCGCGCGGCGAATTGGCATAGACCAGTTCGTGGTCGGCCGGCGGCACCTCCGCGAGGATGCCGAGCCAGCCGAACGGATAGACCCGCTCATAGGTGGTCAGCGCCGCCTCGGGCACGCTCTGGCGGGATATGCCGTGGAAGCCGTCGCAGCCGGCGATGAAGTCGCAGGCGATCTCGTGGGTCACGCCGTCCTTCACATAGGTCACCCGCGGCGATGCGCCTTCGAAATCGTGCGGCATGACGTTCTGCGCCTCGTAGATGGTCGGCGCTCCCGAGGCGGCCCGCGCGTCCATCAGGTCGTGGGTCACCTCGGTCTGGCCGTAGATGGTCACCGACTTGCCGGACGATGCCGTCAGGTCGATGCGGTGCAGCTCGCCGTCGAAGGCGAGCGACAGGCCGTGATGGACCAGCCCCTCGCGGTCGAGCCGGGCGCCGAGGCCGATCTCGCGCAAGAGGTCGGTGGTGCCCTGTTCCAGCAAGCCGGCGCGCACCCGCGCCAGCACATAGCCGGCGCTGCGGTTCTCCAGAACGATGGTCTCGATCCCGGCCCGGTGGAGGATATGTCCGAGCAGCAGCCCGGACGGTCCCGCGCCGATAATGGCCACCTGCACGCGCTTCATCGAAATGCCCTTGCAATCACGCAACAGAGAACGGCGGCCGGTTTTCCGGCCGCCGCGTCCCGGTCTCAGTTCACCAGCGCCCAGTTGCCGTCCTTCACCGTGATCAGGATGCGGGCGCGGTCATCGACGCCGTAGCGGTCTGTCTCGGTGAACGAGAACACGCCCTGGCTGGCGGCGATGTCCTTCTCGGTCAGCATGGCCTTGCGGATCGCCTCGCGGAACTCCTGCGTGCCCGGCCGGGCCTCCTTGATCGCCACCGGCACGACCCGCTCCAGCACCTTGTAGGCGTCGAAGAGATGGGCGCCGAACTGGGTGCGCGTCTGCGCGCCGTATTTCGCCTCGTAGGCGGTGACATAGGCGAGGCCCGGCGCCTTGGTGGCGGCGCCGGCCGGCAGCAGTTCCGGCGCGATGACCGGGCCGGAGGCCATGATCACGCCCTCTGCCGAGCGCCCGGCGATGCGGATGAAGTCGCGGGTCACCGCGCCGTGGGTCTGGTAGATCGGCCCCTGGTAGCCGCGCTCGCGCAGCGCGATCTGCGGCAGCGCCGCGCCCGTGCCGGAGGCGGCGACCAGCACGGCCTCGGGCCTGAGCGAGACGATCTTCAGCGCCTGGCCGGCGACGGAGGTGTCGGCGCGCGCATAGCGCTCGTCGGCGACGAGCCGCATGCCGCCGGGCTCCGCCTGCGCCTTGAACTCGCGCAGCCACAGGTCGCCCCACGAATCCGAGAAGCCGATCATCGCGACCGTCTTCACGTTGTTCTTCTTCATGTGCTCGAACAGGGCCTTCGCCATCAGCGCCACCGGCTGCGGCATGACCACGCTCCACTTCTGCCGCTCCGGCGGCACCGGGATCGGCGCGAACGAGAAGTGCGGGATCTGCGCCTCGGCCGCGACATTGGACACGGCGATGCCGGGGGGCGTCGTTGACGAGCCCATCAGCACGTCGACCTTGTCCTGCGTCGCGAAGCGGCGGGCATTGGTGGTGGCGGCCGTCGGGTCGCCGGCATCGTCGAGCACGATGGGACGTATCTTCACGCCGGCGATCTCGGTCGGCATCAGCTCGACCGAATTGCGGATCGGAATGCCGAGCGCCGCCGCCGGACCCGTGATGGAAATGGTGATGCCGACGGTCATCTCGGCCGCCTGGCCGAAGGCCCGGCCCGAGAGCCCGGCGATGCCCAGCGCGGTGCCGCCGACAAGGGTGCTGCGTCGTGAAAGCGTGATCATCTGAAATCCTCCCGGTGTGTCGAAGGCCGCTTGGATGCGGTCCTTTGTCATTTGCGTCAGACAAGCATCCGCCGCCGCCTTTGTCATCGGCCCTCGGCCGAAATGACTTGAGGGCTGCGGGGTTCGGCATAGAGCTCCTCGACGAGAGCGGCGCGGCCGGCGATCACCGCCCGCTGGTTGATCGAGCCCTTGTCGGTCACTTCGCCGCGGTCGATGGAGAGCGGCCCGTCGAGCAGGATGATGCGCTGGATGCGCGTGGCCGAGCCCGTCGCGGCGGCGGCAAAGGCCGTGAGCCTCTGGGCATAGAGCTCGCGCAGCGCGGGATCGGCGGCCATGGCCCTGAGATCGGCAACGCCCTTCAGGTGCGGACAGGCTTCGCGCACGCCGTCCGGATCGAGGATGACGATGCCGGTGAGGTCGTCGCGGTCGAGGCCGGCGATCACCACGTCGCGGGTCATCGGCGCAGTCGCCGCGATGAAGCGCGCCCGCAGCGGGCCGACGCTGACCCATGTTCCCGTCGCGAGCTTGAAGTCCTCGGCGATGCGGCCGTCGAAATCGAAACCGCGCGTGAGATCGGACGCATCGACCGGCCGCAGCGCGTCGCCGAAGCAGTAATAGCCCTCCTCGTCGAACGCCTTGGCGGTAGCCTCGGGCTGGCGCCAGTAGCCGGGGGTGACGTTCGGGCCCTTCACCCGCGCCTCCAGCTTATCCCCTGACGGCACCAGCTTCACCGCGTTGCCGGCGACCGGCAGGCCGACATGGCCGGAGCGGCTGCCCTGCGGCGTCACCGACAGCGAGAACGGCGCGGTCTCGGTCGCGCCGAGCCCGGTCAGCATGGGCAGCCGATGGCCGGTCTCCATCACCGCGAGCTCGTCCAGCGCGCGCCAGACATGGGTCGCGAGCGAGGCCCCGGCGAAGAACAGGCACTGCAGCCGTGAGAAGAAAATCCGCCGCAGCGCGTCGTCGGCACGCAGATGCGCCACCAGCGACTCGTAGCCCTTCGGCACGTTGAAATAGACGGTCGGCGCGATCTCGCGCAGGTTCCTCACCGTCGCCTCGATGCCGCCCGGCACCGGCTTGCCGTCGTCGATATGGAGCGTGCCGCCATTGTAGAGCACGAGGCCGAAATTGTGGTTGCCGCCGAACGTGTGGTTCCACGGCAGCCAGTCGATGATGACCGGCGGCTCCTCCTTCAGGAAGGCCAGCGTCTCGCGCAGCATGACCTGGTTGGCGCAGAGCATGCGCTGCGTGTTGATCACCGCCTTCGGATTGCCGGTGGAGCCGGAGGTGAGCAGGAACTTGGCGATGGTGTCGGGGCCGATCGCGGCGTGGGCCGCGTCCACGACGGCGTCTTCGGTCTCGGCGGTGAGCGCCGAGAAAAGCGTCGCCGAGCGGCCCGGCAGGCTGCCGCTGCCGATCGCGACCTCGGTCCCGGCCGGCAGCGCCGCCGCGATGGCGGGCGCGAACGCTTTCGCGTCCGCCGCGTAGACGAGGCCGGGGGTGAGCAGCTCCATCACGTAGCGCAGCTTGGCGAAGTCGCCCGACACCAGCGAATAGGCCGGCGACACCGCGCAGAAGGGCACGCCGGCCAGCAGCGCGCCGAGAGCGATCAGGCCGTGATCGACCGAATTGCCGGAGAGGATGACGAGCGGCCGTTCGGCCGAGAGCTTGCGGCGGATGAGGGCGGTCGCGACGGCGCGCGCTGTCCGCAGTGCCTCGGCATAGGTGACGGAGCGCCAGCCCTCGCCCGCCCGTTCGGCGAGGAACACGCGGTCGGGCGTCTCATGCGCCCAGTGCAGCAGGCGGTCGGTGATCCGGTCGGGATAGGGCGGCAGCGCCTCGCGCGGCCGCAGCACAATCGCGCCGTCCGGCCGATGCTCGACATCGACCGCCGGATCGTTGAACCGGAGCGGGCGCAGCGGATGCGCCGTCACGGCATTCATGTGCGTCCTCCCTGTCCCTCTTCGTGCCGCACCTCTTGCCGGGCGCTTGCATCCTCGTTGTGGCCTAACCGGGTCTGACCTTGCCTGCCTTCTTCGTCAGGAAATCGCGCATGCGCGTCTTGGCCTCGGCATCCCCCTGAGCCACGGCGGCCATCAGCGATTCCATCAGGAGACCCGCCTGCGGATCGCTGTCGGCAATGCGCGGCAGCGCCTGAATGACAGCGAAATTGGTCATCGGCGCATTGCCGGCCATCTTGGCCGCAAGCTTCTGCGCGAGGTCGAAACCCTCGCCCGCGCCCGCCAGATATTGCGAGAAGCCGAGCGGCACGCCTTCCTCGGCGGAATAGGTGCGCCCCGTGAGCATCATGTCGGCCATCCGCGCGACGCCGACGAGGCGCGGCAGGCGCACCGAGCCGCCGCCGCCGACGAAAATGCCGCGCTGGCCCTCGGGCAGGGCGTAGAACGTGCCGGCCTCGGCGACGCGCACATGGCAGGCCGCGGCCAGCTCGAGGCCGCCGCCGATCACCGCGCCCTTCAGCGCGGCGACGACCGGCACGGGGCCGAACTGGATGCGGTCGAAGGTGCGGTGCCACATGCGCGAATGCAGCATGCCGTCCGTGACGTCGCGCTCCGTCAGTTCGGAGAGGTCCAGCCCGGCGCAGAAATGGTCGCCGACGCCGTGGATCACGACCGCGGCAATACCCTTGGGCAGGGAGGCGAAGCAGTCCTCGAGCGCCAGAACCGTCGCGTCATCCAGCGCATTGCGCTTGGCCGGCCGGTTGAGCCCGACCGTCATCACGCTGCCGCTCACCGTGATGGCGAGCGGGCCGGGCGCTGTCGCGGCGGCCGCTGATATCGGCATGGTCGGCTCCGGAGGACGATAACAGTTATATTGCATAACTAAATCGCGCCGGCAAGCCGCACCGCCTCTCAGCCGCCGTTACGGCGCAGCCAGGCGCGCATCTCGCCGATCTCGCGCTCCTGCTCGCGGATGACGTCCTCCGCCCATTTGCGCGTCTGAGGATCGCGCCCGTGCTGGAGGGCGATGCGTGCCATGGCGATGGCGCCCTCGTGATGCGGGATCATGCCGCGGACGAAATCGACGTCGGCATTGCCCGAGAAGGCGATGTCCATGTCGCGGTGCATGCGGGCATTGGCAGCCTTGAAGGCGGTCGTGGAGGGGCTCTCGGCAGCCGCAGCCGGCGGCGTCGCGCCGTGCGATCCATGGCCCTGATGCTGGGCGAGCCCGATCCCGGCGAAGCCTGCGAGCGGCAGCGCGGCGGCAAGGGCGATGGCGGCTTTGCGGATCATGGTGTTCTCCTGTCCGACGGTTTCACGTCGGCAAGGTTCTCCACCTTCCAGCGGTGGGAAGGTCAATATGCTCCTCGCAAGCTGGCCGCAGGTGCAAAGGCACTGCCCTCAGGCCAGCCAGCGCTTGCGGCGGCGGTAGTGCTTCACCGCGTGGTAGTCGACGCGCTGGTGGCCGCCGAGATAGGCCTCGGCCACGTCCGGATTGGCGCTCAGCACCTCGGCCGTGCCGTTCATCAGGATGCGGCCGTTCTCGATCAGGTAGCCGGAATGGGCGATCTCCAGCGCCGCGGTCGCGTTCTGCTCGACCAGCAGCACGGCGACGCCGCTCTCCGCATTGATCTTCTTCACGATGTCGAAGATCTCGTCGACGAGGAACGGCGCGAGGCCGAGGCTCGGCTCGTCGAGCATCAGCAGCTTCGGCTCGGTCATCAGGGCGCGCGCAATGGCCAGCATCTGCTGCTCGCCGCCGGAGAGATAGCCCGCCTTGGCTTTGGCGCGCTGGGCAAGGCGCGGGAAGGTGGCGAACATCTGCTCGACCAGCCGGTTCACCTTGGCGCGGTCGTTGTGCATGGAGGCCGCCGCCAGCAGGTTCTCGTGCGGGGTCAGGTGGCCGAACACGCGCCGGCCCTCCAGCACATGGGCGATGCCGCGCCGGACCCGGTCGGGCGGATCGAGCGCGAGAATGTCCTCGCCGGCGAAAACCACCTCGCCGCGCGACACCTCGCCGCGCTCGGGCTTCAGGAGACCGCTCACCGACTTCAGCACCGTGCTCTTGCCCGCGCCGTTGGCGCCGAGCAGCGCGACGAGCCCGCGCTCGGGCACCTCGATGGAAACGCCCTTCACCGCGAGGAAGACGCGGTCGTAGGCGACCTCGACATTGTTGAGGGTGAGAAGGGTCATGGACGGCCTTCGCTGTGGCGGAACCGGGCCGCGCGTGGCGGCCCGGTCATGACGGTCAGGTTCGGTCGATCAGGTCGATCAGGTCAGGGCGGTCACTTGCCGGTGCGGCGGAACTCTTCCGAGTATTTCCGCACCTCGCCCCAGACGACGTCCTGGTTGGCGGTGAACCAGTCGGTCACCGGAACGAACTTGTCGCCGTCCCAGCGCGCGATGCGGCCCTGTCCGCCGCCCTGATGGTCTTCCTTGGTCACGGTCGTCGGCGGCAGCATGCCGTCGGCCGTGAAGTTGGCGATCGCACGCAGGCCCTCGTTGAGCCAGGCGCCTGATATCGGACCGTTCGGCGCCTTCTCGAACGCCTTGCGCACGCCCTCCACCATGAGGGAGGCCATCTGGACGCCGTAGTTGTAATAGGCGGTGCCGACCTTGGAGCTCGGGCCCGCGCCCTTACCCTTGGAGACGACGTCGTTGATGATGTCCTGGATGGGCTTGGGATCGCGGCCCGAGGCGCAGGGCTCGACCTTGAGCACGCCCTTCACCGCGTCCTTGCCGACGACGCCCATGTCCGATTCGGACAGCCAGACCGAGGACGAGACGCGGTCCATTGGCAGGCCGTTGCGGACCGCCTCGGACAGCGCCACCGTCTGGCCGACGCCGGCGCCCCAGAACATCACGAAGTCCGGGCGCGCGCGCCGGACCTGCGGCCAGATGGCGGCCTGATCGTTGCCGGGCGGGGTGTAGGGGAAGGGCAGCAGCTCGAAGCCCTGCCGCTGCGCCAGCACCTGCAGGATCGGCAGCGGCTCCTTGCCGAAGGGCGTGTCGATGTGGACGAAGACGATCTTCTTGCCGCGCAGGTTGCCGCCGGCCACCTTGGCGAAGTGGTCGACGATCAGGCCGGCCTGCGTCCAGTAGTTGATCGACAGCGGCAGGACATAGGGGAAGGCCGTGCCGTCGGCAGCATCGCTGCGGCCCGAGAACGCGGTGATCAGGTTGATCTTGTCCTCGAGCGCGCGCGGCACGAGAGCGCGGGCGACCGGCGTCGACAGCGGATCGCAGAGAATGGCGCCCTCGCGCTTGCCGCGCTCATAGGCCTCGATGGCGCGCGGCAGGTCGTTGGCGTGGTCGGAGACGTCGGCCTGGATGCGGTGACCGTTCACGCCGCCGCGCTCGTTGATCAGCGTGAAATAGTCCCGCTGGCCCTGGCTGTATTCCGAGGTCACGAACGTATAGATGCGCGTGAAATCCTGGGCCATCGTGAAGCGGATGACCCTGTCCTGCCCGAAGGCGTGGGACGGGATGAGAGCCGGGGCGGCGAGCGTTGCCGCCGTGCCCGACACGAAGATGCGACGGTTGACTGCCATTGTGTGTTTCCTCCGCCCCGTTGTGTTTTGTCGAAGGCCGTCACCGCTGGGCGTGGCGGAACGGCCAGACGAGCATGTAGTTCCTCAGATTCGAGTAGATCTTGGCGAGGCCGAGCGGCTCGTAGAGCAGGAAGCCGATGACCAGCGCGCCATAGGCGATGAGCGGAATGTGGGCGCGCAGGTCGATGGGGATGGCGAGCCCAAACGAGGTGGCGATCGCGCCGGTCAGGTTGTTGAGGACGATCGGCGCGAACAGGATCAGCGCCGCGCCGAAGAACGGGCCGAGCACCGAGCCGAGGCCGCCGACGATCACCATGGCGAGAAGCTGGATCGACAGTTCGATATGAAACTGGTCCGGCGAGATGGCGCGCAGGTAGCAGACTGCGAGGACCGAGCCGACCACGCCGCCGATGAAGGACGAGACCCAGAAGGCCAGCAGCTTGTACTTGAACACGCTGACGCCGAGAATCTGCGCGGCATAGTCCTTCTCGCGCACGGCGGCCAGTGCCCGGCCGAAGCTGGTCCGCCCGACATTCAGCATGAACAGCGCGATCAGGAAACAGATGAACAGCGCGAAATAATAGGTCTCCGTATCGCCGCGCAGGCTGATCCCGAGGAAGCGCACCGGCGGCACCTGGATGGTCGCCAGCGAGCCGCCGGAGATCGTCGGCGTCTGCGATATGACGAAATCGACGATGTACTGCATGGCGAGCGTCGCCATGGCGAGATAGATGCCCTTCACCCGCAGCGCCGCCGCGCCGAAGATGATGCCGATGGACGCCGACAGGAGCCCGCCGACGATCATGGCGATCTCCAGCGGCACGCCCGCGCGCACCAGATGCACCGAGCCATAGGCGCCGATGGCCATGACCGCGCCGTAGCCGAGATGGATCTGGCCGGCGCCGCCCATCAGGAGGTTGAGGCCGAGCGCGGCCGAGGTCCAGATCAGCCAGGGGATCAGGTAGCCGGCAAGATAGAAGCGGTCGAGCACGAAGGGCGCCGCGATCAGGAAGGCGAGCACGGCCAGGATCAGGAAGCGGTCGAACCGCAGCGGAAAGAGCTGGCGCTCGTCCTGGTAGCGGGTGTGGCGGATGCCGGCGCGGCGATAGAACATGATGGCCTCACACGCGCTCGATATGCTCGCGGCCGAACAGGCCGTGAGGCTTCAGCAGAAGCGTCAGGAGGATGATCACCGAGGCGACGATGTCGCGCGTGCCGCCGCCGACCAGCGGGTCGATGACGCCGGTGGCAAGGCTTTCCGCGACGCCGACGATCAGGCCCGCCAGCAGGACGCCCGGGATGGAATCGAGCCCGCCGAGGATGGCGATGGCGAGCGCCTTGACCAGCAGCAGCGACAGCGACCAGTCGACGCCCTGCGTCGCGCCCCAGAGGATGCCGGCGGAGGTCGCCATGACCGCGCCGAGGCCCCAGGCGACCGCGATGGCGCGCTCCACCCGGATGCCGACCGACCAGGAGGCGGTCTGGTCGTCGGCCACCGCCCGCATGACCACGCCGTAGCGCGAGTTGAAGAAGGCGAGCGACAGGACGATCAGTCCGAGCGAGATCAGCCCGCCGATCATCGTCGCGCGGTTCAGCAGCAGTTCGCCGACGAAGAGCGGCGCCTGCGGAATGCCCACGTCGAGACGCTTCACCGCCGCGCCGAACACGCCCGGCATCAGGCCGCGCAGCATGATCTCGATGCCCAGCGTCAGCATGATGGTCATGATCACCGGCTGGCCGATCATCCGGCGCAGCGCGAGGCGCTCCACCATCATGCCGGCGAAGAACATGACGACGAGCGCCAGCGCGATGGCGACCCACATCGGCGCGCCGAGCCCGGCCGCGATCGACCAGGTGACATAGGCGCCGGTCATCGCCATCGCGCCCTGTGCGAGGTTGACGAGGCCCGAGGTCTTGTAGATCAGCACGATGCCGAGCGAGACGAGGGCGTACATCAGCCCGACGAAGAGCCCGGAGACGGCGAGTTCCGCGATGAGGATGTAGTCCATCAGGCCGGAACCTCCGTAATCGTCAGGGTGCGCCGTATGACGCCGCGCTCGCCGCTCTCGTAGGTGATCGTCGCGTCGTAGACGGTCTCGCGCTGGCCGCTGTAGAGGGCGGCGATCAGCGGCTCGTAGGTCGTCTCGATGATGTTGCGGCGGAGCTTGCGCGTGCGCGTGATCTCGCCGTCATCCGCGTCGAAATCCTTATGCAGGTTGACGAAGCGGCGCACCCGCAGCGGCTCCGGCTGGGTCTCGTTGACGTGGGCGACGACGCTGCCGATGAGTTCCTGCACTTCTCGCTTCTGCGAGAGGTCCGCATAGGAGGTGTAGGAGATGCGCCGCTCCTCGGCCCAGTGGCCGACGGCCTCGAAATCGATGCAGACGATGGCGGTGAGCATGTCGCGGCCCGCGCCCAGCACCGCGACGTTGCGGATATAGGGCGAGAACTTCAGGCGGTTCTCGATGAAGTTCGGGATGTAGCGCTCGCCCGCGGCGGTTCGCACGACCTCGCTGACGCGGCCGAGCACGATCAGGTCGCCGTCCTCGTCGACCCGCCCGGCATCGCCCGTATGCAGCCAGCCGTCGGCGATGGCCTTGGCCGAGGCGTCCGGATCGTCGAAATAGCCGTCGATGACCGAGGGCGAGCGGACGAGAATCTCGCCCGAGTCGTCGATCCTGATGTCGACGCCCTGCATGGGACGGCCGACCGTGTGCAGCTTGACCGTGCCCTCGCTCTGCGCGGCGGTCAGCGCGCAGGTCTCGGTCTGGCCGTAGAACTGCTTGAGCCTGATGCCGAGCGCGCGGAAGAACAGGAACGTGTCCTCGCCCAGCGCCTCGCCGCCGGTGAAGGCGCGCTCGGCGCGGGCAAGGCCGAGATAGTCGCGCAGCGGCGCATAGACGAGCACGTCGCCGACCATGTGAACGACGCGTTCGGCGAGCGTCGGGCTGCCGCCCGCGAGGCGCTTCTTCTCCAGCGCCACGGCGCGCGGCATGAACGTGTCGAACAGCTTCCGCTTCAGCGGCGTCGAGTTCTTGATGCCGACCTGGATGCGGGTCAGCATCTGGTCCCAGGCGCGCGGCGCCGCGAGGTAGAAGGTCGGCGAGACTTCGCGCAGATCGTGAAGAACCGTTTCCTGACGCTCGGGGATGTTGATGGTCGCGGTCAGCATCAGCCCCGCGCCGAGCGTGAAGACGAAGTCGCCGACCCAGGCCGTGGGCAGATAGGCGAACAGTTCCTCGTGCTGCTGGAAATAGCCTGATGCCGCCGCGTTCAGCACGCCCCGTGTGACGTTGTGGTGGCGGAGCGGAATGCCCTTGGGCTGCCCGGTCGTGCCGGACGAATGCAGCAGCACGGCGATGTCGTCGCCACCCGCGCGGCCGATCAGTTCGGCGACGAGGCCCGGCTCGCGCGCGAGGCGCGCGCGGCCCTCGCCGATCAGCGCCTCGATGGAAAGGATGCCCTCGTCGCCATAGGCGGCAAAGCCGCGCTCGTCGTCATAGGCGATGGTGGTCGGCCGCCCGATCTTGGCCTTGAGTTCCAGAAGCTTGTCGACCTGCTCCTGGTCCTCGGCGAAGGCGACCGTCGGCGCGCCGTGGCGGGTCGCCGCGATCAGCTCTTCCAGCGGAATGTCGGGATAGCAGGGCGATGGATAGGCGCGCAGCATGTTCGCGGCCATCATCGCGTAGTAGAGGCGCGGGCGGTTGTCGCCGATCACGGTCAGCGCCGCGCCGGCCTTGAGCCCGCGCGCTTCAAGCCCGGCGGCGATGGCGGCCGTCTCCTCGAGAACCTCCGACCAGGTCTGCTCCTGCCAGACGCCGTATTTGCGCTCGCGGAAGGCGACGCGGCTGCCGAACTCGGCGGCGTTGCGGGCAAGCGCGGCGACGAGCGTCGCGGGCGCGCCGTCCTGCATCTTCGGCCAGGCGATGGCGGCGGGGGGTGTCGCGTGCGCTGTCATGACGCCACCGCCTGCTGCTGGTGGCGCTTGGCGGCCCGTTCGCCGAGATAGGCGGAGACGACCTTCGGATGGGCGATGGCCTCCTGCGGCGGGCCTTCCGAGATGATCTCGCCGTAGCTCAGCACCACGACGCGGTCGCAGATGGCCGTCACCACGTCCATGTGGTGCTCGATGATCAGGATGGTGACGCCGCGCTCCTCGCGGGCATCGAGGATGAAGCGGGCGATATATTCCTTCTCCTCCTGGTTCATGCCCGCCATCGGCTCGTCCAGGATCAGGAAGCGCGGCTCGGCCACCAGCGCGCGGGCAAGCTCCACGCGCTTCTGCAAGCCGAGCGGAATGACATCCACGGGCTCGTCGCGGATGTCCTGGAGCTGCATGAACTCGATGACCTCCTCGACCATGCGGCGGTTGGCGAGTTCCTCCTTCTGCGCCCACCACCAGTAGAACAGGGTACCGAGCGCCGATGGATGCATGTGGGTGTGGCGGCCGATCAGGATGTTGTCGAGCACGCTCATGCCCTTGAACAGGGCGAGGTTCTGGAAGGTGCGCGCCACGCCCTTGCGGGCGATGCGGTGCGGCGCGACGTGGGTGATGTTCTCGCCGAACAGCGTCACCGTGCCGGCTTCCGGCGGATAGAAGCCGGTGACGACGTTGACGAGGGTCGTCTTGCCCGAGCCGTTCGGCCCGACGAGGCCGAAGATCTCGCCCTCGTGCACGTTCAGCGTCGCGCCCTTCAGCGCCTTGAGCCCGCCGAACGAACGCTCGATGGCGTCGCAGGCGAGGACGATGGGGCGGTCGGCATAGGCGGTTCGCGGAAGAGCGTTCTGTGTCATCGCGCCCTCACATCCTGAAGACGCCGTAATGGGGATCGCCGCCGGGCGCGTTGAGCGCGGCCGACAGGGTGATCGCCAGGGCGTTGCGCGTATCGACGGGGTCGAGGATGCCGTCGTCCCAGATTTCCGAGGTCGAGTAATAGGCGCTCGACTGGCGGCGATACTCCTCGAGGATCGGCTCGCGAATGGCGGCGATGCCCGCCGCGTCCAGCTTCTCGCCATGGCGGGCGAGCTGGCGCACCTTGATGTCGGCGAGCACGTTCGAGGCCTGCTCGGCGCCCATCACCGAAATCTGGCTCTGCGGCCACATGAACAGGAAGCGCGGGTCGAAGGCGCGGCCGGACATGCCGTAATTGCCGGCGCCGAACGAGCCGTTGACGACGACGGTGATCTTCGGAACCTCGAGCCCCGCCACCGCCATGATCATCTTGGCGCCGTCCTTGGTGATGCCGCGATGCTCGTAGTCGCGGCCGACCATGTAGCCGGTGATGTTCTGCAGGAACAGGATCGGCGTCTTCTTCTGGTCGCAGAGCTGCATGAAATGCGCGCCCTTGAGCGTGGAGTCGTTGAACAGGACTCCGTTATTGGCCAGGATTCCGACCGGGCAACCCCAGACATTGGCGAAGCCGCAGACGAGGCTGGTGCCATAGGCCGGCTGGTATTCGTGGAAGCGCGAGCCGTCGACGATGCGGGCGATGACCTCGCGCATGTCGAACTGCACCTTGATGTCGCGCGGAATGATCCCGTAGAGCTCGGCCGGGTCGTAGGCCGGCGGCTCGGGTGACGCCCATTCCACAGCCGCCTTGGCGCGCTTCGGGAAGGTGCCGACGATCTCGCGCGCGATGGCGATGGCGTGCCGCTCGTTGGTCGCGGGATAGTCCGCGGTGCCGGAAATGCGGGTGTGGACGTCGGCCCCGCCAAGCTCCTCGACGGTGACTTCCTCGCCGGTCGCGGCCTTCACCAGCGGCGGCCCGCCGAGGAAGATCGCACCGGTGCCCTTGACGATGACGTTGTATTCCGAGAGCGCCGGCACATAGGCGCCGCCCGCCGTGCAGTGGCCGAGCACGATGGCGACCTGCGGCACGCCCATCTTCGACAGGATCGCCTGGTTGCGGAAGATGCGCCCCGCGAGATAGCGGTCGCCGAACAGCTCGGCCTGCATCGGCAGAAAGCCGCCGGCGCTGTCGCAGAGATGAACCACCGGCAGGCGGTTCTCGATGGCGATGTCGAGCGTCCGGACGATCTTCTTGACCGAGAGCGGATACCAGGCGCCGCCCTTCACGCTGGCATCGTCCGCGTGGATAATCACTTCGCGGCCGGAGACGATGCCGATGCCGGAGACGATGCCGGCGCCGGGCACGTCGCCCTCGTAGGCCTGGTTGGCGGCGAGCGTCGAGAGTTCGAGGAAGGGCGTGCCGGGATCGAGCAGGGCCTCGATCCGGTCGCGGACGAACATCTTGTTCTGGCGCGCCAGGCGGTCGAGATCGCGCTGCGGCCGCTTCAGGCGCGCGCGATCCTGCGCCGACTTGAGATTGGCCACGAGGCCGCGATTGTGCGCGAGGTTGGCGGCGAATTCCGCCGAGCGCGTGTCGATGGACGAGACGATCCGGCGCATGTCAGGCCGCCTCCGCCGCAAGGGTGACGAGAAGCGCGTCGCGATCGAAGCTCTGGCCCGCCGCGACATGAATGTCGGCGACGACGCCGTCGTGCCAGGCGCGAATGGTGGTCTCCAGCTTCATGCTTTCGATGACGACGAGCGCATCGCCGGTCGCGACCTTGTGCCCGACCGCCACGTCGATCCGCACGACGGTTCCGGGCATGGGGGCGCGGGCGACATCGGCGGCGCCGGCCGCATCGCCGTCGGCAAAGCGCCGCGCGGGGTCGAGATGGCGCAGCGTGTAGTTGCCGCCGGCGACATGGACGTGGATCGTCTCGCCGTCGAGCACGACCAGCGCCTTCTCGGCGAGGTCGTCGAGATGGAGCACTGCGTCGGCGCCGCGCCGGGCGAGCGCGACGCGCGCCTCGCCGGCCTCGCCATGCAGGCGGTAGGCATCGCCGTCACGGGCGAGCCAGACCTCGGTCTCTGTGCCGCCGATGTCGAAGGCGTGGCGCATCAGTTCCTCCACCCGCCGATGGCGGCATGCAGCGGTGGCACCGCATCCGCGCCGTCGCGGACCGCGCGCGTCGTCAATGCCGCGATGGCCGCGAGCGTCCGGCGCAGGTCCGGGGTGATCTCGGGGTCGGCGGCAAGCGCGGGATTGGCGTCGAGCCAGCCGGTATGAACGTCGCCGGCGGCAAAAGCCGGGTCTGCGACCAGCCGGTCGAGGAAGCCGATATTGGTCTCGCAGCCGAGCAGCGCGAAGCTGGCCAGCGCGTGGCGGGCACGCCGGATCGCCTCGTCCCGGTCGGGAGCATGGACGATGAGCTTCGCCAGCATCGGGTCGAAGTTCGTCGTGACGCGCTGGCCCTCGGCGATGCCGACATCCACGCGCACGCCCTCTCCCGAAGGCAATCTCAGAGCGAGCACGGAACCGGTCGTCGGCGTGAAGCCGCGCGCGGCGGATTCGGCATAGACGCGCAGCTCGATGGAGTGGCCGTTCGCGCGGATGTCGTCCTGCGCGAAGGCCAGCCTTTCGCCGGCCGCGACACGCAGCTGTGTTTCGACCAGATCGATGCCGGTCACCATCTCGGTCACGGGATGCTCGACCTGCAGGCGCGTGTTCATTTCGAGGAAGTAGAACTCGCCGCGCCCGTAGATGAACTCGACCGTCCCGGCATTGCGGTAGCCGGCGGCGCGGGCGATGCCGGCCGCCGCCTCGCAGATGCGCCGGCGCTCGTCGGTGGTGAGGGCGGGGGAGGGCGTCTCCTCGACGATCTTCTGGAAGCGGCGCTGCACCGAGCATTCGCGTTCGCCGAGATGGACGACGCTGCCATGGGCGTCGCCCATCACCTGCACCTCGATATGGCGCGGCTGCTCCACGAAGCGCTCGACATAGAGCCGGCCGTCGCCGAAATAGCGCTCGCCCTCGCTGCGGGCTTGCGCGATTTCCTGCTCCAGCAGCGCCATATCGCGGACGATGCGCATGCCCTTGCCGCCGCCACCGGCGGACGGCTTGACCAGCAGCGGCGCGCCGAGCGCGCGGGCGCGCGCAACGAATGTAGCCGGCTCATCGTCCTCGATCGCCGAGGGCGCGACAGCGAAGCCGTTCTCGGCAACGAATGCGCGGGCGCGCACCTTGTCGCCCATCAGGTCGATGGCCTCGGGCGTCGGACCGACGAAGGCGATGCCCGCCTGCGCGACCGCGCGCGCGACGCCGGCATTCTCCGACAGGAACCCGTAGCCGGGATGGATCGCGCCAGCGCCGGTCTTCGTCGCGGCTTCGATGATCTGCGCGCCGTCGAGATAGGCCGCGACGCCGGTCTTGCCATGGATCGGCACGACGACGTCAGCGGCCACCGTCGCGGGCGATCCATGGTCGGCCTCGTGGGCGACGGCGACCGTGCGCAGCCCCAGCCGCTTCGCCGTGCGGATGATCCTCAGCGCGATCTCGCCGCGATTGGCGACCAGCAGCGTGTCGAAGGGAAAAGCGCTCATCGTCCGGTCCCTTCCGGCCGTGCCATCAAGCCGTAGCGCAGCAGTTCGACCAGCCCCTTGGCGGTGGCATCGATGTCGAGCGGCCGGCCGTTCACGGCGGCCCAGGTGCGGTGCTCGATGGCGCCGAAGATCACGTCGCGGACGAGGCGCATCTCGATGTCGGGCCGCACCTCGCCGGAGGCGATGCCGCTCTCGATGATGCGGATGAGAATGGACGTGTAGCGGCGGTTGAGCTGCTGCACGGGCGAGCCCTGATAGTCGGCCGCCGTCCGCACTTCCGAGATGAACAGGCGGCAGGCGTCGGCGTCGTGCACGAAGGCTTCGATGTGCCGGTGGATGATTCCGTGCAGGCGCTCCTCGAACGGCGCTTCGCGCACGGCGATGGCCTCGAGATCGTCCATCGTGCGCTCGTAGAACTCGGTCAGCACCGCGTTCAGCAGGTCGCGCTTGTTGGCGAAGTAGCGATAGACGAGGCCGTCGGAGACACGCGCGGCGCGGGCGATGTCGGCAATGGATGTGCCCTCGAAGCCGCCCTTGGCGAAGGCTCCGCGCGCCGCGGCAAGGATCGAGTCGCGCCGATCCTGCATTTTTTGAGCGCTGATCACGGGCATGCGCGCGCAGCAAGCGCGGCGGTGCCGCGCTCCTCCCTGTCGTTGCGTTCCTCGCTCGGTGGCGCCTCTGTCGAATGCCTTCCTCGCGAAAGGCCCGGGCGCTTGCCAAGATGGATTAAGTGAATATCATTCATTGAAGCATGTCAACACGCCGCAACAGGCGGAAGCGTCCTGGGGAGGACACCATGACCACGGCCGCCACCGACGGGCGCAACAGCCCCTATTCCGCCTTCGACCTGACGCCCGACCAGCGCGAGATTCTCGATCTCGCCTCGCGGTTCTCGCAGGACGAACTCCTGCCGCTCCAGCAGAAGATGGACGACGAGGAATGGTGGCCGCCGCAGGCCATGCCGAAGCTCGCAGAGATGGGCTTTCTCGGCGTCACGGTGCCCGAGGCCCTCGGCGGCTCGGGTTCGGATTTCTTCACCTCCGGCCTGATCACGCAGGGGCTCGCCCGCTACAATCCGTCCGTCGCGCTGTCCTACGTCGCGCACGAAAATCTCTGCCTCAACAACATCGCCCGCAATGCGGCGGAGGCGGTGAAGAAGCGCTTCGTGCCGGGCCTTTGCGACGGCACGAAGATCGGCGCGCTCGGGCTGACGGAACCCGGCGCGGGCTCCGACGCGCTCGGCTCCATGGCCACCACGGCGAGGCGCGATGGCGACGACTACGTGCTGAACGGCCGCAAGCTCTACATCACCAACGGGCCGGTCGCGGACCTCGTCCTCGTCTATGCCAAGACTGACAAGGCGAAGGGCGCCAAGGGCATCTCAGCCTTCGTGGTGGAGAAGGGCACGCCCGGTTTCGCGGTGGCGCAGAAACTCGACAAGATGGGCTTCCGTGGCTCCACCACGGCGGAACTGACCTTCGACGATTGCCGCGTGCCGGCCGCCAACATGGTCGGCGAGGAGAACCGGGGCGTCGCCGTCGTCATGAGCGGCCTCGACCTCGAACGCGCCATCGTCGCCATGATCAATGTCGGCATGGCCGAGCGCGCGCTCGATCTCGCCATCGACTACGCCAGGACGCGCCAGCAGTTCGGCAAGGCCATCGGCGAGTTCCAGCTCGTGCAGGGCAAGCTCGCCGAGATGTACGTCACCGTCGAGGCGATGAAGTCGCTCTGCTACCGCACGCTGGCGCAGGCCAACGACCTCGGCGAGGGCGACGGCGGACGCGGCGAAATTCACAAGGTCACCGCCGCCGCCATCATGTTCGCCGCCGAGGGCTGCACGCGCGTCATCGGCGATGCGGTGCAGATCTTCGGCGGCGCCGGTTACATGCGCGAGACGGAGGTCAACCGCCTCTACCGTGCGTCCAAGCTCCTCGAGATCGGCGCCGGCACGACCGAGATCCGCAAGCTGATCATTGCAGGGGAATTGCTGAGGAACTGACGGGTGTCTGAGGACGCCGAACGCACGGCCTGCAATGGAGAAAGTGCGTCCTTCGAGGCTCGCTCCGCTCGCACCTCAGGGGGTTGCGATTGGCACCAGTGCCGGACGAGGCTCTGACCGTCGCGCTTCATCGCCGCGGATGCATCTCCCAGACCTCCTCATCCTGAGGTGCGAGCGGAGCCAGCCTCGAAGGACGCACTTGATCGATGCCGAACGGCCCTTTCAGCGCTCCAGGAATTCTCAGCCCGGAAACTTCGCGGGACGCCGCTCGACGAAGGCGGTGATGCCCTCACGGAAATCGGCTGATCCCGCGCGCTCCACGAACGATGCCTTCTCGGCGTCGAGCTGCGCGTCGAAGGAGGCCGACGCCGCTTCGCCTACAAGGCGCTTCACCGCCGCGGTGGTGGCCGCCGAAGCGCCTTCGAACGTCGCCGCAAGGGCGGTCGCGGCCTGCTCCGCTTCGCCCGCCGGCACGACGCGATTGACGAGGCCCCAGGCGAGCGCGGTCTTCGCGTCGATCCGCTCGTTGGTGAGGATGAGGTCGAGCGCGCGCCGTCGCCCGACGAGTTGCGTCAGCGACCACGACAGGCCGCCGTCAGGGCTGGTGCCGAGCTTGGTATAGGCCGCGAGGAAGGTCGCATCCTCAGTCGCCACGACGAGGTCGCAAGCGACCGCCAGCGAGAAGCCGCCGCCGGCGACCGGCCCATGCACGGCGGCGATCACCGGCTTCGGCATGAGCGCGATGCCGCGTAGCGCGGTGTGGAACAGGTCGATCAGGCCGGCAGCCGATTCCGGCGCGCCGGCGAGGTCGCCGTGGAACAGGCTGAGGTCGCCTCCCGCGCAGAAGGAGCGGCCCGTGCCGGCCAGCACGACCGCACGAACGGCGTCGAGATCGGCTGCCGCATCGACCGCCGCGACGAGGCCGCGCGCCATGGCGGGATCGAGCACGTTGAGGTGCTTCGGGCGGTTCAGCCGGATGACCGCCACCGACCCGGCAATGTCGAACAGGACGGGGCTGTCGGGCGACTGATCTGTCATCACTTCCTCCATTCGGCTGGTGCCACCAGCCTCTCATGCCCTTGCAAGGTGGGCAATTTGAGGTACAGTCCCTCAAAAATGAATGATATTCAATGGGAGAGAAACGATGAGCGAGGTGCGCCTTGAACAGCGCGGCGCAGCGCTGTGGCTCGTCATCGATCGCGAGGACAAGCGCAACGCGCTGGACGACGCGGTGCTCGCCGAGCTGATCGCGGGTGTGGAGGAAGCCGGTCGCCGCGAGGGCGTGCGCGCGCTGGTGCTGACCGGCGCGGGCGCGAAGGTCTTCTGTGCCGGCGGCAACCTGAAATCGGACGCCGACGGCGATCCCTTCCGCGTCGATCCGAACCGTCTCGACAACCCGGTCGCGGTTCTCCTGCGCGCGCTGGAGAACTCGCCGGTCGCGACCATCGCGCGGGTCAACGGACACGCGCTCGGCGGCGGCTTCGGCCTGGTCTGCGCCTGCGACTTCGCCATCGGCGCGGACCATGTCCGGCTCGGCACTCCGGAAATCACCCTCGGCCTGTTCCCGCTGATGATCCTGCCGTCCATGCTGCGGGTCCTGTCCCGCCGCGATGTCATGCGCCTGTCGTCCACCGGCAAGCCGGTCTCGGCGGCGGAGGGAGTCGCCATCGGCGCGCTCAACGAGGCCGTTCCCGCCGACGAACTCGATGCCCGGGTGGACGCGCTGGTCGCGACGCTGGCCGGCGGCGCGCCGACCGCCATGCGCTTCGGCCGGCGGGCGTTGAACACCATCGCCGAAATGCCCTATCTCGACGGCGTCGAATATGCCCAGCGCGTGCTGCCGCTGCTGGCGAAGACCGACGATGCCGTCGAGGGCTTCAAGGCCTTCAACGAGCGCCGCGCGCCGCGCTGGGTGGCCTCATGAGCGCGGAAAGGATCGTCCGCATCGGCGGGGCGGCCGGCTTCTGGGGCGACAGCCCGGAAGGTGCGCGCCAGCTCGTGACACGCGGCAATATCGACTATCTCGTCTTCGACTATCTCGCGGAGATCACGCTGGCGCTGCTCGCGCGCATTCGCGCGAAGAAGCCCGACCTCGGCTATGTCCCGGATTTCGTCGAGGTGGTGGCCGGGCTGCTGCCGGAGATCGTCGCGCGCGGCATCAAGGTCGTCTCGAACGGCGGCGGCATGAACCCGGAAGGAGCGGCGGCGGAACTCGCGCGCCGCGCTGCCGCGCTGGGGCTTTCGCCGAAGATCGCCGTCGTCACCGGCGACGACGTGCTGCCTGACATCGAGACCATCCGCGCGGCTGGGACGACAGAGATGTTCACCGGCGCGCCGATGCCCGAGCGCTTCGCCAGCGCCAACGCCTATCTCGGCGCCGGTCCCATCGCGGCGGCGCTCGCCAGGGGCGCCGACATCGTCATCACCGGCCGCTGTGTCGATTCGGCCGTCACCCTCGGCGCACTCATGCACGAATTCGGCTGGGGCGCCGGCGACTACGACCGTCTCGCCGCGGGGAGCCTTGCCGGGCATCTCATCGAGTGCGGCGCGCAGGTCACCGGCGGCATCGCCACCGACTGGGCCGAAGTGCCGGGCTGGGACGACATGGGCTTCCCGGTCGTCGAGTGCCGCGCCTCCGGCGACTTCGTGGTGACCAAGCCGGACGGCACCGGCGGCCGCATCGCGCCGCTGACCGTGGCTGAGCAGATGCTCTACGAGATCGGCGATCCCGCCGCCTATCTCTTGCCCGACGTCGCCTGCGACTTTCGCGCGGTGACCATGATTGCGGACGGGGCGGATCGCGTCCGCGTCGCGGGCGCGAAGGGCCGGCCGCCCTCCGGCATGCTGAAGGTCAGTGCGACCTATCCCGAGGGATTCCGCACCATCGGCACGGTCACCATCGGCGGGCGCGATGCCGCCGCCAAGGCGGCGCGCACCGGCGAGGCGATCCTGAAGCGCGCGGCCCGATTGGTGGCTCAGGCGGGGCACGCGGATTTCACCGAAGCCTCCATCGAGGTTCTCGGCAGCGAGGCGACCTATGGCGACAACGCCCGGCCAGAGGCGCGCGCGAGCCGCGAGGTCGTGCTGAAGATCGCCGCGCGTCACGCGCAGGAAAAGCCGCTCGCGATCCTCGCGGGCGAGATTGCGCCCGCCGCCACCGCCATGGCGCAGGGCCTGACAGGCTTCTTCGCGGGAAGGCCGGGCGTGCAGCCGGTGTTCCGGGGATATTCTTTCCTCGTGCCGGCGGCCAGCGTCACGGCGACGGTGACGATGGGCGGCGAAAGCCTGACGGTCATGATGCCCCACCGCCCGTCATCCCCGGCCGAGCGAAGCGAGGGGATGGGGATCCAGAATGATCTTCATGACAGGCAAGCCATTGAAGCATCGAACCTGGCCCCCCTTCCCTCGACCTTCGGTCTCGCCGGGGGTGACGGGATTGCGGCTTCCGCCGAAACCCTGCCTCTCGTCGCGCTCGCCGTCGGCCGCAGCGGCGACAAGGGAAATTCCGCCAATATCGGCGTCATCGCCCGCCACGCCGGGGACCTGCGGCTGATCAAGGCTGCGCTCACAGCAGAGGCCGTGAAGGACTACTTCCGCCAGACCGGCGTCAGCCGCGTCGAGCGCTTCGACCTGCCCGGCATCGCCGCGCTCAACTTCGTCCTGCACGACTGCCTGGGCGGCGGCGGCGTCGCCTCGCTCCGCATCGACCCGCAGGGCAAGGCCTTCGCGCAGATGCTGATGGACTTCCCCGTTCCCGTCCCTGCCGGTTTCGAGCCGCCGGTCCGCGGAGGCTGACCCGATGACTGATTCCGCGCCCTACGATCCGCTCACCGCGCCGCTGACCTGGCGCGACGATCTCCTGAAGGACCAGGTTGTGCTCGTCTCCGGGGCCGGCAGCGGCATCGGCAAGGCCATCGCCATCCAGTGCGGCCGGCTCGGCGCGAAGGTGGTCCTCTGCGGCCGCAAGGTGGAGAAACTGGAGGCGACCGCCGAGATGCTGCGCAGCGTCGGCGCTGAGGTCATGGTTCGGCCCGCCACCATTCGCGACGCGGAAGATGTCGACCGGATGCAGGCCGAGATCTGGGACCGCTTCGGCCGGCTCGACCATCTCGTCAACAATGCCGGCGGCCAGTTTCCTCAGGCCGCCATCGACTATTCGGTCAAGGGCTGGAACGCTGTCATCGACACCAATCTCAACGGCTCCTGGTACATGATGCAGGCGGCGGCGAAGCGCTGGCGCGATGCCGGGCAGGCGGGCTCCATCGTCAACATCGTGACCGTGGTCTGGCGGGGCATGCCGGGCGTCGCGCACACCTGCGCCGCGCGCGCGGGCGTGATCTACCTGTCCAAGACCCTCGCCATCGAATGGGCGCCGCTGAACATCCGGGTCAACTGCGTAGCGCCGGGAGCCATCGCCACCGAGGGCATGGACGTCTATTCCGAGGAAGCCCAGCGCGACCTGCCACGCTCGAATCTGATGCAGCGCTACGGCGAGGCGCGCGATGTCGCCGATGCCGTGACCTATCTGGTCGGTCCGAGCGGCGCCTTCGTCACCGGCGAGGTCATGGTGGTCGACGGCGGCAACCAGGTCTGGGGCGACCAGTGGACCATTCCGCGCCCGGACTATTTCCGGCGGGATCGCTGACGCCCGTCTCGGGTTCGGCAGTCGCCTCGCGACCTATCGCCGCGCGAACTCCGTGCGGAAGGCCGCAATCCTCCCGAAGGACAATCGGCAACGCGCAATGCGCGAGGAAACGCGCGTTTTCCCGCAAGCATCTGCATGAACCGAAAGTTTCTCACCATAACGCCTCGTCGCGACAAATCTACCCCGACCCGGAAAGAGGTGCCCGGCGCGGCCGCGGCTTGCACGGCATCGAACCTGCGTGCCACGTTCCGAAACGATCGTATTGGAGACGTGCATGCCGATCCTTCCCAAGGCCGATGTCGTTCTGCGCGGCGGCCGCGTTTTCGTCGCCTATGGCGAGCCCGTTGCCGAGGCGGTGGCGCTGTGGAGCGGCAAGGTTCTGGCGGTCGGCTCGTCTGCCGACATGGAGCCGCTGATCGGTCCCGGCACGAAGGTCGTCGAGCTGCGCGGACGGCTGGCGACGCCGGGCCTGTTCGAGGCCCATGCGCATCTGCTGCCGATGGGCGTGTCGATGGCCGAGGTCGACGCCCGGCCGCAGGCGGCGAACACGCTCGATGGCCTGCTGAACCTCATCCGCGAGGCGGCTGCCAAGAAGAAGCCCGGCGAATGGGTTCTCGCGCGCGGCTACGATCACTTCCAGCTCGACGTGCGCCGCCACCCCCACCGCTCCGAGCTCGATGCGGCCGCCCCCGATAATCCCGTCTATCTCGTGCGCACCTGCGGCCATCTCGCCGTGGTCAATTCGCTGGCGCTGAAGCTTGCCGGTGTCACCAAATCCTCGCCGGTGCCTGCTGGCGGCGCCATCGAGCAGGTCAACGGCGACCTGACCGGCCTGCTTGCCGAGAACGGCCGCCTGCCGGTCAAGGCCGTGCTGCCGGCGGCCTCCGACGAGGAACTGGTCGCGGCCATCGAGCGCGGCGCCAAGTACATGAATTCCTTCGGCATCACGTCGACCATGGACGCGGCCGTCGGCATCCACTCGAAATATCGCGAGATCGTCGCCTATCGCACGGCGGTCCGTACCGGCCGCCAGCCGATCCGCGTCACCCAGTGCCTGCTCGACATCCCCGAGGGCATTCTCGACCAGTGCCACGGCGAGGGGCTGGTCACCGGCTCGGGCGACGACATGCTGCGCATCGGCCCGGTCAAGATCTTCACGGACGGCTCGGCCGGCGGCAAGACCGCGGCGATGACCGCGCCTTACGAGGGCGAAGAGCAGACGCACGGCATCTACTGCCTGACCGACAAGGAAATGGAAGAGGCGACCATGGCCGTGCATGCGCGCGGCTACCAGCTCGCCGTCCATGCCATCGGCGACGGCGCCATCGAGCAGACGCTGGTCGCGATGGAGAAGGCGCTGGCGAAATACCCGGACGCGGACCGTCGCCACCGCATCGAGCACTGCGGCTTCAACACGATGGACCAGATGAAGCGCATGCGGAAGGCGGGCATCGAACCGGTGCCGCAGCCGGTCTTCATCTACGATTTCGGCGACCTCTATCAGTCGGTCATGCCGGACGAGCGGCCGGCGACGAGCTATCCCATGAAGACCTGGATCGACATGGGCTTCAGCCCGGCCGCCTCCACCGATGCGCCGGTTTGCGACGCGAATGTCTGGCCGAATTTCTATACGATGCTGACGCGCAAGACGTCCCGTGGCACGGTGGTCGGCGGCAGCGAGGCGATCTCCATCGAGCGCGCCATTCAGGCCTATACGGAGTTCGGTGCCTACGTGAACAAGTGCGAGGACCACCGCGGAACCCTGCGGCCCGGCCAGGCGGCCGATGTGGCGGTGTTCTCGCGCGACCTTTTGACGGCGACGCCGGAGCAGCTTCTGTCCGAGACGCGCTGCGACCTGACGATCCTCGGCGGTGCCTGTATCCACGACGCGACCGGTGAATGGAAGGGCTGAGCGGATGGGCACCCACCTGATCCATCGCGCGGTTCTGTCGGTGCCGGTTCTGTTCGGTGTGCTGCTGCTTGGCTTCATGCTGCTGCAGCTTGTGCCGGGGGACGTGGCGCAGGTGATCGGCGGGCCGCAGGCGACGCCCGAGGTGATCGAGCAGATCCGGCGGGATCTCGGCCTCGACCGGCCGCTGGTGGTGCAGTTCCTGCTCTACATGAGCCGGGTGCTGCGCGGCGACCTCGGCTATTCGATGATCAACAACACGCCGGTCATCTCGGAACTGGCCGATGCCATCGGCCCGACCGCCGAACTGATGGTCGCCTGCCTCATCTGGTCGGTGCCGATCGGCATCGCGCTCGGCACCATCGCCGCGGTCAAGCGCGGCGGCTTCCTCGACCGCCTGATCATCGGCGTCTCGGTGCTGGGCGTCTCGACGCCGGTCTTCTTCATCGGCCTGATGCTGATCATGTATGTCGGCTACCACTGGGAGCTCTTGCCCTTCCTTGGCCGCGCCGGGCCGCTGTGGACGCTCGACGGCCTCGCCCACATTGCCCTGCCGGCGCTGACGCTGGGCCTCACCTTCATCGGCCCGGTGGCGCGCATGACGCGCACGGCGGCGCTCGAGGTGATGAACGCCGACTATGTCCGCACGGCGCGCGCCAAGGGCCTCGCCGAGCGCAGGGTCATCGTCCGCCACGTGCTGCGCAACGCGCTGATCCCGGTGATCACCCTGATCGGCCTGCAGGCCGGCTTCCTGCTCGGCGGCGCGGTGGTCACCGAGACGATCTTCTCCTGGCCCGGCGTCGGGCGCCTGGCGGTCGGCGCCATCCTCGCCCGCGACCTGCCGCTGGCGCAGGGCGCGATCCTGATCCTCGCCGTGTCCTTCATCGTCATCAATCTCGTCGTCGACGTGCTCTACGGCGTCCTCGACCCGAGGGTCAGCAAGTGACGGCCCAGTCCACGCCCGTACCCGCTCCCGCCGCCGCCATCGCCCCGCGGCCGTCCGCGGCCCTGAGGCGCCTGTTCCGCGACCGCCTCGCTCTGGCCGCGGCGATCGTGCTGGTGATCCTCGTCGCCGCGGCGATCCTCGCGCCGTGGATCGCGCCGAACGACCCCTACCTCACCAATACCCGCCTGCGCATGCTGCCGCCCGTCTGGGAGGGCCGCGGCCGCTGGCAGTTCCTGCTCGGCACCGACGGCCTCGGCCGCTGCCTGTTCTCGCGCGTCCTGTTCGGCCTCCGCGCGACGCTGATGATGGGCCTGATCGCCACCGCCATCGGCGGCGCGATCGGCCTCGCCCTCGGCCTCTTCGCCGCCTTCTACAAGCGCCTCGACGGCTGGCTGATGCACCTCAACGACATCCTCCTGTCGTTCCCCGCCATCCTGCTCGGCCTTGCCTTCGCCGCCGTCGTCGGCCCCGGCATGACCGCCGTCGTCGTCTCGCTCGCCATCGCCACCATCCCCACCGTCGCCCGCGTCACGCGCGCCTCCGCGCTGGTGGTCATGGGCCAGGATTTCATCGAGGCCGGCCGCGCCATCGGCCTCGACGACCGCACCCTTTTGACCCGCTACCTCGCGCTCAACTGCATCTCCTCGGTCTTCGTCTACCTGACGCTGCGCTTCGGCCAGGTCATCCTGCTCGGCTCGGCCCTGTCCTTCCTCGGCCTCGGCGCCCAGCCGCCCGCCGCAGAGCTCGGCACCATGGCCTCCGCCGGCCGCAACGAGCTCTTCCTCGCACCCCACATCGCCATCATCCCCTCCTTCGTCATCGTCCTCCTCGTCCTCTGCGCCAACGTCCTCGGCGACGCCCTCCGCGACCTCCTCGACCCGCGATTGAGGAATACGTGACTTCGCAACACCTGACGGCCCGCACAGAACGGGCCGCGCAAAACCCCTAAGACTTCAGAGGAGCTGGAATCCATGAACTTCAGAAAACTGGCACTGGTCGCCACGGCGCTTGCCGGTGGCGGACTGCTCGCCGCGACCGAGGCCGCCAGGGCCCAGGCGCAGAACACCCTGACCATCGTGCGCGAGGTCGATTCCGACCGCTACGATCCGCACCGCTCGACGGCGCGCGCAGCCACCGAGGCGCTGTTCATGCTGGCCGATACGCTGGTGTCGCTCGACCACGACATGACCTCGATCAAGGCGGGACTGGCCGAGAGCTGGACCGTTTCGACGGACGGCAAGGTCTACACCTTCAAGCTGCGGCAGGACGTGCAGTTCTGCGACGGCAAGAAGATGACCGCGGATGACGTGGTCTATTCCCTCAAGCGCTGGATCGACCCGGCCACCCGCTCGCCGGTGCGCTGGCGTGCAGGCCCCGTCGAGGACATCGTCGCCAAGGACCCCTACACGGTCGAGTATCGCCTGACAGCGCCGTTCTCGGAGCTTCTCTATCAGCTCACCCAGAGCTTCGCGGTTGTCATCGACAAGGCCAATGTCGAAGCGCTCGGCGCCGATTTCGGCGTGCGCGGCTTCAACGGCACCGGCCCCTATTGCTGGGTCGACTGGCGTCCGCGCAACGACATGCGCATGCGCCGCCACGACGCCTACCGCTGGGGCCCGCCGATCTACGAGAACCGTGGCCCGGCCCATATCCAGGAGATCGTCTGGCGCATCGTGCCGGAGGAGAACACGCGGCTTGCCGCCGTGCTCACCGGCCAGAGCCAGGCGACCCAGTATGTGCCCTATTCGGGGCTTGCCCAGATTCGTGCCAACCGCAACCTGCGCGTGGTCGAGAATCCGGCGGCGTTCTGGACCTATTTCATCGGCTTCAAGGTCGACAAGCCCGGCGTCGACGATCCGGCCGTGCGTCGCGCCATCGTCATGGCGGTGGATCAGGAAGCGATCTCCCGCGACCTGAACTTCGGCGAGACGGAACCGGCCTATTCCTACATCCACCAGTCGGCGACCGACTGGGACAAGCGGGTCGACTCGCAGCTCATCCGCACCAATGTCGCGGAAGCCAACCGCATCCTCGACGAGGCCGGCTGGGTTCGCGGAGCCGACGGTTTCCGCGCCAAGAACGGCGTGCGCCTGTCGCCGGTTGTCTACACCTTCACCGGCTCGACCTGGTCGAAGCTGACGGAGACCGTGCAGGGCGATCTGCGCAAGATCGGCGTCGACCTGCGCATCCAGCTCTTCGATGCCACCGTTGCATGGGGCAAGCTCGCCACGCAGGAATTCGACCTGTTCGGCATGTCCTTCCCCTACATCACGGCCGGTGACGCGCTGAACCTCTACTTCCGTTCGACCAACATCCCGACGCCGAACCGGATGAACTGGCGGAACCCGGACACCGACCGCCTGCTCCAGGCCGGCATGACCGCCGTCAGCGAGGCCGACCGCGCCGCAGCCTATGGCCAGGTGCTGCAGCAGGTTCACGAGGCGGCGGTCTGGATTCCGCTCTACCACGAGCCGATGAAGATCGCGGTCTCCAACCGCCTCGCCCCGTTCCGGGCGCACAACAACTACGGCTCGGGCTTCTACAAGGGCCTCGATCTGCGCTTCGCGCGCTGATCCCAGGATCACGGCCGGGTGCGCTTCCCGCGCGCCCGGCCGTTTCATTTCAAGCTCGGACGAGATGCCATGCCGGTCACCCTGATCAAGAATGCTGCCTGGGTCGTCGCCTATGACGGCGAGAAGCACACCTATCTCAACGACGCGGACGTGGCCTTCGACGGCAACAGCATCGTGCATGTCGGTCCGGGCTTCGCCGGCACGGCCGAGACGACCATCGACGGCCGCGGCCTCATGGTCATGCCCGGCCTCGTCAACGTCCACTCCCACCCGGCCTCGGAGCCGATGACCAAGGGCTGGAACGACGTGCTGGGTTCGCAGAAGCTCTACCAGTCCTCGCTCTATGAATTCATGCCGCTGTTCCGCGCCGATGCCGGCGGCGCGCCCGATCCGGACGACATTCCGGCCTCGGCGACGGTCGCCTATTCGGAACTTCTGCTCTCGGGCGTCACGACGCTGGTGGACATGTCGGTCGCCTGGAAGGGCTGGGTCGACACCTTCGCCGCATCGGGCCTGCGCGGCGTGCTCTCCCCCATGTTCCGCTCGGCGCGCTGGTTCACCAAGAACGGCTATGTTGTCGAATACGAATGGGCCGACGACGAGGGCTTCGGCGCCATGGACGCGGCCATGGCCGTGCTGGACGAGGCGGCGAAGCACCCGTCCGGCCGCATGTCCGGCATGGTCTCGCCGAGCCAGATCGACACCTGCTCGCCGGCTCTCATCAAGGCCGCCTTCGCGGAGGCCAAGCGCCGCGACCTGCCGTTCCAGATCCATGCGGCCCAGTCGGTGGTCGAATTCCACGAAATGACCCGCCGCCACGGCATGACGCCGGTGGAATGGCTCGGCTCCCTCGGCGTGCTCTCGGATCGCTCGCTGATCGGCCACGGCATCTTTCTCGACCACCACACTTCGGCCCACTGGACACGGCGCGACGACATCCAGGACCTGGTCGACACGGGCACCACGGTCGCCCATTGCCCGACCGTGTTCCAGCGCCGCGGCATCACGCTCCGGACCTTCGGCGAATATGTCCGCCGCGGGGTCAACATGGCCATCGGCACGGACACCTATCCGCACAACATGATCGAGGAGATGCGCCACGTCGCCATCATGTCGCGGGTGATCGCGCAGGACTGCTACGACGTGCGCTCCGCCGACGTGTTCAATGCCGCGACCCTCGGCGGCGCGAAGGCGCTCGGCCGCACTGACATCGGCCGGCTCGCCAAGGGCGCCAAGGCCGACATCGTGCTGGTGGACGTCACCCATCCGTCGATGCGCCCGGTCCGCGACCCCGTGCGCTCTATGATCTACGCGGCGGCGGAACGCGCCATCCGCACGGTCTTCGTCGACGGCAAGAAGGTGGTCGACGGCGGCAAGGTGCTGACCATGGACCTCGCCTCCGCCTGCGAGAAGCTGGAGGCGGCCCAGCGCCGCGCCGAGGCGGGCGTGCGCCAGCTCGACTGGGCGAGCCGCGACCACCTGACCATCTCGCCGCTGATGTTCCAGCCCGGCAAGGGAGCGTAAGCCCCCCGCCGGGCGTCAGTGCCCGTAGCCGCCGATGATCGGCAGGATTTCGCCGGTGATGTAGCTGGCGCATTGAGGCGAAGCGAGGAAGACGAAGGCGGGCGCGATCTCCTCGGGCTGCGCCGGCCGCTTCATCGGCGTCTGCGCGCCGAATTTGGCGACATCCTCAGCCTCACGGTCGCTCGGATTGAGCGGCGTCCAGACCGGGCCCGGCGCGATGGCGTTGACCCGGATGCCGCGCGGAATGAGATGCGCCGCGAGCGCGCGCGTGAAGGCGTGGATGCCGCCCTTGGTCATCGAATAGTCGATCAGCTCCTTGCTGCCCGTCAGGCCGGTGACCGAGCCTGTATTGATGATCGAGGCGCCGCTGCCCATGTGCTCCACCGCAGCCTGCGCCATGTGGAAATAACCATAGAGGTTGGTCTTCAGCGTGACGTCGAAATGCTCCGGCGTGAGGTCCTCGAACCGGGGTGCGTGAACCTGGAACGCGGCATTGTTGACGAGAATGTCGAGCTTGCCGAAGGCCTTGATCGTCCCGGCGACAGCCCGGCGGCAGAAATCGCGGTCGCGGACATCGCCCGAGAAGGCGACGCCGCGCCGGCCTTCCGCCTCGACGGCCTCGACGGTCGCCGCCGCATCCTCGTCCTCGCCGAGATGGCAGATCGTCACGTCCGCGCCCTCGCGCGCGAAGAGCACGGCCACCGCCCGCCCGATACCGGAATCGCCGCCGGTGATGAGCGCGGTCATTCCGTCCAGCTTGCCGGACCCGCGATAGTAGGGCGCGTCGTACATGGGGGCGGGATCGATCTTGCCCTCCGCGCCCGGCTTGGGGTGGTGCTGCTCGGGGAAGGGCGGCACGGGATAGAGCCGCGCGCCGGTCTGCGGAGCCGTCTTGCTATCAGGCTTGTGCCGACGGTCCGCGGCGGCGACCTGCTTCTGGATGTCGCGCTGCTCGGCGATCGCGCGCGCAACGCTTTCTTCGGCTCCTGCCGTCTGGGTTCGCATGTCGACCTCCGCTTCCGGGCGGCGGACAATCGCGCCCGCTGGAAGGAAACCGCGCGCAGAGCGGGCCGTTCCCTGCGAATCGCAGGACCGACGTGCGGCCTCAATGGGCGCTTCGGCCGTCATGGCCTTAGCTGAGCGTCGTGCCTGCATTGCAGGAAGGCGGGGCGTCGGTGGGGGCCCTTCAGTCGCCGGACACGCGGTCCGCCTATCGTCCCTCGATCCGCAGCCCGCGGTCATCCATCCGGATTTCCACGCCGGGTCGCTGGTTGCGCTCGTGCATATAGGCGCCGACGGCCGCGACACAGACGACACCAAGCACCGCTATGATCGCCAGAAGGGCTGGGCGCGAGACGGTCATATTGCTCTCCGGGTTAGCGCACGAGACAACACCGGGGCTGAAGGCTTGTTCCGATCCCGCTTCACCGCACATCAGGCGGCACGAGGCAGGAACCGCAGGGCGCAATCCTCGTTTGCTAGTCCAACGGAGCTCACCGGCACAGGAACCGCGCCATGACCCTCGGCACCATTCTTCTGATCATTCTGATCCTCATACTGGTTGGTGGCCTCGGCAATATTGGCGGCGGGCGCTTCTATGGCACAGGCTATTACGGCGGCGGCGGCTTGGGCGTCGTCGTTCTGATCCTGTTGATCCTGATCTTGATGGGACGCATATAGGCGTCGTGCCGGAACGGCACTGTTCTCGCCTGCCGGCGGAGCGAGCCCATCGGTGACCCGCATGGTCCGACGCGCTTGCTGGCGCGCGAAGAGCGGTGAACGAACCGGCAAACCGCGTGTCAGGTTTGCGTCGGAATAGGCGCATTCAGCGTCACCATTCTGCACGATGGCGGCCACGGAGCCGCAGCCATGCGCTGTCAATATCTCAAAGAAATCGGTGATTTGAATGGTGCTGCGAGAGAGGATTGAACTCTCGACCTCTCCCTTACCAAGGGAGTGCTCTACCACTGAGCTACCGCAGCAGACCGCGAAGGCGCGCGGGGCGCCCGTCGAACGGTGCGCTTCCCTGCCACAGGGTGCTGGAGGATGCAAGGCCCGAGGCTTCTCTTCGCATCGAACTCTTGCGCCTCGCGCGCGGCTGCCGCTAGTTCTTGGACCATGGGAGCGGATCGGAAGGCCGGGGACAACAGCCAGGACGAGAAACCGGCGCAGGGCGCAAAGTCCAGCGCACGCGCGGAGCGGCTCGCGGCCCAGCTCAAGGCCAATCTGCGCCGCCGGAAGGATCAGGCGCGCGCCCGCGCAGAGCCCGACCCGGAAGGACCGGAATAGGCCGTCTTGCCGTGGCCGCCGCGCGTTCCTTGTTTCGCCCCGATTGGTCGGCTAGACGGTTCGATCGGCGTCGGCCGGGCCGAATCTCCGCCCGGCCAAGTCGCGTTCACGCCGAATCGTGCCTGTCGCCGCCCTCTCGAGGAGTTCCGCATGGATCGCATCCGCATCAGGGGTGGCCGCCCGCTTCACGGCACGATCCCGATCTCGGGGGCCAAGAACGCCGCCCTGCCGCTGATGATCGCCTCGCTGCTGACCGAGGACGAACTGACCCTGACCAATGTTCCGCGGCTCTCGGACGTCAACAACCTCGCCCGCATCCTCGGCAATCACGGCGTCGACGTGACGATCGCCGGCAAGCGCTCGGGCGATGAGGTGCTGACCGGCCAGACGGTGCGCCTCAACGCCCGCTCCATCGTCGACACCACCGCCCCTTATGAACTCGTCTCGACCATGCGGGCGAGCTTCTGGGTCATCGCGCCGCTGCTCGCGCGCATGGGGCGCGCCAAGGTCTCGCTGCCGGGCGGCTGCGCCATCGGCACCCGGCCCGTCGACTTGCTTCTGATGGCGCTGGAGCGCCTCGGCGCGGTCATCGAGATCGACGCCGGCTATGCCGTCGTCTCCGCGCCCAAGGGGCTGAAGGGCGCGGAGATCGATTTTGCCAAGGTCACTGTGGGCGGCACTCATATCGCGCTGATGGCGGCCGCCCTGGCGGATGGCACCACGGTCATCCACAACGCCGCGCAGGAACCGGAGATCGTCGATCTCGCGGACTGCCTGGTGAAGATGGGCGCCCGGATCAAGGGGCAGGGCACGCCGACGATCGAGGTGACGGGCGTTTCCCGCCTCAAGGGTGCGCATCATGCCGTGGTGGCCGACCGTATCGAGACCGGCACCTATGCCATGTGCGTTGCCATGACCGGCGGCGACGTTCTGCTGGAGGGCGCGCGCCCCGAGCTGCTGCAATCGGCGCTCGACGTGATGGGTCAGGCGGGCGCCGAGATCAGCGCGACCAACGAGGGCATCCGCGTGGTGCGCAACGGCCACGGCATCGAGCCCGTTTCGGTCACGACCGACCCCTTCCCGGGCTTCCCGACCGACCTGCAGGCGCAGCTCATGGGCCTGATGACGCGGGCCAAGGGCACCTCGCGGATCACCGAGACGATTTTCGAGAACCGGTTCATGCACGTGCAGGAACTGGCCCGGCTGGGCGCGCATATCCATCTCGATGGCCAGACGGCGACCATCGAGGGCGTCGACACGCTGAAGGGCGCGCCGGTCATGGCGACGGATCTCAGGGCTTCCGTTTCGCTGGTGATCGCCGCGCTAGCCGCGCAGGGTGAAACCACTGTCAACCGGGTCTACCACCTCGACCGTGGCTTCGAGCGGCTGGAGACCAAGCTCTCCGCATGCGGCGCCGACATCGAGCGTATTTCCGGCGGCTGAGGCAAGCCTTCCGTAACGTCTGGCTGGTATCCCGTGAGCTTGTCAGCCGCTCCGGACGCCATGGTCATTTCGATCCGCTCACGCCGCACCGGCCCCGCGCCGGGACAAAAGGACAAGCGCCGCGCGCGCCGGCAGGATGTCGTCTACCCGGTCGCCATCGAGAATCCGGCCAACGGTTCCAGCGTGCCCTGCGTCATCCAGGACATTTCCGAGACGGGCGCCAAGCTCGGACTGAAGGAAACGGGCGGACTTCCCGACGAATTCGTGCTGCGTCTTTCCGGAAACCGCCAGGCAAGCCGGCACTGCCGCATCGTCTGGCGGGGGGAATATGCCATTGGCGTGCTGTTCGTCGAGGAAGATGCCTGACGAAGAAGGGCGCCCGCCGTAGCGGCGGACGCCCCATTCCTGCCATCGTGGATTCCGACTGATCAGCCGCAGCGGCGCTCGCGGCGAATGACCACCGTGCCGTTCGGCCGCTCGCTGCGGATCGTCACGTTGCGGCAGTTGCCCCGGTCACGGATCACGACCCGGTCAGGACGGCGATCCCGGATGATCACCCGGTCGGGGCGGCGGTCGCGGATGATCACCCGGTCCGACCTGCGGTCATCGCGCCAATTCCGGCGGCCGTCGCGACCATCGTCGGAGCGGATGCTGACGCCACCTTCGCCGGCGCGAATGCGGACATCCTGCGCGAAAGACGGCGTCGCGAGAAGAAGGGCGGCGGCAAGCGCGCCAAGAGCTGCGAGTTTCATGGTTCTGGTCTCCCTGTTGGTCGGGTAGAACCAGCAAACGGGCGGTATGTTCCCGAATGCGCGTGGCGCCTTCCGAAGACAATAGCCGGCAAGGCGCAGGCCTTATGCTCGCCGGTCGTTTCCAGCGCCGGAGGCAGGCAGGCCGGCTAGCTTCCCCTCGCCCAGATAGGTCTGCAGCTGAACGACTCCGCGCTGCATGTGATGGCCGATCTCGGCCACCATGAGATCGAGCCTGTCGCCCAATGCCAGGTCCACATAGTTCCTGTGCGCATCGTCCAGCGGCCCTGCGCGGCCATGAGCCTTCTGATGGATGGCGAGATAGAGGTGCAGTCGCGCCGATATCCGCCGCCAGGTCTCCAGCAGCAGCCGGTGGCCGCAGAACTCGTAGACGGTCGAGTGAAACTTCACCTCGGCGAGCGAGGAGGCAAAACCGTCGCCGGCCGGCAGGGCGAGCAGCAGCTCCTTGTGACGCGCCTTCAGCGTGCGGGCGAAATGCGGGGTCCGCCGGTCCCATATCTGCTCGAAGGCGAGCGTTTCGAGCGCGGTGCGCAGCGAATAGATCTCGCTGACGTCGTCGCGCGACAGGCTGACGACCCGCGTCGCCGTATAGGGCACGGAGACGAGCAGCCCCTCTTCCACGAGCTGGCTCATGGCCTCGCGCAGCGGCCCGCGGCTGACGCCGAATTCGGCCGCGAGCTGCTGTTCCGTCACCGCGCCGCCCGGCGCGATCCGCCCGTCGACGATGGCATGGCGCAGGCGCTCCGCGATCTGGTCGCGGAATGTCGTGCGCCTGATCTGCGCCAGCGGATCATCCATCGGGGCGGAGGCGGCTGGTGTCATCGGGCGACCCATGCCTGATAGAGCTCGGAGGCACGCTGCGTCATCGGGCCGGGCGTGCCGGTGCCGATCGTGCGGCCGTCGATGCGGGTTACCGGCGTGACGCCGCCGAGCGTTCCGGTGACGAAGGCTTCGTCGGCGCCATAGACCTCGGCCAGGGTGAAGTCCTTTTCCCGTACCGGTGCGCCTGACGCCGCCCACGCGTCGATCACCGCCTGCCGGGTAAGCCCCTTGAAGCAATAGGCGCCGGTCGAACTCCACAGCTCTCCGCGCCGCACGATGAAGAAGTTGGTCGAGTTGCAGCTCGCGACGAAGCCGTTGGGGTCGAGCATCAGCGCCTCGTCCGCTCCGGCATTGATCGCCTGAATCAGCGCCTGGATGAGATTGAGCCGGCTATGCGAATTGAGCCTGAGGTCGAAGACATCGGGCGTGCTGGTGCGGAATGTCGAGGTGAACAGCGACATGCCCCTGGCCTTCGCTTCCGGCCGCGGCGTCTTGTATTCGGCGACGATCACCATGGTCGCCTTGCCGATGACGAAGCGCGGATCCTGGTTCGGCGTCTTCTTGAGGCCGCGCGTCACCATCAGCCGGACATGCGCGCCGTCGGTCATGCCGTTGCGCGCCAGCGTCTCGTTGACGGCGGCGGCAACCTCCTCGCGGCTGCGGCCGATATCGAGCGCGATGGAGTTGGCCCCCTCGAATAGCCGGTCGAGATGGGCGTCGAGCTGGATCAGCCGGCCGTTCTTCAGCCGCAGGCCCTCCCAGACGCCGTCGCCCAGCACGAAGCCGCTGTCGAAGATCGACACGCGCGCCTCGTTGCGGGGCACGTAGGCGCCGTCGACATAGACCAGCACGGCCTCGTTGCGTGGATCGTCGAGATAGCCCTGGGCGCTGCCCGCGGTGCTGCTCATGGCACTGTTCCCGTCAGAAATTGAACCGGCGATGGCCGGCGATGAAGGCCTGGGTCAGTGGCCGGCGTGGCGCTTTCAGCACCTCGTCCGGCGTGCCCTGTTCGTAGATGCCGCCCTCGGCGAGGAAGATGACGCGCGTCGCCATGTGATAGGCGAAGCCGATTTCGTGGGTGACCAGCAGCATGGTGCGGCCGTCCTCGGCGAGCGACTGGATGGTGTTGAGCACCTCGCCGACCAGCGCCGGGTCGAGCGCCGAGGTCGGCTCGTCGAACAGCAGAATCTCCGGCTCCATGGCGAGCGCGCGGGCGATGGCGACACGCTGCTTCTGTCCGCCCGAGAGGTGCGCCGGATAGGCCTCCGCCTTGTCGGCGAGGCCGACGCGGGCGAGTTCGGCCAGCGCCTTCGGCCGGGCCTCGTCGCGCGAGAGGCGCTTCACGGTCACCAGGCCCTCCATGACGTTGGCGATGACGGTCATGTGGGGAAAAAGGTTGAACTGCTGGAACACCATGCCGACGCGCTGGCGCAGCCGGTTCAAGGCGCGCTCGTCATAGCGCATCTCCGTGCCGCCGCCGCGTTCCCGCGCCTCGCCGACCGGCTCGCCGCCGAGGGTGACGCGGCCCTCGTCCGGACGCTCGAGGAAATTGATGCAGCGCAGGAGCGTCGACTTGCCGGAGCCCGAAGCGCCGATGATGGCGATGCGGTCGCCGCTCGCGACATCGAGGTCGACACCGGAGAAGACCGGGCTCGCGCCGAAGCGCTTGCCGAGGGCCCTGAGGCTGAGGACGGGGCCTGCCATCAATCGCTCCGCGCCAGGCGCCGCTCGAGCGCATAGGTCGCGCGCACCAGCGGATAGAGGAACAGGAAGAACAGCGCGCCGACGACCGTATAGACCTCCAGCGGGTTGAAGTTCAGCGAGGCGACCAGCTTGCCTTGGTGCAGCAACTCGACATAGGCGACGACCGAGGCGAGCGTCGTCATCTTGAAGATTTCGATGCCGCGATTGGTCAGCGCCGGCAGCACGCGGCGCAGCGCCTGCGGCAGGACGATGCGCCGCAGCGTCTGGAGGCCGCTCATGCCGATGGAGCGCGCCGCCTCCCACTGCCCGGGCTCGATGGACTGGATGCCGCCGCGATAGATCTCCGCGGAATAGGCCGCCGAGTTCAGGGATATGCCGAGGATCGCCGCCATGAACGGGCTGATCTCCACGCTGACCAGCATGGGCAGGGCGAAGTAGAACCAGAGGATCTGCACCAGAACCGGCGTGTTGCGGAAGAACTCGATGAAACCGATGGCGAACCAGCGCAGCGGCGCGTGGCGGGACCGGCGCGACAGCGCGACGGCGAGGCCGAAGCCGAGGCCGAGCACGAGGCAGACGACGAACAGGCGCACCGTGCCGACCGCACCGATGGCAAGCGCCTGCCAGTTGTCGAGGATCGGCGCGAAGTCCCAGCGATAGGCCATCAGCGCGCCGCCATTTCGCCGCTCGCCGCCATGCGCCGCTCGACCAGCGCGCCGAGGGCGCTGAACAGCGAGATGGTGACAAAGTAGATCAGGGCCGCGACCGTGAAGACCTCCAGCGGCCGGAAGGTCTTCTGCGCGAGTTCGTTCGCCTGGTAGAGCAGGTCGGCATAGGAGACGGTGGCGACCAGCGTCGTCGTCTTCATCAGTTCGATCGAGCGCTCCATCATCGCCGGGAACATGCGCTTGACCGCCTGCGGCAGCACGATCCGCGTCATCGTCTGCGCCCCGCTCATGCCGATGGCGCGCGCGGCCTCGCGCTGGCCCTTGTCGACGGAGACGATGCCGGCCCGGAAGATCTCCGCGAAGAAGGCGCCGGACTGGATGGTGAAGGTCAGCGCCGCCGCGAGATAGGGCGTCATCTCGACGTTCAGCACGATGGGCAGGCCGAAATAGAACCAGAACAGCTGGACCAGCGGCGGCGTCGTCCGGAACACCTCGATGACGATGCCGGCAGGCACCGACAACAGCCGCGCCCCCGAGAGCCGCGCCAGCGCCAGCGCGAGGCCGACCGGCAAGCCGCCGGCCAGCGCCACCGCGGTCAGCGCCAGCGTGTTCCAAAGCCCTGCCAGCAAGAGGTCGCTATTGGCAAGGACCGGCGCGAAGTTCCAGGAATACATCCCCGCCGCCGCGTCAGCCGAGCATTTCCTTGATGATCGGCGGCGCCGCCTTCGGATCGAGGCCGAACCCGCTCAGGAATTCCTCGTACCAAGCCTGAATCTGGCGCGAGTTGTAGTATTCGGTGATCCGCGCATCGACCCACTCGACGAAGGCGGTATCGCCCTTGCGGACGGCCGCGCTGGACGGGTTTGACTGGGTCGGCTGCGGTACGACGATCTTCCCGGCGCCGAGCCGCTGGCGCGCCGCGATCAGCGGCGGGTGGAACAGGCAGACGGCCTCGACCCGGCCGGACTGGAAGGCGGCGATGGCCTCGGTATTGCCCGGGAAACGCTGAATGGCGGCCTTCGCGACATTGGTTGTCAGGAATCGGTCCATGCTGGTCGCCTGCGGCACGGCGATCCGCACCTCCGGCTTGTTGAGGTCTTCCCAGTTGCGGACGGCAAGGTCGTCCTTCGCCAGCACCGCGAGCGAGTAGTAGAGCAGCGGCGCTTTCGGGAAGTCGACCGCCTGTGCGCGCTCGGGCGTCGCGTCCAGCACATACATGATGTCGATGCGGTTCGCCTGCAGCGCGGCGATGGCGGTGCCCCAGGTGACCTCCACCGGCTCGAAGCGCACGCCGAGCGCGGCCGCCATGGCCTTGCCGACGGAGACGCCGACGCCGGAGGACCACTCGCCGGTGCGCGCGTCCTTGGAATACCAGGGCGGCGCCTGCGTGACGCCCACCCGCAGCGAGCCGCGCCGCTTCACCTCGTCCAGCGTGCCGCCGGCCTGCGACAGAGCCGGGCCGCTGATGAACGCGGCGCCGGCCGCAACGCCGAATGCCGAAGCGAATGTCCGTCGGTCGATCATCATGACCCCCTCTATGATCCCTGTCCCGCGCAGCCCGCAGGAATTCGCCGCCGATTGAATGACCCGGATTGTTGATTGTCAACAATCCGGGCTTGCGAAGTTTTCCGATCCCGGCTGGCCCGCCGGACAGATCGGCCAAGGTGTACCTCGGCGCCGGTGGCTGCGATTGCGGCCAAGACCATGCTGTGCTGAAGGCAATGACCTGCGGTCAAACTGCCACTCGGCGGACGATTGCGGCGCATCGACTGATCCGCTACACAGGCTGCGCGCCGCAGAACTCTCGCGGCGCAGGCATGCACCCGTAGCTCAGCTGGATAGAGCGTTGCCCTCCGAAGGCAAAGGTCGCACGTTCGAATCGTGCCGGGTGCGCCAATCTCTTCTATGGTTCGGCGCGAGCGAAACGTTGCCAGTGCCCCCAGGCTTGGCTAGCGCTCCAGTCCCGCCCGCCATTGCTCCCACGCGATCTGCGCTCTTGCGCCGAGACCGGTGAAGGGCTCCGGCGGCAGCCAGTTGGGGCCCTTCTGGTTGAGCCGCGTGGTCAGCAGCGGGGATTGGAGTCCACTGGCATATTCGGCCAGGAGCTTGCCGTGGATCGTCCCCCTGACGACGCCCGCGCCGCCGCACCCGACCGATGCGTAGAGCCCGGGCCTGATCTGGCCGAAACAGAAACCGCCATTGTGCGTCACCGCCGTCAGGCCGCCCCAGACATGCTCGAATGCGTGCTCCCGCATCTGCGGGAAGCGCCGCTGGTAGAGCGCGGCGAGCATGGCGCGGACATCGCGCGTGTCGAGCTCCCGCTCGTAGGAATCGCCGCTGCGGATCAAGAGGCGGCGCTGCGTCTTCCGCATGGTCGTGCCCATGCGGTGCGCCGGCAACACGCCCCAGTGCGGGCTCTCGCCCAGCAGGTCCCATTGCTCGTCGTCGAGCTCGGGCGTGAAGGCGCCGTAGGTGTAGATGCCGATCATCCGGTTGCGGACGAGGCCGAGCGCGCGCGCATGGAGGTTGTTCGTCACGAACACCCGGTCCGCGACGAAATCGCCGCGGTCCGTCGCCACCTCGATCGGCGCGCCATCGCCCAGCGAGAGAACGCGCGTGTTCTCGATCAGCGTCACACCAGCAGGCAGGGAGTCCGCAAGGCCGCGATGGAGCGCGGCGGGCTGCACGAGCGCGCGTGTCAGCGACTGGAATCCGTAGCGGTAATAGGTCGAGCCGGTCATGCGCGAGAGATCGTCCGGTCCGTATTCCGCGGATGTCAGCCCCCAGTCGAGATAGGTCTGCCGCGTCTGCCGCGCCGACTTTTCGACCAGCGCCGTTGCGGCGGCTGTCACGGTCGGGGTCTGCTCGTCCCAATCGCAGGCGATGGAATGGGTCTCGACCAGTGACCGGAGCCAGTCGAACCCCGCGCGCACCAGAGCGAATTGCTGGCTGGCCCAGTCCTCGGTGAAGCCGGCGGCATTGGCGCTGGGTTCGCCGGGATTGATCAGCAGGAAGCCGGAGTTTCGTCCCGCTGCGCCCTCGCCGATGGTGGAGGCTTCGAGCAGCAGCACCTCCTCGTCCGGATTGAGTTCGGCCAGACGTCGCGCGGCTGCGAGCCCCGTATAGCCCGCACCCACGATGATGGTGCGAAAGCGCCGGCTTTCAGGCAGGCGCTCGCTGGCGACACGGCGCGGCAGCAGCGCGTTCCAGCCGGAGTGCGACTTGTAGGCAGGAGCGGTCGTCATGCGAAAACTAGCTTTCGGGCGCTCCGGGCGGGTCGAAAGCCCGGATCGGCGGCAGATTGGCGGTGAACTTCTCCACCTCCACGGTCGTCAGCTGGCCGGTGCATCCCTGCGCCAGCGATGACGTGCCGAGGTCGCGCGTCAGCACGTTGGGATTGCCGTGAACGCAGAGCGGCATGTCCTCGGTCGGATCGACCGGGTCGTACCAGGCGCCGGTCGGCAGGTTGACGATTCCGGGAGCGATGGCGTCCGTCACCCGCACCCCGGCAAGGCAGGCGCCGCGCGCGTTGAACAGCCGGATGACATCGCCGTCGATGATGTCGCGGGAGGCCGCATCCCGCGGGTTCATCCGCGCGACCTCGCGGCCGCGGTGCTTTGCCTCCTGCGAATGGCCGCCGAAGTCGAGCTGGCTGTGCAGGCGCGTCGCCGGCTGGTTGGCGACGAGGAAAAGCGGTGCGGCGGCGGTCGGCACGTCCGTTTTGGCGAGCCAGACCGGGTGCCCCGGGCAATCGGCATCGCCATGGGCGGCGATCTTGGCGGAATGCACCTCGATCCGTCCCGACGGCGTCGGCAGCGGGTTCGCCTGCGGGTCCTGATGGTAGCGGCGGAGCTGGCCGCCGTCGTCGGCGTGCTGGGGAACCGTCAGGCTGCCGCGCTGCCAGAATTCCTCGAAGCTCGGCGCCGGCAGGCCCTGCGCGGCGAGGGCCGCGCGTGTCGGCTCATAGAGATGCTCCAGCCATTGCCGCGGCGTCCGCCCCTCCGTGAAGGCTTCGCGCGCACCCAGCCTTTCGGCGAGATCGGAGAAGATCGCGTAGTCGTCGCGCGCAAGGCCGTAGGGTTCGGCCACCTGATGCATGGCGACCATCAGCGGGTCGTTGCCGGAATAGCCGATATCCTCGCGCTCCAGCGTCATGGTCGCCGGCAGGACGATGTCGGCGTGGCGGGCCGTGGCGGTCCAGGCGAGGTCATGGACCACCAGCGTATCGACTTTCGCGAAGGCCTTGCGCAGGCGGTTGATGTCCTGATGGTGGTGGAAGGGGTTGCCGCCGGCCCAATAGACGAGGCGGATATCGGCATAGCTGCGCGTCTCGCCGTTGTAGCGGTAGGCCTTGCCGGGGTTCAGCAGCATGTCGGAAATGCGCGCCACGGGGATGTAGTCCGAAACCCCATTGCGTCCCTGTGACAGGGTCGGACCGGGAACGGCATTGGCGCGCCGGCCGTAATAGGCGATGGCGCCGAGGGAATAGGCGTAGCCGCCGCCGGAAAGGCCGATCTGGCCGAGGGCCGCCGCCAGCACCATGGCCATCCAGACCGGCTGCTCGCCGTGCTCGGCGCGCTGCAGCGAGTGCGAGACGACGATCAGCGCACGGCGGCCGGCAAGGCGGCGCGCCAGCGCCCGGATGGCCTCGGCATCCATGCCGCAGATGCCGGAGGCCCAGTCGGCGTCCTTCGGCTGCCCGTCGCTTTCGCCCGTGAGGTAGCGGGCGAAAAGCGGCCAGCCCTCGGTATAGCGGTCGAGGTAGGCCTGGTCGTGCAGCCCCTCGCTGACGAGGGTATGGACGATACCGAGCATCATCGCCGTGTCGGTCGCCGGCGTCACCGTCAGCCATTCGGCGCCGGCCTCCTCGGGCAGGTCGTCGCGCAGGGGGCTGACGAGCACGAACTCGCAGCCGCGCGCCTTCGCCGCCGCCATCGCGCCGCGCTCGACATGCTTGCTGACCGAGCCGCCCGCGATCATCGAGTTCTTCAGAGCCATGCCACCGAAGGACAGCACGATGTCGGTCTCGGCCGCGATCTGTTCCCAGGTGACGTTGCGCCTGGTGATGTCCTCGTAATTGGCAAGGATCTGCGGCAGCAGCATGGTGGACGCGCCGGCCGAGTAGCTGTTGACCGACTTCACGTAGCCGCCGCAGGCGATGTTGAGGAAGCGGTGGACCTGGCTCTGGGCGTGGTGGAAGCGACCGGCGCTGGACCAGCCGTAGGAGCCGCCGAAGATCGCGCCCGGGCCTCTGGTGTCGCGGATGCGCTTCAGCTCGCCCGCGAGCAGATCGAGCGCCTTCTCCCAGCTCACCGGCACGAATTCGTCGCGGCCGCGGCGGTCGTCGGGCCCGGGACCGCGCTCCAGCCAGCCGCGCCGGATCATCGGCTGGGCGATGCGCGCGCGGTGGCGCAGCGCGCCGGGGAAATTGCCCGCGATGCCGTTCGGGTCGGGGTCGCCGCCATAGGGCCGGATGTCGAGCCTGTCGCCGTCCATCCGCGCCGAGAACACACCCCAATGCGAGGTGTGGGGCTTGAACCCGTCGGAAAGGTCGAGGCCGGGGTCGGGGCGGTCCAGAGCGTCGGTCATCGAAAAATCCTCATGCGAGGTGCCATGGCTTGTTCGTAGGCCTCCGGCGAAGCTTTCACTTCGTCGCCGGCTTCTCCCAGCGCAGGCCGGGAACCGCGTCGCGCAATTCCCGCGTATAGCCGTTGCTGGGCTGCTCGAAGATCTGTCGCGTGTCGCCGATCTCGACGATCCGTCCCTTCTGCATTACCGCGACGCGGTCGCAGAGGTTCGACGCCACGCGCAGGTCGTGGGTGACGAAGATCATCGCGAAGCCGAGCTTCTCCTGCAACTCGCGGAAGAGCTGGATCACCTGTGCCTGAACGGAGACATCGAGGGCCGAGACGGCCTCGTCGGCTACGATGATGCGCGGCTCCATCGCGAGCGCGCGCGCGATGCAGATGCGCTGGCGCTGCCCGCCCGAGAACTCGTGCGGGAAGCGGTCGAGCGCGTCCGGCCTGAGGCCGACCAGTTCCAGAAGCTCTGCGGCACGCGTCGTCGCATCGCGCTTCGGCGTGCCGTGCTGGACCGGCCCCTCGATGAGCGAGGCACCCACCCGGCGGCGCGGATTGAGCGATTTGTAGGGGTCCTGGAAGATCATCTGAATCTGCCGGCGGTAGTCGCGGAGGTCCTTGCCGCCGAGGCCGACGACATCACGTCCCTCGACCATGATCGCACCCTGTTCGGGGGTCTCGAAGCGCAGCAGCGTGCGCGCCAGCGACGACTTTCCGGAACCGGATTCGCCGACCACGCCCAGCGTCTCGCCGGCATCGACGGTGAATGAGACATCGTCCAGCGCCAGCGTCTCGCGCTTTTTGCCGAGGAACGAGGTGGTGCGATAGACCAGCCTTAGACCCTTCGCCTCCAGCGCCTTCGGTCGCCCGGCTGCCGCCTGGTCGAGATACTGGAACCGCGGCACGGCATCGATCAGCGCGCGCGTATAGGGGTGCTGCGGCCGGCTCAGCACCTCGTCCGGAACGCCGCGCTCCACCACCTCGCCGTGGCGCATGACGACGACCTGATCGGCGACGTCCGCCACGACGCCGAAATCGTGGGTGATCAGCAGTATGCCGCTGTCGTGCTTGGTCAGGAGGTCGCGGAACAGCCGGAGGATCTGCGCCTGCGTCGTCACGTCGAGCGCGGTTGTCGGCTCGTCGGCGATGATCAGCGCCGGCTCCAGCGCCAGCGCCATGGCGATCATCACACGCTGGCGCTGCCCGCCCGAGAGCTGGTGCGGATAGGCGCCACGCAGGGTCGCCGGATCGGGAAGCCGCACGTCCTCCATCAGTTCGAGGACGCGCGCCTCCCGGGCCTCGCGCGGCATGTCGCGGCGATGCAGTTCCAGAACCTCGGCGATCTGGTCGCCGACCTTCATCACCGGGTTGAGCGCGGTGAGCGGCTCCTGGAACACCATCGCCATGCGGTCGCCGCGCAGCGCGCAGAGCCGCTCCGGCGTCGCCGCCGCGATGTCTTCGCCGGCCAGCATGATGCTGCCGCCCTCGATGGCCAGCACCTTCGGCAGGAGCTTCATGATCGCGGAGGCGGTGACGGACTTGCCGGACCCGGATTCGCCGACGAGGCAGACGATCTCGCGCGGCCGCACATCGAAGGAGACGCCGTTGACGGCGCGGCAGCGGTCGAGGCCGGCGGGCAGCGAGACGGTCAGGTCGCGAACCTGAAGGACGGGGGTGTCGCCGATCATCACGAGGCCACCTTGGTCGCGCGGGAGAGGCGCGGATCGAGCTTGTCGCGAAGGCCGTCGCCGAGCAGGTTCACGGCCATCACCGTCAGGGCGAGGAAAAGGCCGGGAGCGATGATCGTCCACGGCGCGCGCTGGAAGACGGCGCGACCTTCGGCGAGCACATTGCCCCATGACGGTATGTCCGGCGGGAAGCCGACGCCGAGGAAGCCGAGAACGGCCTCCGACAGGATGGCTGCGGCGAACATGTAGGTGGTCTGCACGATGAGCGGCGGCACGCAGCTCGGCAGGATATGGCGCAGCAGCACCAGCGGCGTCGGGATGCCGAGGCCCTCGGCGGCGCGCACATAGGGCTCCTCGCGCACCGTCAGCACGACGCTGCGCACGAGGCGCGTGACGCGCGGGATCTCGGCGAAGGTGATCGCCGCGACGATGGAGAAGAGGCTGGGGCCGACGAGCGAGACGAGGGCGACGGCGAAGAGGATGCCGGGAATGGCCATCATCCCGTCCATGATCCGCATCATGATCGGATCGATGAAACGGGAATAGCCGGCGACGAGGCCGAGCACGGTTCCGACCGCAAGCCCGGCGACGGCGGCGAGCGCACCGACCATCAGCGACAGGCGACCGCCGTGGAGAACGAGCGCGAAGACGTCGCGGCCCAGCGCATCCGTCCCGAACCAGTAGGTGCCGTCGGGCGGCCTCAGGCGCTGGCGCGGGCGGATGAGGAAGGGATCGGCGCCGGTCGCGAGATGCGCGAGGGCCGATACCGCGATGATGACGAGCAGCAGCGCGGCGCTGATCGTCAGCACTTTGTTGGCCTTCATGAAGGCGGCGACGCTGACGGCGGCGATGGGGTTCGGGGGGCTGAGAGTCGTCACCGCGGGCCTCAATAACGGATGCGCGGATCGACGATCACGTAGGCGATGTCGATGATGAGGTTCACGGCCACGTAGATCAGCGCGAAGAACAGGATCAGGCCCTGCACGACGGGATAATCGCGGGCAAGAATGGCGTCGATGGTGAGCCGGCCGATGCCCGGCAGGTTGAAGACGCTCTCGGTCACCACGACGCCGCCGATGAGCAGCGCCATGCCGAGGCCGATGACGGTGATGATCGGCACCGCGGCGTTCGGCAGGGCGTGTTTCCAGAGGATGCGCGTCTCGACATTGCCCTTTGCGCGCGCGGTGCGGATGAAGTCCTCGCCGAGGATTTCCAGGATGCTCGACCGCGTGACGCGCGAGATCAGCGCCATGAAGACCAGCGCCAGCGTCAGCGACGGCAATGCAAGGTGGCGCAGCGCCGCGGCCGGGTTCTCGAAGGGGCTCACATAGCCCTGGACGGGAAGCAGGTCGGTCCAGACCGAGAAAACGAGGATCAGGATGTAGCCGATCACGAAGGCGGGAATCGAGAAGCCCAGCACCGACATGGCCATGACCGCGCGGTCGATCCAGCTGTTGTGCCGCCAGGCGGCGATGGCGCCGAGCGGCACGGCGACGACAATGGTCAGCACGATGGCGCAGAAGGCCAGAACCAGCGTCGGCTCGAGCCGGTCGCGGATGAGGTCGATCACCGGCATCTTCGACAGGATCGACATGCCGAGCTGGCCGCGTGCAAGTTCGCCGAGCCAGGTCAGATACTGCACCGGCAGCGGCCGGTCGAGGCCGAGGTCGTGGCGGATGCGGGCGATCACCTCGGGCGTCGCGGCATCGCCCGCCAGCACCGTCGCGGGATCGCCGGGGCTAAGCCGCAGCAGCAGGAAAACGATCGTGGCGACCACCAGCATGACCGGCACGGCGGATGCGATGCGCATGGCGATAAGACGAAGCATTCGGCAGCGGCTCCGGCGGAACGAGGGGAGAGGCAGGACCGATCCGGAGAACCGCTCGATGCCTCGTCAGTCGTGAATTTGCACATGCGTTGCGGGAACCGGCGTGAGCCACCCGCGAATGTCCGGAAGCGGTGGCCGGACCCACGGGGAGCCCGGCCGGCCGGATTCACTGCTTCTCGACGCCCCACAGAACCATGCAGGGGGAGGGAACGACGCCCGTGACGTTGGAGCGATAGCCCTCGTAGTTGAAGTAGGTGCCGAGCGGGATGTAGAAGACCAGCTCATAGGCGCGCTGCTGCATCTGTTCGGCGATCTTGAGCTGTTCGGCCGGATCGACCGCCCGCTGGTAGGCAGTCTTGAGTTTCTCCGTTTCCGGATCGTCGACGAAGCCGGTGTAGCCGGCCTTGCCGCGAGCATCGAAGTTGAGATTGCCGAGCGGCGAGATCAGGTCGATCCGGTCGAACACGGCATGGGCGAGATTCCAGCCGCCGTCGGTGACCGGGGTCGTGCGGGTTCGGCGGGTGAGGAACGCGCTCCATTCCATCGTCTGGATTTCGGAGGGAACGCCGATCGACCGGAGCACCTGCTGCGTCATGGGCGCGAGCGGCGCGAACGAGGCGATGTCGCCGGGCGTGATCATGGTCACACGCTCGCCCTTGTAGCCGGCCTGCTGGAGCAGGGCGCGACCCTTGGCGACGTCCGGCGTGCCCTTGTCGGGGAAGCCGACGGCCGTCTCCAGCCGCGTGCCGCAGCCGAAGATCGCCGGGCAGACCTGGTAGGACTCGGCATCGCCGACGGAGGCGTCCATGTAGTCACGCTGGGTCACGACGGCCTGCACCGCCTGACGCATCTTGACGTTGTCGAAGGGCGGCTGCGACCAGTTGAACCGGATGGTCGAGGCGCTGGGCCCCACCTTGCGGCGCAGGACGACGTCGTTCTTGCCCTTGAACTGGTCGCGCTCGTCGGCGCCGATCGTTTCGACGTAATCGATCTCGCCCTTGAGCAGGGCGTTGTTGGCGGTCTGACGGCTCGGCAGCCAGACGCATTCGACGCGGTCGACCTTGACCACCTTGCCGCCAGCCATGGCGCTCGGCGGCTCGCTGCGCGGCACGTAGTCGGCGAAACGCTCGTAGGCCCAGCTCACGCCCGGCCGGAATTCGCCGGCTATCCACTTGAACGGGCCGGAGCCGACGACCTCGGTCAGCGCCGTCTCGGGCGGCGTGTCCGCGATGCGCTTCGGCATGATGAAGAGCGGGATCGAGCTCGGCCGCGCGAAGCCTTCGAAAATGGCGCCGAAGGGTTCCTTCAGGCGAATGCGGAAGGTCTTGGCGTCCACCGCCTCCATGGCCTCGGTCACGCCGGCAAGGCGCAGGCCGATCACGTCGCGCCTGGCCCATCGGGTGATCGAGGCGAGGCAGTCAGCGGAGGTGACGGGCGCGCCGTCGTGGAACTTCAGCCCGTCGCGCAGCACGAAGGTATAGGTGAGATTGTCGGGGGTCGCCGTCCAGCTCTGCACCATCTGCGGCTGGGGGCGATAGCCCTCGTCCACGGCGAACAGCGTGTCGTAGACCATCAAGCCGTGGTTGCGGGTGACGTAGGCATTGGTCGTCACCGGATCGAGCACGCGCAATGGGGCGTGCGGCGCCACCTTCAGCGTCTTGGCTGCCTGCGCCCTGACGCCGCTGGACATGATCAAGAGGGCCGATGCGGAGCCCGCCAGCGCCGTGCGGCGATTGATGGCTGTCATTGGAAACTCTCCCCTGGCTTTTTGCCGATTGTCGAAGTCACGATCGCGCGCGGCGCGGATCCGGCCAGAACGACGTGCCCCGGCGGGCAAGTCCGCCGCCCCAGCCCATGGGCGTTCCGTCGGCGCGCCAGCAGGCCGCGCCGGTCATCGTTCCGTCTGCGTTGAACCCGATGGCGCACATGCCGCCGGCGACGTGATCGGTGGCGACGACGCGGTGGCCGAGCGACGACATCTTTTCATGAACGGTGGCGCTGAGGCCGCGTTCCAGTTCCGCTTCCTGACCCCAGGTGAAGAGGCGCGGAGCCTCCACGGCCTCCTGCACGCTCATGCTGTGGTCGATGAAGTTGACCACCGACTGCATGACGGAAGCGGGAATGCGGTGCGCGCCCGGCAGGCCGACCGCGAAGACCGGGCGGCCGTCCTTCTTCACGATCATCGCGGAGATGCCGCTGGTGATGCGCTTGCCCGGCACGAGCGACAGCGCATTGCCCGGATGCGGGTCGAACAGGAACATGTAGTTGTTCGGGATGATGCCCGTTCCGGGAATCATGATGCGGCAGCCGAACAGGCTGTTGATGGTCTGCGTCGAGGTGACGATATTGCCGTCGGCGTCCGCCACCGTCAGGTGGGTCGTGTTGGCGCTCTCGTTGGAGAGGACCTTGGACTCGTAGGCGCTGGCCCTTGCCGGGTCGATCTCCCGGCGGCGCTCGGCGGCATAGTCCTTGGAGATCAGCCGGGCCACCGGCACGTCGAAGAAGGCCGGATCGGCGGTCGCGGCGCGGCGGTCGGCGGCGGCGATCTTCAGCGCTTCGAGCAGGAGATGCGTCGTCTCGGGCGTGCCGAACCCCATGGCGCCGACATCGTAGTCCTCCAGAATATTCAGGATCTGGATGGTGTGGACGCCGCCCGAGCAGGGCGGGGGCGGGCCGACGATGTCGAACCCGCGATAGGTGCCGCGCACCGGCTCGCGCTCGATGGTGCGATAGGCCGCAAGGTCCTCGCGGCGGATGAACGAGCCGACCTTCTCCAGATGGTCGGCGATCCGGTCGCCGAGCGGGCCGCCATAGACGATGCCGGGGCCGGCGGCGGCGATCGCCTCCAGCGTCGCCGCATAGTCGCTCTGGACCAGCAGGTCGCCCTCGGCCAGCGGCGTGCCGTCGGGCAGGAAGACGCGGGCGATCTCGGCGTCGAGCGCGAGATCGGGGGCCGTCTCCGCAATGCAGGTCGAGAGATAGTGGGTGATGCGGAACCCCTGCCGCGCATATCGGATCGCCGGTTCCAGCACGGTCTTGAGGTCGAGCTTTCCGAAGCGCTCCAGCACTTCGCACCAGGCCTTCAGGTTGCCGGGAACCGCAATGGCCTTGGGCCCGACGCGGTTCTCGCGGCCTTCGGTCTCCATGTAGTCCGGCCAGGTGTCGGAGACGGGGCGGTAGCTGTCCGGGCGCGCGGCGGCGGGCGCCGTCGACAGCCCGTCGAGAACGATCTCGCGGCCATCGGCGAGGCGGATGACGGCGGTGCCGCCGCCGAATATGCCGACCATCATCGGCTCGACCACCGTCAGCGCGAAGAGCGCCGCGACGGTCGCGTCGATGGCATTGCCGCCGCGGGCCATCATGTCCATGGCGGCGGTCGAGGCCAGCGGATGGTTGGTGACGGCCATGCCCTGCGACGCCGTCACCGGGGTTTTCTCGCATCTGAAGGGGCTGCCCGCCCTGTCGCGCCACGCCATTGTCCGTCCGGTCTCCAAAATCCCTGAGGAGGATTCCTCCTCCCGGGCAGCATGAACTGTCCCGGCCATGCGGCGCAGGTGTCGAGCGGGATACCAGCTTCCCGGGAAAGGCCATCGGCCCTGCGTCCGATGCTTCAGACGAAACATCACTGCTGATTGGAACTATCAGCGGAAAACTTTCTGTCAGTCCAATATGCGGGAGAGCAATTTTTGAGAATTTGGAATTCTTATGAGCGAGCCGCCGCTCAGGCGGTTTCGGCGCGCTCGGACGTGTCTGCTGCATCCGGCAAGGCAGCATAGCGCCTCGCGTGCCGCGCGAACGCCCGGGCCACGGCGGAACGGTCGTTGCGCCGGAAGGCGACCGCCAGTTCGGCCTTGATGCTCGGCCCCGCGATCCGCCGGTAGCGGATATGCGGCAGCTGGATGCAGCAGACGGAAGCAGGAACGAGCGCAATGCCGAGCCCGACCGAGACCATGCTGGTGATCGTGACGAAATCGCGCCCCTGTGGGCCGAATTGCGGGAAGACTCCGGCCGCCTGGCAGGCCTGGGTCGTGTGCTTGTGGAAGCTCACGCCCGGTGGGTGGCGCGGCGTGATGAAGATGTCCGATGCCATGGCCGAAAGGTCCACGCTCTCGCTGTCCGCCATGGGATGGTTGTCGGGCAGGGCCACCATCAGCGGCTCGTAGAGCACCGGAATGGTCGCAACCCCGGCCGGCAGCGGCACCGGCGGCCGGACGAAGCAGATATCGAGCCTGCCCTCTTTCAACCGCTCCAGCTGCGGCATCATCTCCATTTCCGAGATGGCCAGCTGGACATCCGGGAATTCCTGCCGGAAGCCGCCGACGAGAGTCGTCAGGATGCCGGTATAGGCGGCCGAGCCGACATAGCCGATGGCGAGATGGCCGACCTCGCCGCGCCCGGCGCGCTGGGCCGCCAGCTTGGCGCGCTCCGCCTGGTCGAGAACCTTGCGGGCCTCGACCACGAAGAGTTCGCCGGCGAGCGTGAGTTCCACCGAGCGCCGCGAACGGTCGAACAGGGCGGTCCCGACGATCTCCTCGAGAACGCGAATCTGCTGGCTGAGCCCGGGCTGGGCGATACCGAGACGTTCCGCTGCCCGGCCATAGTTCAGCTCTTCGGCGGTCGCTAGGAAATAGCGCAGGTGCCTCAGTTCGAGATTGGAGCGCGACGGCCGGCGTCCAGCGGGCATGTTTGGCCCCTGTGATAGCTGCAGATTATCAATGCAATCCGCCCGAAGCATTGCGCTTTACAGAGCTGAATTTCAATGCCGTCGCGACGGCGTGCCGCCGGCCGTTGTTGCGAGGGCCTGTCAGGCGGCGATGATGCCCTTGCGGATCAGGAAGCAGCCGTAAGGGCGCGGATCGCCGACCTGGACGACGGCGAAAGCCTTCGATGCCGCCGCGTAGAAGGCGAAGCGGTCGATCCCGGCCATGGGCGTTTCGCGCCCGAGCGCCCGCGCGATCTCCGCCTGCACATCCTGCTGGACCTCCGGCATGGCCGCGGCATCGCCGACGACCGCCATGCGGCGAACCGGATCGGGCTCGAAATCGTCGACCGGCAGCACCGACAGCACGGCCTGCACCGCCCGCGCCATGGTGAGGCCGGGCAGGCGCACGAGGCGTTTCGAGACCGTCGCCGCCGCGATCCGCTCGGCGGGGTGGTTGGCATCGACGATGGCGAGATCGTCGCCGTGGCCCATGGCCGCGAGGATCCAGAGAAGATCGGGTCCGAGGATGGGGTCGAGGCCCTTCAGCACGTTATGCTCCCGAAGATGCAGGCGGCGGCATGCGACCGCGCGCGCCGAGATAGGTGCGCGCGGCATTGCCCCCGAAAATGGCGGCTTGTTCGCCCTTGCCGAGCGACGCGGTCAGCGCCTCGGCGGCACCACGCCAGACATCGTAGCCGCCCGCGCAGTTCACCACCGGCCAGTCGCTGCCCCAGATCAGCCGTTCCGCGCCGAAGATGTCGAGGAGATGCCGGACGTAAGGCGCGATATCGCCTGTAGACCAGCCATCTCCGGCCTCGGTCGCGAGGCCCGACAGCTTGCAGGCGACATTCGGCCGAGCCGCCAGCGCTGCCATGTCGGCCCGCCACGGATCGAGCCGGCCGTCGCGGATGAAGGGCTTGGCGCCATGGTCGATGACGATGGCAAGGTCCAGGTAGCGATCCGCCAGAACCAGCAGCCGCGGCAGATGGCGGGGGAGCACGAGCGCGTCGAAGACGAGCCTATGGCAAGCCATGGCGCCGAGTGCTGGAGCCAGAGCCGGATCGAGGAGAAAATCGTCGTCGGGCAGGTTCTGCACCATGGGTCTCAGGCCCACGAGCAGGCGATCCTCCGCCATCTTCCCGATCGCCACAGCGGCGTCCGGCGCCAGAAGGTCGGCCCAGCCGACTACGCCGGCGACGAAATCCGTTTGCCGCGCGATGGCCAGCATGAAATCCGTCTCGGCAACAGTCGGCGCAGCCTGAACGAGGATCGTCGCGTCGATGCCGTAGCGTGCGAGGAAGGGCGCGAGATCGGCGGGGCCATAGTCGCGCCGCAGCACGCCGGGCGCGCTGTCGAGCCAGCCGTAATCGCCGCGCGCGACCTGCCAGAAATGCTGGTGGGCGTCGATCCTCATGGCATTCAGGCCGGTGTCGGCGCGTGGGCGGCGATCAGACCGGCGGCCTTCAGGTCGCCCCACAGCACGGCCGGGACGGGCGCGGTCACGGAAGCGATGTTGGCGAGAATTTCCTCCGGCCGCACTGCGCCGAGAACGAGCGTCGCCATCGCCGGATGTGCCGCCGCGAAAGCCAGCGCCGCCTGCCGCAGGGGCACGCCGTGGGCGCGACAGATGCTCTCGATGGCCCGCACCTTCGCGAGGATGTCGGGCGACGCCGGGCGGTAGTTGTAGTGCGCGCCGGGGCCCGCGCCGCCCGCGAGGATGCCGGAATTGAACACGCCGGCCAGCATGATGCCGATGCGCTTCTCCAGCGCGAGGGGGAGGAAGGTGTCGAGTGCCCCCTGTTCCAGCAGCGTGTAGCGGCCGGCGAGCATCATCACGTCGAAGTCGCCCGCGCGCGCGAAGCGCTCGCACATCTCGGCTTCGTTGACGCCGACGCCGATGGCTTTCACCGCGCCCGAAGCGCGCAACCGGTCGAGCGCGCGATAAGCCCCGTTCATGGCTTCCGCGAAATGGCGCTCCATGTCGGCCCCGTGGGTCCAGACATCGACGTCGTGGATCAGCAGCACGTCGACATGGTCGGTTCCGAGCCGCAGCAGCGACTGCTCGAAGGAGCGCATGGCGCCATCGTAGGAATAGTCGACCACCGCGCCGTGCGGCAGGCCGCCGGCATAGCCGGAACGGTCGTCCGGCACCGCCGCCGGGTTCATCCAGCGGCCGACCTTGGTGGAGAGGATGACGCCTTGGCGGGGGCGGGCGCGCAGCGCGGCCCCGATGCGGTGCTCCGAAAGGCCGTGGCCGTAGAGCGGAGAGGTGTCGATGAGGTTGACGCCCGCATCGAGCGCCGCGACGACGGTTTGCTGCGCCTCGCGCTCGTCCAGCCTGCCGAACAGATCGCCGAGCGGCGCGCCGCCGAAACTGACGAGGCCGACATCGAGCCCCGGCGCGAGCCGGCGCCGCGGCAGCGTCTGGACGGGCGTCAGGGCGGAGGCGGCGGCGGTCATCTGGGGTCGATGGGCGTCGTCGGCAGGGCGAGTTCGCGCTCGATCCAGGCGGCGAGGCGGATGAGGTCGGCCTCGCGGCCGCCATGCGACAGGATCTGCACGCCGATCGGCAGGCCCGCATCGGAAAAGCCGGCCGGGATGGAAATGGCCGGGAGCCCGCTCAGCGACCAGATCGCGGTAATGGCGATCCAGTCGAGATAGTCCTGCATCGGCTGCCCGTCGATGGTGTCGGGCGCGAGGATATCGGCCGAGAACGGCATGGCCTGTGTCGCCGGGCAGACGAGGAAGTCGTGAGCGTCGAGGAAGTCCACCGCGCGGCGGTAGAAGTCGGTGCGCAGGCGGTTCGCCGCCGCGATGGCGCGGCCGGGCTGGTCGCGCCCGCGCGCGATGTCGCCCATGACCGCCGGGGTGAACAGGTGGCGGTGCCGGTCGTCCAGCAGCGGCTCCCATGTCGCGAAGTAACTTTCACCGCGCAGCACGCGGAAGGCGTCCATGGCCCCCGTTGTCGCGGGATAGCCGCGATGCACGGCAACGCCCGCACGGGCCAGTCCGTCGGCGAAGGCCTCGACCGCGGCGCGGATCGGCGTTTCGACGGGCAGGCCGAGATCGGGAGAAACCGCGATCCGCGCAGGCTTCCTCGGTTCGCGCGCCGCGGCGAAGAATGACGGGCCAGAGGCGGGCGTCGAGAGGAAGTCGCCGGGATCGTAGCCGGCCATGGCGTCGAACATCAGGGCGAGGTCGTCGACGCAGCGCGCCATGGGGCCCTCGACAAAGATCGTGTCGAACGGATCGGTGAGGCGCTTGCGCGGAATGCGCCCCGGCGTCGGCCTGAGGCCCAGCACGTTGCAGAACGCGGCCGGGATGCGCAGGCTGCCGCCATAGTCGTTGCCATGCGCGAGCCATGCCTCGCCGGTGGCGAGCGCCACGGCCGACCCGCCCGAGGACCCGCCGCAGGTGAGCTTCACATCATAGGGGTTCAGGGTCGTGCCGTGGACTGCATTGGTCGTCTGCGCGCCGCCGAGTTCGGAAAGGTTGGACTTGCCGAGCACCACTGCGCCGTTCGCCTCCATCATCGCCACGGTGCGATCGGAGGTTGCCGAGATGCGATCCTTGAAGATCGGCGTGCCGCCCGTGTTGCGCACTCCCGCGACGTCGTTGTTGTCCTTCACGACGATGGGGATGCCGGAGAGGATGGAGTCGCGGCCCGCGGCGCGGGCGGCGTCGGCGGCGCGGGCCTGGTCGAAGGCTCGCTCGAGGCAGAGCGTTGGGATGGCGTTGACCTTCGGCTCCACCGCGGCGATGCGCGCGGCGGCCGCCTCGACCAGTTCCACCGATGTCACGTCTCCGGATCGCAGCCGGGCGCGAATCTCGGTGGCGCTGAGGTCGGTCAGGTCATGCGGCATGGATGGTCCCGGATGCGGAAGGCGAGGGCGTGCCGCAGGAGCGGCGGACGATGAGCTTCGGGGCCATGACGGTGACGGTGCCCGGCCCGAGGCGGGCACCCGCCACGCGATCCAGCAGGATGTTCAGCGCGGTCTCGCCGATGGCGCGCACCGGCTGCGCCACCGCCGTCAGGCGGGGCGAGACCGAGTCCGCCCAGGGCAGGTCGTCGATCCCGACGATCGATACGTCGTCGGGGCAGTTCAGTCCGAGGTCGGCCAGCGCGCGGATGGTGCCGACCGTCATCAGGTTGTTGGTGGCGAAGATGGCCGTCGGCGGGGCATCCGAGCGCAGGAGGTCGATGGCGGCGCGGCATGCCGGCGCTTCCTGAAAGCCGGCGTCGCGCACGAGACCGGGATCGAACGGGATGCCGGCCGCCAGCAGCGCCTCCCGGTATCCCGCCAGGCGGTCCGCGGCGGTGCGCACCACGTCGGGCCCGTTGATCAGGCCGATCCGGCGATGGCCCGCGGCGACCAGATGGCTCGTCGCCTCGAAGGCGGCGCGGCGGTTGTCGAGCACGACCGCGTCATAGCCGAGCCCGTCCATGGCGCGGTCGACCAGCACCACCGGCACTTCGAGCTGCGCGAGCAGCGCCGCCCGGTTCATCGAAACCGCGCCGGTGGGCGCGAGGATCAGCCCGTCGATGCGCTGGCTGCGCAGCATGCGCAGGTGCGCCTCCTCCCGCTCAGGCCGTTCGGACGAATTACACAGGAGAACGAGGTGACCGCGCGTCGCGGCCGCGTCCTCCACCGCCGCGAAGAGATCGGAGAAGAACGGATTGGTGATGTCGCCGACCACGAGCCCGAGCAGCCCGCTCGTCCGCTTGCGCAGGGACCGCGCCGCGGGATGGGGGGCATAGCCGAGCTTGTCGACGGCCGCCTGGACGCGCGTGCGCAGTTCCTCGCTGACCCGGTCGGCGCTGTTCAGCGCGTTCGACACGGTGGCCACCGATACGTTCGCCAGCCGCGCGACATCGCGGATCGTGGCCATTGCGTCTCCAGCATTGAAACGGTTCAATTCGTCGAGGCCATTCTTTCAATGGTGCCGTCAGATTGCAATGTTCTCATGGAAAATTTCCACTTGATGGGTTCGAATGTCTGTGTCAGCCTATTTTGAAACGTTTTACAAAAATCAGGCATCGGGGAAACGCGGCATGATCAGGCGCACACAGTCGGACGGGGCGATGCGGCCATGATGCTGTATGTCCTCCGCCGTCTGGCCGCGACCATCCCCGTGCTCCTGTTCGTGGCGCTGTTCGTCTTCTTCCTGCTGCGCCTGACCCCCGGCGATCCCGCTGTTCTCATCGCGGGGGACCAGGCGACCGAGGCGCAGATCGAGGCCATCCGCCAGCAGCTCGGCCTCGACAAGCCGCTTCTCGACCAGCTTGTCGCGTGGTCCGGGCGCATCCTGTCCGGCGATCTCGGCCGCTCCGTCTTCTCCGACATGGAAGTGACACGGCTCATCGCCATGCGTGTCGAGCCGACTGTCCTGCTGGCCTTGGTCGCCATCGTCATGGCGCTGGTCATCGCGCTGCCGCTCGGCACGCTCGCTGCGGTCAAGGCAGGCAGCCGCACGGACCGGGCGGTGATGGCCTTCGCCATGATCGGCTTTTCCTCGCCGGTCTTCGTCATCGCCTTCCTGCTCGTCTATGTCTTCGCGCTGGGGCTCGGCTGGTTCCCGACGCAGGGCTACGTGCCGCTCTCCAACGGGTTCTGGGCCTGCATCAACAGCCTGATCCTGCCGGGCATGGCGCTCGCCATGCTCTATGCCTCGCTGCTCGCCCGGATCACCCGCGCGAGCCTCCTGGAGGTGCTGTCCGAGGATTATGTGCGCACCGCGCGCGCCAAGGGGCTGATGCCGCTGCGCGTTCTCGTCCGTCACGCCTTGCAGAATGCCGCCATACCCATCGTCACCGTCGTCGGCGTCGGCATCGCGGCGCTGCTCGGCGGGGTGGTGGTCACCGAGACGGTGTTCAACATTCCCGGCCTCGGGCGGCTGACGACCGATGCCATCCTGCGCCGCGACTATCCGGTCGTGCAGGGCCTCATCCTCATCTTCTCGGGCGTCTACGTGCTCATCAACCTGCTGGTCGATCTCAGCTACGTGCTGTTCGATCCGCGCGTGCGGTACTGAGGGCGCGATGGCGATGACCGATGCACCGCCGCAGCCCTCCGCGACCGCGATGCAGGCGGCCGGCGAATGGTTCGGCCGGCTGACGAAGTTCCTGCGCGGCAATCCGGTGATCCTCACCGGCCTCGTCGTGCTGCTGTTCTTCGCGGTCATGGCCCTGCTGGCGCCGCTGCTCTTCGTCGATCCCGCGCGGGTCAACCCGCTGCAGCGCCTGCGCCCGCCGGGTCTTGCCCACCCGTTCGGCACGGACCAGATCGGCCGTTCCACCCTGTCGCGCACCTTCAACGGCACGGCGATCTCGCTCACCGTCGGCGCGCTCGTGACCTTCGTGACGGTGTCGTTCGGCCTCCTCATCGGCCTCGTGTCGGGCTTCGTCCGCTGGCTGGACGGCATCCTGATGCGGGTGATGGACGGCATGATGGCCATTCCCGGCATCCTGCTCGCCATCGCGCTGATGTCGCTGTTCGGGGCCGGCGTGCGCAATGTCATCATCGCCATCGCCATTGCGGAGATCCCGCGCATGGCGCGCGTCGTGCGCTCGTCCGTGCTGGTGATCCGCGAGCAGCCCTACGTCGAGGCCGCGCGCGCCGGCGGCACCCGCACGCCGCGCCTTCTCGTCCAGCACATCCTGCCCAACGTCGCGGCCCCGGTGATCGTCCAGGCCACCTATGTCTTCGCCTCGGCGATGATCGTGGAATCGGTGCTGTCCTTCCTCGGCGCGGGCACGCCGCCGACCATTCCGAGCTGGGGCAACATGCTGGCCGAGGCCCGCGCCTTCATGCAGCGCGCGCCGTGGATGATCGCCTTTCCGGGCGTCGCGCTCGCGCTGCTCGTGCTCACCGTGAACGTGCTGGGCGACGCCCTGCGCGACGCCATCGATCCGAAGCTTGCGCGGCAGCTCCGCGCCTGAACCAGACAACCCGCAAGGCGGGCAACAACGCCGAACGGCGAGGCATGACGAGACAGGGAGGACGCAGATGATCCGCTGGACGAGACGATTGGCGGTGGCCGCCGCAGCTATGGCGCTGACCATGACGGCGCTGCCGGCCATGGCGCAGACGGTGCTGAAGGTGCGCCCGTTCGCGGACCTCCGCACCATCGACCCCATCACCACCTCGGACTACATGGTCCGCAACCACGGCTACATGGTCTATGACACGCTGTTCGCACAGGACTCCTCAGGCGCGATCAAGCCGCAGATGCTCGAGCGCCACAGTGTTTCCGCCGACGGTCTGACCTGGACCTTCGTGCTGCGCGACGGCCTGAAGTTCCACGACAACCAGCCGGTGACCGCGGAGGACGTCGTCGCCTCGCTGAAGCGGTGGGGCGAGCGCGACGGCCTCGGCCAGCAGCTCATGGGCCAGACCGCTTCGCTGACCGCGACCGATCCGAAGACCGTGACGCTGGTGCTGAAGGAGCGCTGGGGTCTCGTGCTGGAAGCACTCGGCAAGCCCAGCTCCATGGTGCCCTTCATCATGCCGGCGCGCATTGCCGCGACCCCCGCGACGCAGAACATCACCGATCCCGTCGGTTCCGGCCCGTTCATGATGGTTCGGGGCGAATGGTCGCCGGGGGCCAGGATCGTCTACCAGAAGGCGCCGATGTACGTGCCGCGCGCCGAGCCGGCGGACGGCCTTGCCGGCGGCAAGCGCGCCAATGTTGACCGCGTCGAATGGATCATCATGCCCGACGCGCAGACGGCGCTGAACGCGCTTCAGGCCGGCGAGATCGACATTTTCGAGGAACTGCCGCCGGACATGATCCCGCTGGTGAAATCGAACCCGCGCATTGCCGTCGGCCGGCACTCGGCGCTTCAGGGCGTCATGCGCCTGAACCAGCTCCAGCCGCCCTTCAACAATCCGAAGCTGCGCCAGGCGATCCTGCGCCTCGTCGACCAGGAGCAGACGCTGCGCGCCTACATCGACGACAGGAGCCTCTACACCAACTGCCCGTCGTTCTTCATGTGCGACTCGCCCTATTTCTCGAATGCCGGCTGGAAGCCCGCCGACGTCGCGGCGGCGCGCCAGCTCGTGCGTGAGAGCGGCTATAACGGCGAAAGGATCGTGCTCCTCGACGCCACTGAATCGGCGCTGAGCCCGGCGACCCTCGTGGTCGCGCAGGCCATGCGCGACATCGGCCTCAACGTTGACTACCAGGCGATGGACTGGGGCACGCTGTCGAGCCGCCGTACCTCGAAGAACCCGGTGGCGCAGGGCGGCTGGTCGGCCTTCCTCTCCGGCCCTGCCTCGCCCGACATGTGGGAGCCGGTGGGGCACCTCGCGCTGCGCTCCAACTGCGACCGCGCCTGGTTCGGCTGGCCCTGCGACGAGGCCATCGAGAAGCTGCGCGCCGCCTTCACCATGGCGCCGGACCTTGGCGGTCGGCAGGCCATTGCCAGGCAGATTCAGGAGCGCGCCGTGGAGACGGTGCCCTATATCCCCGTCGGCCAGTTCTGGCTGGTCCGCGGCCATCAGGCGAGCCTGAAGGGCCTGCTGGCAGCCGGCCTGCCGGTCTACTGGAACGTCAGCAAGTAGGTAGCCCAACGGTCATGCGCGCATGGACAGGGGCCGACCCTTGGCCGGTCCCGGTCGCGCAACGCAATGCTGCGCAGTATCGGACGCCGCCGGCTAGGCCGCACCATCGCCCGGCGAAAAGGTCATGACCAGCGCAGACCGGTCGCTCACGCCGGGCGCCAGCAGCCGCATCGACGGCTTGTCCTTGAGTTCGCCCGCGAAGCCTTCCGGGTCGCCGTGGCCGGTCCAGCATTCGACGGAAACGAAGGGCGCGCCTGGCTTTGACCACACTGCCCAATGCGGGAAGCCGGTCGCTTCCAGCCTGACGCACGGGCCGCGCGGCCCGGCCTCATAGCAGACAGCACGGCTGCGCGCGTTCAGGAAGCACAGCGCTTCCGCCGCGAAGAGTGCATCGCTCAGAGGCAATCTGCGGCGGTCCAGTGGCACCGGGCGTCGAACGGCGCTGAACAGCCCTCCGGGAGCGATCACCGGCACTTCGGGCATCTCGGCCTCGCCGAACAGAACGGTATGGCCGTCGCGGGGCGCATCGCCGAGCGGCCAGTTGAAGCCGGGATGCAGGCCGACGGCATAGGGCATGGTCCTCTCGCCCGCATTTTCGACCTCCACCACGACGGAGAGGCTCTCCGGCGCCAGCCGGTATTCGAGTATCAGCCGGAAGGGGAAGGGATAAACCGCAAGGCTCTCCTCGGTCTCGCGCAGCGTCAGGCGGGCATGATCCCGCCCGGCCTGATCGAGCGTGAAGGCGCGCTGCGCGGCGAAACCGTGGACGCCCATCGGCCGGGCGACGCCGTCGATGCGAACGAGGCCGTCGCGCGCCCAGCCGACGATCGGGAACAGCACCGGCGCGGACTGCGTCCACCAGGCAGGGTCGCCTTGCCAGAGAAGTTCATGGCCGCCCGCGCGCCAGCGGCGAAGCTCCGCCCCGAGCGGCGAGATGGCGGCGCGGGCATCGCCCGATTCGAGTTCGATCATCGCCGGACGATAGCCGGGAACCGCGGCCGGCAGCAGCGGCCAGCCAGCTTCCCGAGAACGGTTTGCCGCAAACGAAAACGCCCGCATCGGATTGACCGATGCGGGCGCTCGAAATTGGTGCCCAGAAGAGGACTGGCCGATCAACGCGATTTCCCGCGTGAAATCAATGGCCTGTTGGGGCCACCTCGGCGCCTTGTGTACCTCTCCGGTGTGCCTATGGGAAGCCCCCGGCAGCGGAAACGGTCCCTTTAGATGTCCGGAAGCATCATTTCGGCGCTGCGACCTTCCTTCTGCCGGTTTCATGACGCTCTCGAAGCTTCAAGTCAGTGACCCGTTCGAGCCGTCCCGCTTCATCGGGCGGTGGAAGAATGCTGAGGGGACGGAGCGTGGCCTTGCGCAGACTTTCCTCAATGAGCTCTGCCAACTGATTGGCGTAGACCAGCCCGACGATCACCGGGAGAAGGGGTTGCCCGCTCAGGACTACTGTTTCGAGCGGCCGGTGCGCTTCCGTTACGAGGATGGCTCCACCTCCCCCGGCCGCATCGACCTGTACCGCAAGGGCTCCTTCGTGCTGGAGGCCAAGCAGTCCACCAAGCGGCAGAAGGGCGGTGACACCTACGACCAGTTCTCCTTCATGCTGGAGACCGATAGTGGCGGGGTTGCGCTGAAGGAGAGGCCCCGCGCCAAGGCCGTGGCGTCCTCATGGGACGTGCTGATGCGCTCCGCCAAGCGACAAGCTGAGGACTACGCCCGGGCGCTGGACGAGTGGCCGCCCTTCATCATCGTCGTGGACGTGGGTCACGCCATCGAGGTGTATTCTGACTTCTCCCGGCAGGGGAAGAACTACGCTCAGTTCCCCAATCGGAACGACTTCCGCATCACGATGGACGACCTCCAGCGGCAGGAGGTTCGTGATCGGCTCAGGGACATCTGGACGGCCCCTTTAACTCTCGACCCCGCCACGCGGGCGGCTGAGGTGACGCAAGGCATCGCGGCGCTGCTCGCCAAGATGACTACGTCGTTAGAGGCAAGGCCTAAGCTCGAAAACCCGATCCACAAGGCGGAGCACGCCTACCGCATCTCGAAGTTCCTGATGCGGTGCATCTTCGCGATGTTTGCGGAGGACATCGGGCTCCTGCCCGCTCGCGGTTTCCTCAAGCTCGTTGAGATGTACAAGGGCAGCGCGGACAGGTTTCACCTCGCGGCCAACGACTTCTTCGACAAGATGGACAAGGGCGGCCACATGGCGGCCATTCAGGCGGACATCCGCCGCTTCAACGGCGGCCTGTTCCGGGAAGCGATCACTGTCCCGATCACCGAGGACGAACTTGGCCTTCTGGAGCAGGCGGCTCGGCGCGACTGGAAAAACGTTGAGCCTGCCATCTTCGGCACGCTGCTGGAGCAGGCGCTTTCCGCGCGGGAGCGGTCCAGCTTCGGAGCCCACTACACGCCCCGCGCCTATGTCGAGCGGCTTGTGGTGCCGACCATCATCGAGCCGCTGCGGGAAGACTGGGACATCGTCCAGAGCGAGGCCATCGGTAAGTTCCTTGAAGGCGACGCGGCTGGTGCGCGGGAGGCCGTCAAGCACTTCCATGACCGCTTGTGCGACACGCTCGTGCTCGACCCGGCCTGCGGCACGGGGAACTTCCTCTATGTGGCGCTGGAGCTGATGAAGCGTCTCGAAGGCGAGGTGCTGGACTTCCTCACGGAGTTGGGGGAGCAGGGCGAACCGCTGCGGACCATCGACCCCCACCAGTTCCTCGGCATCGAGAAGAACCCCCGTGCCGTGCCCATCGCCGAACTCGTGCTGTGGATCGGCTTCATCCAGTGGTGGTTCCGCACGCGGGAACGGGCGGTCCTCTCTGAGCCCATCCTCAAGGACTTCGGGATGATCACGGAAGGTGACGCGGTGCTCGCCTTCGATCGAGAGGAACTTCTGAAGGACGAGAGCGGGCGGCCTGTGACCCGTGCGGACGCGCAGGCGACCAAGCTCCACCCCATCACCGGTGAGGTCATCCCTGATCCTGATGCGCGGCTGGAGGTGTATCGCTACACCAACGCTCGGCAAGCCACGTGGCCGATGGTGGACTTCATCGTAGGCAACCCTCCCTTCATCGGGGGCAAGGACATCCGTGCCGAGCTGGGGGACGGCTATGCCGAGGCCCTGTGGAAGTCCCGGGGCAAGAAGACCGACTCCATCGACTTTGTGATGTACTGGTGGGACATGGCCGCGACCATGCTGCGGACCAAGGGTACCCGCCTCCGCCGCTTTGGCTTCATCACCACCAACTCCATCACCCAGACGTTCTCGCGACGGGTGCTGGAGAAGCACCTCAAGGCTCCCAAGAACCCCATCTCGCTCCTCTTCGCAGTTCCGGATCACCCGTGGGTAAAGAGCGGCAGGAGCACGGGCAAGCGGGCAGCTGTACGCATCGCCATGACGGTGGCAGAGAGAGGGGAGCGCGAAGGGCAACTGGCAGAGGTCGTTCGAGAGAGCCGGCTCGATACTGACCAGCCGCAGGTCGAACTTCGGTCAGTGCTTGGCAGGATTAGTGCCGACTTGAACGTGGGTGCGGACCTGACATCGACAACCGCGCTCCGCTCCAACGAAGGTATCGCCAGTCCCGGGGTGAAGCTCCACGGCGACGGCTTCATCATCACCCCGCACCAAGCTGTTGCGTTCGGTCTGGGCAGAGACGCGGGGCTTCGGGGCCACATCAGAGAGTATCGCAACGGCCGCGACCTGCCGCGAGACCACGGGGGGTGTTGGTCATCGACCTGTTCGGGCTTTCTGAGGACGAGGTGCGGCAACGGTTTCCCTCGCTGTGGCAAAGGCTCAACGAGACCGTCAGGCCCGCTCGTGAAGCCCAAACGGCGAAATCTCCTACTGCGGACGCCATCTCCTACAGCGAAAACTGGTGGCTGTTCGGGAAGCCCCGCCAAGAGCTCCGGCCTGCGCTTCTTGGGCTTCCCCGGTTCATCGCCACGGTCGAGACATCGAAGCATCGCTTCTTCGAGTTCCTGCCGGGCAATGTGCTACCGGACAACATGCTGGTGTGTGCGGCGACGCCAGATGCCTTCCATCTTGGCGTTCTCTCGTCGAAGCTTCACGCCGTCTGGGCATTGAGAGCTGGAGGCTGGCTCGGTGTTGGGAATGACCCCCGGTACTCGAAGTCCCGCTGCTTCGATCCCTTCCCCTTCCCGGACGCCACTAGGGCGCAGAAGGCGACCATCGGTGCCTTTGCCGAGGAGCTGGATGCCCTCCGCAAGCGAGTGCTGGAGGAGCACGACTTCCTGACCATGACCAAGCTCTACAATGTCCGCGACAAGCTCCTGAAGGGCGAGCCGCTGGACGAGAGCGACCGGGCAATTCACGAGGCTGGGGCAGTCGGCGTAATCCACGAGCTGCACCAGCGCATCGACCGGGTAGTGGCCGATGCCTATGGCTGGCCCGCCGACCTGAGCGATGAGGACATCCTCGGGCGCCTCGTAGCCCTGAATGCCGAGAGAGCCGAGGAGGAGCGCAACGGCCTCGTTCGGTGGCTTCGTCCCGACTATCAGGCCGCACGGTTCGGCGAGGGCCGTTTGGCTCGCAAGGAAACCCAGTTTGAGGCCCTCCTCGATGCGCCAACCAAGGGCTCTCCGAACCTGCCGAAGGATGACCGAGACCTGCTCGCCGAACTTCGGCAGACACTCAGGGGTATCGGACGGCCGGCGGAAGCCAACGACATCGCCATCCGGTTCAAGGAGGGCCGCAGGGCCACCCGCCGCGTAGAGCGCGGCCTCCAGCTTCTTGCGGCGGCAGGCGTCGCCCGCCGCTCGCCACAGGGCTGGTTCGTGCTGAATTCGTGATTGCCGCTTCCTGCGATGTGATGACCACGTGGAGCTTCAAAAATCAGACCGTTACCTGCGCGGGTAACTTACGGATCAAACCACGATCAATGGCCTCGCACTCAGACCGCGTATTATCATACGTGTTAAATCAATGAGTTACGGATCATCGAGTTTGCGATTCGCGCGCTTGCAACTTCCAAAAATCAAAACACGATCAAATGCACAGAGCGACGTACAATTGGCTGTGCGAGTTTAAGGCGCTCAATCAGGCCCAATAGGGGACATAACCTGCCCGTGGGCTGTCAGGATCAGCGTGCTTGATCAATTTCTGGTCTCGCGTCTCATTGATGATCCGAGAAACCTGTGCTGCATTCTGATCCGCAATTCCCAATCGTGTTCTCAACGACGCGTTGGTGAGCTTCTCTCCAGTCAGGAAGCGCAAGACCGCGTGTTGGTAACAGGCACGGACCCGCTCGGTCGCGGTCATATCCGCGAACGACCGGGGAGCATAAAGGATGACCCTTGTGTTTTCGCCATCAGCGCGGAAATCGGGGGCAGGGAGTTGGAACTGCTCAACGGCTGTCACTACCTTATCGATGCCGCTGCCTTGTTCCTCGCAAATTCGCATTCGGCGACACAAAGAAGCCAGTGCTTCGTTCCGGGAGCGCGGCGGCATGTCGATTAGACGTTCGGTCTCAATCAGAGGCCGCCCAGGATTCGTTATCTCGATCCGACCGCTAAAAATCTCGATCAACGGTCCCGCTCCGCCGACCGTCATGTCTTGGTGAATAAGTGCGTTGGCTACAAGCTCTCGAATGGCGATGGGTGGATAAAGCGGCCGCTCCTCGCGAAGGGCTTGCCCGATGTGCTCATTGCGCGGCAACAGACCGTCGATGAACTTAACGAGGCCCGCGAAGCCATTCGCATAACCCAGAGCTCCGTCTGTGCGGTGGGTGATCGTGTCAGTGCGGCTCTGCCCCTGATACGCAACAACACGAACGGCTTTCCGGCGTAGCCGGTCGAACTTGTCCAACCGCTTGGCAAATAGCATGGCACCCAAGTTAGTGATGTTCCAACGATCACCAACATCGCGAACTATGACACGATCACCTTCCAGCTGATCAAAAATGCCCTTTCGGTTGTCGGGTAGAGGCCGCTCGATAAGGTCGAAGTACGCCGGGTAGTCAATCAAACCAAGAACATCATCGGCTGTTACGAATTCAGCGGCATGTCCAGTTTCCCATTGAAATGACTGAAGCTTAGCCCATAAAGCTGCAAGCTTCTCAGGATGATCTGACAATCTGGGAGTTGCGCTGCCAACTCGAATATGGGCCGTGCGCTCGAATTCTACCGGCGAGCCCATGGCAGCGGGGATCAGCAGAAGAACAATTCGCCCCTCATCGTGCTGGAATTCCTTGAACTCAAAAGCCGGACAGGGCGACAGTCGTTGGGACAATGAAAAAGCAAGCGGCTGCCCTTTCATTTTTGCGGCGTCGGGAGTGAACGTCGTTCCTGTGATCCGATGAGTTCCGTCTTCGATTCCCCAGAGCATGTAGGCATAATGTTTATCCGAAAGGCGCGCGCTATTTGAAAGCGCCGAAATCCGTACTCCGATCGCATCCGGGTTGGTGTTATTGTCCTTGAATTCGACCCAGTCAGTCTCCGCCGGTAGCTGGCGCAACTCCTCGATCAGCAAACGCAAGCGCTCCGAGGGCATGGTCGACAAGACTCCGATTCAAAGGCTGGGGATCATCTGCACCGTACCGATTTCGGTCCGCGTGTGCGAGCAGAACGAACCCGTCGTGCTGCGTTGAAGCTCGCACCCAGAATGCCACCTCTTGGCGGGGCTGCGGCGCACACTGGGGGAATTGGTCGCCCGGCGGAGGCGAGTGGAGCAGTCCGCTCATCGGTCGCCCCAGGGCTGGTTCGTGCTGAACTCGTGAGCATTGTGTCGTTCGAGGCGATGACCGCGACCCGATAGAATTCCCGCGTCAGGTCAGCAGCTTACGATCCGGTTGGCCCGCAGTTGTTGCCTGCGCCTGTATCAATGTTACAGGGTCAGAAGTCAGGGCTGACGGCCGTTTTCTCATCCATCGCCATGAGGACGGCCTTCAGCGGTTCGATTAGGTGCCCGCGTGCCTCTGGGCTCGTGATCCCCGGCACAGCGGCCCGTAGCTGCGCCAGAGCGTCCAAGGCCGAGTTCAGCAAGACCTGTTCTTCCGTAGGCACCCGGACTTCCGGCAGGCCGCCCTTACCCGGGGGTCGGTCCTCATCACTCGTCATCTTCCTGTAAATGGCGGGGAACTGCGACCTCATCCACCGCACCACGGTGGTGTGGCTAACAATTCCGTTGAGATCGGCCGCGATGGCCCGGGACGACTTCACGCCGTTGTTGCCGGTCCGATATCGGCCCGCCTGCACATAGGCTCGGAAGACCGTCCGGTACTCACGGGCCTTCATCGGCAGGCCATGCTTCAGGTTCTCTTCCGTCGCCGCCCACAGGAGTTCCTGCGGGCGAATGTCATAGACCTCAGCAAGGATGGATTGGCGCCGGGCCGCCTTGGCCGCGTTGAGGCGATGGAAGCCTGAGACGAGGATGGGCACCCCGCCCACCTTGGCCAGCTTCACCGGGGAAACTCGGCTCCCGCCTCCATCGCTGCGGCGTAGCGTGCGACTGCCGAGTGGTCGAGTTGCTTCCTGACTTGCCACCGCTGGTCCACCACGATGGCGTCAAGCTCCACCATGTCCAACGAGGGAGTCGGCAGGGGCTTCGGGGTCGGCGTGGGCATGTCAGGCACTTTCGGACTGGATCGGCAAAAGGGTTAGACACCCTGTCGGGCACGGACGAGCGAACATCGTGGAAGTGGGCCAGAAACGCGGGAGAAGAGGTTCTAGTTTCTGTAGTGTGGGGGGTATCCGATTTCGTCCTCCTAGAAGGGGCTATATCGGACAACGAGCCATTCAGCGGTGGGCGATCAAGCTCGCGTCATGGCATCCATTAGTCGTCGTACCTGCGTGGCCTGCCAAGCCCCGCGACCAGTGGCCGTGGGGATGCCTCGCTCGTTCAAGGCGGAGGCAATCTCCCGCAGCGACGACAGCCCGGAAGCCAGGACATCCTCCAGCACCGAGGCAAGGTCCGAAGCACGTCCTGCGACCTTGCCCTTCTTGGCGTTCAGGGCCTTCGCCCGCGTCTCCGCAGAGATGATGGTGCCCCTGTAGCCACCGAGCTTACGACCGCGCCCCTTGGCCGCCGCAAGGGCCGCCTTGGTACGCTCCGAGATGACCCTCCGCTCCTCATCGGCGATGACGGCCATGATTCCGATGGTCAGCCGGTTGGCATGTGGATTGTCCACGGCGATGAAGTCCACGCCGGCTTTCTCCAGCCCGAACAGGAAGTGAGCATCGCGGGACAGCCGGTCGAGCTTCGAGATGACGAGTGTGGCCCGATGGACCCGGCAAGCCCGCAGAGCCTGCTCCAGCATCGGTCTGTCGCTTTTGCGACCGCTCTCAACCTCGGTGAACTCCCCGACCAAGCTCCAGTCCCCACCGTTCAGGTAGCGATGGACGCTTGCGCGCTGTGCATCCAGCCCAAGGCCCGACCGTCCCTGATCCTCGGTCGAGACGCGGTAGTATGCGACGAACTTGCCTGCGGCCATGGTGTGACGTTTCCAACGACGAACGTTGTCAGATGTGTCACACCGAGGAGTCGAGTGCAAGCGGCCCTTAGCGAACACGCCTTGTCGGGTCGTACTGAAGCGCGTCGCAGTAGGTCCAGCCCGCTCGCCCGGCATCCACGATGTATCAGGCGTTGCCTTGTTGTTGGAGCACATCGATGCGCCCGAAGTTGTTGGCGTAGCTCTCGCACCGCGATGGCGGACTGCGCGGCGACAGAGCGGCTCGCGACGGGCACAACTCCCCATGCTTGTTGCGGCACTCGAACCGGTCGCACTGCCTGCGGTAGTCGTAGGGTTGGGCCTTGGCACCCCACGGGAGCAGCAGCGACAATGCAAGGGCCGCAAGGCATGTTGGGAAAGCAAGATGCGGCATCGAGCGCGCCAGCCACCGTGGCCACAAGGTCAGTATCGGTGTGTCCATTAGAACCTCGCGGCAACGGCCTTCAACCATGTCGCCTTGCTCGTCTCGGCCATCACCTTCTTTCCATCCTTGAAAGACGCGACAAAAACAACCTTGCTGCCGCGCCCGCCTAGGATGCCGCCTACAACGGCACCAAGCGGCCCAGCGACCAACGCACCAGCAGCTGCCCAGCCAGCCGCTCCCATCACCTTCACCCCGCTGCGCTCGTCGGCCTCGGTCAGTTCGACCACATCGCTCCTCAAGTCATAGGCTTGGTTGGCTACCCACTTCCCTTTGACCGGTAAGTTCAGCTTTCCGAACGCAACTGATCCCTTCCGGGAAGTGTCGAAGTCACCGGCAAGCACCGTCACGAACATGGTTGATCCCTCGACTACGAACCGCCAGCCATCCGCCGGACGACAATTCTTCACGTCCTGTACTGGTAAGCGCAAGAGACCGTGTGAGGACTTCTTCCTAGACGACGAGTGACCCCACCCGGCCGGGGGAAAGCTGACGAAGGCCGATGGATCGACCCCGTCTCACATCTTCGCGGCAGACATTCCGGGCAGGGGCAGCTTGGCCACCGCCTCGTGTAGCGCTTCCAGCCACAGCCCACCGTAGTTCTGGCCCTCGCTCGCAGCGGTATGGCCGGTGATCCTGTCGGAAACGCTGTCCTGAACCCCATGAGCACGAGCGACCGTCTTGAAGTAGTGCCGCCACGCATGGTTCGGGTCCTTGCGGTGGGCACGACCGACTTCCAGCCCGAGGGTGTGGACCCAGTTGGCGAGGTTCTTGGAGACGATTTTCGCCGGGGGCTTGGTCGAGTCCTTCCGGCGACGCTTGGGGTCGTAGAACAGCGGGCCGTCGACTTTGCCCTTCACGAACTCCAGGAACCCGGCCTCGATCACCTTAGGATGTAGCGGGACATCACGCTGTGAGTTGGCGTTCTTGAGCGACCCAGCCTCCGCCGTGAACCTCATGAACCAGATGCCCTTGTCTTCCCGGACGTCTTCCTTGCGGAGTTGGCAGACCTCGGCAACTCGGGCTCCTGACTGGGCACACAGGAGCGGCACCCATCGTCGCGCGGGGCTCTTCTCCCTCATGGCTGCGGCAAGGATGGCCTGCGCCTCGTCAGGTGTGAACGCCTTCATCCGCTCATCCAACTTGGCCTTGCGGACCACCGAGACGCGGTTTGCCGGGTTCTCACCGAGAAGCTCGTTCTCGACCGCCCATGCGAAGACGGCCTTCAACGCTGCCAGCTTCGCGCCGTTGATGGTGGCTGGAGCGTCCCCGGCATCAAGAAGGTGCTGCTTCCATCCCACTACGTCTTTGCGTGTCACCCGGCTGGCATCATCGTGACCGACGAACTCGCCGAAGCGGGTGATGTAGGTGGTGTAGAGCTGGACCGTCGCTGCCTTCGGCTCCTTCTCCTTGGCCCATCCGTCGATCAGCGTCTTAAATGCGACCGCTGACGCGGTGGCCGCGATAGGCTTGGCCTTCTCGAACAGGGGGAACCTGTCGGCCTCAAGGTCGCGCCCGTAGTCCCCGGTAGCACGCTTGATCAGGGTCGTGGCCGCTTTGACATGCGCCACGGCCAACTGGTGGAGCAGTGCCAGCCGGGAGGCTTCCGTGACCACCATCGACCGTTCAGAGAGGAAGGCATCGACATCGATCACCCTTGCCAACAGCCTGTACCCACGGCCCGGGTCGTACGCAGGTGACTCCGAGCCATCGCTCTCAGGGTCGAGGTGCTCAAGCCCTTCGATGAGCACGTCGCGGGTGGCATCCCAGCCGACCTCGCTCCCGGGCTCGTCCTCATGCTGCCCGACCAGCGCCCTGTACCATTCCCCGGCGAGAGCCAGAGCCTGCTTGTGGGTCAGCTCGGCCGGACCTTGGCGGACGGCTTCCCACCGCTTCTGGACGAGAGCCTCCACCAACGCATGGCGCACCTTCGCCACGCGGGCGTCCTTGGTGTGCAGGGAGAGCTTCACCGGGCCGGTGCCGAGCGTCGTTTTCGACACCACGCCATCAGCAACAACCACGGTCAGCGACTCACCGAGGACGTTCTTGCTGATATCCGTTGGTATACGAGCCCGGTAGTAGAACATCCCCGTCTTGGGATTGGACCATGGACGGGGCATTCGGAGTACCATGTGCGCCTCTCGCGTGTACCTCTCGCGGGAAGCTAACTCGTTGATGCGGCTACTTCTCTTGCCCATCAAGGGCTTGAGAAGGGAATGGTGCCCAGAAGAGGACTCGAACCTCCACGCCTCGCGGCGCTGCTACCTGAAAGCAGTGCGTCTACCAATTCCGCCATCTGGGCGAAGGCGCGTGTCATAGCGAGTGATCTCCGGTGCGTCAACGCATCCGGACGCAGTTCACCCGCACTTCTTCACGGCGCGAAGACGAAGACCCGCTTCGGCACCAGCTCGCCGCGCTCCACCTCGCAGAGCGCAATGGGGTCGCCGCCGGCCGAGGCCCAGGCCGGGCCGTCGATCGGCGCGTCGCGGCCGCGCAGGATGGCGCTCTGGCCGCGCACCAGACGCGCCGCGATGTCGCGGGTCACCTTCACTTCCGGCACCTCGGCCAGCGCCGCCTCGACCGGCAGCAGGGCGTCGTCCAGCGACTGGTCCGCGATCTTGCCCTCGGCAAGCTCGCGCAATTCGTCGAGGGTCACCGTGTCGTCCTCGCCGAAGGGGCCGACCCGCGTGCGCCTGAGCGCGGTCACATGACCGAGGCATTTCAGATCGCGGCCTATGTCGCGGGCAATGGCGCGGACATAGGTGCCCTTGCCGCATTCGGCCTCGAACTCCGCTTCCGTTTCGGAGAAGGCGATGAGCGACAGCGTCTCCACCGTGATCGGGCGTGCCTCCAGCGTCACCTCCTCGCCGTCGCGGGCGAGATCGTAGGCGCGCTCGCCATCCACCTTGATGGCGGAGAATTTCGGCGGCACCTGCATGATCGTGCCGGTATAGCGCGGCAGCAGGGCCTCGACGTCGGCGCGGCTCGGCCGGATGTCGGAGCGGGCGCTGACCTCGCCCTCGGTGTCGTCGGTGGTGGTCTCCGTGCCCCAGGCGACCGTGAAGCGGTAGGTCTTGCGGCCGTCCATGACGAAGGGAACCGTCTTGGTCGCCTCTCCCAGCGCGATCGGCAGGAGCCCCGTGGCGCGCGGGTCGAGCGTGCCGGCATGGCCGCCCTTCTTGGCGTTGAACAGGCGGCGCACCTGCGACACGGCCTGTGTGGAGGTCTGGTCGAAATCCTTGTCGAGCACGATCCAGCCGTGGACATCGACCTTCCTGGAGCGGGGCTGGTTCATTCCGAATCGCCTTTGTCCGGATCGGCCTTTTTGACGTCGCGCTGGACCTCTTCGCTGTCGATGAGGCGGTCGATGCGCGAGCCCTCGTCGAAGGAGCCGTCGATGCGGAAGCGCAGGTCGGGCGCGTATTTCAGGTTGTTGCGGTGGGCGAGCTCGCCGCGCAGATAGCGCTTGTTGCGCGCCAGCGCCTGGATCACCGCGTCCCGGTCGCCGCCGCCGAGCGGCATGACGAAGCAGGTGGCGATTTTCAGGTCCGGCGACATGCGCACTTCCGGCACGGTGACGATGTGTTTCTCGAGCACCGGATCGTGGATTTCGCCGCGCTGGAGCACCTCCGAGAGCGTGTGGCGCATCAGCTCGCCGACGCGCAACTGCCTTTGGGACGGGCCGGAGCCCGTGTCGAAACGTTTGGCCATGTCACGGTCCTTCTCCCGGGATCGGACCGGGTCGAAGCGAAAAGGAGGCGGGGAGATACACCCGCGAGGTCCGAAAGGGAAGGGTCAGCGCCGCGTTATCGCGGCTTCCGCTTCTTGGATCGCCTCGGGCGTGCCGACATGCAGCCACAGCCCGTTGAGCACGAGCCCGTGCAGCCGGCCCCCGGCCAGCGAGGCGTTCCACAGCGCATTGAGCGAAAACGGTTCGCCCGTCTCACGACCCGCGAAATCCGCCGCGCGCATCACCGCCGCGCCGGCATAGGCATAGGGCGCCGCCACCCGCGCGCCGCGCCGCTCCAGCCGGCCTTCGCGATCCATGAAGAAGTCGCCGGGACCGTCGAAGCCGACGCTGTCATTGCCGTCGAGGGCGCCGGCCTCGGGCAGCGCCGCCAGCAGCAGCAGCGTGTCCATCCGCCCAGGGTCGAAGGCGGCGATCAGCCGCGCGATGTTGGAGGGGCCGCGGTCGAGCCAGAAACTGTCGGCATTGCGGATGACGAAGGCATCGCCGAGATGATCGAGCGCCTTGACCACCCCGCCGCCTGAATCGAGCAGCTTCTCCCGCTCGTCCGAAACGACGATGCGCGGAAGCTTGCGCCCCTCCACAGCCGCCTCGATCTGGTCCGCGAAGTGATGGACGTTGACGACCGCCTTGGTCACGCCCGCCTCCGCCAGCGGGTCCAGCACATGGGCAAGCAGCGTCTTGCCCGCGACCTCCACCAGCGGCTTCGGGATGCGGTCGGTGATCGGCTTCATCCGCGTGCCGAGGCCCGCGGCCAGCACCATGGCCGTGTCGATCCGCGTTGCGGCCGTCTCCGTCAAGGCGGCGGCACCCGGTCATCGACCCAGCGCTTCACCTGATACAGCGCGGGATGGGCGAGGCAGCGCTGGAGATAGGTCCAGATGCGCGGCAGGTGGGCGAGATATTGCGGCTTGCCGTCGCGCCGGTCGAGCCGGGCGAAGATGCCGAGAATCTTGGTCGCGCGCTGCGCGCCCATGATGGCGTAGAGCCGCGCGAAGGCAGCCATGTCGAAGGACGGATCGGCTGCCTTCCGCGCGCTGGCGTAGCGGGACAGGATCTGCAGTTCCAGTTCCTCGGAGACGGTGACGCGGGCGTCCTGCGCCAGCGAGGCGACGTCGTAGGCGGCCGGTCCCATCAGGGCGTCCTGGAAGTCGATCAGGCCGACCTTCTCGACGCCCTCGCGGCCGGCAAGCCAGATCAGGTTCGGCGAATGGAAGTCGCGCAGCACCCAGGTCTGCGGCGCGGCCTCGGCTTCCCTGAACAGCTCCGTCCAGCGCTGCAGGAAGACGTACTTTTCGCTCGCGGGGATGCGGACATCCTTCATCGGCAGGTACCAGTCGAGCAGCAGCTCCACTTCGACGGTCAGCGCCTCGCGGTCATAGGCCGGCAGGGTATAGGGGCCCTTGGGTGTCGACAGCGTCGCCGGGCGCGGGCGCGCGTGGATCGCCGCCAGCACGTCCACCGCCGCGAGATAGCGTTCGGCGACCGGCGCGCCGTCCTTCAGCACGCCATCATTGCCGAGGTCCTCGATGATCAGGAAGCCCTGTTCCAGGTCGATGGCTTCGATCTCCGGCGGCGACAGGCCGGCATCGCGCAAGCCCTCCGCCACGGCGACGAAGGGCACCATGTCCTCCGCGAGATGGGCGATGCGGCTGTAGGGCAGGCCGTTCTTCACCGGCGGCCCGTCGGGCTTGCGCGGCGCGTTCATCAGCACGGCGCGGCGCTGGCCGTCGAGCAGGCGCTCGTAGGTGCGGGTGGACGCGTCGCCCTGGAGATGGCGGCGGATCGATCCGCCCCACCCGGCATTGTCGAGGAAGGTGCGCAGCGCCGCCATGCGGGCGAGGCGGGGCCCCCAGGCGCCATGGCCGACCAGTTCGGCGCGGCGGGCATTCGGGCCGTTGCCGGGGGCAAGCGCCAGCGTGATCTCCAGCCGGTCGCCGGAAAGGGCGCCGCCGAGCCGGTCCGGCCATTCGACCAGCAGCAGCGCATTGTCCGACACTTCGTCCCAGCCGAGCTCGGCGATCTCGTCCGCGGAGGCGACGCGGTAGAGGTCGGCATGAACCACCGGCAGCCGCTTGAGGTCGTAGGGCTGGACCAGCGCGAAGGTCGGGCTCGGCACGTCGAGCTTGTCGTCCTCGGCGACCGCTCGGATGAGCGCGCGCGCCAGGGTCGACTTGCCCGTCCCGAGATCGCCTTCCAGCGTCACGATGTCGTTGGCCTGCGCCGCCATGGCGAGGTCCATGGCGAGCCGCCGCGTCTCGGCCTCGTTGGCGAGGGTCAGGGTCAGGCGGAAGGGTTCGGTCATCGACGCTTCGGGCGGAAAGGGCAGAGGCGGGAGCTCTCGTGGAGCGGACGCATAGGCAACTGACGCAGCGGGCATGGCGCTTTGAATCTCTGAGCGGCGATCGGGACGGCAAGCGATCGCGAACGATCTCAGAGCGCAGTGAACTGCGTTTATCGTTAATGAAGCGTGTGCCCGAGCATCTTTGAGGCTGCCGCGTGGCGGCCGGATGGCACCTCAAGCGCTGATTCGGCCGTTGCTACCCCAGCATTCAGGCCATCCGCCGGATCGCGGGACCTATTCGGCCGCCTTGGAATAATCGCCGAGATCGGCCGGGAAGGTGACCTTCACCTGCGTACCCTTGCCCGGTGCCGAATCCACCTCGATTCGGCCCTTGTGGAGCTGCACGAAGCTCTGGACGATGGAGAGGCCGAGCCCCGCGCCGCGGTGGCGCGTGCCGGTCGTGCGCGTTTCGAAGCGTTCGAACATCCGCCCCACCATGTCGGGCGCGATGCCGGCGCCCTGGTCGCGCACCTTGAAGACGATGGTGTCGCTCTCGCGCTCGGCGTCGAGCACGATCAGACCGCCGCGCCCGGAGAAGCCGATCGCGTTGGACAGGAGGTTGAACAGCACCTGCCTGACACGCTGGGCATCGGCCTTGAACGCGCCGATGTCGCGGGCGACCCGCATCTCGATGCGGTTCTGGTTCTCCGCCAGCCGGTCCTTCACCGCATCGACCGCCGCCTGCATGGTCGCGCGGATGTCGACGTCGGAGAGTTCGAGCTGCATCACCCCGGCATCGATCGTGGCGAGGTCCAGCACGTCGTTGATGATCGACAGGAGCGAGGTCGAGGATACCCCGATATAGCCGAGATATTCGCGCTGCCGGTCGTTGAGCGGCCCGATGGAGGGGTCTTCCAGCACCTGCGAGAAGCCGATGATGGTCGTGAGCGGCGTGCGGAGCTGGTAGGAAACGTGGTGGACGAAATCGTTGCGGATCTTGGCGGCCGTCTCCAGCGCCTCGTTCCTTTCGGTCAGCGCCCGTTCCACCATCACCATGTTGGTGATGTTCCTGAAGGTCACCAGTGTCGCGCCGCCCGGAAGCGGCGCGGTGACCGTGTCGAGCACCGAGCCGTCGGTGCGTTCGATGCGGAACGCGTGCTGGCGCCGCTCGTAGGCGAGCGCCGTCACCGCCGAGCGGATTTCGGTCCATATCCCGCCGTCCTTCACGTAAGGCAGGCAGAGGCTGGCGATCTGGTCGATCCTGGGCTTGGCCGCCAGCACGTCGTCGGCGAAGTCCCAGAGCGCGGCGAAGGCGCGGTTGGCGAGCGACAACCGGCCATCCGAGCCGAACACGGCCACGGCCTCGTCGAGATGATCGATGGTCTCGCGCTGGACCCGTCCCATGGACTCGACCTGCGTCTCGAGCTGCAGGCGCTGGGTCAGGTCTTCGAAGACATAGGTCACGCCGCCGGCGGGGTCGGGGTTCTGCACCACGCGCAGGAAGCGCCCGCTCGGCAGCGACCACTCGTTGATGCGGGGCTCGGTATCCACCGCCTGGTAGACCTGGTGGAGCGTCTTCTTCCACTCGCGATAGTTCGACTGCTCGGGAAGCTGGCCCCGCTCGCGCAGCCGGTCGAGGATGTCGCCGTCCGTCGGCCCCTGATGCAGGAAGGCCGGCGGCAGGTCCCAGAGCTGGCGGAAGGCCTCGTTGTGGAAGACGAGGCGCTTGGCCGAATCGAAGATGGCGACAGCTGTGGCGAGCTGGTCGAGCGTGCGCTTGTGCGTCTCCATCTCGACGGAGAGTTCGGAACGCACCGTCTCCAGCTCCGTCACGTCGATGGCCATGCCCGCCGCACCGGTCGCGGCCGGCCGCTCGATCACGTCGAAGACGCGCCGTTGTCCGGCGGCGACCGCCGCCACGCGGCGGGCAAAGGGCTCGCCCGCGCCGCGCTTGCGGGCCGCCTCGGCCCGGTCGCCGGCTTCCAGCAGTTCCAGGCCGGAGGCCACGGCCTTTGCGCCGGTATCCGCATCGGTTGCCGCCGCATAGGCCTCGTTGACCCAGGTGATCCGTCCGTCGGCGTCGCGCAGCCACACGGGCACGGGGATCGAGCCGAGGAAGGTGCGGATCGCCTGCGTCTCGCGGCTGAGCGCCTCGTGGCGGGCGGTGAGCTGGATCAGTTCCTCGCGCACGCCCGAGACGAGGCGCAGGCGCAGCACGGCCCGTCCGCCGATGGCCCGCCCTTCGGCCTCGATCGGCCGGCCGGCAAGCGTCACCACGTCCATCCTGAACGGCGTTCCGGCGCGCCGTAGCGCCTCCACGGCGCGCTCCAGTTCCGCGGCGCGCTCGGCCGGCAGCCAGGCGCCGAAGGCGAGCGCCCGGCGCGCGGCCGGCAGTTCGGTGACCAGCGACACGTCGCCGACGATCTCCGGCTCGTCCTTGTCGCCACCCCAGACGACGACGATGTGCGGATCGAGGGTCAGCAGGGCATTCGCCCGGTCGAGGGCGAGCTTCAGAGCATTGATCTCCTCGCGCGTGCTGACCTCGTCCTTCACGGCCTTGGCGCGGCTGCGCAGCAGCGCGATGCCGGTTATGACGCCGAATACGACGACGCCGACATTGAGGCCGAATGCCGCCCATTCATGCGGCCGGACGGCGGAGAAGGCGTAAAACAGGTCGGCTGCGGCCTCTTCGGCCGAGACGAGGGCGGTGGATGACAGCAGGAAGGCGGCTGCGGCGGCCGAAAGGCGGGTCGGCCGCTGAAAAAGCGCGCCTGCGGGGCGTTGCCCGCCACCGGATGCATCGTCGACCTGATCCAGGCCCGGCATCGCTGTTCCTTCACCACGCGGCCCGCATCGTCTCCGCTTGAGCGGCATCGCAGCAGCGCCGCCCCCCGCCGCGAATCACTGCCAATCTACTCTCTCGGCGACTCGCGGTTTAAGAGTCCGAAACGGGAACGCGACCACGAAATTGCGGGACGCTGAATCGGGGCAACACTGTCAGAGCGGCGGCAGTTCGCGGCGCATGGTAACCGCATCCGCCGCGCCGCTTGCCGACTTGTAATAGCCCTTGCGCCGTCCGATGGTCGCAAAGCCGCGCCGCGCATAGAGTTTCAGCGCCGGGGCATTCTCCGATTCCACTTCCAGGAACAGGTTGCGGACCCCGGCGCGCATGAGGTCCCTGACGTGTTCGTCCAGCAGGCGGCCGGCAAGGCCGCGCCCGCGCAGGCGCGTATCGACGGCGACGGTGAGGATTTCCGCCTCGTCGGCGGCAAGGCGGCTCATCACGAAGCCGGCCACCGGCGCGCCGGCCCGGCGGCGGATGACATGGGCGAGCACGGCGGCCTCGCCGAGCATGGCGGCGAAATCGTCGGCCGGCCAGCCGCGATGGAAGGCGCCGCGATGGATGGCGGCGAGGTCATCGGCATCCGCGGTCTCCGCGCGCGCGATGACGAGGCCCGCCTGCGGCCACCATGACCAGAGGTCGAGGAAGGGACTCACCGCGCCCTCCCGAGCAGCGGCCCGGCCCCCTGCGGCTTGGCATCGACCGCTTTGAGATAGAGCGGCCGGCATGGCGAAGTCGCGGGATCGGCGGCAGCGCCGAGGCGCGCGACGACGGCGATGTCGGGAAAGCCTGTCTCGTCGAGCACCGCGGGTGCGGAAGCACCCACGGGCCAGACGCCAAGGACTGCGTCCGCGCCCGGCCCCACCAGAGCGACAGGACGCGAGGCGGCGAGGGCTGCGGCCTCGGCCACCGGCATGTAGCGCGGCGGGGCGACGAGCATGCGGTCGTGGCCGGTCAGCGAGGCATAGACATGGTCGTGCCGGGCGTCGATGGCGGCGAGCACCGCGACCGGCTCGGCGGCAGCCAGATAGGGCTCGGAGAGGGCTGCGAGTGTCGGGATACCCACGGCATCGCCGCCCGCCGCCAGCGCCATGCCGCGTGCGGCGGCGATGGCGACCCGCAAGCCCGTGAAGCTGCCCGGCCCGACGGTTGCCACGAAGCGCCGGCAGTCGCCCGCGCCTATGCCCGCTTCGTTGCACACTTCCGCCGCGAGCGGCACGAGCCGCTCGGCGTGGCCGCGGCCCATGGGCTCGGAGCGCCGCGCCAGCACGCGGCCGGAGGCGGTGTCGAGCACGGCGGCCGAACAGGCGCCAAGCGCCGTATCGAGTGCGAGAACGAGCATCAGACGGTGCTACACGCTCCGTCCAGGGCGGAAAAGAGCGACGATGAGGCAGCCGGCCTTAAACCGACTGAACCTCGCGCACGTCAGGCAGGAAATGCCGCATCAGGTTCTGGATGCCGTGCTTCAGCGTCGCGGTCGAGGACGGGCAGCCCGCGCAGGAACCCTGCATGGCGAGATAGACGATGCCGTCCTTGAAGCCGCGGAAGGTGATGTCGCCGCCGTCGGCAGCCACGGCCGGGCGCACGCGCGTCTCAAGCAGTTCCTTGATCGTATCGACGGTCTCGGCGTCGGCCGGGTCGAAGAACTCCTCGTCGCCGTCCGGCACGAGGCTCGCCTCGCCGCGCACCAGCGGCTGGCCGGACATGTAGTGTTCCATGATCGCGCCGAGGATGGCCGGCTTCAGGTGCGGCCACTCGGCGCCGCCCTTGGTCACGGTGATGAAGTCGTTGCCGAAGAAGACACCGGCGACGCCGTCGATCCCGAACAGCTTCTCCGCGAGCGGCGACTGTTTAGCGGCCTCCGGCGTCGGCATATGCAGCGTGCCCTCTTCCAGCACGGTGCGGCCGGGCAGGAACTTCAGGGTGGCCGGATTGGGCGTGGCTTCGGTCTGGATGAACATGGCGGGCTCCTCGAACGCCCGGTTCAAGGCCGGGGCCGGATTGGAATGATTCAATCGAACCGTTCTACGGAACATGTGGCGAGGGCGGGGCGCGCCGTCAACCGGATTCCGTCTTTCGGGTCAGGCAAGTGCCGCGATATCGTCGTCGGAGAGGTGTCCGGGCACGATGGCGACCGGTATCGGGTAGGAGCCGGCCGTCCGGGCGAGGCTGGAGACCAGCGGGCCCGGCCCGTCCTTTCCGGTGCCGGCGGCGAGGATGAGGATGGCCACGTCGGGGTCGTCCTCGATCTGGGCGAGGATGGCGTCGGCGAGCACGCCCTCGCGCACCACCAGCTCCGGCTCGACCCCGACCAGTTTCATCGTGCGGTCGGCGGCGGCGTCCAGCTTCGCGCGCGCCTCCGCGTGCGCCTCCGCGCGCATGACATCCGCGACGCCGAACAGCGCCTGCCCGTCGCCGATGCTCGGCTCGATCACCGCCAGCATCTGCAGGCCGTGGCCGGTGCGCGAGGCACGGCGGGCGGCGAAGACGACGGCCCTGTCGCATTCGGGGCTGTCGTCCACCACCACCATGAACTTGGGGTTGTGTCCGCTCTGGTAAGCTTCGCGCTTGCGGGTCATCAGGGGCCTCTCATCGACCGCAAGGCCTCTTTGTCGCACCCCGCGGGCGGCCTGCGCAAGCTAGCCGGCGACGATGAGCGCGGCGGGACGGGTCAGCGCCACGGCGGCGGGCGCGATGCCGCACTGCGCCGGGCCCGTCGCCGGCCGCCCGATGCGATCCCACCCCCGAAAACCCGGCACATCCTTCCAAACCGGGGCCGCTGCTGCTATGTGCGGCCCCATGACCGACACGCCTCTCGACCTCATCCGCAACTTCTCGATCGTCGCGCATATCGACCACGGCAAGTCGACGCTTGCCGACCGCCTGATCCAGGTGACCGGCGGCCTGTCCGAGCGCGAGATGACCGAGCAGGTCCTCGACAACATGGACATCGAGAAGGAGCGCGGCATCACCATCAAAGCGCAGACCGTGCGCCTCGAATACAAGGCCGAGGACGGCAAGACCTACGTCCTGAACCTGATGGACACGCCAGGCCACGTCGACTTCGCCTATGAGGTGTCGCGCTCGCTGGCCGCCTGCGAGGGCTCGATCCTGGTGGTCGACGCGAGCCAGGGTGTGGAAGCCCAGACCCTCGCCAACGTCTATCAGGCACTCGATGCCGGCCACGAGATCGTGCCGGTGCTGAACAAGATCGACCTGCCGGCCGCCGAGCCAGAGCGCGTCAAGCAGCAGATCGAGGACGTGATCGGCCTCGACGCCTCGGACGCAGTCGAGGTTTCGGCCAAGACCGGCCTCAACATCCCGGCCGTGCTGGAAGCCATCGTGAAGCGCCTTCCGGCCCCGAAGGGCGACCGCGCGGCCCCGCTCAAGGCCATGCTGGTCGATTCTTGGTACGACGCCTATCTCGGCGTCATCGTGCTGGTGCGCGTCATCGACGGCTCGATGAAGAAGGGCCAGCGCGTCAAGATGATGGGCACGGACGCGGTCTACGATATCGACAAGATCGGCGTCTTCACCCCGAAGCTGAAGGACGTGCCGGATCTCGGTCCCGGCGAGGTCGGCTTCATCACCGCGTCGATCAAGGAAGTGGCGGATACCCGCGTCGGCGATACCATCACCGACGAGAAGAAGCCGACCGCCAAGGCGCTGCCGGGCTTCAAGCCGGCGCAGCCGGTCGTGTTCTGCGGCCTCTTTCCGCAGGACGCTGCCGATTTCGAGGACCTGCGCGCCGCCATGGGCAGGCTGCGCCTCAACGATGCCAGCTTCTCGTTCGAGATGGAGTCCTCGGCGGCGCTTGGCTTCGGCTTCCGCTGCGGCTTCCTCGGCCTGCTGCACCTCGAGATCATCCAGGAGCGGCTGGAGCGCGAGTTCAACCTCGACCTGATCGCGACGGCGCCGTCCGTCGTCTATCAGATCCTCCTGCGCGACGGCTCCCTGCTTGAGCTGCACAACCCCGCAGACATGCCCGATCCCATGAAGATCGAGGTCATCTCGGAGCCGTGGATCCGCGCCAAGATCATGACGCCGGACGATTATCTCGGCTCGGTGCTGAAGCTCTGCCAGGATCGCCGCGGCGTGCAGGTGGACCTGACCTATGTCGGTTCGCGCGCCATGGTCACCTACGACCTGCCGCTGAACGAGGTGGTGTTCGACTTCTATGACCGGTTGAAGTCGATCTCGAAGGGCTACGCCTCCTTCGACTACCAGATCACCGACTATCGCGAGGGCGATCTCGTGAAGATGTCGATCCTCGTCAACGGCGAGCCCGTGGACGCACTGTCCATGCTGGTCCACCGCAACCGTGCCGAGAGCCGCGGCCGGGCCATGTGCGAGAAGCTGAAGGACCTGATCCCGCAGCACCTGTTCAAAATCCCGATCCAGGCCTCGATCGGCGCCAAGGTCATTGCCCGCGAGACCATTTCGGCCCTGCGCAAGGACGTCACCGCCAAGTGCTACGGCGGCGACATCTCCCGCAAGCGCAAGCTCCTCGACAAGCAGAAGGAAGGCAAGAAGAAGATGCGCCAGTTCGGCAAGGTCGACATCCCGCAGGAAGCCTTCATCGCCGCGCTCAAGATGGACGCCTGACGGACGAGGCGACCCATACCTCCGGTGGCGTGGCCACCGCCCTGTTCGCCCAGCGAAAAGGAGAAGGAACTTCTCCTGTCGATGCGCCTTCACCGACCCGTGGAGAAGGACGCTCTCTTGCCGGGTCAGCCCTTTTGCCAGATCGGACCCCTGCGCCCGCTATCCGCCTCAAACCCCGGGAGAACCCTGTCCTCCTGACGGCGCGTCCGGACGACAAGACCCTTCCCCTTTCTTCCGCGGATTCGACGGGTTTGGTCTTATTTCCTGGAACGTCTTGAATAAACACATGTTTTCGGACCTCTTCGATGGCCCGGGCCGTGCCTCTGGGCGCGGTTGCATCGAGGAAGACCGACATGTCGAACACGTCCGTTCCATCCCGCCTTCGCGATGCCGCCGGCGTCCTGCTGGCTTTCGGGCTGGTGCTCGGCACCACCATCTACGCCCGCGGGCAGGCGGCGCCCCCGCCGGTCAATCTGGTCAACGTCTCCTATGATCCGACGCGCGAGCTCTATCGCGCCATCAACGAGGTCTTCACCCGCCAGTGGCGCGAGAAGACCGGCCAGCAGGTCACGATCCGCGCCTCGCACGGCGGTTCGGGACGTCAGGCGCGCTCGGTCATCGACGGGCTCGACGCCGATGTTGTAACGCTGGCGCTGGCCGGCGACATCGACGCCATCGCGCAGCATTCGCGCCGCCTGCCGGCCAACTGGCAGGCGCGCCTGCCGAACAATTCCTCGCCCTATACCTCGACCATCGTGTTCATCGTCCGCAAGGGCAATCCGAAGGGCGTGCGCGACTGGGCCGACCTCGCCCGGCCCGGCGTCGGCGTTGTGACGCCCAATCCGAAAACCTCGGGCGGGGCGCGCTGGAACTATCTCGCCGCCTGGGCCTATGAGCTCGACCGCACCAACAACGACGCGGCCGCCGCGAAGCGCTTCGTCGAGGCCATCTATCGCAACGTCTCGGTGCTCGACACCGGCGCACGCGGCTCGCTCACCACCTTCGCCCAGCGCAATGTCGGCGACGTCTTCATCTCCTGGGAGAACGAGGCGCATCTGGCGCTGAAGGAATTCGGCGAGGACAAGTTCGAGATCGTCTTCCCGTCACTGTCGATCCTCGCCGAGCCGCCGGTCGCCATCGTCGACCAGGTCGTCGACCGGCGCGGCACGCGGGCGGTGGCGCAGGCCTATCTCGACTTCCTCTATTCGCCCGAGGCGCAGCGCATCATCGCGCACAATTTCTACCGGCCGAACCTGCCCCAGCACGCCGACGCCGCCGACCTCGCCCGTTTCCCGCAGATCAGGCTGGTGACGATCGACGGCGTCTTCGGCGGCTGGACAAGGGCGCAGGCCGAACACTTCGCCGATGGCGGCGTCTTCGACCAGATCCACCGTCCATCGGCGGCGACGCGATGACCGCCTTCGCGCTCACTGGTCCGGCGACTCTTCGCCGCGCGTTCCTGATCCCGAAGCCGAGCGCCTTGCCCGGCTTCGGGATCACGTTCGGCTTCGCCGTCGCCTATCTGTCGCTGATCGTCCTTCTTCCGCTCGCCGTGCTGGTCTGGCGCGCGAGCGGGCTCGGCCTCGGCGGGCTGATTGCCATCGCGGCGCAGCCGCGGGTGCGGGCGGCGCTTGAAACCAGCTTCACCCTGTCCTTTGCCGCCGCGGCGCTGAACGCCGTCTTCGGCCTCGTCATCGCCTGGGTCCTGACCCGCTACACCTTTCCCGGCCGCGCGCTGATCGACGCCATGGTCGACCTGCCCTTCGCCCTGCCGACGGCAGTCGCCGGCATCGCGCTCGCCGCGCTCTACGCGACCAACGGCTGGGTCGGCTCGTGGCTCGATGCGTGGTTCGGCCTCAAGGTCGCCTTCACCCCGCTCGGCATCTTCGTGGCGCTGACCTTCATCGGCCTGCCCTTCGTGGTGCGCACCGTGCAGCCGGTCATCGCCGAGCTCGACCGCGAGATCGAGGAAGCCTCCGCGACGCTCGGCGCGAGCCGTTTCCAGACCATCGCGCGCGTCATCCTGCCGACGCTGGTGCCGGCCGTGCTGACGGGCTTCGCGCTCGCCTTCGCGCGCGCGGTCGGCGAATACGGCTCGGTGATCTTCATCGCCGGCAACATGCCGTTCATCTCGGAGATCGCGCCGCTCCTCATCATCGTGCAGCTCGAGGAGTTCAACTATGCCGGCGCGACCGCCATCGCGACGATCATGCTGGCGCTGTCGTTCCTCACTCTGCTCGCCATCAACCTGATCCAGGCCTGGAGCCGGCGGAGGCTCGGACATGGTTGAGGCGCGCCACGCCGTTCAAGGGCAGGGCTGGCGGCCGGTCGCGGCCGAGCGGCCCGCTATCCGCTTAGGTCTGACCGTGGTCGCGGTCGGCTTCATCGCGCTGTTTATCCTCCTGCCGCTCGCCGCCGTCTTCGCCGAGGCGCTGCGCAAGGGCGTGCCGGCCTTCTTCGAGGCTTTCAACGACGAGGCGACGCTGGCCGCGGTCCAGCTCACGCTGCTGGTGGCGGCCATCTCGGTGCCGGCGAACGTCGTTTTCGGCCTCGCCGCCGCATGGGCCATCGCCAAGTTCGAATTTCCCGGCAAGAGCCTTGTCATCACGCTGATCGACCTGCCCTTCTCGGTGTCGCCGGTCGTCTCCGGCCTCGTCTTCGTGCTGCTGTTCGGTTCGCACGGCCTGTTCGGCGGCTGGCTTCAGGCCAACGACGTCAAGATCATCTTCGCCGTGCCGGGCATCGTGCTCGCCACCATCTTCGTGACCTTCCCCTTCATCGCGCGCGAGCTCATCCCGCTGATGCAGGAGCAAGGTACGTCGGAGGAGGAAGCGGCGCTCACCCTCGGCGCCTCCGGCCTCCGCACCTTCCTGACCGTCACCCTGCCGAACGTGAAATGGGCGCTGCTCTACGGCGTCCTGCTCTGCAATGCCCGTGCGATGGGCGAGTTCGGCGCGGTCGCCGTCGTCTCCGGCCACATCCGCGGCCTGACCAACACGATGCCTCTCCACGTGGAGATCCTCTACAATGAGTACAATTTCACTGGCGCCTTCGCCGTCGCTTCGCTTCTCGCCGGCCTCGCCCTCGTCACGCTTCTCGCCAAATCCCTCCTCGAATGGCGATACGGCGACGAGCTTGCGGGCGCGCACCGGCATTGAGGCCGCTCAGGCTTCCATCCACGTCGAAGGCATCACCAAGGTCTTCGGCGAGACCGCGGCGCTGGACGGCATCGGCCTCGACATCCGCGGCGGCGAACTGCTCGCGCTGCTGGGGCCGTCGGGCTCCGGAAAGACGACGCTCTTGCGCGTCATCGCCGGGCTCGAACCGATCACCTCGGGCCGCGTGCTGTTCGGCGACGAGGACGCGACGCGCCTCGCCGTGCAGCAGCGCCATGTCGGCTTCGTCTTCCAGCATTACGCGCTGTTCCGGCACATGACGGTGGCCGACAACATCGCCTATGGCCTCGCCGTCCGGCCGCGTGCGCAGCGTCCCTCGCGCACCGAAATCCGCCGCCGCGTGTCGGAGCTTCTCGACCTCGTCCGGCTGCCGGGGCTGGAGAAGCGCTATCCCGGCCAGCTCTCGGGCGGCCAGCGCCAGGGCGTGGCGCTCGCCCGCGCGCTCGCGGTCGATCCCAAAGTGCTGCTGCTCGACGAGCCCTTCGGCGCGCTGGACGCGCAGGTGCGCCGCGACCTTCGCCGCTGGCTGCGCGAGATTCACGAACGCACCGGCCACACCACCATCTTCGTCACCCACGACCAGGACGAGGCGCTGGAACTCGCCGACCGGGTCGCGGTGCTGAACCGGGGCCGCATCGAGCAGGTCGGCACGCCCGACGAGATCTATGACCGGCCCGCAAGCGCCTTCGTCGCGGGTTTCGTCGGCGAGCCCTCGCGCCTCGACGTCGTGGTCGCCGACGGCAAGGTCCGCCTCGGTGACGTGACATTGGCGCCCGCCGCATCGGACGTTCCGGAAGGGTCCGCCGCGCTCTTCGTCCGCCCCGCCGACATCGATCTTCAGCCCGGCGATGCGAGCTCGCGCATCGCGGCGACCGTCGCCGGCATTCGCCGGGCCGGCGCTGTCCGTCGCGTCGAGCTCAAGATCGCCGACGGCCACCCGCCGGTCGAGGCGGAGATCGACCCGGGCCGGGCCATCGCGCGCGGCGATGCCGTCAATTTCTCCCTCAAGGCCCTGCGCCTGTTTCCGTCGCGCTGAGGAGCCGCCCCGTGTCGCGTTTCAGGTTCTTCCCCGTCTCCTACGATGTCGCCGGCCGGCGCGTGGTCGTCGTCGGCAGTGGCGAGCAGGCCTTGCAGAAGCTGAGACTGCTGGTTCGCACTGAAGCGAAACTCGTGCTCTGCGCGCACTTGCCCTCGGCCGATCTCGCGGACTTTGCGGCGGCCAACGGCGTGACTCTCATTGGTGCCGAGCCGGATGCGGCTTTCCTGTCCGACGCGGCCCTGCTCTTCATCGCCATGGGCGACGAGGCCGAGGATGCGCGCATCGCCATCATCGGCCGTGCCGCCGGCGTGCCGGTCAATGTCGTCGACCGGCCGCACCTTTCCGATTTCGCCGTTCCCGCCATTGTCGATCGCGCGCCGGTCTCCATCGCCATCGCCACAGACGGCCACGCGCCGGTGCTCGCCCAGAAGGTGCGCGCGCTGATCGAGGCGCTGCTGCCGCCCGCCTTCGGCCGGCTCGGAGAGCTGGCGGCGCGCATCCGCGGCGGCGTCAACGAGACGCTGGCGGAGGGCGCGCCGCGCCGCCGCTTCTGGACCCGTCTGTTCGAGGGCCGTGCCGCCGATGCCGCGCTCGCGGGCGAACTCGACCGCGCCGAGATCATCGCCCGCAAGGCGCTCGATGCCGCCGAGGGCGAGACCGTCGAGGGCAGGGTCTTCCTGGTCGGTGCCGGCCCCGGCGCCGAAGACCTCCTGACCCTGCGCGCCCAGCGCCTGCTCCAGACCGCCGATGTCATCGTCCACGATGCGCTGGTGCCGGATGCGGTCATCGCCATGGGTCGGCGTGACGCGCACCGTGTCTCCGTCGGCAAGCGCAAGGGCCGGCACTCCGTTGCCCAGGGCGAGATCGACGCGCTGCTGGTACGCCTCGCGCGTGAGGGTCATCGTGTCGTCCGCCTCAAGGCCGGCGACCCCATGGTCTATGGCCGCGCGGGCGAGGAGATCGCCGCCCTGCGCGCTGCCGGTGTGCCTTACGAGATCGTGCCGGGCATCACCGCTTCTCTCGCAGCGGCAGCCGATGCCGCCGTGCCGCTGACCCTGCGCGGCGTCTCGCAGCACCTCATCCTCGCCACCGGCCATGGCGCTGATGGCGCCGAACCGCGGGGCTGGGAGCAGCTTGCGGCGTCGGGCAGCACTGTCGCGCTCTACATGGGCAGGTCGGTGACGGACCGGATCGTCGCGCGCCTTGTCGCTGCCGGCTTGCCGCTCAGCACCCCGGTCCTCGCGGTCGAGAATGCCGGCCGCGCCGGCCGCCGCCTGTTCGCCGGCACGCTGGGCGAACTCAAGAGCCTCGCCGCCCGCGACGACCTCGCCGGCCCCGTCCTCATCCTGATCGGCGAAGCGACCGCCCATGGCGATGTCGCGACCGCCGAGCCTTTCGCGCTGCCGCTGGCAGCCGCGGCCTAAAGGAGACACGCAATGTCCGCGAACCCCCAGCAGGCCCGCAAGGCAAAGGTCTTCAAGCCGGTCGTCGCCACCTCCAACGACCTCGCCACCGGTGCCGTCGTGTTCCGCCACGGCGATGGCACGTGGTCGATCGATATCGGCAAGGCCGAGGTCGCCGAGACGGCGGAAGCCGCCGATGCCCTGCTCGCCCGCGCGAACGCCGATCAGGAGGGCTGCCTCATCGTCGAGCCGGCGCTGATCGAGATCATCCGCGAGGGCGGTTTTGTGCGGCCCGTGTCGCTGCGCGAATTGATCCGCGCGACCGGCCCGACCGTGCCGCTGCCGCCCGAAGCCTACGCCCATCTCTGAAGGTTGCGTGATCCGAAAGTCTGACTGCCATGTATCGCTACGACGAATTCGACCATGCCTTCGTGAACGAGCGGGTCGCCGAGTTCTCCGACCAGGTGGCGCGCCGCCTCTCCGGCGAACTGACCGAGGACCAGTTCAAGCCGCTCAGGCTGATGAACGGCGTCTATCTCCAGCTCCACGCCTACATGCTGCGCATCGCCATTCCCTACGGCACGCTGTCATCGCGCCAGATGCGCAGGCTCGCCCATATCGCGCGCACCTATGACCGCGACTACGGCCATTTCACCACGCGTCAGAACCTCCAGTTCAACTGGATCAGGCTGGCCGACATGCCGGCGATCCTGAAGGAGCTGGCCGAGGTCGAGATGCACGCGCTGCAGACCTCTGGCAACTGCATCCGCAACGTCACGGCCGACCATTTCGCGGGCGCCGCGGCCGACGAGGTCGGCGATCCGCGCCCCTATGCCGAGATCCTCCGGCAGTGGTCCTCGATCCATCCCGAGTTCACCTACCTGCCGCGCAAGTTCAAGCTGGCGGTGACCGGCGCGCCGAACGACCGTGCGGCCATTCAGGTCCACGACATCGGCCTCGAATTGAAGAAGAACGCCAAGGACGAGCTGGGTTTCGCCGTCTTTGTCGGTGGCGGGCAGGGCCGCACGCCGATGGTCGCGAAGAAGATCAGGGACTTCCTGCCCGAGGCGGACCTGCTCACCTATTGCGAGGCGATCCTGCGCGTCTACAACCTCGATGGCCGGCGGGACAACAAGTACAAGGCGCGCATCAAGATCCTCGTCCACGAGATGGGCGAGGACGAGATGCGGCAGGCGGTGGAGCGCGAGTTCGCCGCCATCGGCCGCACGGCGCTTACCCTGCCGGCCGAGGAGGTCGCGCGCATCCAGGCCTATTTCGCGCCGCCGGTGCTCGCGACGCTGCCGGCCCATTCCGACGTGCTGGAAAAGGCGAAGGCCGCCGATCCGGAGCTTGCCCGCTTCCTGCGCCGCAATCTCCACGCTCACCGCACGCCGGGCTACGGCATCCTCACCGTTTCGCTGAAGCCCACCGGCATGCCGCCGGGCGATGCCATCTCCGCGCAGATGGACGCGATCGCCGACATCGCCGAGCGCTATTCGGCCGACGAGATCAGGGTCAGCCACGAGCAGAACCTCGTCCTGCCCTGGGTGCGGCTCGACGACATTCCCGCCGTCTATGCCGCTCTGAAGCGGGCGGGGCTCGCGACCCCCAATGCCGGGCTCGTCACCGATATCATCGCCTGCCCCGGCCTCGACTATTGCGCGCTTGCCAATGCCCGCTCGATTCCCGTCGCGCAGCGTATTTCCGAGCGCTTCGCGGCGCTCGACCGGCAGGAGGATATCGGCGAGCTGAAGCTGAAGATCTCCGGCTGCATCAATGCCTGCGGCCACCACCATGTCGGCCATATCGGCATTCTCGGCGTCGAC
>VFQP010000329.1_pt1 | contig 105132 bp, 92 predicted proteins | sample 3512351 | NCBI WGS metagenome assembly VFQP01 (sample SAMN10412372, study PRJNA504923) | tailings metagenome | isolation source: Relicate 1 Philex TSF1 revegetated site | place: Philippines: Tuba, Benguet | collected 2017-08-29
CTTCGCACACCCGAAGCCCAGCATTCATGCGGGTTGGCGGCTTTGCTCAGGGCCGCCTAAGGAGCGGCGGTGCGAGCCACGAGCTCGATGCGGAGCTTGTGGGCGGCGCCCGCGGGCTTCGACTCGATGCCTGCCGGCTGCCCATTCGCCACCAGCAGTCGCGGCGAGGCGACGGCAACCGGTGGTGTGCCGTGCTCGAGGGTGGAACTGACCATCAGGCGATCCGCTTCGGCGGTGGTCACCGTCAGCGTCAGACCCCAGGCCTCGCCACCCGGGGTGGTCCAGCGAACGGTCATCGGCTCCCCGAGCTTGCCGCGCAGACGGGGCCGGGTCACCGGCGTGCCGTCTTCCGACAGCGTCAGCTCCAGGGACACGCTCCCGGCGCCGACGGTTTGCGGTGGCGTCGACTGCAGGCCGTAGCCGGCCCCGGCGGACAGCAGTGTCAGCGTGGCCGCCGCGGCGCGGCCCCAACGGCGGCGGCGTGGCGAGGCCAGGGTGTGGGTGCTCAGCATCTGCATCCTTTCGACGAGCGGGTGGGTGGAGCGCCAGGCCACGGCGGCCGGCAGCAGGCTTTGCAGGCCTTCGACCTTGAGCAGCGCACGTGCATAGACCGCCGCAGGTGGCGCGGTGCGCCGCTGCAGCACGGTGGCGTCGCAGGCGAGTTCCTGGTCCTGGCGCAGCCGCCGCAAGGCCCAGGCGGCCAGCGGGTTGAACCAATGCAACGCGGCCAGTGCGTGGGCGAGCAGGTTGACGGCGTTGTCGCGGCGCGCGCGGTGCACGGCTTCGTGCAGGCGGATGGCGCGGCGTTCGGCAGGGTCGAAACCTTCGGTGAAGTCGTCGGGCAGGGCCAGGCGGGGCCGCCACAGGCCGAAGAGCGCCGGGCTGCAGCCGGCCGGCAGGCGCCAGCCGCCGCGACCGTCCGGCCGCAGCCGGCGTTCGGCTGCGCGCTGCCGGTACAGGTCACGCCCCAGCATCCCGATCACGCCGGAGAGCCAGAGGCCGACGAGCAGGGCAGGCCCCGGCAGGCCGGGGAGCGCGCCGCCACCGGCACCGCCGGCATCGGGCGGCATCGTCGGTATCGGCGGTATCGACGGCAGCAGGCCGGGCGACGGCAGTGCGGCCGGCCAGGGCAGCAGGTTCACGGCCAGCGTGAGCGGCAGTGCCAGCCACAGGCCGTAGACGGCACGTGCCCCGAAGGCCCGGCGCAGCAGTGGGCGGCAGGCGGCCACGCCGAGCACGGCGGCGCTGAGGGCCAGCGTCTGCGCCAGCAGGCCGGCCAGCAAGGCTTCAGCGGCCACGATGGCCTCCGCGCGGCGGCGTGGCGTCGTACTGCGCCAGCAACTGCTGCAAGGCCTCCACGTCGGCCGGCTGCAAGGGCCGTTGTGCCGCGAACTGCGCCACCAGCGGCGCAAGACGGCCGCCGAAGCAGCGGTCGACCAGCCCCAGGCTCTGCGAGGCCAGCCAGTCCTCGCGCCGCAGCACCGGGCTGTAGAGGTAGCGCCGGCCGTCGGCCTCGGCGCGCAGCGCGCCTTTCTTCAACAGCCGGCCGAGCAGGGTCTTGATCGTCGCCAGTTGCCAGGACTGGCGGCCCTGCAGCGCCTGGGCGACCTCGTCGGTGGCGAGCGGGCTGCGCGACCACAGCACCTCCATCACCTCGGCTTCGGCATCGCTGATCGTCATCGGGCATCGACTACATCTGTGAACGATGGCGAATGTTTACACCTGTAGTCGATGTTGTCAAGCGCCGCCCGCGGCGCTGCGGCACGGGGCCTTCAGGCCCCTGGGTAGGTCCCCGGCACCAGGATGCGCTGATCGACGTTGCGGATGTCGGTATGGCCGCAGAAGGCCATCGTCACGTCCAGCTCCTTGTGCAGGATCTGCAGCGCCTTCGTGACGCCGGCCTCGCCCATCGCGCCCAGGCCGTAGACCATGGCGCGGCCGATCAGCGTGCCGCGGGCACCCAGGGCCCAGGCCTTCAGCACGTCCTGGCCACTGCGGATGCCGCCGTCCATCCACACCTCGGTGCGGCTGCCGACGGCCTGCACGATGGCCGGCAGGGCCTCGATGCTGCTCGGCGCGCCGTCCAACTGGCGGCCGCCGTGGTTGCTGACGACGATGGCGTCGGCACCGTGCTGGACGGCCAGCTCGGCGTCTTCGGGCTCCATGATGCCCTTGAGGATGAGCTTGCCGCCCCAGCGCTCCTTGACCCAGGCCACGTCGGGCCAGGACAGCCGCGGGTCGAACTGCTCGTTGGTCCAGGCCGCCAGCGAGGCCATGTCGCTGACGCCCTTCACGTGGCCCACCAGGTTGCGGAAGGTGTGGCGGCGCGTGCCCATCATGCCCAGCACCCAGCGCGGCTTGCTGATGATGTTGAGCGCGTTGCCCAGCGTGGGCACCACCGACGCACGCAGCTTGTTCTTCAGGTCCTTGTGGCGCTGGCCGATCACCTGCAGGTCCAGCGTCAGCGTCAGCGCCGAACACTTCGCGGCCTTGCAGCGATCAATCATGCGCGCCATGGCCTCGCGGTCGCGCATCATGTAGAGCTGGAACCAGAACGGCGCCGTGGTGTTCTCGGCGATGTCCTCGATCGAGCAGATGCTCATCGTCGACAGCGTGAACGGGATGCCGAACTGCTGCGCCGCGCGCGCGGCGTGGATCTCGCCGTCGGCGTGCTGCATGCCGGTGAGGCCCACCGGCGCGATCGCCACCGGCATCTTGGCGGCCTGGCCGACCATCTCGACCGCCGTCGTGCGGTTCTCCATGTTCACCGCCACGCGCTGGCGCAGCTTGATCTTCTGGAACTCGGCGCTGTTGGCGCGGTAGGTGCCTTCGGTCCAGCTGCCGCTGTCGGCGTAGTCGTAGAACATGCGCGGCACGCGCTTCTGGGCCAGCACGCGCAGGTCTTCGATGGTGGTGATGACGGTCATCGTGGCGGGTTCGTGGGTCTTCGCGGAATGATAGGTCTCAGACCCTGCCCAGCGCGCCCACACGAACCCCGAGCAGCCGGATGCGGCGCGCGAGGTCCACGCGTTTCAGGCACAGCCCGGCAGCGTGGCGGATGGCGGCGGCGTCGGCCACCGCGCGTTCCAGCGTGTGGTCGCGCGTGACGGTGCGGAAGTCCTCGAAGCGCAGCTTGATGCCCACGGTGCGGCCTGCGTAGCCCTTCTTCTGCAGGTCTTCGGCCAGGCGCAGCACCAGCTCGTCGAGGATGGCGCCGAGTTCGGCGCGGTCGCGCACCGCGTGCAGGTCGCGGTCGAAAGTGGTTTCGCGGCTCATCGACACCGGCTCGTGCTGCGTCACCAGCGGCCGGTCGTCGCGGCCGTGTGCGGCCTCGTGCAGCCAGCGACCGTAGGCGCGGCCGAACTCGGCCACCAGTTCGGCCGGTGCGCGTGCCGCGAGCTGGCCGACCGTCGCGATGCCCAGCTGCTGCAGCTTGGCCGCCGCCTTCGGGCCGATGCCGTTGATGCGCCGCACCGGCAGCGGCCACACACGCCGCGGCAGGTCGGCTTCTGTCAGCACCGTCAGGCCATCGGGCTTGTCGAGCTCGCTGGCGATCTTGGCGAGCAGCTTGTTCGGTGTCACGCCGATCGAACACGACAGGCCGGTGCTGCGCCTGACGTTGTTGCGGATCTCCTGCGCCACCGCGCGCACGCCGCCAGCCGCGTCGAAGCCGATGCTGTCCTGCGCACCGGGCACGGCGCTCAGGTCGATGTAGATCTCGTCGATGCCGCGGTCCTCGATCAGCGGCGCCACCTCGGCGACGGCGGCCTTGAAGGCGCGCGAGTAGTGCCGGTAGCGCTCGAAGTCGGTCGGCAGCAGCACCGCGTCAGGCGCGCGCACGGCGGCCTTCATCAGGCCCATGCCGCTGCCGATGCCGTAGTCGCGCGCGGCGTAGGTGGCGGTGGTGACCACGCCGCGGCCGGCGTAGTCGCCGAGCCGGGCGAAGCGGCGCGTGCCGTCAGGCTGCAGCTGCGGCTGGTGGCGCCGCCCGCCGCCGATCACCACCGGCTCGCCCGCCAGCTCCGGGTAACGCAGCAGCTCGACCGACGCGTAGAAGGCGTCCATGTCGAGGTGCGCAATCCAGCGGCGGTGGGCGGGCATGGGGGCTAGGCTAGCGCGGCGCGGGCGGTGTGGGCGGCGGTGCCGGCCGCGAACTTGTGCCGTGGCCGCCCCTCGGACCGTGGGGTCGGCCGTGCCGCCCGGCGCGTGGCAGGCCTACACTGAACCGTCATGAAAGAAGCCCCCGACCAGCGCGCGCTCACCGCCTCGACGGTGTCGCTGGTGGCCGCCCTGGCCTGCGTGGCGCTGTTCCTGCCGCCGCTGGTGAGCGACACCGTTGCCTCGCCGCTGCGTGCCGCCGCCACCGGCGCGGCGCTGGGTTGCTCGCTGCTGCTGCACTGGATCTTCCTCGGCGTGGCCGTCAGGCGCATGCAGCGCTCGCTGGCCGGCTGGTTGGGTCTGGCGGTGCTGCTGTTCCCGATCGGCAGCGCCGCGGCGCTGATCCTGCTGTCCTGGTTCAGCGACGAAGCGGCCGGTGCACCGGCGCCGGCGCACCACGGCTGAACGCGGCTGAGCGCGGGCTGAATCAGCCCCGGCCGCGCTTCAGCTCGGCCGCCAGGTCGATGACCGCCATCGCGTAGTAGGCGCTCCAGTTGTAGCGCGTGACGACGTAGAAGTTCGCCGTGCCCGCCACGTAGCTGGGCGCGGCCGCGCCGTTCTGCAGCTCCACCAGCGCCAGCGGGCCGGTGTCGTCGGCCAGCGTCTCGGGCAGCACGGCGCCGCGGGCGCGCATCTCGCCGGCGGTGAAGGTGGGCTTGATGTCGGGCGCCAGCAGCAGGGCGCGGTCGCTGGTGTCCACCGGCACGGCCACCGGGTGGTGCGTGGGCAGGCCGGGCTGCCAGCCGTGTTCGGCCAGGTAGTGCGCGACGCTGCCGACCACGTCGGCCGGCTGGCCGACGAGGTCGATGTGGCCGTCGCCGTCCATGTCCACCGCCCAGCGGTTGATGCTGCCGGGCATGAACTGCGGCAGGCCGATCGCGCCGGCGTAGCTGCCGCGGGTGCTGCCGGGGGCCAGGCCCTCGCGGTCGCACCAGACCAGGTACGCCTCGAGCTGCTCGCGGAAAAAGGCGCTGCGGTCGCGCCGGCCCGGCGGGAAGTCGAAGCTCAGCGTGGCCAGCGCGTCGAGCACGCGGAAGTTGCCGGTGACACGGCCGTAGAAGGTCTCGACGCCGACGATGGCGACGACGATCGCCGCCGGCACGCCCCAGCGCCGTTCGGCCTCGGCCAGCCAGCGCTCCTGGCTGCGCCAGAACACCAGGCCGGCGGCGATGCGCTGCGGCTCGATGAAGCGGGCGCGGTAGGCCGCCCAGTCCTTGGCCGTGCCGGCCGGCGGCGGCATGATCAACCGGCGCACGGCCTCGATGCGGCGCGCCTGGCCGAGCTGGGAGCGCAGCCGCGCCTCGGGCCAGCCGCGGCGGGCGGCGAGGTCGGCGGCAAAGGCCGCGAGCGCGGGGTGGCCGGCATACCGTGGGGCCTCGGGCGCACGGCGGGGCGGCTTGCGGGGTGGGGTCTGGGCCGGGGTTGGGGCCGAGGTCTGCGCCAGGGCGGGCAGCGCCACCCAGGCGGCCAGCCCGGCGAGGAGATTCAGCGCGTGCCGGCGGTGGCCGGCAGGGGCGTCGCGTCGCTGCGAAGGCATGCGGCCATTATCGGCAGCCGCGACAGCAGGTCCTCTGCCCCCACGGGCAATGACAGTACCGCGTCGGCGCCGGCGAGTTCGCCGCGCAACCGCGCGACGGCCGCTGAACCGTCGGCCAGCAGCAGCAGCGTCGGCGCTGCACGCCCCGCGGTTTCGGCGCGGCGGCGGATGGTGCGCGCGGCGAGGTAGCCGAAGGCGCCGTCGTCGCGCGTGTCCAGCACCACGGCCAGCGGCAGACCGGCCGTCGCGGCATGGCGTTCAGCCTGGTCGATGGCCGCGGCGCCGCTGCGCAGCCGCAGCAGCTCGCAGCCGGCGCGGCGCAGCGCGGTTTCCAGCGGCGGCAGCAGGCGCTCGTCGGCGGTGGCCACGAGCAGCCGCAGCCGCGGCGGCGTGGCCGATGTGCCGGCCATCAGCGCGAGTTCGCCGAGCACGCGCTCTGCCGCGCGGCCCGGCGGGCGGCCACGGCGGGCCGCGGCGTCGAGCGCGCGCACCACCTGGGCCACGTTGATCGGCCGCGGCAGCGGGGTGCCGCTGCCGACCCAGACCGTGGCACTGGCCAGGCCCTGCCGTGCGACGGCCTCTCGCGCGGCGCCGTCGTCGGCATCGGCCACCACGAGTTCGGCTTCGGTGACGTTGTCGACCAACCGGCAGGCCCCGCTGCGCGGGGTGGCCAGCCGCAGCACGGTCTCGAGCTGGCGGCGTTCGAAATCCGAGAAGCCCAGCAGCACCACCGGCCGCGGCCGTGCCGGCGGTTCTGGCGAGGGTCGGGAGGCGGCGACGCGCATCCCCGGGATTTCGGCTTCCCGGGGCCCGGACTTGAGCGGAAATTCTGCGCCGTTCAAGAGTTAGCTGGCGGATCGATCGCAAAGGGCCTGGAGCCCACCACCTGCAGCCCGCCGGCGTGGCGCCAGTCGGCCAGCGGGCCGGCGGCGGCGCGGGCCAGGGCCTGCACGTCGCCGGCCTGGGCCGAGACGAGGCCGAACCAGCCGTCGCGGCCGTCGTGCTTGACGGTGTAGAGCGCCGCGTCGGCCAGGTCCACCGTCGCCGTCCAGTCCAGCGCGGCCGGCCAGGTCGGTGCCAGCGGGAAGGCGGCAAAGCCGATCGAGGCGGTCAGCGGCACCGTGGTCTCCTCGTCGATCAGGAACGGCCTTTCGGCGATGGCCTGGCGTGCGCGCTCGGCCAGCTCGGCCGCGCGCTCGCGCGAGGTGTCGCGCGCGGCGACGAGAAACTCCTCGCCGCCCCAGCGCACCAGGTAGTCGGCTTCGCGGAAGGCCTGCTTCAGCCGGCCGCAGGCCTCGATCAGCACGCGGTCGCCGGCGGCATGGCCGTGTTCGTCGTTGACGCGCTTGAAGTGGTCGAGGTCGATCAGGAAAAAGACGATGTCGTGGCCTTCGCCGGGCACGGTCGACAGCGGCAGCGTGCCGCCGCGCACCCACTCGCCGTGGCGCCGCGCCACCATCGCCGCGTCGGCCGCCATGTGCTGCGTCAGGAAGCGGCGGTTGTGCAGGCCGGTCAGCGGATCGGTCAGGCTCGAGGCCTCGAGTTCCGCGCTCTTGAGCTGCAGCTCGCGCGACAGCGCCTCCAGCGAATGCGTGCGCTCGCGCACCTTGCCTTCCAGCTCGGCCTGGCGGCGGCGCAGCAGCCGCGTGCGCAGCTGCACCAGGGCCAGCACGCCACCGGCGGCCAGCAGCGCGGCGCCACCCTGGGCCCACCAGGTCTGCCACCAGGCCGGCAGCACCTGCACCGGCAGGCTCAGCGTGTGCGGGCTCCACTGGCCGAGCCGGTTGCTGCCCTGCACCTCGAGCGTGTAGCGGCCGGGCGGCAGGTTGCCGTAGCTGGCCACGCGGAAGTGCGCGGTGCCGTCGGTCCAGGCGCTGTCGAAGCCGGTCAGCCGGTGGCGGTAGCGGTTGCGCTCGGGCTGCGAGAAGTCCAGCGCCGCGAACTCGAGCGCGAAGCTGCGCTGGCCGGGTTCGATCACCAGCGCTGGCTGCAGCTGCGCCGGCGGCAGGCGCCGGCCGTCGATGCGCAGGTCGGTGGCGACCACCGGCGGCTGGTAGGTCCAGCGCCGCACCAGCTCGGGCTCGACGACCAGGATGCCGGTGCTGCCGCCAAACAGCATGCGGCCGTCGGGCAGCGGCGTGTAGGCGCGGAACCAGCCGGTGCCGATGTCGACGCCGTCGGCCACGCCCAGCTCCTGCACGCTGCCATCGCGCGGGTCGTAGATGTTCTGGTGCGTCCAGATGCGGCCTTGGGCGTCTTCGAGCAGGTTGGCGCCGAAGGAGCCCGGCGGCTCGCCCGGCGAGGCCAGGCGCTCGAAGCGCGCGACGGCTTCCGACGGCGTGCGCCAGCGGTGCAGGCCGGCGTTGGTGTCGACCCACAGCCGGCCCTGGCGGTCGGCCAGCAGGCCCAGCACGACCAGGCTGCCGAGGTCGGCACCGGCGGCGGCCGGCACCGGCTGCAGCCGGTCCTGGCCCGGTGCGGCGCGGAACAGGCCGGCGTTGGCGCCGACGAAGACGGTGCCGTCGGCGTGCTGCACCAGCGCGTTGACGTTGCCGGCCAGCGGCCGGCCGTCCTCGCGCAGCAGCCGCACGAAGGCGCTGGCGCCGGGCGCGAGCCGGTGCACGCCGTCCTGCGTGGCGGCCCACAGGCTGCCGTCGGCAGCGGCCAGCAGCCGGCGCGTGCGCACGTTGCCCATGGCGTAGCGCGCGCGCAGCCGGCGGTCGGGGCCGAAGGCGTGGATGCCGGAGTCGCTGCCGACCCAGACCGTGCCGTCGGCCGACTGCGTGATCGCGCCGACCAGGCCGCCCGCAAAACGCGGCGGGCCGTTGGGGGTGTTGGAGCCGCCGCGCTGCGGCAGGATGTGGTGGCGCAGCGCGAGGTCGGGGCCGAAGACCAGCACCGCGCCATCGGGCGTGCCGGCCCAGATGTCGCCGTTGGCCATCGGGTGCAGGCTGCGTACGTCGCCCTGCGCGAAGGCCGTGCCTTCGGGGCCTTCGCCGCGCCGCACCCACAGGCCGCTGGACGGGTTGTGGCGCTGCAGCCCGCCGCCGTAGCTGCCGACCCAGACCTGGCCGGCCGCGTCGCGCAGCAGCGCGACGACGTTGCGGCCGCCCAGCCCCCAGGGCTTGTGCAGGTGGCGCCGCATGCGCTGGCGCAGCTCGCCGGTGCGGGCGTCGCGCAGGTCGATGGCGCGGTCGCGGCCGATCCAGACCTCGTCCGGCCCCACCACGACGAAGGACGCGCTGCCGCCGGGGCCGGCCAGCGCCTCGTCGGTGTCGGCCGGGCCGCTGCTCTGCTCGATCCACTGGCCGCCGCCGTCGACGGGGTCGATGACGGCCAGCGCGCCATCGCGCGTGCCGGCCCAGATGCGGCCGCTGGGGTCTTCGCCGAGCATGGTCACGGGGCGGCCGGCGAGCTCGTCGGCGGCCGGCGCCGAAAACACCGGCTCGAAGTGCTCGCTGCCGCGCTGCTTGCGCACCAGGCCGCGCCAGGTGCCGATCCACAGCGTGCCGCGGCGGTCGACACGCAGCGCATAGACGCGGTCGTCGGGCAGGGTGCCGGCCGCGACGCTGCCGGGCCGGTCGAAGCGCTCGCTGCCCGGGGCCAGCCGGTGCAGGCCGCCGCCGGCGGTGCCGACCCACAACACGCCGTCGGCATCGAGCGCCAGCGCACGCACCGTGCCGTGGGCCAGCGCCCCGGGTTCGGCCGGGTTGGGGGAGAACAGGGTCCAGTGCTGCTGGTGGCGGTCCAGCCGGGCCAGGCCCTCGCCTTCGAGGCCGACCCACAGCACACCGCCCGGCGCGGCCAGCAGGCTGCGCACGAAACGGCTGGCGCCGCGCCCGCCGCCGGGGGTTTCGCCGACGGTGTAGGGCCGCAGCTGGTAGCCGTCGTGGCGCACCAGGCCGACGGTGGTGCCGATCCACAGGAAGCCCTGGTCGTCCTCGGCCAGCGCGGTGACGACACCGTCGTTGATGGAGCTGGCGTCGCCCACATGGGCCAGCCGCGGCTCGTCCAGGGCATGGCGCTGCGCGCCGGCAGCGCCGACGGCGCAACACAGCACGAAGCCGACGATCAGGCGCAACACGGGAAGAACTATAGGCAGCCGGTCGGCGCTCAAGCCTGGCTTAAGCCCCGGAAATGCGGCGGGAAGCCGCGGAAAATCCCGCCCACCAGCGGCCCAGCTGGCGTGCGCCGATACGTTCGGTGCCGCCGTAACGCAGGCGGTCCAGCGCCTCCAGCGCCTCGGCCAGCGGGCTGCCGCGGCTGCCGAGCGCCGCACGCACGCGGCCCGCGCGTTCACGCGGCGGGTGCTGTGGCGCCACCGCGACACCGACGGCCGCCAGGCGCTCGCGCACCCGTTGTTCCAGGCGTTGCCAGGGGTCTTGCCGGCGGCGGTCCCACCAGGCCCAGCCGGCGCCGGCCAGCGCGGCGGTGGCGAGCAGGCCGACCAGCAGCGTGGCCAGGTCCTGCCAGCTTGGCGCGGAGACACCCAGCCGGCGCAGCAGGTCGAACTGCTGGCCGCGGGAGTAGTTCAGCACCCACTGGTTCCAGCGGTTGTTCAGCGTTTCCCAGGCGGCACGCAGCTGGGCCGCGAGCTGCGGGTTCAGGCTGTCGACCGCGCCGGCCACCAGCCCCGGCGGCGGCGCCAGGCGGCGGCTGGCGTTGACCCGTTCCGGCGCGACGGCAGCGGTGGGGTCCACGCGCAGCCAGCCGTGGCCGGCCAGCCAGACCTCGGCCCAGGCGTGGGCGTTGCTGTTGCGCACGATCAGGTAGCCGTCCTGCAGCACGGGGTCGGCACCCTGGTAGCCGGTGACGATGCGTGCCGGCACGTTCATCGCCCGCATCACCACGACGAAAGCACTGGCGAAGTGCTCGCAGAAGCCGACCTTGCGGTCGAACCAGAACTCGTCGATGGCGTCGGCGCCGTAGGTGCCGGGCTCCAGCGAATACAGGAACTCGCTGCCGCGGATGTGGGCCATCACCAGGCCGGCCAGGGCCCGGGCGTCGGCCCCGGGGTGGGCCTGGCGCAGCGCTTGCGACCACTGCAGTGTGCGCGGGTTGGCGCCGGGTGGCAGGTCGGTCAGGTCGCGCAGGCCGGGCACCTCGCGCACCGGGCCGTGGCGGTGGTCGAGCCAGGCCGTGGCGGCCACACGCTGGCGCTCGAAGATGGGCCGGTCGGCCTGCCATTGCCCGTCGGGGCGCTGCGTCAGCAGCCAGCCGGGGATCTGCGGCGCGGCGCCGGGCAGGTCGGGCGACATCTCCAGCAGCGGCAGCAGCGGCAGCGGGCTGGGCTCGACCGTCATCTCGTAGCGCAGCGGCTCGCCGCGCAGCTCCAGTTCCAGCCGCGCGCGCTGCGGCGCCGGAAAGCTGGGCACCAGCCGGCGCCACTCGCGGCCGTCGAAGGTCGACAGCACCGGGCCGCGGAAGTACAGCTGGCTCTGCGGCGGCACCTCGCCGAAGAAGCGCACGCGCAATGCGATGGAGTCGTCCTCGGCGATGGAGGCCACGCCGCCCAGGCGCAGCGTGCCCGACAGGCCGGTGCGGCCGGCGGCGTCCTGCGGCAGCCCCCAGAGCGGGCCGATGCGCGGGAACAGCATGAACAGCGCCACCATCACCGGCAGGCCCAGCAGCGCGGTGCGCGCCGCGACGGCGCCGGCCCGCGCCAGCGGCGGCCGGCCGACCGGCATGTGCGCCAGCGCCAGCGCCGTCAGCAGCCCCCACACGGCGATCAGCAGCCACAGGCCGGTGAGCAGGGTCTGCGAGTACAGGAAGTGCGTCAGCACCAGGAAGAAGCCGAGGAAGAACACCACCAGCGCGTCGCGCCTTGCGCGCAGCTCCAGCGTCTTCAGCGACATCAGCACCACCAGCAGCGTGATGCCGGCCTCCTTGCCGAGCAGCGTGCGCTGGTCCCAGGCGGTCAGCGCCGCGGCCAGGCCGAGCAGCCCGGCGATGACCCAGCGGTTGGGCAGGCTGCCACCATTGAGCGTGAGCGCGGCGCGCCAGACCAGCAGCGCGATCGACAGGCCGCTGCACCACCAGGGCAGGTGCAGCCAGTGCGGCGCCAGCGCCCAGCCGATGACCGTCAGCTGGAACAGCGTGTCGCGGCTCTCGCGCGGCAGGTGGGCCAGGCGTTCGCGGGGATTGCCGAGGGTGGCGGCAAGGCTCACGGCGCGGCTCACCCCGGCTGCTCCGCCAGCAGGTCGAGTGCCCGGCGGCGGTGGTGTTCGCCCTGCTGCGGTTCGAGCTCGCGGCCGGGCAGGCGCAGGCCGCAGTCCACGCCTTGCTGCTCGGCCAGCAGCACCCAGGCGGCGAGCCGCGCCAGGCGGGCTTCGGTGCCCGCAACGCCGGTGTCCTGCCAGTCCAGCCACAGCCGGCGGCTGGACTGGCCGGCGGTTTCGCGGCTCACGAGTTCGCCGGTGCGCGCGACCTTTTTCCAGGCCAGCTGGCGCAGCGTGTCGCCGCGGCGCCAGGGGCGCACGCCGTCGAGTTCACCCCCGCTGGCGCGGCGCGCACTGCGTTCGTCGCCAGCGGCCGTGCCAACCGGCGGCAGCGGCGGTGCGGGTTGCTCCGGCACCGGCCAGGCGCGCAGGCGGCCGGCCGGGCGCCAGACGGTCCAGGCGCGGAACAGGCCGAACGGGAACCGGGTTTCCAGCACCAGCGCCGGCACCGCATGCCAGCCGCGGCGCGGCGGCACGAAGCTCAGTTGCACCCGCGCCTCGCCGCCGGCCGGGGCATCGCACCAGGCCGGGTGGTCGCCGTGGGCGGCGCGGTCGTCGAAGCGCAAGGCCAGGCCGGGCCGTTCGCGGCCCGGGTTGGACAGCACGATCTCCAGGCCCGCCGCCTGCTGCGCGAAGCCGCTGGCCACGGGTTTGAGGTGCAGCGTCAGCCCGCGCAGGTTGCCGTGGGTGATGTGCATGCTGACCAGGCCGGCGCCGGCCAGCAGGAAGGTCAGCGCATAGCCAAGGTTGAGCTGGTAGTTGATGGCCGCCAGCAGCATCACCAGCAGCGTCAGCGCGAACATCAGCCCGGCGCGGGTGGGCAGGATGTAGACGTTGCGCTGCGTGAGCGTCCAGGTGTCGGTGAGCGGCAGCCGGGCGTGCCACCAGGCGCGCAGGCGCTGGCGCAGCGGGATCATGGAATCGGCGTGGCCTCGATCATGGCCCGCACCTGCTCCACCGGGCCGCGGCCGGCGCCGGCCACCGGCACCAGGCGGTGGGCGGTGGCCTGCGGCAGCACGGCCTGCAGGTCGTCCGGCGCCACGTAGTCGCGGCCGGCCATCAGCGCCCGGGCGCGCGCCACCCGCAGCACGGCGATGCCGGCGCGCGGGGACAGGCCCTGCACGAACCAGGCGCCGCTGCGCGTGGCGGCGATCAGCGCCTGCAGATAGTCCAGCAGCGGCGGCGCGGCGCGTACCGCCTGCACCGCCTGCTGCGCGAGCTTCAGCGCTGGCGGCGGCAGCACGGCTTCGAGCCGTGTGGCCTGTTCGCGGCGGTCGCCGCCGGCGAGCAGCTCGCGTTCGGCGGCGCGGTCGGGGTAGCCGAGCGTGATGCGCAGCAGGAAGCGGTCGAGCTGGCTCTCGGGCAGCGGGTAGGTGCCGAGCTGGTCCGAGGGGTTCTGCGTGGCGATCACGAAAAACGGCTCGGGCAGCGCGCGGGTTTCGTTGTCGACCGAGACCTGGTGTTCTTCCATGGCCTCGAGCAGCGCGCTCTGCGTCTTCGGGCCGGCGCGGTTGATCTCGTCGGCCAGCAGCACCTGCGCGAACACCGGGCCGGGGTGGAAGACGAAGGACTCCTTGGCGCGTTCGAAGACGCTCACGCCGATCAGGTCCGAGGGCATCAGGTCGGCGGTGAACTGCACGCGGCGGAACTCCAGCCCCAGGCTGGTGGCCAGCGCGTGGGCCAGCGTGGTCTTGCCGACACCGGGCACGTCTTCGATGAGCAGGTGGCCGCCTGCGAGCAGGCAGGCCACGGCGTCCTCGATCTGCGGGCGTTTGCCGACGACGATCGTGCTAATCTGGTCGACCAGCCGAGACAACTGGGCGGTAAGTTCGACGGCATTCATCCGTCTGACCTTACCCGAAGCGGCGAGACCCCGATCCTTCGATGAACACCGCGTTCTACAGCCATCCCGCCTGCCGCGGCCACGACATGGGCGACGGCCACCCCGAGTGCCCGCAGCGGCTGGACGCCATCAGCGACCACCTGCGCGCCACCGGGCTGGACCTCTTCATCGACCACCGCGATGCACCCGAGGCCACACCCGAACAGCTCGGCCGGGCCCACGCGGCCAACTACGTCGGCCAGCTGGTGGAGCGGCTGGGTGCGGTGCAGGCCGGCGGCCGGCCGCAGGCGCTGGACCCGGACACCGTGGCCGCACCCGGCACGCTGGCCGCCGCGCTGCGCGCCGCGGGTGCCGCGGTGGCCGCCACCGACGACGTGATCGCCGGCCGCGCCGCCAACGCCTTCTGCGCGGTGCGCCCGCCGGGCCATCACGCGACACGCGACGAAACCATGGGTTTCTGCTTCTTCAACAACGTGGCCGTCGCGGCGCGCCACGCGCTCGACGTGCACGGCCTTTCGCGCGTGGCCATCGTCGACTTCGACGTGCACCACGGCAACGGCACGGAAGACATCGTCGCCGGTGACGAGCGCATCCTGATGGTCAGCTTCTTCCAGCACCCGCTGTACCCGTACTGCGGGGCGGTGCCCAAGGGCACCAACATGGTGAATCTGCCGCTCGACCCCTACACCCGCGGCGCCGCGGTGCGCGAGGCCATCACGCAGCAGTGGCTGCCGGCGCTCGAGGCCTTCCGGCCGCAGATGATCTTCATCAGCGCCGGCTTCGACGCGCACCGTGAGGACGATCTCGGCCAGATGGCGCTGGTGGAAGACGACTACGCCTGGATCACCAAGCAGCTGGTGGCCGTGGCCGAGCGCCACGCGGGTGGGCGCATCGTGTCCTGCCTGGAAGGGGGCTACAGCCTGTCGGCGCTGGCGCGCAGCGTGGCCGCGCACCTGCGCGTGCTGGCCGACGTCGCGTAGATGGCGGTCGCTGCTTCCCGCGAACAGCTGGCGCAGCTGTTCAACGACCTCACCAGCCGCAGCGCGCTGGTCGAGCTGGCGGCTTTCGCGGCCTGCCTGGCCGCGGCCTGGGCCATCGTGCGGCTGCTGCGGGGCAACGAGCCGGTGACGGAAGCGTCCATCTGGTTCGGCCGGCGTGTTGTCGACGGCATCCTGTTCCCGCTGGTGGCGCTGCTGCTGGCGCTGATGGCGCGCTGGCTGCTGGCCGAGCAGGTGCCGGCCGCGGTGTTCCGGCTCGTGGTGCCGGTGCTGGTATCGCTGGCCGCCATCCGGCTGACGGCGCGGGTGCTGCACCAGGCCTTCCCGAACAGCGGCTTTGTGCGCGTCGTCGAGCGCAGCGTGTCGTGGGCGGCCTGGATCGCCGTCGTGCTGTGGGTCACCGGCCTGCTGCCGGCGATGCTCGACGAGCTGGACGGCCTCAGCTGGAAGATCGGCGGCTCGACGCTGACGGTGCGCAACCTGATCGAAGGCACGCTCAGTGCACTGGTGGTGATGGTGCTGGCGCTGTGGGCCAGCTCGGCGCTCGAAGAACGGCTGCTGCGTGGCAGCGGGCCGACCAACCTGTCGATGCGCAAGATCGCGGCCAACGCGCTGCGTGTGCTGCTGCTGTTCGTGGGCCTGCTGCTGGCCTTGTCGGTTGCAGGCATCGACCTCACCGCGCTCGGCGTGTTCGGCGGCGCCATCGGCGTGGGCATCGGCTTCGGGCTGCAGAAGCTGGCGGCCAACTACATCAGCGGCTTTGTCATCCTGGCCGAGAACAGCCTGCGCATCGGCGACCTGGTGCGCGTGGACGGCTTCGAGGGCCGCATCGTCGACATCACGACGCGCTTCACGAAGGTCCGCGCCGGCAACGGCCGCGAGAGCATCGTGCCGAACGAGATGATGATGACGCAGCGCGTCGAGAACATCACCGCGGCCGAGAACCAGAAGCAGCTGAGCACGGTGGTGCAGGTGGCCTACGGCACCGACGTCGACCGGCTGATGCCCGAGCTGCTCGACGTGGTGCGCCTGGTGCCGCGCGTGCTGGCCGCGCCGGCGCCCATGGTGAACCTGACGTCCTTCGCCGCCAACGGCATCGAGCTCACCTTCGCCTTCTGGATCGGCGATCCTGCCAACGGCCAGGTCAATGTGCTCACCGCGGTCAACCTGGCCCTGCTGCGCGCGTTGAACGAACGTGGCATCGAGATCCCGTTTCCGCAGCGGGTGCTGCGCACCATCGTCACGGCGCCGCCCGAGGAACGCCCGGCCGAGCCGCGCTGAGCAGCCCCGCCAGGGCCAGCGCCAGCGCGATGCAGGCGCCGCTGGGCGCGTCGATCCACCACGAAGCGCCGAGCCCCGCCAGCGCGGCCAGCACCGACAGCGTGGTGGCCTGTGCGCGCGACGCGCCGGCGCGTTGCAGCAGTGCCGGCACGATCAGCATCGCGAACACCAGGAACAGGCCGAGCACCGGCACCGCGAGGCTGGCGACCAGCGCAAAGGCCGGGAAGAACACGCCGTCACGCGGCAGGCGCGCCGCCAGCAGCCGCACCAGCAGCGCCGCCAGGGCCAGCGCTGCCACCGGCGGCCAGGGCGCCCACAGCACGTCGGCCGCCAGCAGCTCGGCCAGGTGCTCGCGGCCGTGCGGGTCGAGCCGTGCCGTCAGCAGTGCGGCGCTGGCGCCGGCCACGTAGAGCAGGCCGATCAGCGCCTCGCGCTGCGCCGGCCAGCGCCGCGACAGCAGCGCCACCACGGCCGCCGCGGCCAGCGCGCCGGCCGCGGCCACGGCCTGCACCACCCAAGGCCCCGGGTGGTCGAACAGCGCATTGGCCCACAGCGCCGTCGCGGCGGCGGCCTGGGCCACGGCCAGGTCGATGAAGACCACACCGCGGGCCAGCACCTGCTCACCCAGCGGGGCCAGCGCCAACACGCCCAGCACCAGCGCCGCCAGCGGTGCGAGCCACCAGGCGGTGTCGATCAGCATGGCCGCGCTGCTCACCGCGCCGCCGCCTTCAGCAGTTCGGCGATCAGGCCGTCCATCCACTGCGCCAGGCCTTCGGCATCGGTGTCGTCGCCCACGGTGGCCGGCAGCACCAGCACCGGCACGCCGCCGCCGAGCTGCGCGGCCAGCCAGCGTGCAGCGCGCGGGTCCTGGTAGCTGCTGGCGACGATGGCCATCGGCGGCGCCGCGCGCAGCCCGTCGAGCAGGCGCTGCAGATGGCCGGGCGTGGGCGTCATGCCGGGGCGCGGTTCGAGGTCGGTGCTCTGCTCGATGCGCAGCCAGCGCCACAGGTAGCCGAAGCCGGTGTGCTGGGCGGCCAGCCGCCGGCCACGCAGCGGTGCGGCCTGGCGCTGCCAGTCGGCGATGCGGGTGCTCCAGCGCGCTTCGAAGGCGGCGAGCCGGGCCTCGATGGCGGCGCGCTCGGCGGGTTGCTCCCGCGCCAGCCGTGCCGCCAGCGCGCGGGCGACGGCGAGCAGCCGCTCTGGATCGGTGTGCAGGTGCGGATTGCCTTCGGCATGCACGTCGCCGGCCCAGGGCGTGCCGATGACGCCGGGCTGCGCGTTGATCAGTGGCACCTGCGCTGCCGCGAAGAACACCTCGCGTGCCCGTGCATTGCCGGCACGGTCCTGCAGCATCGGCAGCCAGCCGGCTTCCAGCGAGGCGCCGGTGCAGACGACCAGGTCGGCACCGCGCATCTGCGCGATCAGCGCCGGCCGCGCTTCGATGTGGTGCGGGTCCTGCCCGGCGTGCGTGGCCACGTGCAGCCGCGCCGCCGGCAGCAGCGTGCGTGTGAGCGCCGCCCACTCGGGCTCGCAGGCGAAGACGGTGAAGGCCTCGGCGCGCAGCGCCAGCAGCAGGCCGGCGAGCAGCAGTGCGCCGCGGCGCAGGCCTTCAGAACGCATGTGCACCATGGGCGCCGAAGGCGACCACGTACTGCAGCTGCACGGCACGCGGCGCCGGGTTCTCGATCTCGACCGCGTCGCGCTGCTGCGTGAACTGCAGGCGCAGCGACTGCCCGTGGCTGGGCTTCCAGGCCAGCATCAGCGAACGTTCGTGCAGCCGGCCCTGGTGGAAGTGATCGCCGTGCGGCACGCGCACACGCAGCCGGTCGCTGCGCGCGCCGAGCTCCCACGAAGGGTGAAGGCGCCACACCGCCCACAGCGTGAGGGCCTCGTGGCGGTCGCCTGCGCCGGCGTGGCGGTTCAGGCCGGTGATGCGCGCGGCCTCGAAACCCAGGCGCAGCTGCTGCGCGCGGTTGTTGCCGCCGGGCGACCACTTCCAGGTGCCGCCGATCATCCAGGTGCGGCGGCCGGCGAACTGCGCGCCGTGGGCATGGCCGTGGTCGTGGGCATGGTCCTCGTCGTCGCCGTCTTCGTCGTGATCGGCGTGCTCGTGTTCGTGTTCATGCCCGTGTTCATGTCCGGCGGCCACCTCGCGCCGGTTGTGCACGTGCGACAGGCCCAGCAACCAGCTGTGCGAGCGGCCGAGGTCGGCGCCGAGCTTGAGCACCGCGGTCGTGATGCCGGGGTTGCGCACCGGCGCGGCCGTGTTCTCCACCAGCCGTCGGCCACGCAGGGCCTCGACACCGAGCATCAGATAGAACGGCGTCGGCGCGGTCCAGTTCAGGCGCAGGCCGTCGTCGTTCCAGTGCCCGCCGAAAAACGCGCGGTACAGCAGCGGGCGCTCGACGAAGTCATCGGCGTGCGGATGCTGCTGGTTCAGGTAGCCGATCTGCGACGCAAAGCGCCCGGCCCGCAGTTGCAGGCCGCCGGGCAGCCGCGTGGTTTCGAGCCAGGCTTCTTCGATGCCGCGCTCGAGCTCGCCGTCATGCGTGGCAACGGTGGCGACGAGCTGCGCGCGCAGCCACGGGCCGAGCGGGCCGGCCGCGCTGAGGTCGCTGTGGCCGAGCTGCAGGCCCTGGTCACGCGAGCCCAGGCCCAGCGCGCGCGTGCTGTGCGTGAGGTCGAGCACGGCGCCGAACTGCCAGTTGCCGTTCGGCGCGGCCACCGCGCCGGCCGCGGCGAGCAGGCCAAGGGCGCACACCCAGCGGCGAGCGTCGGCACGTGCTGGCAGGGCAGGGTTCTTCGGTCGATGCGGCATGAGCGGTCCTCGGAATGGCGGGTGTGTTTTCGCTCATGATATTGCATTCGCAATAAAGGACGTGACCCACCGCCTGAAGCGGCCGTGGCCGCAGCGCTGTGGATCCTCAGCCGGTGTCTAGGGCGCGAGCCGCTCGCGCAGCCAGGCCCCGGTGCCACCGGCGCTGTCGTCGCGGCGGTAGGACAGGCGGTCGTGCAGCCGGCTCTTGCGGCCCTGCCAGAACTCCCAGCGCTCCGGCACCAGCCGGTAGCCGCCCCAGTGTGGCGGCCGCGGCGGGTTCAGCCCGTGCACGACGGCGGCCTTGGCCGCGGCCGCCACCAGCACCGCGCGCGAGGCGATCACCTGGCTCTGCGGCGAGGCCCAGGCGCCCAGCCGCGAATCCAGCGGCCGGCTCGCGTAGTAGGCGTCGGACTCCGCGGCCCCGGCCTTCTCGACACGGCCCTCGATGCGCACGACCCGCTCCAGCTCCACCCAGTGGAACTGCAGGGCGGCAAAGGGGTGCGCGGCCAGCTCCCGGCCCTTGCGGCTGTCGTAGTTGGTGTACCAGACCAGGCCGCGCTCGTCGAAACCCTTGATCAGCACGATGCGCGTCGAAGGCCGGCCGCCTTCGCCCACGGTGGCCAGTGTCATCGCGTTCGGCTCGGGCAGTTGCGCGGACAGCGCCTGTTCGAACCAGCGGCCGAACTGCTGCAGCGGGTCGGCCGCGGAGGCCTTCTCGTCGAGTTCGTCGCGTTCGTAGCTCTTGCGCAGGTCGGCGATATCCATAGGGGGCAGTATAGGAATCGTCCGTTCTGTGACATCGTCGGCTGTCGTGTCCGGAGCTTTCCCTTAGGGAACAGGACTTAGGTAAACGTCCCAGTTCCTGGACGGCTGCGTGTCGGGCGATGCTGCCTGCACCAGGAGGACGTGCGTCGCGCAGGCAGGGAGCTGTGGCGCACGCCGGCAGGACCCACCCCAAGATGTGCGCCGCCACGCCATGACCTTGCAGCCCACTCTCGTCGTACCCGCCGCGGGCTTCGGACGCCGCTTCGGCGCTTCCGGCGGCCACGGCCACAAACTCGAACAACCGCTCGACGGCCTGACCGTGCTCGGCTGCACGCTGCGCCAGGCGCTGGCCTCACAGCTGCCGGTGCTGGTGGTGACGACCGCCGCGCTGGCGCCGCTGGTCGCGCGGCAGATGGCGCGCAAGGACGTGGTCGTGCTGAGCCCCGGCGAGGCGGCGCGTGGCATGGGCTACAGCATCGCCGCCGGCATTGCCGAACGTTCCGGTTCGCCAGGCTGGCTCGTGCTGCCGGCCGACATGCCGCGCGTGCTGCCGGCCACGCTGCGCGCGGTGGCCGCGGCGCTGTCGCAGCATGCGGTGGCCTTTGCGCAGCACCGCGGCCGGCGCGGCCATCCGGTGGCCTTCTCGGCCGAGCTGTATTCCGAGCTGGTGCAGCTCGACGGCGACGACGGCGCGCGCCGTGTCGCCGCGCGCTACCCGGCGCAGGCGGTGGAGGTCGACGACCCCGGCGTGCTGGTGGACGTGGACACGCCGGACGACCTCGCCGCCATCGGCGAGGCGCTGCGCCCGGCGTCCTGAATCAGGCCATCTTGAACGGCAGCTCGCGCAGCGGCCGGCCGGTTACGCGCGCCAGCGCGTTGGCAAACGCCGGCGCCAGCGGTGGCAGGCCGGGCTCGCCCATGCCGGTGGGCGGCTCGGTGCTCGGCACCGTGTGCACGGCGATGGCCGGCATGTCGGTGATGCGCGCCACCGTGTAGTCGCCGAAGTTGCGCTGCTCCACCACGCCGTCCTTCAGCGTGATGGCCGCGCCCGGCAGGCACAGGCCCAGGCCCATCAGCGCGGCGCCCTGCACCTGGGCCTCGACCGTGCGCGGGTTGATCACGCGGTTGCAGTGCACGCCGGCCGTCACCTGGTGCAGCACCGGCCGGCCATCGGCCACCGAGGCCTCGACGACGTAGGCCACCACCGAGTCGAAGGACTCGTGCACCGCCACGCCCCAGGCGCGCCCGGCCGGCAGCCGGCGCTTGCCGTAACCGCTGCGTGCCACGGCCAGCTCCAGTGCCGCACGGTGGCGCGGGTGGGCCGTGCCGAACAGCGCCAGGCGGTAGGCCACCGGGTCCTGTTTCGTGGTGCGTGCGATCTCGTCGATCAGCGTCTCCATCACGAAGGCGGTGTGCGTGCTGCCCACGCTGCGCCACCACAGCACCGGCACGTTCTGCACCGGATGGTGCACCGTCAGCCGCATCGGCAGCGGGTAGGGCGTGCGCATGCCTTCGACCGCGGTCTGGTCGACGCCGTTCTTCAGCATGCCGCCCTCGAAGAAGGTGCCGGCCATGATGGACTGGCCGACGATGACGTGGTCCCAGGCCAGCACGCGGCCGCGTTCGTCGAAGCCGATCTGCGCGCGGTGCAGGTGCATGGGGCGGTAGTAGCCGCCCTGGATGTCGTCCTCGCGGCTCCACACGGTGCGCACCGGCACGCGCAAGCCGGCCGTGTGCGCGGCGCGCGCGATGCTGCAGGCCTCGACCACGTACTCGCTGCTGGGCACGCCGCGCCGGCCGAAGCCGCCGCCGGCGGCCTGCACCTCGACCTTCACCTTGTCGGGCGGCAGGCCCAGCGTGCGCGCCGCGGCCATGCCATCCAGCCCCGGCATCTGCGTGCCGACCCACAGCGTGGCGCCCTGCTCGCCGATCTCCACCGTGCAGTTCAGCGGCTCCATCGGCGCATGCGCCAGGTACGGGAACACGAACTCCGCCTCGATGCGCTGCGGCGCGCTGGCCAGCGGCGCCATGTCGGCGTCGAAGTGGCGCGGGCCGGGCTTGGCGGCGAGCTCGCGGTACTCGGCGAGCTGGCGCAGGCTGTCGACCTTGGCCACGGCCGAGTCGTCCCAGCGCAGCTTGAGCGCCTCGCGGCCCTGGCGCGCCGGCCAGTAGCCGTCGGCGATGACGGCCACGCCCTCGGCACCGCGGTCCAGCGGCACGCGCAGCACCGCGCGCACGCCGCGCACGGCCTTGGCCGCGCTGTCATCCAGCTCGGCGAGCTTGGCGCCGAACACCGGCGGCCGTGCGATCACGGCCGTCAGCTGGCCCGGGCGGCGCACGTCGATGCCGAAGGCCTGGCGGCCGCTGCTCTTGGCGGCGGCGTCCAGCCGTGTCGTCGGCTTGCCGATCAGGCGGAAGCGCGCCGGGTCCTTCAGCCTCACCGTCGTGGGCACGGGCAGCGCCATCGCGGCCTCGGCGAGTTCGCCATAACCCAGGCGCCGGCCGCGGCGGTCGATCACGAAGCCGGCTTCGGTGCGCAGCGTCGCGGCGTCGACCTTCCAGCGCGCGGCCGCGGCCTGCACGAGCATGGCGCGGGCGCGGGCGCCGAGTTCGCGGTACTGCGTGTAGCTGTTCTTGATGGCCGTCGAGCCGCCGGTGAGGTGCATGCCCCACAGCGGGTCTGCGTAGGCCGGGTCGTTGGTGCCGAGGCGGCTTTGCAGCTTGGACCAGTCGGCGTCGAGTTCCTCGGCCAGGATCATCGGCAGCGCGGTCTGCACGCCCTGGCCGAACTCCAGCCGGTTGACGGTGACGGTGACGAGGCCGGCCTTGTCGATGTGTACAAAGGCGGCCGGCTGCTGCGGCGGCTTCAGCGTGGTGTCGGCGGCGGGTGCGGTCTGCGCTGCGGCTTCCTGCGGCAGCAGTCCCAGGGCAAAGCCGCCGAGACCGGCGGTGCCGGCCAGCTTCAGGAAATGGCGGCGGCTGGGGCCGGCTTCGGCGGTGTCGGCCAGGCGTTGCTGCAAGCGGCGCAGCGCGGGCGGCAGTTCGTGGGCGAAGACGTCGTAAGGGCTTTGCATGCTCGGCTCCTCAGACCAGGGCGCGCGCAGCGTCGGCCACGGCGGCGCGGATGCGGGCGTAGGTGCCGCAGCGGCAGACGTTGCCGGCCATCGCGCCGTCGATCTCCTCGGCGCTCGGCTGGCGGCCGCGCGGCAGCGACTTCAGGAACGCCGTGGCGCTCATGATCTGCCCGCTCTGACAGTAGCCACATTGCGCGACGTCGTGGCGGATCCAGGCATCGCGCACGGCGCGGCCGACACGGTCGCTGCCGTCGGCGACGGCTTCGATGGTGGTGATGTTCCGGCCGTCGACGGCCGACACCGGCGTCACACAGGAGCGGATGGCCTGGCCGTCGAGGTGCACGGTGCAGGCGCCGCACAGCGCGGCGCCGCAGCCGAATTTCGTGCCATCCATGCCGAGGTTGTCGCGCAGGGCCCAGAGCACGGGCGTGGAGGGGTCGACGTCGAGCCGGTGTTCGCGGCCGTTCACGAGCAGGGTGGTCATGGGCTTCCTGACGAAGGGGCGGTGGGAGGGCGGCGGCCAGTGTGGCGGGCCGTGTCAGCGGGCGATAGCCGGATGCTTCGGGATGCTTGCCCAATCCTGCGCAGCCCCACGGAAACCGGCAGGCACCCACCTAAGATCCGCCGGTCTCGTTTTCGGGGCCCGAGCTGCCATGCCTGACGATCGACTTGCCGCTTCGTCCGATCCTTCCGACCCGCTGGACGCGCGCCGCCAGGCCATCGCCGCCCGCGTGCTCGCGCATGCGGCCGACGGTGATCTGCTCGAGCCGCCGGGGCTGCCCGATGTGATGCTGATCCGCGCCGACCAGTCCTATTCCAACGGCTGCGGCGTCTACCAGCCCTGCGTCGCACTGATCGTGCAGGGCCGCAAGCGTGTGATGCTGGGCGACGAAGCCCTGGTCTACGGCACCGAGCGTTTCCTGGTCTCGTCGATGGACCTGCCGGTGTCGGCGGCCGTCATGGAGGCCAGCCCGGAGAAACCTTATCTGGCGGTGGGGCTGCGGCTGGACTGGCGGCTGATCACGGCGCTGATGCTCGAGATGCCGGCTGCGGCCGGGCCTGAACGTCGAGCGGAACCTGCCCACGACCACCGCGTGAACCGGGCCATGGGCACCGGGGCGGTGACGGCGCCGCTGCTCGATGCCTTCGACCGCCTGCTGGCGCTGCTGGACCAGCCGGCCGACCTGCCGGTGCTGGCGCCGCTGATCCGGCGCGAGATCCACTACCGTCTGCTCGCCGGCGAAGCCGGTGCGCGGCTGCGCTCGGTGGTCACGGCCGGCAGCCACAGCCAGCAGATCACGCGCTCGATCGCGCTGCTCAGCAGCCGTTTCAGCGAATCGCTGCGCATCGATGCGCTGGCGCGCGAAGCCGGCATGAGCGCCACCAGCTTCCACCAGCGCTTCAAGCAGCTGACGGCGATGAGCCCGCTGCAGTACCAGAAGCAGCTGCGGCTGAACGAGGCGCGCCGGCTGATGCTGGCCGAAGGGCTGGACGCGGCGACGGCGGCTTTCCGCGTGGGCTACGAGAGCCCGTCGCAGTTCAGCCGCGAGTACGGCCGGCGCTTCGGCGCACCGCCGGGGCGCGATGTGGCGCTGCTGCGCGAACGCGGCCTGGTGCCGGCCAACGCGGCGCGGCAGGCGGCCTGAGCAACAGCGTCAGGACGTCAGCAGGCCTTCGCGGCGCGCCAGCGCCATCAGCCGCTCGATCTCGCGGTCGTGCACGCCGCGGGCGCGCAGTGCGCCCGCGGTTTCGGCCAGGTAGTCCAGCGTGCTGCCGTAGCGCCCGCGTGCGTGGCGCAGGATGTGGCAGACCTCGTCGTCGGGCAGCCGCGGCAGGCAGGCCTCGCTGCGCCGGCTCAGCGTGAAGGCCAGCGCGGTGACGGTGCCGTGCGCGGTCTGGCAGGGCAGCAGCCGCGCGTCGTACACGCCGGTGGGCATCTCGCGTGCCCACAGGCGCTCCAGCTCGGCCTCGGCCTGTTCGGGGCGCAAGCGGTAGACCACGCCGCGGCAGGCGCCGCCCGGCAGCAGCGCGAACACCAGGCCGGGCCGTTCCGGCGTGCCGCGGTTCACGCGCGAGCGCATGCGCAGCGCGCGGTGCCAGCCATGCACCAGGGCCGGGCGGTGTTCGGCGGCGTCGAACTCCGGGCGCCATATCAGCGAGGCATAGCCGAACACCCACCACGGCGAATGGGGCCGCCAGCGCTGGCGCAGCTGGTCGAGGGCCGCGCGCGGGTCGCGCAGCGGGGGCGGCAGCGCGCAGGGTGGTGGGGCGTCGTCGGGCATGGGTGGGATCATGTCCCTGCGCGGGGTGGTCGTGATCGCTGGAAAAGTCGCGGCCAGGGGTATGAGCAAGCACGATGCCCGCTCGGTCCGCCCTCCGCGCCGCCATCGACAACGCCGGGCCTGCTCCGGCGGTTGACGATGTAACCAGGTTACTTAAGAATCGACGCCATGGTTACGCCCTCCGGTTCCGTTGCCGCTCCCGTGCCGCTGCACGCCACGCTGGCGCTGGTGACGGCGCGCATCCGCGACCGCAGCGCCGGCCTGCGCGCCGCCTACCTGGCGCAGATCGACCGCCTGGCGCGGCGCCCGCCCGGCGCGGCGCGCATGGGCTGTGCCAACGTCGCGCACGCCGTGGCGGCGCTGCCGGCGAACGACAAGCTGCGCATCGTGCAGCACCGCGGGCCGCACCTGGGCGTGGTCACGGCCTACAACGACATGCTGTCGGCCCACCAGCCCTACGAGGGCTTTCCGGCGCTGATCCGCGACGAGGCGCACCGCATCGGGGCCACGGTGCAGGTGGCCGGCGGCGTGCCGGCCATGTGCGACGGCGTCACCCAGGGCCTGCCGGGCATGGAGCTGTCGCTGTTCAGCCGCGACACCATCGCCATGGCTACCGCGGTGGCGCTGACGCACGACGTGTTCGACGCCGCGCTGCTGCTCGGCGTGTGCGACAAGATCGTGCCGGGCCTGCTGATCGGTGCGCTGCACTTCGGCCATCTGCCCTGCGTCTTCGTGCCGGCCGGGCCGATGTCCAGCGGCCTGCCCAACAACGAAAAGGCCAAGGTGCGCGAGCTGGCGGCGCAGGGGCTGGTCGGCCGCGATGAACTCCTGGCCGCCGAGAGCGCGGCCTACCATGGGGCCGGCACCTGCACCTTCTACGGCACGGCCAACAGCAACCAGATGCTGCTGGAGGCCATGGGCCTGCACGTGCCCGGCGCGGCCTTTGTGCACCCGGGCGCGCCGCTGCGCGAGGCGCTCACGCGCGAGGCGGTGCGCACGGCCGCCGGCCTGGTGCGCGAGGGTGGGCACTACGCGCCGATCGGCCGCGTCGTCGACGAGCGCGCCATCGTCAATGCCATGGTCGCGCTGCTGGCCACCGGCGGCAGCACCAACCACCTGATCCACTGGGTGGCGGTGGCGCGCGCGGCCGGCATCGTCATCGACTGGAGCGACTTCGCCGAGCTGTCGGCCGTGGTGCCGCTACTGGCGCGGGTGTACCCGAACGGCAGTGCCGACGTGAACCAGTTCCAGGCCGCCGGCGGCCCGGCCTTCGTGTTGCGCGAACTGCTCGGCGCCGGCCTGCTGCACGGCGAGGTGCTGACGGTGGCGGCGGAAGGCCTTGCCGCCTACACGCGCCAGCCGGCGCCTGGCGAGGAAGGCCGGCTGCACTGGCCGCCGCTGCCCGAGGCCAGCGCCGACGAGGCCGTGGTGCGCCCGGCCGCAAGGCCGTTTTCGCCCACCGGCGGCCTGCGGCTGCTGACCGGCAACCTCGGCCGCAGCGTCATCAAGACCTCGGCCGTGCCCGATGACCGGCATGTGGTCGAGGCGCCGGCGCGGGTGTTCGAGAGCCAGGAGGCCATGCAGGCCGCCTTCAAGGCCGGCGAGCTGGACCGCGACGTGGTGGTGGTGGTGCGCTTCCAGGGCCCGCACGCCAACGGCATGCCCGAGCTGCACAAGCTGACGCCGCCGCTGGGCGTGCTGCAGGGCAAGGGCTTCCGCGTTGCGCTGGTGACCGACGGCCGCATGAGCGGCGCCAGCGGCAAGGTGCCGGCCGCCATCCATGTCTGCCCCGAGGCGCTGGCCGGTGGCCCGCTGGCGCGGCTGCGCGACGGCGACGCCATCCGCCTCGACGCCGTGGCCGGCACGCTGGACGTGCTCGTCGATGCCGACGCCTGGGCCGCGCGCACGCCGGCCGTGCCCGGCGACGATTGGCGCGACACCCATGCCCACGACCTGGGCCGCGAACTGTTCGCCGGGCTGCGGCGCAACGTCGGCACGGCCGAGCAGGGCGCGGTCACCTGGTTGTGAATCTGGCTGCGACCCTGGTTTTGAACGGACTTTCCATGCAGGACACCCTCGAACTCACCGCCCACGGCCCGGTCATCCCGGTCATCGTGATCCAGGAACTCGCCCAGGCCGTGCCGCTGGCGCGCGCGCTGGTGGCCGGCGGTGTGCGGGTGCTGGAGGTGACGCTGCGCACGCCGGTGGCGCTGGCGGCCATCGAGGCCATCGCGCGCGAGGTGCCGGAGGCCGTCGTCGGTGCCGGCACGCTGCGCCTGCCGGGCGATGCCCGCGCGGCGCGCGATGCCGGCAGCCGATTCGCGGTGAGCCCCGGCTACACGCCGGCGCTGGGCGCCGCCTGCCGCGAGGCCGGCCTGCCGCTGCTGCCGGGCGTGGCCAGTTCTTCCGAGGTGATGACGGCGATGGCCGACGGCCTGCGCTTCCTGAAGTTCTTCCCGGCCGTGCAGGCCGGCGGCGTGCCGATGCTGAAGGCGCTGGCCGGCCCGTTCCCGGACATCGTGTTCTGCCCCACCGGCGGCATCACGGCCGAGACGGCGCCGCAGTTCCTGGCGCTGCCCAACGTGAAGGTCTGCGGCGGCTCCTGGCTGACGCCGGCCGATGCGGTGGCGCGAGCCGACTGGCCGCGCATCACCCAGCTGGCGCGCGAGGCCAGCCTTATTCGACGGGCTTGACGCTGCCGCAGTCGGCGCCCAGCCAGCGCGCAGCCAGCGCCATCTCCATGCTCATCGGCTGGCCGGCCTGCTCGGTCTGCACCGTGAAGCGGCCGTCGTAGGCGCGGGGCGAGGCAAAGCGGAACTCGCCCTCGCCGCGGGTCTTCTTCGCCGGGCACTCCATGCTCATGCGCAGCGAGCTGGCGGAGCGTTGGGTGATGCGGTGCGTGCAGTCGCCGTCCGGCGGCGGCAGCGCCTGCTTGGCGGCTTGTTCGGGCGTCAGGCAGAAGCGCATCTGCATGCCGCTGTCGCCGCTGCTGTTCGGCAAGCTGAGGCCCTGGGCCGCCAGCATCTGCTCCATCTGCCGCCGCTGCTGGGGTGGCATCGCGGCCAGCTGCTGCTGCATCTGGGCCAGCGCGCGGTTCATCTGCTCGCCACCGGACGTCATCGTCATCTTCTGTTCCCACAGGCCGGGGGCGATGGTGGGGTTGGCCAGGGCGGGGCCGGCCAGCAGGCACAGTGCCAGGGCGAGCAGGGCGGTCGGCGAGCGTGGAGGTGTCATCGGGTTCAGGCTTTCGGGTCGGTGGGGCCACCAGTGTTCCGCACCAGGGCGGCCATGGTCCATCCCGAGGGCGGCGAGGCGGCTTCGCCGGCCAGGCCGGTGGCGACACCGTCACGGTCTGCCGCATCGCGGTTCTGGCTGAGCTTCCACTTGCCGACGAGCTCGTGCACCACCAGCCGCAGGCCGACGATGGCGCCGAGCATCTGCGTGACGAAATCGGCCGGCGCGTCGTCGATGCCCCAGGGCGCGGGGCGGCCGGTCTCGTGCTGCGTGGTCAGCTCGTCGACGAAGCTGCGCAGCCAGTCGCGGTCCTGCACCGCGTGCAGCGTGGCGCGGGCCTGCACCACGGCGTAGTTCCAGGTCGGCACGACCTTGCCGTGGCGCGCCTTGGCCGGGTACCAGGACGGCGTGACGTAGGCCTGCGGGCCGTGGAACAGCACCAGCACCGGCCGGCCGTCGGCATGGCGCCACAGCGGGTTGGCGCGGGCGACGTGGCCCCACAGCTCGTCACCCGCACCTTCGCCGCCGGTGCCGGGCCGCAGCTGCATCGGCACCAGGTCGGCCACCGGCAGGCCGTCTTCGCCCGGCGTGACCAGCGTGGCCAGCGGGTGGCTGCGCACCAGTGCGTGCAGCGCGGCCCGGTCGTGTTGTGCGAAGTGGGCCGGCAGGTACATGGTGGCAGGACGCTGGCTGCGCCTCAGGTGCCGCGCTGGATCAGCTCGATCTTGTAGCCGTCGGGGTCGGTGATGAAGGCGATGACGGTGCTGCCGCCCTTCACCGGACCGGCCTCGCGCGTGATGCCGCCGCCGAGCTGAGCCGCCTTGTCGCGCAGCGCGGTGCAGGTGGCCGCCGCGTCGTCGACGCCGATGGCGATGTGGCCGTAGGCGGTGCCGAGTTCGTAGCGCTCGACGCCGTAGTTGTAGGTCAGCTCGATCTCGGCCTGGCCCGGGTTGCCGCCGTAGCCGACAAAGGCCAGGTCGTACTGCTGCTCGGGCCGCTTCGTGGTGCGCAGCAACTCCATGCCGAGCACCTGGGTGTAGAAGTCGATGGAACGCTGCAGGTCGCCGACGCGCAGCATGGTGTGGAGCAGTCGCATGGGTTTGTCTTCCTGCCGCTTCAGACCGGCACGGTGTAGTTCAGCGTCATGCGGCCGCCGTCGACGACGACGATCTCGCCGGTGACGTAGCTCGCGGCATCGCTGAGCAGGTACGCCACGGCGTCGGCAATCTCCGAGGGCTCGCCCAGGCGCTTCATCGGGGTGCGCGTCATGATGCGCGCCCTGGCCTCGTCGCTGGTCAGCACCGCGTTCTTGGCCAGCTCGGTGGCGATGGTGCCGGGTGCGACCGCGTTGACGCGCACGCCCTGGTCGGCAAAGGACAGCGCCATCACGCGCGTGAGCTGGTTGATGGCGCCCTTGCTGGCGTTGTAGCTGGCGATCGACGGGATCGTCAGCGTGCCGTTGACCGAGCTCATGTTGACGATGGCGCCGCTTTGCTGCGCGACGAGGTGGCGAGCCACCGCCTGGCCGACGAGGAAGCTGCCTTTCAGGTTGACGCCGATCACGGCGTCCCAGTCGGCCTCGGTGATGTCGAGAAAGGCCGCGGCGCGGAAGATGCCGGCGTTGTTGACCAGGCCGTCGAGGCGGCCGAAGTGCGCCAGCGTGGCGGCCAGCGCGGCGTCCACCGCTGCCTTGTCCGACACGTCGCAGCGCAGGTACTGCACGTTCGCGCCGGCGCCGCGCAGCTCGGTGGCCAGGGCTTCGCCGGCGGCATCGGCCACGTCCCACAGCGCGACGGCCGCACCGTCGCCGACGAGGCGCCGCGCGCAGGCTTCGCCGATGCCTTGTGAGCCGCCGGTGACGATGTAGACGCGGCCGCCGAGGCCGAAGTGGACGTTGTTGCTCATCGGGGGGAGTCGCTCCTGAAGGAGCGGCACAGATCGGGGGAGGGCCGCCAGTGTAGGCGCCTGCCCGGGTCCGTCAGGAAGTCCTGGCGGGGCGGTCCAGCCAGACCGCCATGCCCTGGGCGTTGAGCTCGATGTCGATGGCCAGCAGCTCGGCGATGCGGGCGGCGTCGTAGCCGCTGCCGTGTTCGGCCAGGCTCTCGGCGTAGATCGCGAGCAGCCCCTGCTTCAGCGCCTCGTGGCGTTGCGGTGCGCCGCGCAGTGCCTGGCCCAGGGCCACCATGCGCGCCAGCAGCGAGAGCATCAGCGCGCCCAGGCGCTGCACCTCGGCCACGCGGCCGTAGTGCGTGAGGTACATGCAGGCCGGGTCGCGCGCCAGCAGCCGTTCGACCGAGGCCTGCAGCGCGTCGGGCTCGAACTGCACCGGGGTGGAGGTGGGCAGGATCCAGGCACCACGCTCGGTATCGAACTCGCGGTAGCTCAGGCCGAAGGTGTCGCCGGTGAACCAGCCGCGGGTCACCGGATCCCAGATGCAGTGGTGGTGTTTGGCGTGGCCCGGCGTGTCGATCAGCAGCAGGGCCCGGCCGGCCCAGTCGAGCACCAGGCCGTCGTGCGAGGTCTGCACACGCTCGGCCGGCACCGGGTGCACGACACCGTAGCTGGCGGCCATCTCGGCCTCGCCGTAGACGGCCGTGGCGCCGGCCCACAAGGCGGAGGGGTCGACCATGTGACGCTCGCCCCTCGGGTGCACCAGCAGCCGCGCCTGCGGCAGCTCGCGCATCAGCGAGCCGACGCCGCCGGCGTGGTCCAGGTGCACATGGGTCGGGATGACCCAGTCGACGGCCTCGCGCGCCAGGCCCAGGGCGTCGAGCGCGCCCAGCAGGCGCGGCAGCGCGAAGTGCGTGCCGGTGTCGATGAAGGCGGCGCGGCCGTCCTGGACCACCAGGTAGGCGGCGTCGAAGTGGTCGCGGTGGAAGCCGGTGTCGATGGCAAACACGCCGCCAGCCAGCGGCGTGAGCCAGCCCGGCAGCACGCCGGCCGTGCTGATCAGAGGCTGACCGCCGTCCACAGGCGGGCGATGTCGGCCGTGCCGTCGGTACCGCGCACGCTGCGCAGGGTCTGCATGCCGGCGCTGCGGGTCTTGGGCGACTGGATCTGCGCCAGGCCCAGGCGCAGCCGGGCTTCGTCAGGCCGCTGCAGGTCGGGCAGCTTCAGGGCTTCCTGGATGACCGCGATGCCGCGGTCGACTTCACCCTGCGAGGCCAGCGCGTAACCCAGCCGCACCAGCGCGTTGCCGTCCTTCTGCTGCTGGGCTTCGGTGATCTGGCGGCCGATGTTGGCGCGCGACTCGGCGTCGCGCTGCTGGGCGAGATCGCGCAGGCGCTGGTGGCGGGCGGCTTCCGCACCCGTGCCCAGCAGCTTGTTGCCGTAGCCCTGCTCGGTGATGCGCAGCGCCTCGGCCGGCAGGCCGGCCTGCAGCGCCAGCTGGGCCATCTCCATGTATTCCTCGGTCTTGACCAGCGTGCCGGTGGCCAGGCGCAGGCGCAGCACGTCGAACTCGTAGCGCTGCGAGAAGCCGCTCTTGCGCGGCAGCCGGCCGAGGTAGGCGTTCCAGTAGTCCTTCTTCGGGTAGTTCAGCAGCAGCTTCTCGAGCGTGGCCAGCTGGGCGTTGGTCTGGTTCAGGCGCTGCTGGGCGTCGGCCAGGCGCAGCAGGTCGTCCTCGGCCGGGCGGCGGCCGGCCTTCTCGGCGGTGGAGATGGACGCGGCGGCGTCGCGCGCGATGGCGTTGTAGTCACCGCTGGCGCCCAGCAGGTACTGCTGCAGCTGGCGGATGGTGGGGCTGGTGTTGCCGGCCGCGATGGCCTTGTTCATCCACTCGGTGGCCTTGGCGTTGTTGCGCGTCTGCGCATACGCGGCCGCCAGCTGCTCGGCGATCTGGCCGGCCTCGGCGCCGCTGACCCGCGGGTGCACGGCTTCCAGGGCCGCGATGGCGGCAGGGAAGTCATTGGCACGCTGAGCGGCGGCGGCCTTCATGCGGTCGATCAGCAGGTTCTCGGCGGCGGTGCGGCCGCTCACGCGCTCCGCTTCGCGGGCCTTGGCCAGCGCTTCGCGCGCCTTGCCCTGGCGCAGCAACTCGGAGGCCTGCTGCAGCGGCCGGCCGATCTCGGCACGCACGCCCTGGGCGTGTGCCGGCGCGGCGGCGGCCCAGGCGATCAACGCCGCGGCACCCAGGGCGGCGAGGGGGGCGAATCGGGGGGCGGCACGCAGGGTGTTCATGGGCGGTCGCGAATAGGTCAGGGCTGAAATGGGCGCGGCCGGAGACCGGCCGCGCAGGGGGTCATGACGATGGACCCGGCGGAGGGCCGCCGGTTCCCTCGCATCAGAGGAACTGCTCGTTACCGACGATGCCGATCTTGGTGACGCCCAGGCGCTGGGCGGTCGCCATGATCATGGCCACGTGCTTGTAGACGACGAGCTTGTTCGGGCGCAGGTGCACCTCGGGCTGGTCCGGCAGCAGCGCGACGGCCGCCAGGCGGCGTTCGATCTCGCCACGGTCGCCGGCCTGGATGATCTCGCCGTTCCAGCCGATGGTGCCGTCGAAGTCGACGTCGATGCGCACCACTTCCGGCGGCGTCGTCGGCGGCGGTGCGTTGTTCGGCACCGGCATGTTCATCTTGACCGCGTGGGTCTGGATCGGGATCGTGATGATGAACATGATCAGCAGCACCAGCATCACGTCGATCAGCGGCGTGGTGTTGATGTCGACCATCACGTCGCCGTCGCCGTCACCGCTGGCGTTTCCGACGTTCATTCCCATGGCAGGGTTCTTTCTCTCGCGTTATCGGGTACGGATCAGCGCGTGCCGCCCGTGGCCGGCGGCTCGGTGATGAAACCGACCTTGAAGATGCCCGCCCGCTGGCAGGCCACGACGACGCGGCCCACGGACTCGTAGCGCACTTCCTGGTCGCCCCGGATGTGCACTTCGGGCTGCGGCTCCTTGACGGCCTCGACCTTCAGCCGGGCCACCAGTGCCTCGATGTCCGGCAGACGCTCGATGCCCCAGAACACGTCGCCGTCGCGGTTGACCGCGATGGTGATGTTCTCGGGCTTGGTCTGCAGCGGGATGTTGCGTTCCTCGGGCAGCTCAAGCTTGATCGTCTGCGTGACCACCGGAATGGTGATCAGGAAGATGATCAGCAGCACCAGCATCACGTCCACGAGGGGCGTGGTGTTGATGGTGTTGTTGAGCTGCTCTTCGCCTTCGTCGGCGGCTCCGACTTGCATGGCCATCGGCTGGCTCCGGTCTCAGCGATCTTGTCGGGCGGCGCTGATCAGCGCTTGCCCGACAGCAGCACGTTCTGCAGGTCGCCGGCGAAGGCGCGGGTTTCGTCCATGATCGCCTTGTTGCGGCGGATCAGCCAGTTGTAGCCCATCACCGCGGGCACCGCGACCGCCAGGCCGATGGCCGTCATGATCAGCGCTTCACCGACGGGGCCGGCCACCTTGTCGATCGAGGCCTGGCCGGAGATGCCGATCTTGACCAGCGCGTTGTAGATGCCCCAGACGGTGCCGAACAGGCCGACGAAAGGCGCGGTCGAACCCACGGTGGCCAGGAAGGCCAGGCCGTCGGTCAGGCGGCTCTGCACGTTGCCGACGGCGCGGTCCATCGACATGCCGATCCAGGTGTGCTTGTCGATGGCCTCGACCATCGTGCCTTCGTGGTGGTCAGCGGCCTTGATGCCCTGCTCGGCGATGAAGCGGAAGGCCGAGCCTTCTTCCAACGCACCCACACCGGCCTTCACCGAGTTGGCCTTCCAGAAGGTCTCGCCCGAGGCCTTGGCGCTCTTCATCATGGCGCGCGACTCGAACAGCTTCGTGAAGATGATGTACCAGCTGCCCATGGACATGATGATCATGATGATCAGCGTGCCCTTGGCGACCCAGTCGCCGGCCGCCCACATGGCCTTCAGGCCGAACGGGTTCTCGACGGCTTCCTGCGACACGGCGTTGTCGGCCGGGCTCGGCGGCGCGGTCGCGAACCCAGGGGGGGTGGCAGCGGACTCGGTGGCGGGCGCCGAGGCGGCGGTGTCCTGCGCCAGCGCGGCGCCGGACATGCCGGCGGCCAGCACGAGGCCCGCCAGCAGCGTGGCCAGCGACTTGGCGGCCCACGAACGGGCAGCGGTGAAGCGATTCATGAACATACGGACTCCAGGGGGGGCAAGCAAAGGCGGCCGCGCGGCCGCCGTTGGGATCAACAGAGAATCAATCGAGGCGCCAGACGTACTCGACGGTGAACGTTCCCCCAACGGGGCGGCCGTTTTCGTCGATGCCTGGGCGGAACGCGCATTCGCCGAGCTTGGACGCAGCGATGCGGTCCAGCATCTTGTGCTCACGCGTCGGGCCGGCCGAGCGCACCACGGTCGGCGGACCGGCCAGCTTGCCGTCGGGGCCGACGTTGAAGCTGATCATCGTGGTGCCCGTGGCTTCGGCCTGGCGGGCGGCACGCGGGTAGTCGTCGCCGGAGGGGGCGCAGGACGATGCATTCGCGATGGCCGGGCGGGCTGCCACGCGCGGCGGCGCGGGCGGGGCCGGCGGCGCGGGCGGGGCCGGCGGCGGCTGGATGAACACCGGCGCTGCAGGCGGCGGCGGCGTCTGCGTGACCGTGATCGTCGGCGCTGGCGTCGGCGGCGGGTTCACCTGGATTTCCGGCGGCGGCACGAAGGACGGCGGCGGGGGCGCGAACTTCGGCGGCGGCGGCAGGTTCTCCGGCGGCGGCGGTGGCGGCGGGGTCTGCTCCTCGATGATCTTCGTCTCGATGGGCGCCTTGATCACGTCGACCATGCGCTGGGCAAGACCGCTGACCAGCGCCCAACCCAGCAGCAGATGCAGCACCAGCACGATCCCGATGCCGACCATGTGCCGGCCCGGGTTGCGTTGTTGTTGGGCGAAATCCACTCAATCCTCCAGCCTCGGCATGCATCAGGTCGGTGCAAGCCAGGGCGACGACACTTCAAGAATTCACGGCCTCTTGAGCCGCTTCGGATCGACTCATCCGAAGCGCGCGACTATATCGCGTTGGATTTGCGCCCCTCCACGGGGCATCACCTAAGCCGGGGGCCGAAGACAACGTCCTGTCACGTAACACATTCGTTCTCCGAATGAGTGCTTTCGTGACGCTCTCGTCGATTGCTTGCAAGCTGCGGGCCAGCCTGGTGGAGGTGGTCAACGGCACAGGGCACCAGAGGGTGGCTCAGGAGCACCGCTGCAGTGCCAGCAGCCGTTCCAGGCCCCGTTCCAGGGCGCGGGCGTCGTCGGCCGCGACGAGCTGGCGCGATGGAATCGAGCGTAACCAGGTCAGCTGGCGCTTGGCGAGCTGCCGCGTCGCGGCGATGCCGGCTTCGCGCGCGTCGGCCAGCGCGGCGGCGTCCGGCGTCTGTTCGCCGGCGGCATCGAGCGCCTGCCAGAACTGGCGGTAGCCCACCGAACGCATCGACGGCAGCGTCGGTGCCAGGTCGCGGCGGCGGCGCAGCGCCCGGACCTCGTCGACGAAGCCGGCCTGCAGCATGGCGTCAAAGCGCTCGGCGATGCGGCCGTGCAGCCAGGCGCGGGACTGCGGCTCGAGCGAGACCAGCGGCCAGTGCGCCGCGCCGCCGGTGCTGGCGGCCTGGGCGGTCTGCGCGGCACGTGCCCGCCCCTCGGCATGCCAGGCCGACAGCGGCCGGCCGCTGACCCGCGCCACTTCCAGCGCACGCTGGATGCGCTGCGCGTCGTTGGGCGCCAGCCGGGCCGCGGTGTCGGGGTCGATGCGGGCCAGCTCGGCGTGCAGCGCCGGCCAGCCGCGCGCGGCGGCTTCGGCGTCGATCTCGGCGCGCACGGCGGCATCGGCCGAGGGCATGGCCGCGAGTCCGTCGCGCAGCGCCTTGAAATAGAGCATGGTGCCGCCCACCAGCAGTGGCAGGCGGCCGCGGCGGCGGATCTCGCGCACCAGCCGGGCCGCATCGGCCGCGAAGCGCGCGGCCGAGTAGGCCTCGGTGGGGTCGAGGATGTCGATCAGGTGGTGCGGCACCCGGGCCAGCTCGGCCGGGGTCGGCTTGGCGGTGCCGATGTCCATGCCGCGGTAGACCAGGGCCGAGTCGACGCTGATGATCTCCAGCGGCACGCGCTCGGCCAGCGCCAGTGCCAGTGCGCTCTTGCCGCTGGCCGTGGGGCCGGCCAGGCACAGGGCTTCGGGTGCTTCGTGGCTCATCGGCCGAGCCGGCGCACCAGCGTCCACGCCACCGCGCAGGTGGCGGCGGACCAGAAGGCCAGCCCCTGCATCAGCGGCAGCGTCGTGCCGTCCAGCGCCGTGCCCAGCCAGCGGCCGATGCCGAAGGCGACCAGCGCGAGCAGGAAACCCGCCAGCGCCGCGGCCGCGCCGGCCTGGGACGGGAAAGGTCCGACCACGCCGGCCTGGCCGCAGGGCTGGTGCAGGCCGTGGGCGAACAGGAACAGGCATTGCGGCAGCAGCACCGCCATCCAGTGGCCGAAGCCGGCCCAGGCGCCGGCCAGCCCCAGCGCGCCGGCCGCCAGCGTGAACAGCGCGCCGCGCTGCACCGCGCCGACGAGGCCGAAGCGCGTGATCCACCGCCGGCACAGCAGCGTGCCGGCGATGTAGGCCACCGAGCCGGCCGCCATCGCCAGGCCGTAGGCCGCCGGGCTGAGTGCCAGCACGTCGATATAGACAAAGGGCGAGCCGGCCAGCAGCGTGAACAGGCCGCCGTAGGTGCAGGCCACCAGCAGTGCCCAGGCCACGAAGACGCGGTGCCGCGCGATGCCGCGCCAGGTGCGCCACAGCACCGCGGGCTGCGTGGCCTGCGGGTTGGGGCGCGGCAGGGTCTCGGGCAGCTTCCAGGCCACCCACAGCCCGGTGGCGATGGCGACCACACCCACGCAGGCCAGCGCGCCGCGCCAGCCGAAGGCCTGCGCCACCAGGCCGCCGCTGAGCGGGCTGGCCAGCGCGATCAGCCCTAGGCCGGTGAGCGCCAGCGACATCACGCGGGCGCCTTCGACCGGCTCGTAGAGGTCGCGCACGATGGCGCGTGCGCAGACCACGGCCGCGGCCATGGCCGCGCCCTGCAACGTGCGCCAGACGATCAGCTCGTCGATGCTGCCAGCCAGCGTGCAGCCCCAGCTGGCCAGCGTGAACAGCGCCAGCCCCACCAGCAGCACCGGCCGGCGGCCGACGCGGTCGGCGATAGGACCCCAGACCAGTTGCGCGATGCCGAAGGCCAGCATCAGCGCCGACATGGTGAGCTGCGCGGAGGCCATCGAGGCCTCCAGCTCGCGCGCCAGCAACGGGAAGGCCGGCAGGTACAGGTCGGTGGTCACCGGCTGCAGGCCCAGCAGCAGCGCCAGCGTGCCGGCCACCAGCGCCAGCGGCAGCACGGCCGGGGTGCGCGGGCCGGGCAGGGGCGTGGCGGTCGTCATCGGCGCGGAGGTTAGCAGCCGGGCCGGCGCTCCATCCTCGCCGCCCGCGGCCCGCGCCCCCGGGGCCGTGCTTCGTCGCCTGCGGCAGGCGCTGGGCAGCACGCCGCGGCAGCATCCGACCCTCCAGCGCCCTTTCAGCAATCCCGCAGGGAACCCACGATGACGCCGTCCAGCCCGCCCCGAAGTCCGCTTCGCCGCCGTTTTGCGCCGCTGGTGGCGGTGCCACTGATGGCCCTGCTGGCGCTGGCCGCGGCCGTCGCGCCCGATCCGACGGTGGCGCAGCGGGCCGACGCCAGCGTGGTGACCTGATGTGAAGCTTCAATAGCTCGTGTACGAAGGCTCCCACTCGTCCAGGCGCCCGGCCAGTGGCGCCGCCGGCTTCCAGCCTACGCGCCAACAAACCGCGCCAGTTCGGCCGCTCCTGCCAGCTCAGGTCTGGCGCACGGCGCCGCCCAGATCTTCGTCGTGTGCCGGCGCCTTGGCGTCGACCACCGCGAACTTCGCGCAGCCCAGCAGCACGGCGGCGAAGCCGAGGTAGCTCACCGCCACCGGCAGGCTCTGACCGATGCCGATGCTCTCGCCGTGCATGAAGCCGAAGAAGGTCAGCAGCGCACCGGCCACGGCAAAGGCGGCGGCCTTGACGAGTTCGCGTTCGATGATGAACACCGCGATGGCCCCCAGCACCATGCCGCCGAGGATGGCGCCACCGCCCAGCACCTCGAGCCCGTGGTACAGCACACCGGTCTGGCCGAGCTTGTCGAGGCCCACGGCTGCGGCGCTGGTGCCGGCGGCGCCCAGTGCGTTGTCGATCTGCAGCTTGCCCCAGGCCGCCAGGTGCGGCATGAAGGCCAGGATGACGGCCGGCGCATGGCTGCGCGGGGTCTCCTGGAAGGCCTGGGCGCCGATGAGCATGCCGATGTAGAGCAGGATGGGCGCGATCGCGACCACCGGGATCAGCGCCGTCATCACCGAGATCACGCCCAGGCCGCACATCAGCAGCACGGTCAGGCCGGTGGCCGCGGAGTAGCCGATGCGGCCGCCCATGGCCTTCCAGCCCGGGTGCCCGATGTAGACGGCGTTGATGAAGGGGTTGCCCATCAGGCAGCCCACCAGGCTGACGGCGCCGTCGGCCGTCAGCACGCGGGTGGTGGGGAAGCTGTCGCCGCTGGCGGCTGCGCTTTCCACGTTGTCCATGGCTTCGACCAGGTCGTAGATCCCGAACGGGATGGCCGTCACCAGGATGATGGTGATGAACTCGAAGCCCGAAAACACGTGGCCGACGGCCGGCAGCGGCACCGAGAAGCCGAAGTTCGCGAACGAGGCCGCCAGGCCGTCGAGGCTCATGCCGCCGATGGGCATGCCCAGCGCCGTCGAGCCCCAGGCCACCAGGCAACCGACGGCGATGGCCACGAGGCCGGCCGGCATGCCGCGGAACCAGCGCACGCCGCCGAACCAGCTCACCAGGATGATGGCGAAGCAGACGACACCGAGCAGCGGTGTCATGAACATCTCCAGCGCCGGGCGCAAGGCGATGAAGGCGATGGACACGCCGGCCAGCGTGCCCAGCAGCGCGGCCCGCGGCGTGATGCGGCGGATCAGCGGCGCGATGAAGCCGCCGATCATCAGCACGAAGCTCTGCACGAAGACCCAGGTCAGGCCGGCCTCCCAGCCCTTGACCGGGTCGCCGGTGCTCAGCGAGATCGGCAGCATGATCACGAACACGACCACGAACATGTGCGGCACGCTGATGCCCGAGGGCAGGGCGCAGACGTCGTTGCGGCCGGTCTTCTTCGCCAGCTGCCAGGCCAGCCAAGCGTAGTACATGGTGGACATGCACATCATCAGGCCGGCCGCCGGCAGGATGCGGCCGAACACGATCTCGTCGGGCATCTTCAGCACGTAGCGCAGCAGCCCCGTCAACACCAGCAGGTTGACGAGGATGTTGGTGCCGAAGCCGAAGTAGGCATTCCAGTCACCGGGCACCCACAGGCGTGGGCCAGCGGCTGCCGGGCTGGCAGGAGACGAGGGGGAAAGGGTCGTCATGGAGCGCTCCTGTTCTCAGGAAGGGGCGGTGAGTGGGGGGGACTGCCGCTGCGGCACGGGCCTGCCGTTCAGTGCTCGGCGGCCAGCGCGGCCAGCACAGACGCCGAGTCGCTGACCCAGCCGAAGATGCCGCCCTGGGCCTGCACCATGCGCAGCGCGACCTCGTGGAACTCCGGGATGTACGAGGCGCAGCAGTCGCCGGGCACGATGCAGCGGTAGCCGCGGTCGTTGGCCTCGCGCACGGTGGTGTGCACGCAGACCTCGGTGGTGACGCCGCAGACGATGAGGTTCCGGATGCCGCGGTGCTGCAGCATCGGCCCCAGGTCGGTGGCGTAGAAGGCGCCCTTGCCGGGTTTGTCGATGACGGGCTCGCCAGGCAGCGGGGCCAGCTCGGGCACGATGTCGTGGCCAGGCTCGCCGCGTACCAGGATGCGGCCCATGGGGCCGTTGGCGCCGATGCGCAGGCTGGGCGCACCACGTTCCAGCTTGGCCGGCGGCGCGTCCAGCAGATCCGGGCGGTGCCCCTCGCGGGTGTGCATCACCAGAAGGCCGGCTGCACGTGCACCGGCCAGCAGGGCCTGGCAGGGTTCGACGGCGCGGCGCAGCAGCGAGACATCGTTGCCCAGGCTTTCGCCAAAACCGCCGGGCTCGAGGAAGTCGCGCTGCATGTCGATGATCAGCAGCGCGGTGCCGGCGAGGTCGATCGAGATGGGTTCGGGTGCGGCTTGCAGCAGAACGGGCACGGGGCGCTCCTCGCGTTCACCAAGTTGATGCACACCAGCTGGGATACCAGTTGGTCGACCTGGGCTTAGCGAGAACCGCGCCAGCTCGGGGTGATCGCCGGTTGGGTGTTGGGGGGGGGAGCGGTCAGGCCGACTTGCCGCGCTGCTCAACCCCTGGGCGGCTGCGGCAAGGCCCGTCTCCGATGGCACGCTTTCTGCTGTGTACGTTCTTGAATACCAGTATGTGCACCAAGTGCGGTCGCGGTGACCGCGATCGAGGTGCGCGTCGCAGCCGTTGTCATCCACCACCCGCAGACCGCACAGGAGTTGCCCATGACCCGCTCGTCCCTGCCCACGCTACGCCGCCGTCACCTGCTGGGCGCCGCCGCGGTGTCGCTGGCGGCCCCCGCCGTGGTGCGTGCGCAGGCCGGGCCGAAGATCCGCGTTGGCTACTGGCCCATCGCTGCCGGGCTGCCCTTCTATTCGGCGGTCGAGCTCGGCTTCTTCAAGGAGGCGGGCCTCAACGTCGAGGCGCTCAGGTTCGCCGGCGCGCAGCAGATCATGGAAGGCATGCTGTCGGACCGCGCTGATGGCAGCGCCAACGGCACCGGCTCGGCCAACATCGCGATCGGCGAGATCGCCGCGCCGGGCAGTTTCAAGATCTTCTGTTCCAACCCGAGCAACGCCAAGCATGTGCTCGACGAGGTCATCGTGCCCGCCGGCAGCACGGCCAAGGTGATGGCCGATCTGAAGGGCAAGCGGGTCGGCTCGGGCCCGGGCATCCAGAACGTGACGCTGGCCAAGACGGTGCTCGAGCGCGGTGGTGCCACCGGTGCCACGGTGGTGGAGCTGCCCATCGGTCAGCACGTGGCGGCGCTGGCCGCCGGTCAGCTCGACGGCTGCTACACGCTGGAGCCCACCGGCACCATCGGCCGCATGAACGGCACCACCAAGGTGCTGGAGGCCGGCGTCATCGCGAAGTACGTGCTGGGCGACCCGATGGCGCCGTGGTTCGGCGGCTCGGCCTCGCTGTCGTCGGACTTCATCAAGAAGCACCCCGACGCCGCCAAGAAATTCGTGGCCGCCTACGGCAAGGGCGTGACCTACGTGCGCACCAAGGCCACCGAGGCGCGCCAGTACCTCAAGGGCTACACGCCCATCGAGGGCGCGCTCACCGGCGAGGTGCCGCTGGCCGCGTACACCATGTACAACGAGTTCACGCCGGCCGACGTGGCGCACTTCCAGAAGTTCTTCGACCTGTTCAGCGAGAAGGGCATCTTCTCCTCGCGCCTGCTGGTCGACTCCATGCTCTACAAGGGCTGATCGCGATGGACGCCATCACGCCCGTGCCCACGGAAGCCAGCGCCAAGCCCTGGAGTCCACCCGCCTCGGCCGGCGTGCCCACGCCGCCGAAGAAGACCGACTGGGGCAAGGCCCTGCCCTTCGTGGGGCCGGTCGTGCTCTTCATCATCTGGGACCTGGCGGTGCGCCTGGGCTTCATCAAGCCCATCCTGCTGCCGCCACCCGTCGACGCGCTCGGTGCCCTGTTCGGTGGCCTGGCGGGCGGCCCGCTGCTGACCGACTTCGCGGTGACCGTGTGGCGCACGGTGCAGGCCTTCCTGATCGCCGCCGTGGTGGGCATGCCGCTGGGCATCGTGCTCGGCAGCACCGAGAAGGCCTACCGCAGCGTGGAGTTCCTGATCGACTTCTTCCGCTCCACGCCGTCGTCCGCGCTGATCCCGCTGTTCCTCATGATCTTCGGCGTGTCCGACATCAACAAGGTCGCCATCGCGGCCTTCGGCGCGCTGCTCATCGTGGTGTTCAACAGCGCCTACGGCGTGATCAACGCGCGCAAGCAGCGGGTGATGGCGGCCAAGGTCATGGGCGCCAGCCGCTGGCAGGTGTTCAAGGACGTGCTGGTCTGGGAAAGCCTGCAACCGAGCTTCGTGGGCCTGCGCTCGGCGGTGTCCATGGCGCTGGTGATCGTGATCGTGGCCGAGATGTTCATCGGCGCCGACAGCGGCCTGGGCAACCGGATCATCAACTCGCAGCAGGTGATGAACGTGAAGGACATGTACGCGTCCATCCTGGCCGCGGGCGCGCTGGGCTACGCGCTCAATGTCCTGTTTCTTCTGATCGAACGCAAGATCGTGCACTGGAGTGGAAGATGAACACAGTCGTCAACGCACCGGTGTACGACGCCGACGTGCCCGCCCCCGCCTTCCAGCCGGGGCCCGCAGGCACGCACATCACCATCCGCGGCCTCACCAAGTACTTCGCGGGCTGGCCGCTGTACGAGAACTTCGATCTCGACATCCCCAAGCACAAGATCGTCTCGGTGTTCGGCCCCAACGGCTGCGGCAAGAGCACGCTGATCAACATGATCGCGGGCCTCATCCCGATCGACAGCGGTGAGATCCTGTTCGATGGCAAGAGCCTGAAGGACACCAAGATCGGCTACGTGTTCCAGAACTACCGCGAAGCGATGTTCCCGTGGATGCGCACCATCGACAACATCGCCTACCCGCTGAAGCTGGAAGGCCGCAGCAAGGCCGAGGTCGACCGCCGCATGGCCGAGCTGGTGGCCAGCTTCGACGTCAAGTTCGATCTGAACCGCTACCCGTATGAACTCTCGGGCGGGCAGCAGCAGACGGCGTCGATCATGCGCGCGCTGGCGCCCAAGCCCGAGGTGCTGTTCCTGGATGAGCCGTTCTCGGCGCTGGATTTCGAGATGACGCTGTTCATCCGCGAGAAGCTGCAGGAGGTGTTCATGCAGACCGGCACCACCATGCTGCTGGTCTCGCACGATCTGGAAGAAGCCGTCTACCTGGCCGACGAGGTGCTGCTGCTGACCAAGCGGCCCACCAAGGTGGCCGAGATCCTGCGCTACGCGGACCCCCGGCCGCGCACCGTCGAGACGCTGAGCCAGCCCAGCTTCGTCGCGACGAAGAAGCTGAGCCTGGAAATCTTCCAGCGCGAGGTGCGGCGCTGAGGCCGGCCGGCATGCAAGCCACGAGGAGCGCTCGATGACCCCTGCTCAACTGACCGCGGCCCAGTGGCAAGCCTATGTCGACGCGGCCGCGCCACTGCTCGGGCTGCCGGTGCGGGCCCCGTACCGCGCGGGTGTGCTGCAGTACCTGGCACTCGCCGAAAGCATGATGGCCGCCGTCGACGCGGTGCCGCTGCCGGCCAGTGTGGAGCCGGCGGTGCGCTTCGAGCCGGTGTCGCCGGTGACGCCCTCCGAGCCTGACGCACGGAAGCCGGCATGAGCGCTGGCATGAATGCCACCGAGCTGCTGCTGCACGACGCGGCCACGATGGCCGACGGCGTGCGCGCCGGTGCCGTCAGTGCCTCGGCCTTGGTGCAGGCCAGCCTGGCGCGCATTGCCGCCACCGAGCCGCGTGTCAACGCCTTCACGGCCGTGGTGCAGGAGCGTGCGTTGCGCCGTGCCGCCCAGGTCGATGCGGCGCTGGCCGGTGCAGGGGCGGCGCGGGCGCGCGAGCTGCCGCTGCTGGGCGTGCCGTTTGCCGTGAAGAACCTGTTCGACATCGCCGGCCTGGCCACGCTGGCCGGCTCGAAGATCGAACAGGGCGCCGAGCCGGCGCGTGCCGACGCACGCCTGGTGCGCCGCCTGGAGAGTGCCGGTGCGGTGCTGGTGGGTGCGCTGAACATGGACGAGTACGCCTACGGCTTCACCACCGAAAACAGCCACTACGGCCCGACGCGCAACCCGCACGACCTGAGCCGCACCGCAGGCGGTTCTTCGGGCGGCTCCGGCGCCGCGGTCGCGGCTGGCCAGGTGCCGATCACGCTGGGATCGGACACCAACGGCTCCATCCGTGTGCCGGCCTCGCTGAACGGCGTCTACGGTCTGAAGCCCACCTTCGGCCGTCTGCCGCGCACCGGCAGCTACCCCTTTGTTTCCAGCCTGGACCACCTGGGGCCGTTTGCGCGCTCGGTGCGCGACCTGGCCCTGTCCTACGACGCGATGCAGGGGCCCGAGGGCCACGGGCCACACGATCCCGGCTGTGCCCAGCGGGGCGCCGAGCCGGTGGCGCCGATGCTCGGCCAGAGTCTGCACGGGCTGCGCATCGGCGTGCTGGGGGGCTGGTTTCGCGACCAGGCCGGCCCCGAGGCGCTGGCCGCCGTGGGCATCGTGGCCGATGCCCTGGGCGCGCGCCGCATGGTCGAGCTGCCGATGGTCGAGGCCGGGCGCGCCGCGGCCTTCATCATCAGCAACAGCGAAGGCGCGGCACTGCACCTGGACGACCTGCGCCGCCGCCCGGAAGACTTCGAGCCGCTGTCGCGCGACCGCCTGCTGGCCGGGGCACTGCTGCCGGCGGCCTGGGTGGCGCGTGCGCAGCGCGTGCGGCGCCTGTATGCCGAGGCCGTGGCCCGGGTGCTGGCGGATTTCGACGTGCTGCTCGCGCCGGCCACGCCCTGTGCCGCCACGCCGCTGGGCAGCCAGACGCTGCAGCTCAACGGCCGCAGCCTGCCGCTGCGGCCCAGCCTCGGCTTGCTGACGCAGCCCATCTCCTGCATCGGCCTGCCGGTGTGCGCGGTGCCGGTCTGGGGCGCCCACGAGAGCCTGCCGATCGGCGTGCAGGTCATCGCTGCGCCCTGGCGCGAAGACCTCGTGCTGCGGGTTGCGGCCACGCTGGAGGCGGCTGGCGTGACCTGGTCGCCGGTGGCTGCGCTGAGCGTGTAGGCCCCCCCGTCCCATCGACGAAACCGACCCCCTGATGAACGACGACGAGATCAACCGCCCCGAGGTGCTGGCCGAAGTCCATGCCGTGTTTGCGCGCTACGAAACGGCGCTGGTGGACAACGACGTCGCGGTGCTCGACGAGCTGTTCTGGAACTCGCCGCACACCGTGCGCTACGGCGCGACCGAGAACCTCGTCGGCTACGCCCAGATCCAGGCCTTCCGCGCCGGGCGCTCGCCGCAGGGCCTGGCGCGCAAGCTGCAGAACACCGTCATCACCACCTACGGCCGAGACATGGCCACCGCGATGACCGAGTACCAACGTGCCGGCAGCCAGGCCATCGGCCGCCAGAGCCAGACCTGGCTGCGATTGCCCGAGGGTTGGCGTGTGGTGGCGGCGCACGTGAGCCTGTTGGCCACGCCGGTGCGCTGAGGCTCGCTCGGTAAGATCGATCGCATGCGTGCCCTCCTCACTTCTCCATCACAGGGCGCCACAGCCGAGCTGGCGCCGCGTGCCAACCTGGCGGAGCAGGTCTACGCCCGGCTCAAGGCCGAGATGGTCGACTTCCTGCTGGTGCCCGGTGACCGCTTTTCCGAAACGGAAGTCGGCCAGCGCCTCGGGGTCAGCCGAACGCCGGTGCGCGAGGCCTTGTTCCGGCTGCGCAACGAAGGTTTTCTCGACGTCGAGCCCAAGTCCGGCTGGTCGGTGCGGCCCATCGACTTCGGCAAGCTCGAAGAGCTCTACGACCTGCGCATCGTGCTCGAGATGGCCAGCCTGATGCGGCTGTGCACGCGCCCGGCCGGCGAGTCCTCGCCGGCGCTGGATGCGCTGAAGGCGGTGTGGCTGGTGCCGGTGGCCGAGCGGCTGACCGATGCGCGCGAGGTCGGGGCGCTCGACGAGGACTTCCACGCCTCGCTGGTGCGCGCCACCGGCAACAGCGAGATGGCGCGGGTGCACTGGGACGTGACCGAGCGCATCCGCATCATCCGCCACCTGGACTTCACACGCGCCGACCGCATCGAAGCCACCTACAACGAACACGCCAAGATCCTGCGCGCGGTGCTGCAGCGCAAGGCCGACCAGGCCCAGCTGCTGCTGAAGAGCCACATCGACCAGAGCAAGTCCGAGGTGCGCAAGATCACCCTGGCCACGCTGCACGAAGCGCGTGAGCGCGCCGCGCAGCGGGCCTGAGCCACCTCACGGGCACGACCGGATGAGCAGCCTCGACACCCGCTTCTGGACCATGGCCGACTGGCAGGTCGCCTATGCCGGCGGGGCCGATCCGGCGCAGCTGCTGCCGGCGCTGCTGGCCTCGCTGCCGGAGCCCGATACGGCGTGGATCACGCGGCTCTCGCCCGAGGGCCTGCAGGCCCGGCTGCAGGCGCTGGCGCTGCAGCGTGAACAGGCGGGTGGGCGACTCGACACGCTGCCGCTGTACGGCGTGCCCTGCGCGGTGAAGGACAACATCGACGTCGCCGGGCTGCCCACCACCTGCGCCTGCCCCGCGTTCGCCTACACGCCCACTCAGCACGCCAGCGTCGTTGCCCGCCTCGAGGCGGCCGGTGCGGTGGTGGTCGGCAAGACCAATCTGGACCAGTTCGCCACCGGCCTGGTGGGCACCCGGTCGCCCTATGGTGTGGTGCCCAACGCCTTCGACCCGGCCTATGTCAGCGGCGGCTCCAGCTCCGGCTCGGCCTCGGTGGTGGCGCGCGGGCTGGTGCCGTTGGCGCTAGGCACCGACACGGCCGGCTCGGGCCGGGTGCCGGCCGGCCACAACAACCTGGTCGGCCTGAAGCCCACGCGGGGCCGCCTCAGCAACCAGGGCATGGTGCCGGCCTGTCGCTCGCTGGACTGCGTCAGCATCTTCGCGCTGAACGTCGACGACGCCGACACGGCCCTGCAGGTGATGACGGCCTTTGATGCCGCCGACCCTTACTCGCGTCCGGTGCCCGCCACGGCCGGCCTGAAGCCGTGGCCGGCGCGGCCAGTGCTGGGCGTGCCGCTGAATCCGGAATGGTTCGGCGACCAGCAGGCCGAGCTGCTGCACCGGCAAGCGCTGCAAGCGCTGCGCGACCAGGGCACCGAGCTGCGCGAGCTGGACTTCACGCCGCTGTTCGAGCTGGCCGCTCTGTTGTACGACGGGCCCTGGGTCGGTGAACGTTTTGCCGCCATCGACGCGCTGATGAACGCGCAGCCCGAGGCGCTGCATCCGGTGGTGCACGGGATCATCGACAAGGCGCGCGGCTACAGCGCGGCCGACGCCTACAAGGCCGAGTACCGGCGGATGGCCTTCGTGCGGCAGGCCGACACCCTGATGCAGGGCCTGGACGGCCTGCTGGTGCCGACCGCACCCGGCATTGCCACCATCGAGCAGGTGCTGGCCGATCCGGTGACGCTGAACTCGCGCATGGGCCGCTACACCAACTTCGTGAACCTGCTGGATTGGAGCGCCATCGCGCTGCCGGCCGGTTTGCGGGCCGACGGCCTGCCGGCCGGCATCACGCTGATCGCGCCGGCCTGGCAGGAGCCGCGGCTGCTGCAGTTTGCGCGCCGCTGGCAGCAGGCCCGGCCGTGGAAACGTGGCGCTTCGTCGCAGGCACTGCCCGCCCCGCGGCCAGAAGCGGCGCAGGCTCTGCCGGGCCAGGTGGTGCTGGCCGTGGTCGGTGCACATCTGTCGGGCATGCCGCTGAACACACAGCTCGTCGAACGGGGCGCCACGCTGCTCGAGGCCACGCAGACCTCGGCCGCTTACCGCCTGTACGCCTTGCCTGGCACCGTGCCGCCCAAGCCGGGCCTGGTGAAGACGGGGGGCGGTGCGCCCATCCAGGTCGAACTGTGGTCCGTGCCGGTGGAGCGTTATGGATCGTTTGTCGCGTTGATCCCTTCACCGCTGGGCATCGGGACGCTGGAGCTGCTCGACGGCCGGCAGGTGCAGGGTTTTGTCTGCGAAGCCTGGGCCACCGAAGGCGCCGAGGACATCACCGCGCTGGGCGGCTGGCGCGCCTACGTCGCCGGCCGGCGCTGAGGCGGAACCCCGGCTAGCGCGTCAGCGCCTTGCGCGTGCTCCAGGACATCAGGTCCACCAGCAGCACCAGGCCGATCATCGCGCCCAGGATGGTGGCGGTCTTGTCCATGTGGAACAGGCCCATGTGGAACTGCAGCAGCTGCCCCAGCCCGCCAGCGCCGACCACACCCAGCACCGCCGCGGCGCGGATGTTGTTTTCCCAGCGGTACAGCGTGTAGCTCAGCAGTTGCGGCAGCACTTGCGGCAGCGTCGCGTACAGGAACACGCGCAGCGGGCCGATGCCCTGGGCGCGCAGCGCGTCGCCCGGCCCGCGCGGGGCGTTCTCGATGGCCTCGGCGAACAGCCGGCCGAGCACGCCGGTGGTGTGCAGCGCCAGCGCCAGCGTGCCGGCGAAAGGCCCCAGGCCGGCGGCGATCAGCAGCAGCGCCGCCCACACCAGCTCGGGCACCGAGCGCAGCGCGTTCAGCACCAGCCGTGTCGGGCCGCGGCCGAGCGCCGTGTCGCCGTCGTGCAGCCGGCTCGCCGGCAACGCCAGCACCAGGCCGCCCAGGGCCGCCAGCACCGTGCCCAGGGCCGACATGGCCAGCGTCTCCCAGGTGCCGATGGCCACCTTGGTGAGGAAGGCCGGGCTCAGGTCGGGCGGGAAGAACTCGCCGAGGAAGCGGCCCATGCTGGCCGCCGCCTCGATGCCGAAGAACTGGCCCCATTGCAGGTCCAGCGACCAGAAACTCGCGATCACCAGCGCGGCGAGCGCCAGCGCGAACCAGCCGCCGCGGCGGCGCAGTGCCGGCGGATGCTCGGGCGGCGTCAGCGTGCTCATCCGAGCGCCTTGCGCAGCATCGCGCTCACGCGGTCGGCCAGCGCCACCAGCAGCACGAACACCGCCAGCATCGTCAGCACCTCGCCGCCGTTGAACATCTTCATCGAGTTGTCCAGCTGCTGGCCCAGGCCGCCGGCGCCGACGAAGCCCAGCACCACGGTGCTGCGGATCGCGCACTCCCAGCGGTAGACGGTGTAGCTCGTCAGCTCGGCCGCGTTCTGCGGCAGCAGGCCGTAGAAGAAGGCCTGCAGGCGCGAGCTGCCGTTGCGCAGCAGCGTCTGCGTGGCGTGCGGCTCGCCGCTTTCGAGGATCTCGCCATAGACCTTGCCGAGCATGCCGCCGTAGGTCAGCGCGATGGCCAGCACGCCGGCGGTCGGCCCCAAGCCCACCACGCGCACGAAGACCAGCGCCCACACCAGCTCGGGCACGCTGCGCAGCACCACCAGCAGCAGGCGAATGGCCTGCCGCACCACGAAGGGCAGGGCCGCCATGCGGCCGGTGAGCGCAGAGATCGACAGCCCGCGCGTGCTGAGCAGCGTGAGCGGGATCGCGATCACCAGTGCCAGCGTCATGCCGGCGGTGGCGATGGCCACCGTGCGCCAGGACTCGCGCGCCACCATGGCCAGGAACTCGCCCGAATGAGCCGGCGGCAGGAAGCTGCCGAGGAACTGGCCGGTGACCTTGAGGTTGTCGGGCTCGAACAGGATCCAGGGCTTGAACTCGGTGGCCACCAGCATCGGCCACAGCACGACCAGGGCGGCCGAGACCCAGAACACGCGGCCCCACCAGGCGGGGTCGCGGTCGGGGGCTGCGGCGGCAGAGCGGATCGGCAGGGCCTGCATCGCGGGCTTCAGCGGCAGATCATCACCGCGGGCGCGGCACCGTCGGCGGGCTCTTCCGGCCCGTCCGGCGATGGGGCCGGTGCGTGCAGCTCGTGTTCGTGCTGCGCATAGAGCCGCCGCAGGTGCTCGGGCGTCACGGCGGCTGCGGGCAGGTCGAAGGCCAGCGCGCCGTCGCGCAGCGCCAGCACGCGCGGAAAGTGCGCCAGCGCCGTCTCCACCTGGTGCAGCGTGGCCACCAACGTGACGCCGCGCGTGCGGGCTTCACCCACCAGCGTGGCCACCGCCTGGGCGGCACGGGCCGGGTCCAGCGCCGACAGCGGCTCGTCCACCAGCCACAGGCCTGCAGGCGCGAGCAGCGCGCGCGCCAGGCCCACACGCTGGCGCTCGCCGCCGGAGAGGCGGTCCACACGCTCGAAGAGCTTGTCATCGAGGTCGAAGCGGCCGAGCGCGGCGTGGGCCGCCGGGATGTCGCTCGGGTAGACCAGCGAACGCAGGCTGGCCCACAGGCCCTGCGCCGGCAGCCGGCCGGCCAGCACCGAAGTCACCACCCGCTGGCGTGGTGGCAGCGGCGGCACCTGCGGCGCCAGGAACAGCCGGCCGCGCAGGCGTTGCAGCTCGCGGCGCGGCAGTGTCCAGGGGTCCTGGCCATCGACCAGCAGCTGACCGGCCGACGGTTGCAGCGCGCAGGCCAGCGCCTGCAGCAGCGTGGTCTTGCCGGCGCCCGACGGGCCGATGACGGCCAGCGGCTCGCCGGGCGCCAGGCGCAGGTCTAGCGGCTGCAGCGCCGGCGCGGCACCCGGCCGCGCAGCCGGGTGCCGCGCGGCGAGGCCGCGCAGTTCGAGGCTCAGGCCCATCGCGGCCGGCCGCTCAGATCAGGCCGGCGCTGCGGCCGGCGTTCTCCAGACCCTTGTAGTTCTCGGCCTTGGTCGGGATATAGCGCGTGGCACGGGCCAGCTTCAGGATCTCGGCGCCTTCGGGCGTGGCCGGGTCGATGGCCAGCAGCGCCTTCTCGATGCGCTCGCGCAGCGCCGCCGGCATGTCGGCGTGCACCGACCAGTTGTAGTTGTAGTAGGGCGGCGTCGTGAAGAACACGTCGACGGCCTTGGTGTCGACCTTGTTCTCGCCGACGAACTTGCGCCAGACCGTGATGTCCAGCGCCGCCGCGTCGACCTTGCCGCTGACGACGCTGGCGATGGTGGCGTCGTGCGCGCCGCTGTAGGCGATGCGGCGGAAGTCCTTCTCGGGGTTGATGCCGGCGTCGAGCAGGTTGCTGCGCGGCATCAGGTGTCCCGAGGTGCTGCTCTGCGAGCCGAAGCTGATCTGCTTGCCCTTCATGTCGGCCAGGGTCTTGATGCCGCTGTCGGTCTTGGCGATGAACACGCTGCGGAACTGCGAGTCTTCTTCGCGCTGCGCGAGCGGGATCACCTTGCCGCCGGAGCGGATCTGCGCCTGCACGAAGGTGAAGCCGCCGAACCAGACCAGCTCGACCTTCTTGTTGACCAGGGCCTCGACGGCCGCCGGGTAGTCGCTCACCGGCGTGAACTCGACCTTCATGCCCAGCTGCTTGGTCAGGTAGTCGGCCAGCGGCGTGAACTTGCGCACCTGCTCGGAGGCGGCCTCTTCGGGGATGGTCGTCACGCGCAGCACCTGCTGGGCCTGCGCGGCGGCGAACGGGAGGGCGAGGGCGGTGGCGGTCGCGGCGAGCAGCCAGGCTCGACGGCCGGCGCGGGGCGCGGTCGTGGTGCGGGTCATCAGGGTCTCCTGTGGGGCGATGGGTGCTGGCGGCCGCTGCCCGGGTGGGGCGCGGCCGAAACCGGCAGGCGCGACTCTAGCGGCTCTGGCGAGTCCCGACCCTCGCAGGTGGCGCACTATGCTCGGGGCCGTTTGTCGAAGAAGTTTGTCGGAGACCCAGGCCATGAACCCCACCGAACGCGCCGAACCGCGTCTCACCTCCCTGTCGCACGGCGGCGGCTGCGGCTGCAAGATCGCGCCGGGTGTGCTGTCGGAGATCCTCAAGGGCACGGCCGCGATGCCGCTGCCGAAGGAATTGCTGGTCGGCATCGAGACCTCGGACGACGCGGCCGTCTACCAGCTCAACGACGAGCAGGCGCTGGTGGCCACCACCGACTTCTTCATGCCCATCGTCGACGACGCCTTCGACTTCGGCCGCATTGCCGCCACGAACGCCATCAGCGACGTTTATGCGATGGGTGGCCGTCCCATCCTGGCGCTGGCGCTGGTGGGCATGCCGATCAACGTGCTCAGCACCGCCACCATCGGCCGTGTGCTCGAAGGCGGCGCCAGCGTCTGCCGCGCGGCCGGCATCCCGGTGGCGGGTGGCCACACCATCGACTCGGTCGAGGCCATCTACGGCCTGGTTGCGCTGGGCCTGGTGCACCCGAAGCGCGTGCGGCGCAATGCCGACGCCAAGCCGGGCGACCTGCTGGTGCTCGGCAAGCCGCTGGGCGTGGGCGTGATGAGCGCGGCGCTGAAGAAGGGCGAACTCGACGCCGCCGGCTACGAACGCCTGATCGCGACGACGACTCGGCTCAACACGCCGGGGCCGGATCTGGCCGAGATCGACGGCGTGCACGCGATCACCGACGTCACCGGCTTCGGCCTGGCCGGCCACGCGCTGGAGATGGCGCGCGGTGCCGGCTGCAGCGTGGTGCTGGACTGGGCCCGCGTGCCGTTGCTCGAAGGCGTGCGGCAGCTCGCGGGGCAGGGCTTTGTCACCGGCGCCTCGGGGCGCAACTGGGTCGGCTACGGCGACCGGGTCGAGCTGCCGGCCGGCTTCGCGGCCGAAGACCGCGCGTTGCTGACCGATCCGCAGACCAGCGGCGGCCTGCTGGTGGCCTGTGCGCCGGCGGCGCTGGACGCGGTGCAGGCGGTGTTCCACCGCCATGGTTTCGACGCTGCCGCGGTGGTGGGGCGGGTCGAGGCCGGGCCGGCTCAACTTGTCGTCCGGTAGGCGGCACGGGGCTCGGCGCCCCTAAGGAATGCCCTGATCCGCAGACGGCGCAAAGCCCGTAGGCTGCGACGTGTTGTGGCAGCGGTTTGATTCACGACCAAACGCCCACCGCAGCTGTCGCTGGTGAGCAGTTTGGTCGAGCTTCAACGCTGCCTGGAATTCTCCATGATTTAACGATAAATGCAAGTGCGAATCCAAGAATCTTCCCGCGTGGAAACCCGCGCCGGGCGTGCGCCATGAAGTTCACCGACGGCCAGTGGCTGCTGCAGCCCGGCGTGACGGCGCACTACGCCGCCGAGGCTTACGAGGTGCGGGCGCTGGCCGACCGCATCGTGGTGCTGGCCACCACGCGTCCGATCAAGCACCGCGGCGACACGCTGCAGGGGCCGGTGTTGACCGTCACCTTGCACTCGCCGCTGCCCGGGGTGATCCGCGTCGCCGTCGAGCACTTCAGCGCCTCGGAGTCCCCGCGGCTGCATGTGCCGATGCCCGGGGCAACCAACACCGCGGTGCAGGTCACCGAGACCGAGACGCAGGTGAGCCTGGTGTCCGGTGTCATCGCCGTCGACGTGAAGAAGGGCGAAGGCTGGAGCCTGGTGTTCCGCGAAGGCAGCCGCGTGCTCACCAAGAGCGACTGGCGCAGCCTGGGCTATCTGCAATGGAGTGGCCGTGGTTCCTTTGTTCACGAGCAGCTGACGCTGCAAGTGGGCGAATGTGTCTACGGCCTGGGCGAGCGCTTCACGCCCTTCGTGAAGAACGGCCAGGTGGTGGAGAACACCAACAAGGACGGTGGCACCGCCTGCGAGCAGGCCTACAAGAGCGTGCCGTTCTACCTGAGCAGCCGCGGCTATGGCGTGCTGGTGGACGAGGCCGGGCCGGTGAGCTTCGAGGTGGCGTCGGAGAAGACCACGCGCGTGCAGTTCAGCCGCGAAGGCGAGAGCCTGGCCTACTGCGTGGTGGCCGGGCCCACGCCCAAGGCCGTGCTGGGCCGGCTCACGGCACTCACCGGCCGCGCGCCGCTGCCGCCGGCCTGGAGCTTCGGCCTGTGGATGACGACCTCGTTCACCACGCAGTACGACGAGGCCACCGCCACGCACTTCATCGACGAGATGAAGCGCCGCGACCTGCCGCTGGCCGTCTTCCACTTCGACTGCTTCTGGATGCGCGAGTTCGAGTGGGTCAACTTCCAGTGGGACCCGCGCGGCTTTCCCGACCCCGAAGGCATGCTGGCGCGCCTGCACGCCAAGGGGCTGAAGATCAGCCTGTGGATCAACCCCTACGTGGCGCAGAAGTCGCCGCTGTTCGCAGAAGGGGTGCAGGGCGGGTACTTTCTGAAGAGGCCGAACGGCCTGACCTGGCAGACCGACCTGTGGCAGCCCGGCATGGCCATCGTGGACTTCACCAACCCGGCCGCGCGCGCCTGGTACCGCGGCCACCTGAAGCGCCTGCTCGACATGGGCGTGGACTGCTTCAAGACCGACTTCGGCGAACGCATCCCGAGCGAGGGCGTGGTCTACCACGATGGTTCCGACCCCGTGGAGATGCACAACCTCTACGCGCTGAAGTTCAACGAATGTGTGTTCGAGCTGCTGCGCGAGGAGAAGGGCGACGAAGCCGTGATCTTTGCCCGCAGCACCTACGCCAGCGGGCAGCGCTTTCCGGTGCACTGGGGCGGCGACTGCTGGAGCAACTTCGAGTCGATGGCCGAGAGCCTGCGCGGCGGCCTGTCGCTGGCGGCCAGCGGCTTTGCGTTCTGGAGCCACGACATCGGCGGCTTCGAAGGCAGCCCGCCGCCGGCGCTGTACAAGCGCTGGATCCAGTTCGGCCTGCTGTCCTCGCACAGCCGCTTGCACGGCAGCAGCAGCTACCGCGTGCCCTGGCTGGTGGACGAAGAGAGCTGCGAGGTGCTGCGCGTCTTCACGCGGCTCAAGCACCGGCTGATGCCCTACCTGTACGCCACCTCCATCGAGGCCACGGAAACCGGCGTGCCGGTGATGCGGCCCATGGTGGTCGAACACCCTGGCGACCCGGCCTGCACCACGCTGGACCGCCAGTACCAGTTGGGCAGTGCCTTGCTGGTGGCGCCGGTGTTCACGCCCGAGGGCGAGGTGGACTTCTACCTGCCCGAAGGCGCCCGCGGCGGCGCATGGACCTCGCTGCTGAGCGGCGAGACCCGCGCCGGTGGCCGCTGGCACCGCGAGCGCCACTGTTTCATGGGCCTGCCGCTGTACGTGGCGCCGGGCACGGTGCTGCCCTGGGGTGCGGTGGAAGACCGGCCGGACTACGACTATGCCGACGGCACGGTGTTGCGCGTGTTCGGGCTGGCCGATGGCGCCGAGGCCGGCTTTGTCGTGCCCACGGTGGCCGGCGGCATCGCGGCCCGCGGCACGGTGCGGCGAGAAGGCACGCGCTATGTGGCGCGGGTGGCGCAGGGCGGGCTGACGCGCTGGTGCCTGCAGGTGGGCGAAAGCAGCGGTGCCGTCGTCGAAACGGGTGAGGAGGCGGAGCTCGATGTGGGCTGAACTCAAGGGCACGCTGGGCGCGTTGGCGGTGGTGGCCGTCCTGCCCGCAGCGGCGCAGCCTGCGGCCGTGCAGGTCAACCAGGTCGGCTTTCTTCCGGGGGCGGCCAAGTGGGCGGCCATACCCGGCGCCAGGGCCGAAGCGTTCACCGTGGTCGATGCGGCCACCGGCGCCGTCGTGCACCGCGGCACGCTGGGCCCGGCGCGCATCTGGGCACCGTCGGCGCAGACGCTGCGCCTGGCCGACTTCTCCGCACTCACCGCGCCCGGACGCTACCGCGTGCAGGTGGAGGGCCTGCCGCCTTCGGCCCCGTTCACGGTGGCGGCCGATGCCTACGCCGCGCTCAACGCCGCGGCGCTGAAGGCCTTCTACTTCAACCGCGCCAGCACCGAGCTCAAGCCCGAACACGCTGGCCGCTGGGCGCGGCCGGCGGGGCACCCGGACACCCGCGTGCTGGTGCATGCCTCGGCCGTTGGCCCCAGGCGTGTGGAAGGCGAGGTGATCTCGGCGCCCAAGGGCTGGTACGACGCCGGCGACTACAACAAGTACATCGTCAATTCCGGCATCAGCACCTACACGCTGCTGGCCGCCTGGGAGCACTTCCCGGCGCACTTTCGCCGCCAGCGCCTGAACATTCCCGAAAGTGGCGGGCCGCTGCCCGACATCCTGGCCGAGGTGCTGTGGAACCTCGAGTGGATGCTGGCCATGCAGGACCCGGCAGACGGCGGCGTCTACCACAAGCTCACCAACAAGGGCTTCGACGCAACCGTGATGCCGCACCAGGCCACCGGCGAGCGCTACGTGGTGATGAAGGGCACCGGCGCCACGCTGAACTTCGCCGCGGTGATGGCCGCCGCCAGCCGCGTGTACGCAGCTTTCGACGCGCCGCTCGCGGCCCGCACGCTGGCCGCCGCGCAACGCGCCTGGGCCTGGGCGCAGGCCAACCCCGCCGTGCCCTACCAGCAGCCCAAGGACATCCACACCGGCGGCTACGACGACAAGGACTTTGCCGGTGAGTTCGGCTGGGCCGCGGCCGAGCTGTACATCACCACGCGTGACGACGCTTTCTGGCGCGCCATCCGCGCCGCCGAGCTGCCCGTTAACGTGCCCTGGTGGGGCGGCACCGAAGGCCTGGCCTGGATGTCGCTGGCGCATCACCGCGAGCGGCTCACGCCGGCGGCCGACCAGCGGCTGATCGAAGAGCGCATTCGCAGGCAGGGCGCTGAGCTGACGGCCAAGTGGGTGGCCTCTCCGGTGCGCGTGGCGCTGGAGCAGGGCGACTTCAACTGGGGCAGCAACAGCGGTCTGCTCAACGCGGCCATGATGCAGATCCAGGCCTTGCGGCTGGGTGGCGACGAGGGCGTGGACCGTCGAGCGCTGCTGGACTCGGCGCAATCGGCGCTGGACTACGTGCTGGGCCGCAACGCGCTGGCGCTGTCGATGGTCACCGGCTTTGGCACGCACGCCGTGCGCCACCCGCACCACCGGCCTTCCGAGGCCGACGGCGTGGCCGACCCGGTGCCCGGCTTCATCGCCGGTGGGCCCAATGCAGGCCAGCAGGACGCCCAGCACTGCCCGGTGCCGTATGCATCGAAGTTGCCGGCGCTGTCCTTCCTGGACCACTACTGCAGCTACGCCAGCAACGAGGTGACCATCAACTGGAACGCGCCGCTGGTGTACTTGAGCGCGGCGTTGCAGATGCTGACGCCGCAACAGCTGCAACAGCCGCAGGCGGCGGGCCGCTGAGCCATGGGCGGCAAGGCCTGTACCCGGTGGCGCCGCTGGCTGGCCGCGTGCCTGTTGTTCATGGGCGCTCCGCTGGCCTTGCAGGCGGCCACCTGGGTGCGGGCGGAGAGCCCGCACTTCGTCATCGTCAGCACGGGCAGCGAGTCCCAGGCCCGGGAGTATGTGCGCGTGCTCGAGGCCTTCCGCCAGGCCGTGTTGCCGATGTTCGGCGCGCAACCCGGCCAGGCGCGTGCGCAGTCGCGCTTTGAACTGCACCTGCTGGGCAGCCCGGGCGACCTGGCCCAGGTGCACCCCAGCCTGGCCAGCGGGTTCGGTGGGGTATTCATCCGGTGTGCCGAGGGCAGTGCGGCCTTCGCCGTGCGCTCCCGCAGCCCGAATCTGCTCCTGAGCGAGGCCGACCGGGGGCTGAACACCGTCCTGCACGAGTACGTCCACCGCCTGATGTCCCAGTACGCAGCGACAGGCTTCCCGGTCTGGTATTCGGAGGGCCTTGCCGACTATCTGGCCACAGCCCGTGTGCGCGAGCACGCCATCGACTTCGGCGCTGGTGAATCCGGTCGTGCCTACATTCTCAACAACAGGCCGTGGATCGGCTTCGAGAGCGTGCTCAACCCTGCATTCCGCTTGCTGGGCGAAGCTGCGGCGGAGCCCCTGGACGTGCAGCGCTTCTACGCCCAGAGCTGGCTGCTGACGCACTACCTGTTCAGCGACGCGCAGCGCGCACGCGCGCTCACGGCCTACCTGGTGCGCATAGGCGCGGGCGAAGACGCGGTGGCGGCCTTCGAGCCGGCCACGGGCGTGCCGGTGGCTGCGCTGCCACGTCTGCTGCGCCGGCACTTCGCGGCGTTGCCGGTGGTCACCATCTCCACACGCGGCCTGCCAGAGCCTGCGATCAGGGTGCAGGCCGTGCCGGCCGAGGAGTCGGCCTGGGTGCTGCCGGCTGCGGTGCTCAGGTCGTGCCCGGAGCGCCCGCACGGCGAGGCTCTGCTGGCCGAACTGCAGCGCGGCCGCGGCCGCGCCGCCGGCCGCCCGCCGGCCCTGCTGCGCTTGGCCCTGGCCCGCGCCGAGCTGCTGTTCGGCAGCGTGGACGCCGCGCGCCGTGAGCTGGAAGCGCTGCTGGAAGCCGACGACGCCAGCTTCGAAGGCCACTACCTGATGGCCCGTGTCTGGCAGCGGGCCGCCGAAGGCCTGGAAGGCGAGGCCCGGCGCGAGGCGCTCGACCAGGCGCGCAGCTACCACTTCAAGGCTTACCGCATCGAGCGGCTGGATGCCCCCAACCTGTACTTTCTGGCGCAGCTGCTGCTGCAGCGCGGCGAGTCGGGGGCCACCTTGCTGAACGCGGCGCAGGGTGCCCGCCACCTGCAGCCGCTGCAACCCGAGTATGTGTGGCTGGACCTGCGGGTGAGTCTGGCCGCCGGCCAGCGCGAGCGCGCGGTCGCGGCGCTGCAACCGCTGGCGTCCAACCCGCACGACCCGCAGTCCGGCGAGCGTGTGCGCAAGGCCATCGCGCTGGTGCAGGCCGGCGCCGGTGTCGAGGCCGTGCTCGCGGCCATCGAGCCCCCGAAGACCAAGGACCCCGCTCAATGAGTGCCGCCCCCCAGGCCACTGCCGTGGATCCAAGCCTGTCCCCGGCCCCGGCTCCGGCCTTCCGCCACCCGCTGCAATGGGTACCCACGCTCTACCTCGCGATGGGCCTGCCCAACGTGATGGTGGGTGTGGTCGCGGCCATCCTGTACAAGAACCTGGGCGTCGACAACGAGACCATCGCGCTCTACACCGCGCAGCTCTACCTGCCCTGGGTGCTGAAGCCGTTGTGGGCGCCGCTGCTGGAGCCCTACCGCAGCAAGCGCTGGTGGGTCATCAGCATGCAGTTCCTGATGACCGCCACGCTGGGGTTGGTGGCCTTCAGTCTGCCGCTGGAGGGCTTCTTCCAGGCCTCGCTGGCCTTCTTCTGGGTCACCGGCTTTGCCTCGGCCACGCAGGACACGGTGGCCGATGGCGTGTTCATCACCACCGTCGACAAACGAGACCAGGCGCGCTACGCGGGGCTGCAGGGCATGTGCTGGAACCTGGGCGCCGTGGTGGGCAGCGGCCTGCTGGTGGCGCTCACGGGCTGGCTGCACAAGGTCCACGGCCTGCCATGGGTGCAATGCTGGATGATCGTGATGGGCTGCGCCGCCGCGGCCATGCTGCTGTTCGGCCTGTGGCACCTGCGCGTGCTGCCGCCGGGCGCGCCGCCCGCGCCCGAGCTGCAAGGCCCCGGTGCGGGCGGGCGCGCGCTGCGCGAGGCCTGGCGCAGCTTCTTCCGCAAGCCCGGCATCTGGACCATGCTGCTGGTGATCTTCCTCTACCGCTTCGGCGAGGGCTTCATCGAGAAGTTCGGTCCGCTGTTCCTGCTGGATCCGCGCAGCGCCGGCGGCCTGGGGCTGGACAACGCGGCGCTGGGCCACATCTACGGCACGGCCGGCACCATCGCCTTCATCGCCGGCGCCTTTGTCGGCGGTTTCATGGTGGCGCGCTGGACGCTGCCGCGCACCTTCGTCGTGCTGGCCATCGTGCTCAACGTGCCGCACCTCACCTACTGGTACCTGGCCTGGGCCATGCCCGAGAGCACGCTCACCATCGCGGCACTGGTGGCCGTCGAGAAGTTCGGCTACGGCCTGGGCTCGGTGGGGCAGATGCTGTACATGATGCAGCAGGTGGCGCCCGGCCCCATGCGCATGGCGCACTACGCCATGGCCACCGGCGTGATGGCGCTGACGCGCTGGTCCACCGGCACCGTCAGCGGCTGGGTCTGGGGCGCCGTGGGGCACGACTACGTCAGCTTCTTCACCTGGGTGCTGGTGTTCTCCATACCGCCGGTGCTGATGGCCTGGTTCGCGCCGTTCCCGCACCGCGACCCGGAGCGATGACCATGCGCAGCTTCTGCAGGCCTGCCCTGCGCGCGGCGCTGGCCGTGGGCCTGTGCGCCGCCGCGCTGCTGGTGCAGGCCGCGGAGCCGCGCCGCGTGGAGCTGGACCGCCGCCTCGCCACCACCCCCATCGACCGGGCTTTCGACCACTCGGTGGGCGCCGACTACCCCGGCACCACCGGCCGCCCCGAGAACCTGGCGCAGCTGAAGACGGCGGTGCAGGAGCTGGGCTTCCGCCACGTCCGCTTCCACGCGCTGTTCCACGACGTGATGGGCGTGGCGAAGAAGGTCGACGGCCGGCTGGTCTTCGACTTCAGCGCCATCGACCAGCTCTTCGACGCCTTCCTGGCGACGGGCATGCGCCCCTTCGTCGAGCTGGGCTTCACGCCAGAGGTGCTGGCCACGTCCAGGCAGACCATCTTCTACTGGAGAGGCAACACCTCGCACCCCGAGCCCGAGGGCTGGAAGCAGCTGGTCGACGCCTTCGTGCGCCACGCCATCGCGCGCTACGGCATAGACGAGGTGCGGCGCTGGTACTTCGAGGTCTGGAACGAGCCCAATCTCGACGGCTTCTGGGAGCGCGCCGACCAGGCCGCCTACTTCCGCCTGTATGCCGACAGCGCGCGCACCATCAAGGCCATCGACCCCGCCTTGCGCGTGGGCGGGCCGGCCACCGCCGGTGCGGCCTGGGTGCCGGAGTTCCTGGCCTACGCCAAGGCCCAGGGCGTGCCGGTGGACTTCGTCACCACGCACACCTATGGCGTGGACGGTGGTTTCCTCGACGAGTACGGCCACGACGACAACAAGCTCTCGACCTCGCCGATGGCCGTGACGGGCGACATCCGGCGCGTGCGCGCGCAGATCGAGGCCTCGGCCTTCCCGGGCCTGCCGCTGTACATCACCGAGTGGAGCACCAGCTACAACCCACGCGACCCGGTGCACGACGCCTACATCAGTGCGCCCTTCATCCTGGACAAGTTGCGCGCCACACGCGGCTTTGCCCAGAACATGAGCTACTGGACCTACAGCGACCTGTTCGAAGAGGCCGGCCCGCCGCCCATGCCCTTCCACGGCGGCTTCGGGCTGATGACGCGCGACGGCCTGCGCAAGCCCTCGTGGTTTGCCTACAAGTACCTGGCCGCGCTGCGCGGCAACGAGATTCCCAGTGCCGACAAGCGGGTGCTGGCCACCGCCGACGGCCAGCGCACCGCCGTGCTGGTGTGGGACTGGACGCAGCCGGCGCAGGCCATCAGCAACCGGCCTTTCTACACCCGCGTGCTGCCCGCCACCGAAGCGCGCCCGGTGGCGCTGACGCTGCGCGGCCTGGCGCCCGGCAGCTACCGGCTGGTGCTCAAGCGCACTGGCTTCGAACGCAACGACGCGCACACCGCCTGGCTGAAGATGGGCAAGCCCGATGCGCTGAGCACGGCCCAGCTGCAGCAGTTGCAGGCGCTGACGGCCGACAAGCCGGAGGCCCAGCGCCAGCTGCGCGTGGGCGCCGACGGCGTGCTGAAACAGACCCTGAGGCTGCGCAGCAACGACGTGCTGTTGCTGACGCTGGAACCCGTGCCGCCGGCCCGGGTGAACCGATGAAGCTGGTGATCCTGCTGATGGCGGCGCTGGCGTCCTTTGCGCTGCGGGCCGAAGGGCAGTTCTCGCTGCTCGTGCTGGCGATGCCCACGCGCTACCACTACGAGTACATCCCGGTGGCACGCGAGAGCTTCGAGCGCCTGTCCCGGCTGCATGCCTTCGAACTGACGTGGACAGCGCACCCGCAGGCGATGGAAGGCGATCTTTCCAGGTACGCCGCGATCGTGCTGCTCAACAGCTCGGGCGAGGAGCTGAACGAGGCGCAGCGCCAGGCCATGGAGCGCTACGTGCGCGGTGGCGGCAATGTGGTCGTCGTGCACCGCGCCGTCATCTCGGCGCCCGGCAAGTGGCCCTGGTACGAAAGGCTGGTGGGCCGTTCGTTCAGGATCCACCCGATGCGGCAGACGGCGGTGGTGAACAAGGCCGACGCCTCGTTTCCGGCAACCTTCGGCCTGCCCGAGCACTGGATCTGGAGCGACGAGTGGTACGAGCTCACCAACCCCCACGGCATGGCCGTGCAGGTGGTGCTGACGGTTGACGAGAGCAGCTACGACCCGAAGAAGATCTGGCCCGGTCAGGTGGCCACCGGCATGGGTGCGGAGCACCCGGTGAGCTGGTACCACCGCTTCGACGGCGGCCGTGTTTTCGTCACCACGCTGGGCCACGACGCCGAGATGTACCGCGACAGGCACTACCTCGACCACTTGTGGGGCGGCATCTACTGGAGCGCCACCGGGCTGGGCGTGCAGCGGCGGCGCTGAGGCCGGCCGGCGTGGCCGCTCAGGCCTCCTGGGCCGGTGCGGACTTTTCCGGCTGCGGCACCAGCCGCCGCACCACGGCCGCGCCGACGGGGTCGGCCAGCGGCAGAAACAGCGCGATTAGCCAGCCATCGCCCATCGAGACCTCCTCGACCCGCAGCAGCCGCCCGTCGTGCAGGTCGGTCGTGAAGCTGCGGTGCGGCTGGCTGCGGCGCTTGGCATCGGCGGCCGCCAGCCAGAGGTCGATGTCGTGCGTCTGGATCCGCGCGCCCACGCCCTGCGCGTGGCACAGGCGCATGATGTCGGCGAAGCTGCAGTGCGCCGCGGGCAGCGGAAAGATCTGGCCGAAGACGGGGTTGCACCAGGCCAGGCGGTCCGAGGGATCGAAGAGCGCCGCCGCGATGCCGGCCGCCTCCAGGCCTTCCAGCACGCGTGCGGCCACGGGCTGGCGCTGGAGCGGTGGGCGGGCACCTTCGTCCGCGTGCTGCGGCGGGCGCGCGGCCTCGCCGGCCAGGACCACGCGGTCGCGGCCCAGGTCCTTGGCGCGGTACAGCATCTGGTCGGCCAGCCGGACCCAGGCTTCGGGGCTGGCGATGTCGGGCGTCAGTTCGGCGGCGCCCATGCTCACCGTGAGCAGGACCTCGTCCATCAGCGGCTGTTCGTGCAGCCCGGCCTGCAGGCGGCGCATCAGGCGGCCGGCCGCCTGGGCGTTGGTGTCGGGCAGCAGCACCACGAACTCCTCGCCGCCGTAGCGGCCGGCGGTGTCGCTGGTGCGCAGGTTGTCCCGCAGGCGCTGCGCGAAGCGGCGGATCGCCTCGTCGCCGGTCTGGTGGCCCAGCGTGTCGTTGAGCTGCTTGAAGTGGTCGAAGTCCATCAGCACCAGCGACGCCGCCCGGCCGCTGCGCTGGAAGCGCTGGAACTCGTTGCGGATGCAGCCGTCGATGTGGCGCCGGTTGTGCAGGTCCGACAGCGGGTCGTGCAGGCTCAGGTGCGTGAGGTGCGCGCGCTGCCGGCTCAGCTTGCTGAGGGCCTGGTGCGCACCCAGGCCCACGACGATGGGGTGCAGCACCAGCAAGGGCAGGCAGGCCACCACCTGCAGCATCGACGACACCGGCTGCCAGTGGACACCGTAGACCAGCAGGCCCACGCCCAGCCCCAGCACATTGGCGGCCAAGCCGCGCATCAGCATGCGGCGGCCGCCGCCGATGGCGCTGTCCATCGCCATCAACGTGACCATCAGCGCACTGGGCAGCAGATTGAACGACATCGCGGCCAGCCACATGCCGCCGGCCAGCTGGTCCACCAGCAGGTTGCGCTGTTCGGCCGCAACCGGATCGGCGGAGCGGCGGGCCAGCCACCAGGCCAGGTGCGGCCAGACGAAGCCGTGAAGCGCAGGCCCCAGCCACACCCACCACGGCGAGCCGTTTTCGTAGAACACCGAGGCCAGTGTGCAGAAGCCCAGGGCCAGCCCCACCACGCGGGGCGCGTAGTTGTGGGCCGCGAAACCGCGCGGCGGCAGGCCGTCCTGGGCGCTCATGCCATGGCCCCGGCGTCGGGGCGCGCGTGGTGGCGGCCCTGCCGCAGGCCACCGCCCGGCCGCGCCGGCTGGTCTTCCGGCCCGGCCAGGAAGGCACCAAACGCCGCTAGCGAGGGGGCGCTGCGGCAGCCTGAAGAGCTTTCTGGGCGCACGGTCGTTGTTCTGGACTTCGAGGTCTGCTGCAGCTTATCGGCCGGCCGCCGTGTGGCTGAAGCGGGCTGCCGGGGGGTGGGCGTGCGAAGTACCGGTTCTGGTGCCGGGCTCTCAAGGCCCGGCCGTCATCACGGCCACCGCCGCCGGTGGCAGCGTCAGCGTGATCCTGCCGTCGCGCGGTGCCGCCTCAAGGCTGCGGGGCGTGACGGCCGGTGTTTCACCGTGGCGGTTGTGCGCCTGCAGCGTGGCGGCGTGCAGCATGCGCCCGCGCAGCGGCGCGGTGGCGGGCAGCGTCACCTGCGCGGGGCGGCGCGGGTCCAGGTTCACCAGCGCGATGTGCACGCGGCCGTCTTCGCCGCGCGCGGCAGAGGCGGCCACGGCGGGCAGCGTCACCGCCGACGGGCCTTCGCCTTCGCGGTACTCGGGCGTGTCCAGCACCACGGGCAGCGGCAGCGCGCCACGGAAGGGCCGGTACAGGTCGAACACATGGTAGGTGGGCGTGAGCAGCAAACGCGGCCCGTCGGTCAGCACCAGGGCCTGCAGCACGTTGACCATCTGCGCGATGTTGGCCATCTTCACCCGCGCCGTGTGGCGGTGGAAGACGTGGAAGGCGAGTGCGGCCACCAGCGCGTCGCGCATCGTGCCCTGCTGGTACAGGTGGGCGTTGCGCGCCTCGGCACCGGGCTCGGGGTCGTGCCACATGCCCCATTCGTCCACGTACAGCGCCACGCGGCGGTCGGGATCGTGCCGGTCCATGATGCGGATGGTGCGCGCGACGTGGTCTTCCAGGCCCACCACGGCGTCGTGCAGCGCCAGCGCCCACAGGCGCTCGTCGAACTCGGTGGCGCGGCCCTTCTTCTGCCAGCCGGCGGGCACGGTGTAGTGGTGCAGCGTCAGCGCGTCCATGTGCTGGCCGGCGCGCGCCATCAGCACCTCGGTCACCTCGTCGCGGCCCTCGCCGTCGCCCGAGGCCACGCGCTTGGCCGGCGTGTGCAGCCAGGTGACGTACTGGCGGTGCAGGTCGGCCTGGTACTCGGGGCGCATGTGGCCGCCGCAGCCCCAGCTCTCGTTGCCGATGCCCACGAACGGAATGCGCCAGGGCTTGGCGCGGCCGTTGCGCCGGCGTTCCGCGGCCAGGCTGGAGTGCGGGCTGTCCGACGTCATGTACTCCAGCCACTGCGACAGCGCGCGTGGCGGCAGCGAGCCCATGTTGCCGGCGATGTAGGCCTGCGATCCCAGCAGCTCCACCAGATCGAGGAACTCGTGCGTGCCCACGCGGTTGGGCTCGGGTGCCATGCCCCAGAACTTGTTCAGCCGGCGCGGGCGCTGCGCCGGCGGGCCGATGCCATCGCGCCAGTCGTAGTCGTCGGCGAAGCAGCCGCCGGGCCAGCGCATCACCGGCACGCCGATGTGGCGCAAGGCGGCCAGCACGTCGTTGCGCCAGCCGCGGGTGTTGGGAATGGGCGACTCCGGGCCCACCCACAAACCACCGTACACACCCTGGCCCAGGTGCTCGACGAAATGGCCGTAGACCTCGGGCTCGATGCGCGGGCCGCTGGGCTCGCTGCCGATGCTCAGGCGCGCCTGCACGGGCTCGGCGGCAACTGCTGGCGTGGCCAGGAGGCTGGCGGCCAGTACTGCGGCCCGTACTGCGGCAGTGGGCAGGCGCTTGGGCACGATGGGCTTCAGGCGCCGACGATGGCGCGGATGAGTTCCGGGTAGGCCTGGCGGCCGGAGGCGCGGTCGAACAGGCCCATGCCATGGCGGCCCAGCGAGCCGTTGTCCCAGTACACCGGCACCAGGCCGTGGCGAACGGCGCTGCGCGTGACATGGCCGTTCCAGGCCTGGCGGTAGGCCTCAGCCCCGGCGATCTCGGGCCGCGCGATGACGCCGTACTCGCCCAGGATCACCGGCACGCCGCGGTCGCCGAAGCGCTGCTTCATCTTCAGAAACTGGGCGTCGACATGGGCCTCGTCGCCCCAGCTGTCCTTGAAAGCGGGGTCGGTGGCACCGGCGCCCCATTGCCACAGCGGGCTGCTTTCGTCGATGGTGTAGCGGTAGGGGTCGTAGAAGTGCACTTCCATCATCAAGCGGCTGGCCGCCGTGTCGCGCGGCAGCACGGCACCGGCCACCGTGTGGTCGATGTTGGTGTTGAAGCCCTGCACGATGAGATGGCGCACGGCGTTGTTGCCGCCGGTGGCGCGCACGGTGTCCACGAAAAGCTGGTTGAAGCCGTTCTGCACCGCCTGGTACTCGGCCGTGGGCGGGCCGTAGTCGCCTTCCTTCATGACCTCGTTGGTGCCGGCGAAGAGCAGCGTGTCGTCGTGCTCGCGGAAGTGCGTGCCGATCTGCTGCCAGAAGCGGGCCAGGCGCGCACGGCCCGCAGCCTGTGCGGCATCGGTGGGCTGCAGCCAGCCGCCGTCCCAGTGCACGTTGATCATCGCGAAGAGGCCCGCATTCTTCGCGTAGCCCACCACCTCGGCCACGCGTGCCAGCCAGTCGGCGCGGATGCGGTCGTCGGCATCGGCGTACTGCTTCCAGGCCACCGGGATGCGGATGTTGCGGAAGCCCGCGGCGCGTACAGCGTCGATCAGCGCCTGCGTGGTGCGCGCATTGCCCCAGGCCGTCTCGCCGCCGATGGCTTCGAGCGCATTGCCCAGGTTCCAGCCCAGGCCCATCTGTGCGGCCAGCTGGGTGCTGGTGAGGTCGCGCATGCCGGGCGTGGCCGGCGGCGGGGAGGGCGGGGAAGGTGTTGGGGCCGCGCTGTCGCCGGCCGGGCCACCGCCGGCGCAGCCGGCCGCGCCGGCACCCAGCAGCGCCAGCGTGGCGGCCAGGCGGCGACGGTGCAGATCGGCAGCCATGGCTCAGACCACGCCGCGCCGTTCTTCCAGCTTGACGCGGATCTCGTGCATGTTCTGCTCAGTCAGCTTGAAGCGCAGCACCACGATCAGCGCGATCAGCAGGCCCACCGCCGGAATGCCCGACAGCAGGATGCGGATCCAGAGGATGGACTCGTCGCTCTGCACCGGCAGCTTGGCGTCGAAGCCGGTGAACTGCAGCACCCAGCCCGAGGCGCCGTTGCCCAGCGCCAGGCCGACCTTGCTGATCCAGCTCTGGCAGGCCGCGAAACTGCCTTCGCGGCGCTGGCCGGTTTCCAGCTCGTCGTGGTCGATCACGTCGGCGATGGCCGAGCCGTAGATGGTCCAGAAACCCGCGCCGGTGAAGGCCACGCAACCGCTGGCCAGCAGCTGCAGCCAGGGCAGCTCGGGGTTGTAGAAGAACCAGTCGCCGATGAAGGCGCAGATGGCCAGCGCCAGCACCACCGCCAACGCGTTGCGCTTGCCGTGGTGCTTGGCGAGCCAGGCCGCGAACGGGATCCCGGCCAGGCCCATGACCATGCCGGAGATGCCCATCAGCGTGTTCCACTGCGCGCCCATGGCCACGTCACCGCGGCAGACGTAGTAGATGGTGGTGTAGTAGCCCAGCAGGCCCACCATGGCGGTGGCCATGCCGTAGGCCATCATCGTGCCCAGCAGCACGCGGAAAGGGCGGTTCTTCAGCGTGCGGTACAGCGTGTCCTTGAACGGCACCTTCTGCTTCTGCTGCACCACCACCTTCTCGTAGTAGCGCTCGCGCACCAGCAGGAAGATGGCCAGCGACAGCGCCACCATGATGGCGCCCAGGATGCCGGTGTAGACCTGCGCGCCGAGCAGGATGTCGGGCTTGCCGTGTTCGTCGTTGAAGATGGCCAGCGTCGTGAACTGCGCGGCCATGAACATGAACAGTTCGGGGATCTTCTGGATCGCGTTCTTCACCGACATCACGGTGGTGCGCTCGTGGTAGTCGGGCGTCATCTCCGAGCCCAGGCTGACCCACGGCATGTTGAAGCAGGCCATCACCGGCACGTAGACCAGCAGCGACACGACCATGAAGATCACGTACTGCGTGTCGGTCCAGCCGCGGCCCACCGCGAACATCAGCGGCAGGCCGATGCCGGCCAGGATGCCGCCCACCAGGATGAAAGGCCGGCGCCGGCCCCAGCGTGTGCGCGTGTTGTCGGAGATCCAGCCGAACAGCGCGTCGGAAGCGGCGTCGACGAAGATCTTGAAGGCCAGCACCGTGGAGATCAGCCCCGGCGCCACGCCCAGGAACACGTTGAACACGTGGAACACCATCGACTGGTACAGCCAGTGGCCCCACATGTCGAGGAAGGAGCCGAGGCCGTAGCCGACCTTCTGCCGGGTCGGGACGCGGTCTTGCGCGGCGATGCTGCTCATGCGTTCTTTCGGATCGGGTGCGTGTGCGGCCCTTCAGGCCACGGTGCGGGAAGTGGGGGCAGGGGCGGCCAGGCTGGCGCGCAGCACCGGCTCGGTGGCCAGCACCTGGGTGGGGCCGGCGGGGTCGGGGCGCCGCGCGGCGCGGGCCTCGATGCGCTGCACCAGCAGTTCCACCGCGCGGTGGCCCAGCTCGCGCAGCGGCTGGCGCACGGTGGCCAGGCCGGCGGTGCGCGCGAGCAAGGTGTCGTCGAAGCCCACCAGCGAGAGGTCTTCAGGCACGCGCAGGCCGCGTGCGGCCAGCGTCTGCTGGCAGCCGAGAGCGACCGCGTCGTTGACGGCAAAGATGGCCTGCGGCAGCGGCTCGCCGCGGTGGCGCTGCAACCAGGCCTCCAGCGCAACGCGGCCCGACTCGATGGAAAACTCGCCCGGCACCAGGTACTGCGGCGGTGGCTCCAGGCCGGCCTCGGCATGGGCGCGCCGCCAGCCGGCCACGCGCCTTGCGGCACCGACCGAACCCGTCGGGCCGGCCAGGTGCAGGATGCGGCGGTGGCCCAGCGCGATCATCTGCCGCACCATGGCCAGCGCGCCGGCTTCTTCGTCGGACTCGATGTTCACCACGCCGGGCAGCGCGTGGTTGGCATGCACCGCGACAAAGGGCGTGTGCGTTGGCAGGCTGGCCGCGTCGTCCAGTTGCAGCAGCGGCGCGAGCAGGATCATGCCGTCGATGCGGCCGTCGCACAGCGCGGCCAGGCGGCTGGCGCCCTGGCGCCAGTCTTCCAGCGCGAAGACGGTGGTGCTCTGGCCGGCGCGGGCGGCGGCCTCGACGATGCCGTTGAACACTTCCAGGAAGTACTGGTTGAGCTCGTCGCCCGGCAGCAGCGTGGCCAGGCCCAGCGTGTGCATGCGCTGCTCGGCCAGGCCGCGCGCGGCGCCGTTGGGGCGGTACTGCAGCCGTTCGGCCGCGGCCAGGATGCGCGCGCGCGTGTCGTCGGCGATGCGCGTGGAGGTCTTGGCGCCGTTGAGCACGGCGGACGCGGCCATGGCCGAGACGCCGGCCTCGCGGCCCACGTCGGCCAGCGTGGCGGCGCGTTGTCGGTCGGTGGTGGGCTTGGGGGCCATGGGCGTCAGACGATGCGCCGCGTGCGCATCACCTCGGCGTACCAGCGCGCCGAGAGCTTGGGCGTGCGCGCGAGTGTCTCGAAGTCGCAGTGCACGATGCCGAAGCGGCGGCGGTAGCCGTCTTCCCACTCGTAGTTGTCGATGAACGACCACAGGAAGTAGCCGTGCACCGGCACGCCGTCGGCCACGGCGCGGTGCACCTCGCGCAGGTGGTTGCGCACGTAGTCGCGGCGGTGCAGGTCCAGCACCTCGCCGTTCACCACCGGCTCGTCGTCGTAGCCACAGCCGTTTTCGGTGATGTAGATGGCGCTGTGCCCGTACAGCTCGTGCACCAGCCGCGTGATCCAGTAGATGGACTGCGGCGCGATGTTCAGCCAGGGGCTGGCGGCACGCGGGTACTCGCTGGGCAGCGGTAGCTGTTCGTAGGCGGCGCCATCGCGGCCGGCACGCACGAAGGTGGCGGTGTAGACGTTCAGGCCCAGGAAGTCGGTGCGCTCGCTGATGAGATCGAAGTCGTCCGGCTCGACCTTGGGCGCGGCGCTGCCCACGCGCGCCAGGTACTCGTCGCTGTAGCGGCCGCTGTGCATGGCGCCCAGGATGTGCGCGTTGCGCTCGGCGAACCAGGCCTTGGCGGCGGCGATGTCGGCCGGCGTTTCGGTGACGGGCACACACACGTCGCTGTTGTCGGTGAGGCCCACGCGCGCACCCGGCCCGCCGTGGCGGCGCACCGCGCGCACCGCGTGGCCGTGGGCCAGCAGCGCGTGGTGGATGGTCTGGTTGACGACGGCGTCGCTTTCCTTCAGGCCCGGCGCCTTGATGCCCAGGCCGTAGGCCAGCAGCGTGAAGCAGCGGATCTCGTTGAGCGTGATCCAGTCCTTCACCACCGGCGCGAACTCGCGCACCACGGTCTCGGCGTACAGCGCAAAGGCCTCCACCGTGGCGCGGTTGCGCCAGCCGCCTTGCTCTTCCAGCGGCAGCGGCAGGTCCCAGTGGAACAGCGTCACCCAGGGCTTGATGCCGTGGCGCGCCATGCTGGCGAAGAGGCGGTGGTAGAAGTCCAGCCCGGCCTGGTTGATCACGCCGTCGCCCTTGGGCACGATGCGCGGCCACGAGATGGACAGGCGGTAGTGCTGGATGCCCAGCGAGGCCATCAGCGCGAAGTCCTCGTCGAAGCGGTGGTAGTGGTCGCAGGCGACATCGAGTGTGTCGCCGCCCAGCACCTTGCCGGGGATGCGGCAGAAGCGGTCCCAGTTGGACTCGCCCTTGCCGTCTTCGAAGGCACCGCCTTCGATCTGCGCGCAGGCCGCGGCCACGCCGAAGACGAAGCCGTCGGGGAAAGGGGTGTTGTAGCTGCTCATGGGTTCAGCGTTGGGGTGGCATTCACAGCGGTGGCAAGGCGAGCAGCCGCTTCACCTCGGGCACCAGCGAGTCCGCGACGATCTGGTAGCCCGGCACGCTCAGGTGCAGGTTGTCGGGCAGGATGGCCTTGTCCAGCGTGCCGTCGGCGTTCATCAGCTTGTCGTGGTAGTTCAGGAACACCACGCGCTGACCGTCGGCCATGGCCGGCAGCAGCTCGTTGATGCGGTTGTTGATGAGCCGCATCTTCTCGGTGGGCTTTTCGTTGCGCGGGTACAGCGCCAGCAGCAGCACACGCGCCTGCGGTTGCCGCGCCTGGATCTCGCCGACAAGGCGGCGGATGCCGGCGGCCGTGGTGGCCGGGTCCTCGAGGCGGTCGCCGGTGTTGTTGGTGCCGATCATCAGCACCACCAGCTTCGGCCGCATGCCGTCGAGTTCGCCTTGCTGCAGCCGCCACAGCACGTTTTCGGTGCGGTCGCCGCCGAAGCCCAGGTTCACGGCGTGGTGCGGCGCGAAGTGCTGGTCCCAGAGCTTGCGGGCCACGTCTTCCCAGGCATGGGTGATGGAGTCGCCGATGAACACCAGCTCCACCTCGCGCCCGGCCTCGCGGTGGGCGCGCACCTCGGCCAGCTTCTCCTGGTGGCGCTTCATCCACCAGTCCATGGCCCAGATCTCTTCCAGCGGGCCCGGCGTCACCGACTGCGTGCGCCAGTCCGGGCAGCTGATGTTGGGCCTGCCCTTGCGAACGAGGCGCACATTGGCCACCGAGAAGCTGCCGCTGCCGCTGCTTTCCAGCGCGAAGGGGCGCTTGATGGCGGCGAAGTCGGCGCCGTCGCGCTGGAAGCAGGCCAGCGGCACCGCCAGGCGCTGCCAGCCGCGGCCCTGCAGCAGGCGCGAGGCGCGCACGTGGTTCAGCTTGCGGCTGCAGTCGGGGCCGCACTCCAGCGTGATGTTCAGGCCGGCCTTGGCCAGGTCGTGGGCGTTGAAATCGAACTCCAGCGTGCCTTGTTCGAGGTAGCCGCGCAGGTCCATGGCCTGGTCGAACTGCAGCCGCACGGCGGCGTACCAGGCGTCCCTCCACTCCAGCGTGACGGCATCGGCCTGGCTTTTGTGTGCCGAGCGCCGGGCGCTGACCTTGCTCTCGGGCACCTGCGGCTTGTCCGGCTTGGGCACCACCAGCGCGGTGTTGCCGAGCACGGCCTCGCCCTCCATGTCGACGATGGTGATACGGCCTGGCGCGGCCAACGCGCCGGTGGCGGTGAGGAGCCGGAGTTCGGCCGGGGTGTTCGATGCGGACATCGCGGGAGCGGTGGTGAGGGCGGCGGCCAGGGCCAGGCCGAGCAGCTTGAGTCGGAGGAGGGCGGGCATGGAGGGCCAGGAGGGGATCATCGGGAAGCCGGCCGGACCACATCCAGCCCGGCGTTGAGCTGCAGCGCCTGCCCGGTTTGCGGCAGCGGCAGCCGGGCCTGGCGTTGGCCGTAGCGCACAAGCACCGGGCGGCTGCCGGCCGCACCACCCACCCGGCGCAGCGTGGCGCCTTGCAGCCGGCCCTGGGCCCAGGTCATGTCCACCTCGAAGCCGCCGCGGGCGCGCAAGCCGCGCACGCTGCCGGTGGGCCAGGCGGCGGGCAGTGCGGGCAGCAGCTCGATGCCGCCGTCGTGCGACTGCAGCAGCATCTCGGCCAGCGCGGCCGTGGTGCCGAAGTTGCCGTCGATCTGGAACGGCGGGTGGGCATCGAACAGGTTGTCGTAGGTGCCGCCCTGGTTGTTGTGTTCGCTGCCGGGCCGGTTCTCTTCCAGCGCCCGCGCGCCCGGCGTGGCCAGCAGGCCGCGCAGCATGCGGCGCGCGCGGTCGCCGTCGTGCAGGCGCGCCCACAGTGCCATCTTCCAGGCCATGGACCAGCCGGTGCCGGCGTCGCCGCGGGCGTTGAGCGAGGTGCGCGCGGCCTGCGCCAGCGCCGGCGTGCCGCGCACGGTGATCTGCCGGCCCGGGAACACCGCGAACAGGTGCGAGACGTGGCGGTGCGTGTCGGCAGGCGTGTCCAGCACCGGGTCGTCCAGTTCCTGGGCCCATTCCAGCAACTGACCCCAGCGGCCGGTGCGGGGGCCGGCCAGGCGGTCACGCAGCGCGGCGATGCGCTGGCGGAAGGCCGGTTCGATGCCCAGCGCATCGGCGGCCTCGACGGTGTTGTTGAACAGGTCCCAGACGATCTGCTGGTCGTAGGCCACGCCGTCCTGGATAGGCCCGTGTTCCGGCGACCAGCCATCGGGCACGACGAGCCGGCCCTTCAGCGGGCCGCTCGTGACCACCTTGAGCCGGTCGATCCAGAACTCGCACACCTCCTTCATCAGCGGCCAGGCCACCTGGCGCAGGAAGGCGCGGTCCTGCGTGTAGGCGTAGTGCTCCCAGAAGTGCTGGGCGTACCAGGCGTTGCCCGTGTGGTTCCACAGGTAGCCCAGGGCGCCGAAGGGGTTGGACTCGGTGCGCAGGCTCCAGCCGCGCACGGTGCGGCCCTCTGGCGTGAGGAAGCTGACGGGCGGCGGGCTCACGCTGCGGTCCCAGGGCTGCACCTCGGGCGGCAGCGTGCCGCGGCGGGCCTGCTCGGCGGTGTGTTCCAGAACGCGGCGGTACACCGGCAGCTGGCTCCGCACAAAGCTGAAGAAGGGCTGCGCCAGCTCGGGCAGGTTGGCAACCTGCGCCGGCCAGTAGTTCATCTGCAGGTTGATGTTGGTGTGGTAGTCCGCGTTCCAGGGCGGCGCCAGGTGTTCGTTCCACAGGCCCTGAAGATTGGCCGGCAGGCTGCCGCGTGAACTGGCGATGAGCAGGTAACGGCCGAACTGGAAGTGCAGGGCCTCCAGCTCCGGGTCCAGGCCGTCGGCGGTGTAGCGGCGCAGGCGCTCGTCGGTGGGCAGGGTGCGGCGTTGCGGGCTGCTGTCGCCCAGGTCCAGCGCCACGCGCTCAAACAGCGAGGCCATGTCGCGTTCGTGTTCGGCAAGCAGCGCCCCGTGGCCGCGCGCGGCGGCCGTGTCCACCTGCGACCTCACGCGCGGCAGCGGGTGATCGCCCAGGAAGTCGCGTGCCGCATCGGCCACGTAGCTGGTGCCGGCGCCCAGCACCAGGGTCAGCGCATCGAGCCGCTCGAAGACCACGGCCGCATCCTGCAGCCGCAGCGTGCCGCCCCGGTTCAGCAGCTGCAGCTGGCTGGCGTAGGCCAGACCGTTGCTCAAGGCGCCATGGGCCTGCAGGCGGGCGCCGCGTTCGTTCAGCTGCGACGCGATCTGCGCACCGTGGCGGTTGCTCAGCAGCAGCCGGCCGCTGAGCCCGGCCCGCTGGTCTGTGGACAGGTGCAGCACGATCACCTGCGCCGGATGGCTGGCGTAGGCCTCGCGGCGGTGGCGCACACCGCCCAGCGTGTACTCGACGACGTGCAGGCCGCGGTCCAGATGCAGCCTGCGTTCGTACTGCGCAGCTTCGCCGGCATGGCCGTCGAGCTCGACGCGCAGGTCGCCAAAAGGCTGGTACGCACCCAGGTTGCGTGCGTCGCCGCTCCACAGCGTGATGTCGTTGAACTGCAGGCGCTCCTGCGCCAGGCCGCCGAACAGCATCGCGCCCAGGCGGCCATTGCCGATGGGCAGCGCCTGGCGTTCCCAGCCTTCGACGGTGTCGGGGGCGGGGCGGTCGTAGCGCAGCACCGGTTCCGGCACGGCCGCACCCAGCGCGCACGAGACCAGCGCGGCCAGGATGGCGACCAGCAGGGCACGACAGGGCATCGGCCGGCTCAGCGGTAGCGGCCCATGCGGACCTTCAGCACCACCGGCCGCTCGGGCAGGTTCAGGCCGTAGTCCACCTGGTCGCCGTTCCAGCGCCGCTCCATCACCCAGCGGCCATCGGGCGCGAAGTGCCCCTGCTCGGCGCTGAGCAGCATGGCGTTGGCTGCGCCGTCGGCCAGTTCCAGGCGCACCCGCGCCAGCTGGCCGACGATGACGAACTCGTCGTCGCCGATCTGTGCAAAGGCAGCGCCGCCGGCCGCCTTGGCGGCATGCGGTGGCCGGTCGGCATTCGGAAACCAGGCCTGCTCGCCGAACTGCCACTGGCCGAAGCTGACCTTGGCCTTCCAGGCGCCGAACTGCAGCGTCTGTTCGGCGTGGTCGTCGCCTTCGGCCAGGCCCTGGGTGCGGCCCTCGAAGGCCCAGCGGGCCCACTGGCGCTGCATGGGCGCGAAGGCGGCGTAGATGCGCGCAAAGGGCTCGACCATGCGCTTGTCGGTGAACTTCGATCCCAGCGGGTAGTTGGAGTAGTCGAAGTAGTCCATGCCGAAAGGCACCACCCCCAGGGCGCCGCGGCCAAGGATGGGGTAGATGTAGCGGGCATAGCCCTCGGCGTTGCCGATCTCGGCCACGAAGAGCGCGTTGTCGCGGCGCTGGAACTGGCCCAGCACCGCGGCCACCTTGGCCGACTCCGGCATGTAGATGTCGGGTGCCACCACATCCAGCGCAGGGGCGGCGGCCTTGTAGATGCCGATCACATCGTGCGTGGGGCCGCCGCTGGCGAAGTTGCTGTTCCAGGGCGCCACCGGCTCGAGCGGATCGCGCAGCGCGTTGTTCACGTACATCGGCAGGTCGTAGACGGCGCGGCCTGCCTGGGCCATGGCGCCGATGTAGCGCGCCACGGCATGGCTGTGGAAGTACTGGTCGGCATAGTCCCGGTACACGGCGCGCCACGAACCCGAGGCCGCACCGCCCGGCACCGGCGGCTGGTGGCGCAGCACGGCGGCCGGCACGTCCTGCGCGAACTCGGCCTCGGCCGCTGGCCCGAAGTCACGCACCAGGCCGTAGGTGCCGACCTCGTTCTGCACCTGCACCAGGATGACGGTGCGCTTGCGCGCGTCGGTCTTCTTCAGGTGCGCCATCAGCGCGACGAAGGCGCGCTTGTCGGCCTCCAGCGTCTGCGTGCCGTGCGGCGACAGGCAGTAGTGCGGCTTGCCCTCGGCCGTCAGCATGCGCGGGAAGCGGCGGTTGTCGGTCTTCACCCAGGCCGGCGTGTACTGCGGGCTGGTGTTCTTCCAGGTGCCGAACCACAGCAGCACGATCTTCACGCGCTCGCGGCGTGCCTCGCGCAGCAGGGTGTCGATGAAGCTGAAGTCGAAGCGGCCTTCTTCGGGCTCGATCTGTTCCCAGGCCACCGAGACCGACACGGTGTTGGCACCCAGGTCGCGCACCGCGGCCCACACCGGGGGCAGCGCGGCCGGGTAGTTGCTCGAGTTGTGCACCTGCGCGCCGAGCATCATGAAGGGCGCGCCGTCCACCATCAGCGCATGGCGGCCTTCATGCTGTACCAGGGCCGGTGCGGCAGGGGCTGCAACGGCAGGAGGCAGGCCCAGCACCGCGACGAGTGCCAGGCCGGCAAGGCGGGCACGGGGCCACAGCAGACAAGGGAACATGGGCGGTCGGGCGTCGGGTGATGGAGCCTGATGAAGGGCTGGATGAAGCGGGCAGGAGGGCGCCACATCCGGCGCCGGGGCAAGGCCCCGACGCGGTGGTGGGGCGTGGCGCTAGAACGTGTAGCTGGCCTGCACCGAGTAGCGGCGACCGGTGTAGTTGACGGCGCGCGTCATCATGCCGATGTGCTGCTGCATCAGCTGGCGGGCCAGCGCGTTGTTCAGGTTCTGCCCTTCCAGGCTGATGCTGAAGTTGTCGGTCAGCTTGTAGGAGATGCCCGCGTCGAGCTGGCCGTAGTCGTCGCTCCAGGTGGGCAGGGCGAAGGCCACCTGGGTGGTCGTGCCTGCCAGCCGGCCGTCGGTGCCGTGTGTGCCGTTCACGTTGATGGCCTGCAGGTACTTGGAGCGCCAGCTGTAGGCCACGCGTGCCGAGACCGGGCCGTAGTCGTAGAGCAGCGCCAGGTTGTAGGCATTGCGCGACAGACCTTGCAGCGGCATCTTCCCGAAGACACGGCCGTCGGTGTCGCAGCCGCTCAGGTTGAGGACCAGGTTGGAGGCGTCGTCGGTGGCGGTGCCGGCGCAGAACTCGCCCGGAACCTGGCTGTAGAACTTGGTCTTGCTGTCGACGAAGGTGTAGTTGGCCTGCACGCCGAAGCCCGACAACCAGCCCGGCAGCATGTCCAGGTAGCGCTGGAAGGACACCTCGATGCCGCGGGCATGGCCCTTGGCGCCGTTGACCGGGGCGGACACGGAGAAGGTCACCGGGTTGCCCGAGGCGTCAGGGTAGCGGAAGCTGGCGGTCTGCCCGACGATGATGTCCTTGAGCTGCTTGTTGAACAGTGCGACGGTGAACGAGCCGTTGCGGGCGAAGTACCACTCGGCCGTCAGGTCGACCTGGTTCGATTGCACCGGCTTGAGCAGCGGATTGCCCTTCGAGCTGCCGGTGATCGAGACGCTGTCGATCACCAGGTTGCCGTCCACCGTGCGGTTCTCGGTGTTCAGCTCCAGCGACTGGTAGGCCTGCAGTTCGGAGAAGTCCGGCCGCGAGATGCCCCGCGTGAACGCCGCACGGAACTGCAGATCCTTGTTCGCCTTCATGCGCAGGTTCAGGCTCGGCAGCACGTCGGTGTAGGACTGCTTGTAGTCGATCGGCGTGCTGAACGACGGGATGTTCGGGACCGGCACGCCGGACACCGTCTGGCCCGGCATCGGTGTCGGTGCGTTGTTGGTGAACACCGTGTAGCCCTTGGCTTCCATGTCGGTGCGCACCACGCGCACCCCGACGTTGCCGTCGACGGGCATGGGCAGTTCGTCGAAGCCGAAGCGCAGCTGCGTGTAGAAGGCCTTGGTGCTCTCCTGCTGATCGTTGACGCTTTCCGGCGTGGTGGCAAAGCCGGCCGGCTGCCAGGCCGCGCAGCCGGTGCCCCAGCCGTTGCTCGCGGTGATCTCCTCGCACAGGATCTGGTGGAAGCGGTGCAGCTGGGCGTAGCTGTCCGGGTAGCCCTTGGCCAGCGACACGTCGGGCACGTAGATCGGCGGCACGGACTGCCCGCCGAAGAAGTTGTTGAAGTGATGCAGGCGAACCGGGGCCTGGAAACGCGGGTCGTTCAGGCGGGCCAGGCCGCTGATGGCCCAACCGATCTGCCAGGGCTGGGTGATGGCCTGCCAGTTGTAGCTGGGCACGGTGTTCATCGTGACCGCCTCGCGGTCGGTCAGGCGGATGCCGAACTGCAGGTCCTTGAACACGCTGTCGTCGAAGTCCAGCTTGGCATCCGCGCGCCACACCTTCTGCTCGGCGCGGCTGCGGTCCTGGTGCTCCATCGTGAACGCCCAGTAGTAGTTGCCGAGGTCGCCCAGCGCGGCGAGGTCGGTGCTGTCGAACACCACGCGCGGTGTCGACCCGCGCAGGTCCAGCGTCTCCTTGGGCATCTGCAGGCCGGTGGCCACCGTGGAGTCGAAGGACTGGGTCTTGGACTTCACCAGTTGCAGGTCGGTGCTGAAGCTCCAGCGGTCGCTGGCGCGCCACTTCAGGTTCCAGCCGATGTCGCGTGTCTGCGAGTCGCGCGTCATCATGCGGGTGTCGGCGTTGAAGTTGACGCCACCGGCCGACGGTGCCGTGAGCGTGCCGTACAGGAACTGGCCGTTGGCGCCGTAGACGGCGTCGCTGCCGACGACGATGTCCCACGGGCTGGCCTGCGCGAACAGGGCGTTTTCGTCCCACTGCATGCGGTACTTGGACTGGAACACCGTCAGCGAGCTGCTGATGTCGCCCTTGCGCCATTGCAGTGCGCCGTACAGGCCACGGCGGTTGCGCTCGAAGTTCGAATCGCGCCACTGCGCGCCCTTGGGCACCCAGTGCGTGCCGTCGAGGTTGTAGTAGGGCTCGACCTGCCAGAGGTCGGTGCGTGTGGTGCTCTTGGAGCTGGCCAGGCTGATGAGGGCGCCGAACTCGCCCAGGTCGCTGCTCCAGCGGTTGCTGAGCAGCGCAGAGGCCGCCGGCGCCCACTTGTCCTGCAGCTGGTTGTAGTTGCCGCCCAGCGTGACGGCACCCTTGAAGCCGCCGTAGTCGAAGGGCATCGCGGTGCGCAGGTTCACCAGGCCGCCGACGGCGCCTTCGATCTGCACGGCCGAGGGGCTCTTGAAGACGTCCACGCCGGCCATCAGCTCGGGTGGCACGTCTTCGAAGTTCAGCGAGCGGCCACCGTTGGCCGAGAAGGTGTCGCGGCCGTTGACCTCGGAACGCACGTAGGACAGGCCGCGGATCGTGATGCCCGAGCCTTCCACGGAGTAGTGCTCGGGGTCGCCCTTGCTCATCGTGCGGTCGATGCTGACGCCGACCAGGCGCTGCAGCACCTCGGTGATGGACTTGTCCGGCAGCTTGCCGATCTCGTCGGCCACGATGGAGTCGACGATCTCGTCGGACTCCTGCTTGATCTTCTGCGCCGACTGCATGGCCGCACGGCGGCCGGTGACGACGATGGACTGGCTGCTCTCGGCGGCGCTGGCCGGCGCTGCCGGTGCAGGCGCGGTCTGTGCGACCGCGAGCGTGGCCCCCATCAGGGCCGCATGGGCTGCCGCGATCGACACGGCTGTGCGCTGAAATTGTCTCATGGTGTAGGTCTTGGTATGGGTTTCAGGGCGCATCCCGGCGGGATGGCGGGCAGGGCTGGCCCGCTCAGGGCGGGCCGGTGGGCGGCGTCGATTCGCGCCCGCCGGTGTCCGGCGGTGGCGGTGGCATGGCGTCAGCCCTCGAAGATGCGGTTGACGAGGTTCTCGAGCCGCTCCTGGCGGCCCGAGACGGGATGCCCGTCGCGGTTGGCGGCGAGCACCTGGTCGGCCAGTGCGTCGAGCGCGACGCGGCCTTCGAGCACGGCACGCGCCTCGGCGGTGTTCCAGCCGGCATAGCGCGCCTCGACGGCCTGGCGCAGCCGGCCGTCGGCGTACAGCCGCTCGGCCAGCAGCAGGCCCTGGGCGCAGACGTCCATGCCGCCGATGTGGCCGTGGAACAGGTCTTCGGCGTCGATCGACTGCCGGCGCACCTTGGCGTCGAAGTTCAGGCCGCCCGAGCCCAGGCCACCGGCCAGCAGCACGTGGTACAGCGCCAGCGCCGTCTCGGGCACGTTGTTGGGGAACTGGTCGGTGTCCCAGCCCAGCTGAGGATCGCCCCGGTTCATGTCGAGGCTGCCGAGGATGCCCAGCGCCGCGGCGGTGGCGATCTCGTGCTCGAAGCTGTGGCCCGACAAGGTGGCGTGGTTGGCCTCGATGTTGACCTTGACCTCCTTCTCGAGGCCGTAGCGCACGAGGAAGCCGTAGACGCTGGCGACATCGAAGTCGTACTGGTGCTTGGTCGGCTCGCGGGGCTTGGGCTCGATCAGGATGGCGCCCTTGAAGCCGATCCTGTGCTTGTGCTCGACCACCAGGTTCAGGAAGCCGCCGAGCTGGTCCAGCTCGCGGCCGAGGTCGGTGTTGAGCAGGGTCTCGTAGCCTTCGCGGCCGCCCCACAGTACGTAGTTCTCGCCGCCCAGCTCGTGGGTGGCGTTGAGCGCATCGCGCACCTGCAGCGCGGCCATCGAGAACACGGCCGGGTCGGGATTGCTGGCCGCGCCCGCCATGTAGCGGCGGTGGCTGAACAGGTTGGCCGTGCCCCACAGCAGCTTCATGCCGCTGCGCTGCTGGTGTTCGCCGAGCAAGGCCACCATGCGGCGGAAGTTGTCGTGGCTCTCGCGCGGCGTCGCGCCCTCGGGCGCCACGTCCCGGTCGTGGAAACAGTAGTAGGGCGCACCGAGCTTGGTGAAGAACTCGAAGGCCGCCTCGGCCTTGCGCTCGGCCAGTTGCATCGGCGTGCCGCCTTCGAACCACGGGCGGTCGAAGGTGCCGAAGCCGAATGGATCGAGCCCCGTCCAGCAGAAGCTGTGCCAGTAGCAGACCGCGAAACGCAGGTGCTCCTCCATGCGCTTGCCGAGCACGAGGCGGTCCTTGTCGTAGTGGCGGAACGCCAGCGGTGAGGCCGCGTCGGGGCCCTGGTACCGGATCGGGTCTATGGCCTGGAAGTAGCTGGACATGTCAGCGGTCTTGTCTCTATGAAGGCAACGGCTCAAGCCGACGGCAGGAGCCGCGTGCAGAGCCTGTGGAACTGGGCGCGGCGCGGCGCGAGGCGGCGCTGGCGCAAGGGATCGGGTTCGTGGCGGGCACCCACCGGCGGCGGCATGCACACCTGCTGCGGCGCGGCGCCCGCGGCCATGCGGCCCAGGCGCGCCGCGCCGAGGGCCGCCCCGGCTTCGGCGCCGGCGGGCACCAGCAAAGGGGTGTCCAGCGCGTCGGCGATCAGCGCGGCCCAGCGTGCGCTGCGCGCGCCGCCGCCCACCAGCCACAGCGCCTGCGGCGCGGTGCCGCTGCGGCGCAGCGCGTCCAGGCCGTCGGCCAGGCCGAAGGCCACGCCCTCCAGCACCGCATGGGTGGCGGCGGCCCGGCCGTGCGCGTGCGTGAGGCCGTGGAACAGCGCGGGCGCAAACGGGTCGTTGTGCGGCGTGCGCTCGCCGGCCAGGTAGGGCAGGAAGAGGGGCGCGGTGTCGCGTTCGGCCTCGGCCAGCGTCTCCAGCTCGGCCAGCAGCGTGGCTTCGTCGGCGGCACCGGTGAAACGTGTGAACCAGCTCAGGCAGCTCGCGGCCGACAGCATCACGCTCATGCGGTGCCAGCGTGCCGGCAGTGCATGGCAGAAGGTGTGCACGGCGGCCGCGGTGGAGGCGGCGTCGGTGCGGGCATGGTCGTCGGCGACGAAGATCACGCCCGAGGTGCCGAGCGAGACGAAACCCTGGCCCGGCTCCGTGGCGCCGATGCCGATGGCGCTGGCGGCGTTGTCGCCGGCCCCGCCGGCCACCACCACCGGCTGCGCCAGGCCCCAGGCGCGGGCGATGTCGGCCCGCAGTTGGCCGGAGGGCTGACCGCTTTCAACCAGCCATGGCATCTGGTGCCGCTCCAGGCCGCAGGCGGCCAGCAACGCGTCGGACCAGTCGCGCGCGGCCACGTCCAGCCACAGCGTGCCGGCGGCGTCCGAGGGGTCGGACACCTTCTCGCCGGTGAGCTGCAGGCGCAGCCAGTCCTTGGGCAGCAGCACGCTGCGCAGCCGTGCGAAGTGTTCGGGCTCATGCCGGCGCAGCCACAGCAGTTTGGGCGCGGTGAAGCCCGGCATCGCCAGGTTGGCGGCCACGGCATGAAGCGACGGCGCGCGCTGCGTCAGCTCTTCGCATTCGGCGTGGCTGCGGCCGTCGTTCCAGAGGATGGCCGGGCGCAGGACCTGGTCGGCGGCATCCAGCACCACCGCGCCGTGCATCTGGCCCGCGAGGCCGATCGAGCGCAGCGCCGCGAAAGCCTTGGGCGCACGCTGCCGAATCTGCGCAACGGCGCTCTCGGTGGCCGCCCACCAGTCGGCCGGCGCCTGCTCTGACCACAGCGGCCTTGGCCGCGACACGGTGAGCGGCGCACCCGCCTGCGCGACGACCTGCCCGTCGTCGTCGAGCAGCAGCGCTTTCAGCTCGGACGTGCCGAGGTCCAGACCCAGGTGCATGGCCTCACGCGCCGGCGGCGGCCCGGGTGCTGAAGGACGGGGCGATCAGCGGGCGTGTCAGGCGGTAGCGCGCGAGGCCGGCGGCCCCGACCGCCACGGCATCCGCACCGTGCCGCGACACCTGCAAGGTGGGCGGCTCCAGGCCGGCTGCGGCCAGGTGCTCTTCGAGCGTCTGCAGCGCAGGTTGCAGGAAGGCATCGCCCAGGTCCACCAGCGCGCCGCCGAGCACGATGCGCGCCGGGTCGTAGGCCGAGGTGAGGTTCTGCAGCAGCACACCGAGGTGGCTGCCGGCCTTGCGCACCGCACGCAGCGTATCGGCGTCCTGCGCGGCCAGGCGGCGCTGCAGTTCCGTCAGCGAGGCGGCCGAGGAGGTCTCGGCGTCGGCAGGCTGGCGCAGCATCGCGCGCAGGCCGATCAGCGCTTCGGCACAACCGCGCCGGCCGCAGGAGCACAGCGGCCCGTTGATCTGCATGACCATGTGACCCACTTCGCCGGCGAAACCGCGGTGGCCGGTGAGCAGCCGGTCGTCGACGATGACGCCGGCGCCCACGCCCTGGTTCAAGCTCACGTACAGCAGCGGGTCGGCGCCATCGGTGCGGTTGAACTCCATCTCGCCGATGGCGGCCACGTCGGCCTCGTTCTGCACGAACAGCGGCACCGCGGCCAGCGGCCCGTCGGCGATGCGCTCTGCCAGCTGGTTGGCAAAGGGCAGGTCGCGCCAGCCCAGGTTGGGCGCGAAGTTCAGCACGCCGCTGGCCTCGTCGACGCCACCGGGCAGCCCGACACCGATGCCGATGATGCGGTGCTGCGTTTCGTCGAGCTGGCGGCGCAGCTTCAGCAGCGCGGTGGCCAGCGTGCCGATGCAGGCCTTGGCCGTGCGCGAGGCGCCGTAGCTGGAGGCCGTGCGCGCCAGCATCTCGCCGGTGAGCGAGGTGGCGACCACGCGCACACCTTCGATGCCGACCTCGGCGCCCAGCAGCAGCATCCGCGAAGGGTCGACAAACAGCGGGGTCGGCCGACGGCCCAGGTCGCCGGTGGCGACCACCTCGCGCTCCAGCAGCCAGCCCTCGTCCAGAAGCTCGCGCACCAGGCCGCTGATGGTCGACTTCGTCAGCCCCACGGCCTGCGCCAGATCGGCCCGCGACAGGCCGGGGTTCGCGCACAGGTGGCGCACCACGGCCATGCGGTTGATGCCCTTCAGCAGCTGCTGATGGCCGGCGGCTTCCGTGAGGTCGGACAGCACCTGGATCGTCTCCTGTTGTTCTGGGTCGAGAGTCTAGTTCGGTCGCCGAACGAAATAAGAAGGTGGAAACACCTAGCGATAAATCCAGGCGCGCGGCGCAGAGTCCGCGCCGCACCGCGCCACGGGAATGCGGGGCTCATGAACAACGAACAACGAGGAACGAGGAGACGCCCATGAGTGACCGCCGCATCCGCCGCATCGTCATCGTCGGTGGTGGCACGGCCGGCTGGATGGCCGCCGCGCCGCTGTCGCAACGGCTGCCGCGCGAAGGGCCGCTCGGCTGCGAGATCGTGCTGGTGGAGTCGCCGGAGATCTCCACCGTCGGTGTCGGCGAAGCGACGATCCCGCCCATCCGCTGGTACAACCGTTCGCTGGGCCTGGAGGGCGCGGAGTTCACCAAGCGCACGCAGGGCACCTTCAAGCTCGGCATCGAGTTCCGCAACTGGGGCCGCGTCGGCCACCGCTTCTTCCACGGCTTCGGCGACTTCGGCCCGCCCATCGAGAACCGCTCGCCCTACCAGCACTGGCTGCGGCTGGCGGCGCAGGACCCGGACTTCCCGCCTTACGAAGACTGGTCCACCTCCAGCGTGATGGCGCGGCACATGAAGTTCACGCCACCGCAGGGCGACCAGCCCTCGGCGGCCAACGCGTACTCCTACGCCTACCAGTTCGACGCCTGGCTGTACGCCGGCTACCTGCGCGAGTACGCCACCGCCCGCGGCGTGAAGCGCGAGCTGGGCACCATCGTCGATGTCGAGCTGCGGCCCGAAGACGGCTTCGTCGCCGCGGTGCGCCTGGCCGACGGGCGGCGCATCGAGGGCGACCTGTTCATCGACTGCTCGGGCTTTCGCGGCCTGCTGATCGAAGGCGCGATGAAGGCCGGCTACGAGGACTGGCGTTCATGGCTGCCCTGCGACCGCGCACTGGCCGTGTCCAGCGAGCGCACGGCGCCGCTGAGGCCCTACACCAGCTCGACCGCGCACGCGCCGGGCTGGCAGTGGACGATTCCGCTGCAGCACCGCACCGGCAGCGGGCTGGTCTACAACAGCCACTGCATCTCCGACGACGAGGCCAGCACGCTGCTGCTGTCCAACCTGGAAGGCCAGGCCCAGGGCACGCCCAAGCCGCTGCGCTTTGTCACCGGCCGGCGCAAGAAGGCCTGGGTGAAGAACGTGGTGGCCGTCGGCCTGGCCGCCGGCTTCCTGGAACCACTGGAGTCCACCAGCATCCACCTCATCATGGACGGCGTCGGGCGGCTGGTGCAGTACTTCCCGGACCGCGACTTCCACCCTTCGCTGGCGGCCGAGTTCAACCGCAAGCACGCGATCCAGTTCGAGTCGATCCGCGACTTCATCGTGCTGCACTACCACCTGACGCAGCGCGACGACTCCGAGCTGTGGCGCTACTGCGCGAGCATGAAGCTGCCCGACACGCTGGCACACCAGATCGAGCTGTTCCGCGGCACCGGCCGCGTGATGGTCAACGACCCCGAGAGCTTCCTGGAACCCTCGTGGGTGTCGATCTACCTGGGCCTGGGGCTGAAGCCAGAACGGCTGGATCCTTTTGTCGAGCAGGTCGACGAACACGCGTTGCGCACGCACTTCCTGCGCCTGCGCCAGGCCATCGCCGGCACCGTGGCGGCGATGCCGGACCATGCGGCCTACATCGAGCGCCACGTGAAGGCGGCCCCGCCCGTGGTGCCTGCGGTATGAGGCAAGCCGCCGTCGGTGGGCTCAACCCGGCACGCCCATCTGCGACTGCAGGTAGTTCTGCTCGCCGACCTTGCCGACCAGCTCAATCTGCGTCTCGAGGTGGTCGATGTGCTCCTCGGTGTCTTCGAGGATCTGCTCGAAGAGCTCGCGGCTGACGTAGTCGCGCACCGTTTCGCAGTGGGCGATGGCTTCCTTCAGGTGCACCAGCGAGGCCTGCTCGACCTTCAGGTCGCAGTGCAGCGTCTCGACCGCGCTCTCGCCGATCAGCAGCTTGCCCAGGTCCTGCAGGTTGGGCAGGCCGTCGAGCGTCAGCACACGCTCGATCAGCTTGTCGGCGTGTTTCATCTCCTCGATCGACTCTTCGTACTCGTGCTTCGCCATCTTGTCGAAGCCCCAGTTCTTCAGCATGCGGGCGTGCAGGAAGTACTGGTTGATGGCCGTCAGCTCGAGCTTGAGCTGGGCGTTCAGATGGGCAATGACCTGGGCGTCACCCTTCATGTCGGACCTCCTGGTGTGCAGAAACTGCCGCGATTCTGGCGGGGATGCCCCCAGGGGTGGTGGAACGGGTTGCAAACGATAATTGTTCGCATTAATATGGGTGTTCATCAGCCCCGCCGACCGAGACCCCGCGTCCACCGCCCGTCCATGATCGTCTGCCTCTGCCACGGTGTCAGCGAACGCGATATCGCCCGCGAAGCGGCGGCCGGCTGCACGAACTTCGACGCGCTGCAGGACGAGTTGCGCGTCGGCACGGCCTGCGGTGCCTGCACCGACTGCGCGCGCGAGACCTTCGACGCCCACGCCGCACCACGCGGTTGCCCGGGTGCCTGCGCGCGGCCGGTGGTGATGTTCGCGATGGCCTGACGGCCCCGGGCCGCGGCCCCGGGGCCCGCCTCCCGCCCACTTCGGCGGCGCCAGCCGCATGGCATGCTCGCGGGCCTTCTCCCGCCGCATGCCACCCTCCCGACCCGACACCGCCGACACGCTCCGCCCTGGTTTTGCCGTGCTGCACGGCAACCGGCTGGAACTGCTGGCCGAGGCCGTGTTCGCCTGGATGGCGGCCCACCCGCCGGGCCCGCTGGACGAAGAGTGCGTGCTGGTGCCCAGCAACGGCATGGCCGAGTGGTTCAAGGCGCGCTGGGCGCAGTCGCAGGGCGTGGCGGCGGCGCTGCGCATCGAGCTGCCGGCGCGCTTTGGCTGGCGAGCCTACCGCGCGGTGCTCGGCCCGACTGCGGTCGCACCGAGTTCGCCGCTGGACAAGGCGCCGCTCACCTGGCGGCTGCTGCGGCTCTTGCCCACGCTGGCCGGCCGGGCCGGCTTCGAACCGGTGGCCGCCTTCCTGAACGCCGCCCAGGCTGATGCCGACGAGGCGCTGCGCCGCCGGCTGCAGCTGGCATCCCGACTGGCCGACCTGTTCGACCAGTACCAGGTCTACCGGCCCGACTGGCTGGCCGACTGGGCTGCGGGCCACGACCGCCTGCGCACGGCCGAGGGGCGTGTGCAGCCGCTGCCGCCGGGCCAGGGCTGGCAGCCAGTGCTGTGGCGCACGCTGCTGGCCGAGCTGCAGGCAGAAGCTGGTGCCGGACCAGGCACCGAGGCGCTCTCGCGGCCGGCGCTGCAACAGCGCTTTGTCGAGGCGCTGGAGGCACGGCTCGCCAGCAGCGGCCCAGGCCCCATCCCGGGGCTGCCGCGCCGCCTGCTGCTGTTCGGTACCACCCACCTGCCGGCCGCCACGCTCGAGGCCCTGGGTGCCTTGTCGCGCCACCTGCCGGTGCTGCTGGCCGTGCCCAACCCGAGCCAGGGCGACTGGGCCGACACCCTGCTGGCCGAGCCGCGCGCCGCGGCGGGCCATCCGCTGCTCGCCGCCTGGGGCCGGCAGTGCCGCGACTTCGTGCGCCAGCTCGAACGTTTCGACGAAGGCCAGGCCGCGGCCGAGCGGCTGGGGTTGGCGCGCATCGAGCTCTTCGACGACAGCCCGCCGCGCTCGATGCTGCAGCAGGTGCAGGCGGAGATCCGCGAGCTGGTGCCGGCTGCCGAAGCGAAGCCGACCGTGCCGGCCGCCGACGACCAATCGCTGCGTTTCGCGGTCGCGCACGGCGCGCTGCGCGAGGTCGAGGCGCTGCACGACCGGCTGCTCGAATGGCTGGCACCGCCTTCGGCCGGAGGCCTGGGCATCGAGCCGCGCGACGTGGTCGTGATGCTGCCCGACGTGGAAGGTTTTGCACCCGCCGTGGCCGCCGTGTTCGGCCGCTTCGCGCCGGGCCATGTCCGCCATGTGCCGTGGAGTCTGGCCGACCGACGCGACCGCGGCCGCCAGCCGCTGCTGCGCGCGCTGGAGTGGCTGCTTGGCGCGCCGGCCCGCCGTTTCGGCCTGGGCGAGCTGCGTGCGCTGCTGGCGGTGCCGGCGCTGGCCGGGCGCCTCGGCCTGGACGAGGCTTCGGCCGCACAGCTTGGCGATTGGGCCGAAGGCGCTGGCGTGCGCTGGGGGCTGGACGCTGCCCAGCGCGCCACGCTGGGCGCCGCGGCGGCCGGCGAGGTCGCGACCTGGCAGTTCGGCCTCGACCGGCTGCTCATGGGCTATGCCACCGGCCCCTTGGCCGATCCGCTGGCGGCCGGTGTGGAACCGCTGGCCGGCATCGAGCCGTACCCGGAAGTGGCCGGCCTGGCGGCGCCGCTGGCCGGCACGCTGGCCGAGTGGCTGGCCAGCCTCGATGCCTGGCGGCGCGACGCTGCCCAGCCCCGTTCTCCGGCAGTCTGGTCGGCACGGTTGCGGCGGCTGCTCGACGAGCACTTCGAGGCCAGCGACGACGCCGAGCGCACGCTGCTCGGGAGGCTGCGCGATGCACTCGCTGCCTGGGCCGAGGCCTGCGCCACCGCCAGGCTGGACGAAGCGCTGCCGCTGGCGCCCGTGGCCGAAACCTGGCTGGCGGCAGTGGACGACGGCGGCGCACAGCGCTTCCGCGGCGGTGGTGTCACCTTCTGCACGCTGCTGCCGCTGCGCGCCGTGCCCTTCGAGGTGGTGTGCCTGCTCGGCATGGACGAAGGCGCGTATCCGCGCGAAGCGCCGCGCAACGACTTCGACCTGATGGCCGAGGCCGGCGCCGCGCGGGCTGGCGACCGTGCACGCCGTGACGACGACCGCCAGCTGATGCTGGACGCGCTGCTCTCGGCGCGCCAGCGCCTGTACGTGAGCTGGAGCGGCCGCAGCGCGCGCGACGACAGCGAGCAGCCGCCGTCGATCCTGGTGGCGCAGTTGCGCGAGCACCTGGTGCAGCGTTTTGGTGCCGAGGCGGTGGAGGCACGCACCGACCGCCATCCACTGCAGCCCTTCAGCCGCCGCTACTTCGAGCAGGGCGCGGCGCTGGTCAGCCACGCCGGCGAGTGGCGAGCGCTGCACGGGTTGCAGAGCTCGGCACCGGTACCGGTTGAAGACATCGCCACCGCGTCGACCGCCGTGCCGCCGCTGGCCACGCTGGCCGCGCTCACCGCCTTCTTGCGCAACCCCGTGCGCGCCTGGTTCGCCGAGCGGCTGGCGGTGCGCTTCGAGGAACTGGCGCTGCCGCCCGACGACGAAGAGAGCTTTGCGATCGGCGGGCTCGAACACTGGCAACGTGTGGACGCGCTGCTGGCGCCGCTGCGGCGTGATCCCGGCGCCCCGATCGACGAGGCCGCACTGCAGCGGCTGGCGCGCCAGGGCCGGCTGCCGCTGGCGGGGCCGGGCGAGGCCTGTGCCGAACAGCTCAGGGCCACGGTGGGCGCCATGGCGGCAGCGCTGGCGACGGCCCGCATGCCGGCATCGGAAAGACCCGAGCCGCGGCCACTGCATCTGCAGCTCGGGGCTGAGAGCTTCGACGCCGGCAGCGTGCAACTGCTGCCCGCAGCCGATGGTGGCCCGCCGCGTGTGCTGCGACTCACGGCCGGGCGGCTGCTGGCCGGCGGCGGCCGCAACAAGCCGCCGCCGCGTGGCGACAAGCTGGTCGAAGACTGGCTGCTCACGCTGGCGCTGGCCGCGGCCGGGCTGGAAGCGCGGCTGCTGCACATCGGCGAAGACGCCGTGATCGAGGCCGCGCCGGCCGCGGCCGAACCCGCCCGCGCGACGTTGTCGGCCTTGCTGGCCCTGTGGCGCCGCGCGCTCGCGGCCGACGAGCCGCTGCCGGCGGCGCTGCGCAGCGGCCTGGCCGAGATTGGCACGGGACGGCCGGATGGGCCGCCGGAAGAGGAGCGCCTGCGGGCCGCCGCGCGCGCCTACGACGGCGGCCCGATGCAGCGCGGCGAAGGCGAGGAGCCCTGCCTGGCGCGGCTGTTCCCGGACTTCGCCACGCTGGCCGCCCAGCCCGGCCACGCCGAGGCCGTGGTGCAGCTGTATGCCCCGCTGGCGGCCTGGCTCGCCAGTGACGATCTGGTCGTGCAGCGGCTGGCCGATGGCGCCGAGGACGGCGATGGCTGAGCCGACCCCGCTCGACCCTCTCGATCCACTCGCGTTGCCGCTGGCCGGCACGCAGCTGATCGAGGCCAGCGCCGGCACCGGCAAGACCTGGACACTCGCCGCGCTGGTGCTGCGCCTGGTGCTGGGCGACGGTGTCGCAAGGCCGCTGGCGCCGTCGCAGATCCTCGTCATGAGCTTCACACGCGCGGCCACACGCGAGCTGCGCGAACGCATCCGCGCCCGGCTGGCCGGTGCTGCCGCGGTGTTCCGCGGCGAGGTTGAGCCCGCACCCGGCGACACGCTGCTGGCCACCTTGCAGGCCCGCACACCCGGCCCGCCCGCCGCGGTGGCGCGCCGCCTGGCGCTGGCGGCCGATGCCATGGACGAGGCGGCGGTGCACACCATCGACGCCTGGTGCCAGCGCATGCTGCGTGAACACGCCTTTGCCAGCGGCAGCGCCTTCGACGAGACCCTGGTCACCGACGAGTCCGGCTGGCGCCGCGAGGCCGTGCGCGGCTGGTGGCGCGAGCAGGTCTACCCCTTGGCCGGCGAAACGCTCGCCGCCGTGCTGGCGCAGTGGCGCGATGTCGACGCGCTGGAGGCCTCGCTGGCGCCGCTGCTGCGGCTGGGCGAGGTGCGTGTGGTGGACACGCCCAGCACCAGCCTGGCCGCCGAGATCGAAGCGGACCGGCAAGCACTGGTAGCGCTGAAGGCCGGCTGGCAAGAACGCGCCGACGTCTACGAGGCCTGGATCGACGCGCAGCGCCAGCGCAAGGACAAGCCGCTGATCGGCACCAAGCTCAACACGCGGCACGTCGCGAACTGGTTCCAGCAGCTGCGTGCCTGGGCCGCCGATCCTTTCGTCGAGACGCCGCTGCTGGGCAAGGGCACAGACCGCCTGGTGCCCGGCGGGCTGCGCGAGGCGATCAAACCCGAGGCCCAACTCGAACCACCCCCCGAGGCCGCGGCGCTGAAGGCCTTGCTCGATGCCCTGGCCGCGCGCCGGCCGCTCGCGGTGACGCTGCGCGCGCAGGCCCTGGTGGCGGTGCGCGCGCGCATCGCGGCGCTGAAGGCGGCCTCGGCCAGCCTGGGCTTTGCCGACGTGCAGCAGCGCCTGGCCGACGCGCTGGACGAGCCTGCACGCGGTGCCTCGGCGCGCGAGCTGCGCGAACGCATCCTGGCGCAGTTTCCGGTGGCCATGGTCGACGAGTTCCAGGACACCTCGCCTCTGCAGCTGGCCATCTTCGAACGGCTCTACGGCCTGGGCCACGACGACCCGGCCCGTACGCTGCTGCTGATCGGCGACCCCAAGCAGTCGATCTACGGCTTCCGCGGCGCCGACATCCACAGCTACCTGCGCGCGGCACGCGCCGTGGGCCCGCGGCGCCATGTGCTGGGCACCAACCACCGCTCGACGCTGGCGCTGGTGGAGGCCGTGAACACGCTGTTTGCCCGCGCCGAGGCGCGCGAGGCGCAGCCCGACGGCGAAGGCGGCGCCTTCCGCTTCGAACGGGGTGCGCTGCCTTTCCACCCGGTGGCCGCGGCCGGGCGGCCAGAGCGGCTGCTGGCCGGCGGGCAGCCGGTGCCGGCGCTGACGTTGGCCTTCGACGCCAGGCCCGCAGCCGTGGCGGAAGGCCAGCAGCGCCAGGCCGAGGCCTGCGCGCTGCGCATCGTGTCGCTGCTGGTGGATGCCGGTGCCGGCTTCGACCATCCGCAGCGTGGCTTCCGCCGACTGCACCCGGCCGACTGCGCGGTGCTGGTGCGCAACCGCCACGAGGCCGCCGCGGTGCGGCGTGCGCTGGCGGCGCGCGGGCTGGCCTCGGTCTACCTGTCGGACCAGGACTCGGTGTTCGCCTCGGCCGAGGCCGGTGATGTGCTGCGCCTGCTGGCAGCCGCGGCCGAGCCGCGCGACAGCCGGCGCTTGCGTGCCGCGCTGGCCACACGGCTGGTGGGCTGGCCGCTGGCGCGGCTGCGTGCACTCGCCGATGACGATGCCGTGCTCGAACGGGCTGTCGAAGGGTTTGCAGAGCTGCAGGCTGCGTGGCAGCGGCACGGCGTGCTGCCGATGCTGCGGCTGGCGCTGCACCGTTGGATCGAGCCCTCGCGCTGGCGCGCCGAAGGTGGCGAACGGGCGCTGACCAACCTGCTGCACCTGGCCGAGCTGCTGCAGCAGGCCGCCGCCACGCTGGACGGCGAGCCGGCCTTGTTGCGCTGGCTGGCGCAGCAGATCGAGGCCGCGCGGGACGGTGCCGCGGCGGCCGAGGACCAGGTGCTGCGCCTGGAGAGCGACGCCGCGCTGGTGCCGGTGATCACCGTCCACAAGAGCAAGGGCCTGCAGTACCCGCTGGTATTCCTGCCCTTTGTGTCCGCGGCCTCGGCCTGGCGCCGGCCCGACCATGTGGTGCTGGCCGAGGACGCGGGTCACCGCCGGCTCGTCCTCGGCCCCGACGATGCCGCGTTGGCGCAAGCGCAGCGCGAGGCCGAGCGCGAGCCGCTGCGCCTGCTGTACGTGGCGCTGACCCGCGCCGAACACGCGCTGTGGCTGGGTGCGGGCACCGTGGTCGATGCCGACGGCGCCAGTGCCTGGACGGCCAGCGCCTTCGGCTGGCTGGTCAGCGGTGGGCGTGCGCCGCTCGGCGCCGCCGACGTGGCCGCCTCGCTGCGGGCGCTGATGGCCCACTGGCCGCAGGCCGAGCTCGAACCGCTCTGGCCCGGCGCCGACGAAGGCCAACCGGCACCGCCGCTGCGCTGGGCCGATCCGCAGCCGGCGCGGCCGCTGGCCTCGCCGCAAGCACCGCCGCCGCGTTCGCCGCAACGGCCCTGGGCGGTCGGCAGCTACTCGGCCTTTGTGCGCGGCCTGGTGTCATCGACGGGGCCTTCGGAACTGCCGCCGGCGCACCGCGGTTGGCGCGACGACGAACCGGAGCTGCTCGCGGGCCTCGCAAGAGCCGCCGTCGAAGACCCTGCCGACGGCGGCGGCCGGCCGATCCAGCACCGCTTCGTGCGTGGCAGCGAGGCCGGCCAGTTCCTGCACGAACAGCTGGAGTGGCTGGCCGGTGACGGCGCGGCACGGCTGGACGCGCTGGCCCAGGCGCCCGAAGGCTGCGCCGACTGGCAGCGCCGCTGTGAGCGGGCCGGCCACGGTGCCGACGCCATGGCGCTGGCGGGCTGGATGGCGCAGGTGATGCGCACGCCGCTGCCGCCGCTGGGGGCCTCCTTGGCGGGCCTGGACCAGCGCTGGCCCGAGCTGGAGTTCTGGCTGCCCACCGAGCGGCTGGACGCGGCCGCGGTGGACGCGCTGTGCCGCCGCCACGTGCTGCCCGGCCAGGATCGGCCGCCGCTGCCGCCGCGCCAGTTGCGCGGTTTGCTGATGGGTTTTGCCGATCTGGTCTACGGCCACGACGGCCGCTACGGCGTGGTCGACCACAAGAGCAACGCGCTCGGCGATGGTGACGCCGCCTATGGCGAAGAAGCCCTGGCCCAGGCCGTGCTCGAACACCGCTACGACGTGCAGGGCGCGCTGTACCTGGTGGCGTTGCACCGCTTGCTGCGCGCGCGGCTGGGCGCGGCTTATGCGCCCGAGCGGCAACTGCAGGGCGCGGTGTTCCTGTTCCTGCGCGGCATCACCGCACCCGGTGCGGGCGCCTGGCGGCTGGCGCCGGTGCCGGCGCTGATCGACGGGCTGGACGCGCTGTTTGCGCCCGCGGAGCTGCGGCCATGAACGCCTCGACGGCCTGGCCGGCGCTGCTGCTGCGCGCGCGCGAAGCGGGGCTGGTGTCGGCGCTCGCGCTGGCCCTGCTGCGCTGGCTGGAGCGGCTGGACCCGGCCGCGCCGCGCTCGCTGCTGGCGGCGGCGCTGCTGCTGACCGAGCTCGAGGCGCGTGGCCACACCGTGCTGCCGCTGGCGCGGCTGGACGAGGTGCTGGACGAGCTCTGGCCCGTGTCGGCCGCGCCGGGCGTGCCCGATGCCTTGCGCGCAGCCTGGCGCAGCGCTCTGCGGAGGCAGGGCCTGGACCAGGTGGCAGAACGGGGCCTGGACTGGGCCGCGACGCCGCTGCTGGCGCAGGTCAGCCACACCACGCGGGGCGACGCCCTGCGCGGTGTCTCCCCGCTGGTGCTGGACCAGGGCCGGCTCGCCTGGCGCCGCGCCTGGGCCGACGAACAGCGTGCGGCGGCCCGGCTGGTCGCGCGGGCCTCGATGCGGCAGCCGCTGCCGGCCGCCGCCGAAGCCGGGCTGGACTGGCTGTTCCCGCCCGAACCCGGCGGCGACGGCCTTCAACGCGAAGCGGTTGCGCGCGCGCTCCAGGGCCGGCTGCTCGTGCTGACCGGCGGCCCCGGCACGGGCAAGACCTGGACCGCGGCGCGCCTGCTGGTGCTGCAACAGGCGCTGCACGCGACATCCGAGCCGACCAAGCCCTTGGCCGTGGCGCTGGCCGCGCCCACCGGCAAGGCCGCGGCGCGGCTGAAGCAGTCGCTGTCCCAGGCCCTGGCGACGTTGCCACCGCCCACCACCGCCGTCGCGGCAGCCCTGCCGGGCCTGGACGCCGCCCGTGCCGCCGCGGCCGCCGCGCCGGCGCGCACGCTGCATGCCTGGCTCGGCACGCGGCCCGGCACCCGGCGCTTCGTGCACGGGCCAGAGCGGCTCTTGCCGCTGGACCTGGTGGTGGTCGACGAAGCCTCGATGCTGCACACCGAACTGCTGGCGGCGCTGCTGGACGCGCTGCCCGCCACGGCCAGCCTCGTGCTGCTGGGCGACCGCGACCAGCTCGCCTCGGTCGAAGCCGGCGCCGTGATGGCCGAGCTGGGTCGCGGCACGGGCGCGCTGGCCGGCCGCACCGTGGCGCTCAGCGCCGGCCGGCGCTTCGACGGCGCCATCGCACGGCTGGCCGCAGCGGTGAACGCGGGCGATGTGCAGGCGGTGAAGACGCAGTGGGCCGAGCCCGACGAGGCCGTGGTGATGCGGTCCGAGGCTCGGCCCGCCGCACTCGCTGCCTTGGTGCAGGACAGCGACGGTAGTGGCGGCTACGGTGGCTTCGTCTCGGCGCTGGCCCAGCCCGGGCCGGCCGAACAGCGCGCGGCGCGGGTGCTGGCGGCCTTCGAAACCTTCCGCGTGCTGTGCGCGCTGCGCGAAGGGCCGCAGGGCGTGGCCGGCTTGAATGCGCAGATCGAGCAGACGCTGGGGCTGGCCCCGACCGAGCCGGGCGGCTGGTACGACGGTCGGCCGGTGATGGTGACGCGCAACGACGCCGCGCTCGGTGTGTTCAACGGCGATGTCGGCGTGGCGCTGCGTGGTGAGGATGGTGGCCCGCTGCGCGTGTGGTTCGCCTCCGGGAGTGGCGACGGCAACGGCGCGGCGTTGCGCTCGGTGGCCGCGGCCCGGCTGCCGACCGTCGAGACCGCTTTTGCGATGACGGTGCACAAGAGCCAGGGCTCGGAGTTCCGCCACGTGGCGCTGGTGCTGCCCGCCGAGGACTCGCCGGTGCTGACACGCGAATGGCTCTACACCGGCATCACGCGGGCGCGCGAGCGGCTGACGCTGTGGTGCCCGGCACCGACGGTGCTGGCGGCCGCGGTGGCGCGGCGCACGCGGCGTTTCTCGGGCCTGGCCGCGGCCGTCGAGGCCAGGGCCGCCGGGGCGGAAGAAGCCTAGCGCCGCGCCGGTTCGCTGGCCGCGGCCTCGCGGGCCGTGGGCAGGCGGATGCCCTGGTCGGGCGCGTCGAGCCGGCGTGCCTCCTGCAGCGAACGGCCGCTGGGCGGCGGCAGCACCGGGCTGCGCGCGGCGGTCGAAGCCGCCCCGGACGCCGCTCCCGACGCGGGCGTGGCCGGCGCCTCGATCAGCACCTTGCCCGGCGCGCGGCCGTGGATCACCGCGAGCCGGCTGTCGGTGAGCGAGCCGCCGCCGGCCTGGCCGCAGCCGGCGGTGCCGAGTGCAAACAGGCTGACGAGCAGGCTGGCGAGCAGGACAGGTGTGGAGCGAGCGTTCATGGTGGTCCTTGAGGCTCCGAGGATTGTGCAGGGCTGCCGCTGCCGGCCGCCCCTGCGCACACCGCCGAGCGGCCGCTGTGGTCGGCACCCCAGGTCCGGTAGCCCAGGGTGTCGAGGTGGATGCGGCCCGAAGGGTAGCGGCTCAGGCCCATGGCCCAGGCCCGGCCGTGTTCGCGCCAGAAGCTGCACAGCGCCGGCGTCGGGTCTTCGCCGCCGAGCGGCGTGAGGTCGAGCGCAAAGGCGCGTGTGTGGGCACTGCGTGCGGCGCCGCCGGCGCAGGCGTTGAGCACCGGCTCGCGGTAGCCCGAATGCACCTGGAAGGCGCCCAGCACGCCGCGGCGCTGCAGCTCGCGCACCAGGCTCAGCACCGAGACCACGGCCGGCCATTGCGCGCTCGGCGGCACGGCGTACGGGTCGGCCTGGCAGTCCTGCCAGGCGCTGGCGGACTTCAGCAGTTCGTGCAGCTCGACGACGCCATCGACACCGGCCGCCACCAGCTGGGCTTGGAAGGCCTCGACCGCCGGGGCGTGCTGCTGGCGCCAGTGGTCGAACAGCGTGCGGTCGCGGGCGTCCTGAGCCAGGGCGGCCGAGGCGGCCCCGGCGAGTGCCAGTGTCAGCAAGGCGCGCGCGTGGCGCAGGGGGTGGGGCATGGCGGTTTCGGCAGCGGGCTTCGCGCGAGCCTAGCGCAGTGGCCGGGCGTAGCATGCGGCCTTCTGCCTAGCGGAGCTTGAGATGACGTTGCTGGCAACCTGTCGGCTGGTTCCCGTGCTGGCCAGTTTGGCGCTGGGGGTGGCGCTGCCCGCGGTGGCCCAGCCTGCGCCGCAGGGCTACGACGCGGCCCTGGCCTCACGCCTGGGCGCCGACGACCACGGCATGCGCTCCTACGTGCTGGTGGTGCTGAAGACCGGGCCCAACCGCATGCCGGCCGGCCCGGAACGCGACGAGATGTTCCGCGGCCACTTCGCCAACATGAAGCGGCTCAGCGACGAGGGCAAGCTGGTGCTGGCTGGCCCGTTCGACGGTGTCGACGGCTGGCGCGGCCTGTTCGTGTTCGCCGTCAAGGACATCGACGAGGCACGGCAGCTGGCCGCGACCGACCCGGTGCTGATCAAGGGCGAGATGGTGGCCGAGTACCACCGTTACTACGGCTCGGCGGCGCTGATGCTGGTGCGCGAGACCCACGAGCGGCTGGCCAAAAAGCCGCTCTAGACCATGGCCGGGCGAGCCTTCATGGCCTGGGCGGCAGTTCCGTTTCCAGGCTGACGATGCGCACCGTGGTGGTGGCCAGGTGCACCTCGCGCAGGAAGTAGGCGAGGCCGGTCACCAGCGCCAGCGTCGAGGCCATGAACAGCAGGCCGACCAGCCAGCGCAGCGGCACGTCGAGAAAGACCTCGAGGAACAGCGAGGCGATGACCATGCACACCAGCAGCGCCGCCAGCGTGCAGGCCGCGATGGCGGCGCTGGCCAGGTGGCGACGGCGGTCCAGGCTGAGCAGTTCCGCGCGCACATGCGGCGGCAGGCCGGCCGGCTGCAGCGCGGCTTCGGTCAGCGCGCGGCCGCGGTCGATGATGCGCGCGAGCCGGCCGGTCATCACGTTGAGCACGCCGGCCACGCCGGTGAGCAGAAAGGCCGGGCCGAGTGCCAGCTGGATGGCCTGCGGCACGTCGTTGATGTTGAGGATCGGGATGGCCATGGCAAGCGGCCCGGTTCAACCGCCTACCGGCGTGCACAGCTCCACCAGGCAGCCGTCAGGCGCGCGCACCCACGACACCACCTGGCCCCAGGGTTTGGTCGCGGGGGCGGCGAGTTCGCGGGCGCCGGCCGCCAGTGCGCGTGCATGGGCCGCGGGCACGTCGTCGGTGACCAGGCCGATCTCCATGCCCAGCGGCTGCGGCGAGCGGTCCGCGTACACGTGGCCGCCGGGGAAGTTGCCGTCGCCGAGTTCGTGGGCGGCAAAGGACAGCGTGGTCTCGCCGGTGATCAGCTCGCCATAGCTGCCGGACTCGTGCAGAAAGCGCCTCTGCAGACCAAAGGCCTGCTCGAAGAAGGCCAGCGAGGCCGCGACGTCAGCGACGTAGAGGATGGTGTAGCCGAGTTTCATGCCGGGGCCTCATGCTGCGGTGCCGGCGCTGCACCGCAGCAGCGCAGCGCCGGAAGCCGGGGCGCCGATGCTAGCGCTTCGCGGCGCGGCGCTTCATCGCTCCCAGCAGCAGCGGCGCACCCACCAGGCCCAGCATCCAGGCGGCCGGTTCCGGCACCGGGCTGGCCGTGACGACGGTACCCACCGGGCCACCGGTCAGGCCCACCTGCCAGTCGGGGCCGGACTGGAAGTCGATGTTGCCGACGTAGTAGCTGTTGCCGTCGCCGGCCACGACCCAGACCGGGTTCACGAAGGCAGGCTCGCTCGACTCGGCGACGATCCAGTAGGTCTGGCCGGCGCTCAGCAGCGGGTTCGTCGTCGAGTTCAGCGTTTCCAGCACCGGCGCCCAGCCCACCGCGTCCGTGGCGTGGGCCCAGGACTCCAGCACGCTGCCGGAGGGCGCCACCGGCACCGCGCCGCCGCCGGCGTCGGTCTGCAGCGACACCGTCAGCGTGCGGCCGGCCGCACCGTCATTGCTCATCAGCCACAGCGAGACGGTGTCGAAACGGTAGTCCTGCGTCGGCGTGAACGCGATCGCGACCGACTGGCCGACGAACACGTCGAAGCCGTAGTAGCCGAGAAAGCCACCGGGCGTGCCGGTGTCGAGCAGCACGTCGGCGTGGGCGGGTGCGACAAGACAGGCGGCCGATGCGGCGCACGCGGCGCCGGCCAGGGTCTTGCTCCAGGAACCGACAATAGCCATGGGATCCTCCAGACGGTTGGTTTGCTGCCACATCCTAGGAGCGGCAGCGCGACGAAGCTTGATCAAATCCTGACGACGGCCGGCAGCGACGACGAGATGCGGATGGCCAACCCACCCCCGGCGCACAGATTCACCCACGGCCTGACGCTGGACGCCGCCGGCCTGCCGCTGGCCGACGGCCAGCCGCTGAAGATGCCACCCAAGGAACGTGCGGCCTTGCGCCTGCTGCTGGCGCAGGCGCCGCAGCTGGTGCCCAAGGACGCCTTCGCCCGCGATGCCTGGGCCGGCGGCGCCATGTCCGACGAGAGCCTGGCGCGCTGCATCAGCCGCCTGCGGCCGGTGCTGCAGCCGCGGGGGCTCAAGGTCGAGGCGGTGTACGGGCTGGGCTACCGCTTGGTCGCGGCGCAGACGGCCCCGCCGCCTTCCGCGCCGCCGGCAGCGCCGCGCGCCCAGGCGCTGGACGGCTACGCCCACGCGCGGCAGTTGCTGCAGCAGCGCACGCCGCCGGCCATGAACCGCGCCATCGAGCTGCTGCGTGGCCTGGTGCGCGACGAACCCGGTTTTGCGGCCGCGCGCGTGGCGCTGGCCGACGCCCTGGCGGCGGCGGTGGGCTGGGGGCTGCTCGAGACGCCGCCGGCGGTGGCCGAAGGCTTGGCGGCCCTCGCCGACCTGGACCGGCCCGGCACGGACGTGCCCGGTCTGCACGCCGCCCGCGGCGCCTTGCTCGACATGGGCTGGCGCTTCGACGAGGCCCGGCAGAGCTTCGAGCTGGCGCTGGCCGCCGACGGCGAAGCGCCCGAAACCCTGCTGGCCTGTGCCCGCCACCAGCTCTACACCGACGACGCGGCACGCGCGGTGGAACTGCTGCAGCGGGTACGCCGGCTGGCCCCGCACGCGCTGCACGTGCGCATGACGCTGGCCCGCGCGCTGGTGCAGAGCGGCCGTGGCGACGAGGCCTTGCAGGAAGCCCGCGCCGCCGTGGCCGACCACCCCGGCCAGCTCGTGACCCTGGCCTTTGCGATGGCGCTGCAGGCCCTGGTGGCACCGCAGGCCGAGCTGGAGGCCGCGGCCTGGCGCCTGACGCAGACGCCCGATCCGCCGCCCTTTGTGTGGACCGTGGCCTCGTTCGTGTTCGCGCGGCTGCGGCAGCGCGAGGCGGTGCTCGACATCGTCGATGCCGCCCTGCTGTGTTCACGCACCACGGCCGGCGAGGCCTCGCTGTACGCCGCGCCGCTGGCCGAGATCGGCGAACACGGGCGGGCCGCAGCGCTGCTGCGCACCGCGGTCGAGCAGCGCTGCGGCATGCTGGCCCTGGTGCTGCGCGACCCGGCGCACGCCCACTGGCTGCCGGCGCATCCGCAAGGCCGGCTGCTGCTGGAGCAGGTGTTCGGCAGCGCCGGGGTTCAGACGCCCAGGTAGCGGCCCGGCTTGTGGTTCAGCGCCAGGATGGCGCCGATGGCTACCGCACCCAGCACCGACTGCAGCACGCGCACCGGCGGCACCACGAAGAAGGCGGCCAGCACCACCATCACGTCGACCGACATCTGCACCTTGCCGGCGCTGAGGCCGCGCGACTGCTGCAACCACTGCGCCAGGATGTTGACGCCGCCCACGCTGGCCCTGTGCCGCAACAGCGCGAGCAGCCCGAAGCCGACGAGAAACCCGCCCAGCACCGCGGCCACCCAGGGGTTGAGCAGCTCGAACTGCACCACGCGCGGCGCCAGCGAGGTGCACAGCGCGACCAGGGCCACCGCGACGAAGCTCTTCACCGTGAACTCCGGCCCCAGGCGCGACCACGACAGGCCGAAAAACGGCACGCTGAAGACGAAGAAGAACAGCGCCAGGCTGCCGCCCGAGGCGTAGCTGGCCAGAAAAGCCAGGCCCGCGACGCCACCGGTCAGCAGGCCGGCGTGCGAGAACATCGTGAGGCCGAGCGCGACGAACAGCGCGCCGGCCAGCAGCGCGTGGGCGTCGTCGAGCCAGGAATGGGCGATCGACTTCGGTGCAGAGGTGTCCACGCCGTCGCTGCAAGCACGCGGCGTGCCGCCGGTGGCTTCAGTTCGGCCGGTGGCCGTAACTCAACACGCGCGTGATGGTCCAGGCGTCGCCCTGCTGGCGCCAGACCATGACGAAATCGGCCGCCCCTTCGCAGGTGCCGGACTTGAACTGACAGAAGCGGTGCACGCCCTGGGCGATGGCACCGAAATCCTTGATCGGGTAGACACGCAGGCTGCCCGGCACCAGCTCGCGGCGGAAGTTGCCGCAGGCGTACTTGCCGGTGTTGGCCAGCATGTCGTCGCGGTTCCAGGTGACGCCGCCGTTGTCGTGATAGAACTCGACGGCCGTCGAGAAGTAGCCTGCATGACGTTCAAGTTGATCGGCATCTGCGCAGGCGTTGAACGCCGCGAAGACCTCGGCATCGAGTGCCGAGATGGTGGCGAACAGCGGGTCCGTCGCGGCGGGCGAAGCCGGTGCGCTGCTGCGTTCGGCGGCGGGTGGGGGCGTGGTACAGGCGCCGAGCGTCGCGAGGAAGGCGACGGCCAGCGCGGCGCGATGAAGCGTCACGGGTTCTCCTGAAGTGGCCGCCATGCTGCCATGCGGTGCTGGCACAGCGCCATGGCGGGCCGACACACCGCCGGAATCGTCGCTTGGGGCGCCGAGGAGGGCGACGGATGGCGGTGGGCGTTCAGGCGGCGGCGCTCCTGCGGCGGCGCTCAGGCCGCAGCGGGCAGCCGGGCGTAGATGCAGGTGTTGCGCAGCCTGCCGTCGGGCGACTGCAGGGTGTGGTGCAGCGTGCCCTCGAGCCGGAAGCCGCAGCGCTGTGCCACCGCGCGCGAGCCCTGGTTCAGCTCGTCCGTGACCAGCTCGACGCGGCGGGCACCGAGCGTGCCGAGCGCCCAGGCCGTCAGCGCGTTGACGGCCTCCGTGGCGTAGCCCTTGCCGACCTCGCTGCTGCGGACCCAGTAGCCGACCTCCGTCTTGGGCAGCGACCAGTCCGTTCGGTGCAGCCCTGCAGAGGCCACGAGCCGCCCGGAGAGCCGGTCGAAAACCGCAGTTCCGGCGCGTCTTCAACGCGGAACGAACGCAGCAGCAAGCGCGGCGTCTGCAGAGTGTCGGGGACCGGGACGTGCAGCGGATCGGGCATGGGCGGTGGGCGGCGCTGCTAGACGAGCAGGGCGCCTCTGAAACCCCGGGCCGCGTAGTAGGACTGGGCGCCGTTGTGATAGACGAAGACCTGGCCGTAGCGGCGGTCGCAGAACAGCGCGCCGCCAAGGGCCCGGACCTCGGCCGGTGTGTCGATCCAGCTCGAGGTCTTCAGATCGAATTCGCCAAGCTGCTGCAGCGCCCGGTACTGCGCTTCGGTAAGCAGGCTGATGCCCATGGCCGCGGCCTGCTCTACCGCGCTGGCTTTCGGCTTGTGCTCCTTGCGCGCTTCCAGCGCCGCACCGTCGTAACACAGGCTGCGGCGGCCGGCCGGTGTCTCGGCAGAACAGTCGCAGAAGACGAGCCGGCCCTTCGGGGTGTCGAGATCAACCACATCCGGTTCGCCGCCGGTCGACTCCATCTGCAGCAGCGTGTCGAGTGCCGCAGGCCGGGCTTGCAGCCGGGCCTCGACGGCGGACCAACTGGTCTGCGCGTGACGCGGCCTGTGCTGCTCGAAGCGCTTCTGCAGCGTCTGAAGCAGGGCGCCGTGGTCCGATGGGTTCATGGAGGTTCGGGCGAGCTCGGGGGCTCAGTTTCAGACGGCGCGCATCAGCCCGCCATCAACGCGCAGGTTCTGGCCGGTGATGTAGCCCGCGCCGTCCGACAGCAGAAAGGCCACTGTGGCGGCGACTTCCTCCGCGGTGCCGTAGCGCCGCATGGGCACGCTGTCGCGCCGCTCGTCGGTGCCGGGAAGGCTGTCGATCCAGCCGGGCAAGACGTTGTTGATGCGGACGTTCTGCGCCGCGTAGGTGTCGGCGAAGATCTTCGTGAAGCTGGCCAACCCGGCGCGGAAGACCGCCGAGGTCGGAAACGCCGCGGCGGGCTCGAAGGCCCAGGCCGTCGAGATGTTGACGATGGCGCCGCCACCTTGCGCCGCCATGATCGGCGCAACCAGCCGGATCGGGCGCACCGCGCTCAGGAAGTAGACCTCCATGCCGCGCTGCCAGTCTTCGTCCGGTATCTCGAGGATCGGCCCACGCGGCCCGTGGCCGGCGGAGTTGACCAGCGCATCGACGCGTCCCCAACGCAGCATCGCCAGGTCGACCAGCTGCTTCAGGTCGTCCTGCGACTGGTTCGAACCCGTGACGCCCACGCCATCCAGTTCGCGGGCCAGGGCTTCGCCCTTGCCGGACGACGACAACACGGCAACGCGCCAGCCGTCCCGCGCCAGCCGACGGGCCGTGGCGGCACCCATGCCGGAACCGCCGGCGGTGATCACGGCCACTCGTGTTTGCGACATCAGCGACTCCGGCAGACCAGTTGCCGGGGCATTGTGCCAAGCCTGCCGCAGCCGCCGCGAAGCGGCCCTCGCACGACAGAACCCGCCCGGGCCGGGCAGCTTGGCGTCACCGCTTGTGCCGCTCCAGCATGCGCGGCCAAGTCTTTCCGACCTCGTCGATCAGTTGCCCAAAGGCGTCTGCTTCCGTGGACCGGCGCAGGGTGTCTGCGTTGTCGGCGCTGTCCCAGACGTTCGACCTCGCCTCCGCTTTGGCCGTGGCCTCGTAGGCGGAGTAGATGTACCCGGTTCGGGTCTCCATCAGCAAGGCGGAGGCGGTGGTGACGACATTGATCCGCTTCGTCGATCCGAAGCCGAGGGTGATGGAGGCCAGGGCGCGGGACTCGTTGATGTGATGTCGAAGAACTCCGTGGCGAAGGTGTAGAGGAAGACCAGGTCCGCCTGAAGACGGGATGCGGCCTGCCGGATGTCCTTGTCATCGTTCAACTGCGCGGGCACGAGCAGGCGATTCAGGGTGACGACCCCTGCCACCTGAGGCAGCTTCCCGAAGAACTCGAACTGCGCTTCCTGCTCAACCTCACGGACCAGCATGACCGAGTAGCGGCCGCTGCCGGCGAGGCCGCCGTTCTGCCTGACGCGGTGGTTTGCATAGCCGCTGCCTTGCACGCGGACCAGGGCCACGCTGGCCGGAAACGGCGAACTGGGTTTGGCCTCGAAGCCGGCTCGGATGTCGGGTTGCGCCATCGCTTGCAGGTCGGCTTTGGGGCCCGGAGGAATGTATGTCTGGGCACAGCCGGCCAGAACGAGCACCCAGAGTGCGATCAGCAAGGTTCGAAGGTGCAGCATGCAGTTGAGGCCTTGTGGTGTTGGTGGACAACCCGACGGGATCGGAACTTGGTGCCTCGGCTATTGCGCGCGCCGGACCCTCGGTGACCTGTTGGTCCCCTCGAACTCCATGAAGAAGGAGCCGAGAGCGCCCCGCCTGACCACAACCTTCGTACTCTTGAGCGCGACATGACCCGGGCTGTCGTCGACCACTCTCCAAACCTGGCCGTTGCTGAGCTTGATCAGGTCTCCTGGCCGCCACCCGGAAAAGCCTTCCGGGACATGCGCGGCAATGCTCTCCAAGGCGTCAGCCTCGGGCCGGCTGTGCAAGCCAAAGCGGGACTCCTTCGGTGAATCGCCGGCCGCCACGGCTGGCGCAGGGGCAAGGGCTGGGACCGCCCCGCTGCTTTGTCCGGCTGTGTCAGGCGGCAACGGCACCTGGTCGTAACACAGCAGGCGAGCCGCGGCATCCGGGATGGCGCGGCACTTGGCCAGTTCAAGATGTTGAGCAGCAGCGCAGAAGGGCAGTAAAAGAAGTGCTGTCGAGAGCAGCGCAAGAGCGGGTCGCATACGGGGTTCCGACTTCATCGTTGGCGCGTGGCGTTCAAGCTGGGGCCGTCAAGGGGCTGCTTGGTCGGTGCGAGCCGATGATAGTTGGGGCCTGCCGCGCCATCAGGTAGCGAAATCTCAGGGTGGCGATCGCGTCGCACAGCATTGTTTTCATTGCCCGTGCCAGAAGCCCCGCGGCACTGCGCACTTCATCTGCCTTCATCTGCCCTAGATGACGCTGGCCCCCGGTCGTCGTCGCAAGAAGGCGAAGGCGCATGAGTGGGCCGTTCGGCGCGGAGACCGTGGTGATCACCGGGAATCTCAGCGGCGTCGCGAGTTTGGCGAGCAGGCCTGCAATGCCGATGTCCTTGATGGTCTGGAGCTGGCCGGGCCGTTGACCGAGTCGCAGGATCACGGCATCGGAGGTGCCGATGAGCACCTTGCCTCCACCCGACGGCAGCACGCTCGGCTGGGCCAGAGTCGGTGCGGGCGGACCCGTGGACGTTGACACCGAGCTTGTCCGGCGTTACTCGCTTGCGGTGAAACGGATAGATGCCACATGCCAGAACGATCTGCACGATCGCGCATGCGCCGTGTGCCCGTGCCCGCTCCAGTGCGAGGTTGGTCCAACTTGGCGGCCCGGCGCGGGCCCCACACACGATGTGAGGTGCAAGGCCGAGTGGCCAGAACCCAAGCCACCACCAACCGGCTGTGTTGGCCTTGCGAAAACTCTGAAGCCAATGGCTCGCATCTTAGATGCCGCAGTTGCGGGGCAGGTATGCGAGCGGATGTGACAAAAGGCGTGGCGGTCTGATCCCAAGGCCCATCCTAGGCGTTGAGGCCATGCGATGCACAAGCGCTCACTGCGTGAGGAAGTCTTCTAGTGTCCTGTCCCGCTGATACGTGAGCAAAGTCGATGCAGCTTCTCGAGGATT
>VFQP010000330.1_pt1 | contig 104220 bp, 177 predicted proteins | sample 3512351 | NCBI WGS metagenome assembly VFQP01 (sample SAMN10412372, study PRJNA504923) | tailings metagenome | isolation source: Relicate 1 Philex TSF1 revegetated site | place: Philippines: Tuba, Benguet | collected 2017-08-29
GGGGGAGATAATGCAGTATTATGTATGAGTATGTATGAATATGTACAAGTGTGTATTATTATTGTAGTATGATGGGGTGTTGTGATGTAGAGGGGGAATAGTGGTGATGCACAGTGTAATGCAGCGATTGCATATACACTGTGTTGATGTGTTGTTGGTTGCCCTGCACACAGGTGCGGAGACGGTGCGGCATGCAGACTTGATGCCCAGCACGTTGCTCAACTTTCGATGGAGCGAGGAGCACAGGCAGGCTATGGCACGGCAGCCAACGCTCAAGGAAGGACTGATGGAAACAGCAGTCCCTGCAACAGATGCCTTGTGATGATGAGGGGGTTGTTGACTGCAGTGTTTTTTGCAACATCACTTGAGATATTTTCTCGTTTTCCACGCATTCACATTTCGTGATTATCATATACAATGCAACAATATGAAGCACTCTATTGTTATGGTGAGCGATTTCTTTTTTCCCAACTTTGGGGGAGTGGAAAACCACATTTACCAGCTATCGCAATGCCTGATCAACAACGGACACAAGGTGTTTTTTGCGTGTGATGATGTTTGCATTGCTTTGTATACAACTAGCATATGACATGCGTTTTGTCCCACCACGTTGCTCCCAGGTGGTGATCATCACCCATGCCTATGAGCAAAGATGTGGGGTGCGATACCTCACCAACGGTCTCAAGGTGCGTATATTACAACAAAAACACTTGCTAAACGGCAGCATCACACACACCAATCACAACACCAGGTCTACTACGTTCCACGACGACCGTTTTACCTGCAAAACACCCTCCCCACCTTTGTGGGAAGCTTTAGACTCTTCCGGCACATCCTCTTGAGAGAACGTGCCACACTTGTGCATGCACATCAAGCCTTTTCTACTATGGCACATGAGGCTATTTTGCAAGCACGCACCATGGGGTACAAGGTGTGGGTGAAGAAATAAAAGTGGGGTTATATGACATACACACACAAATACAACATGACACACGCACATACAATATACAACCCCCACCCCCCAACCCCCCAACATTACATATCCAGGTTGTCTTTACTGATCACTCCCTCTTTGGTTTTGCCCAACCAGGATCTATTCTCATGAACAAGGTTTTGAAATTCACATTGTCAGACATACAGCATGCCATATGTGTCAGTCATACAAGCAAGGAAAACACAGTGCTTCGTGCATGCTTGGCTCCACATAGGGTGTCTGTGATTCCCAATGGTGTGTGATGGTGTTTTTTTTGTGTAGGCATGCGTGTGGTGGGTTGAACACACGATTGAGCATACGATAACCTGCGCACGCACATTCACACACACAAATACACATGCATACATTTGATCACACCATATTACACCTCATATCACACACACAACTGCATCACACATGCCACATACCACACACACAACTGCATCACACATGCCACGTATCACACACACAACTGCATCACACATGCCACGTATCACACACACAACTGCATCACACATGCCACGTATCACACACACAACTGCATCACACAGCGGTGGATGCTACGCAGTTCACCCCCGACCCCACATGCCGCCCCCCCCATCGCCTCGTCATTGTCACACTCTCCCGTCTGGTGTATCGCAAGGGCATTGATCTCCTTGCTGCCATCATTCCTGCTGTGTGTGCGAGGCATCCACATGTTGACTTTCTTATAGGTATGTGTGTTTGCAAGGGGGTGTATGTGTTTTTGTGGGTGTGTTTGTATATGTGTCAATTGAAATGTTGTTGGTGGATATATAATAATAATGATGGTGGAATTAATGGATGAAATGCGTTGATCATAGTGTTGACTGCCTATTTGTTTGTTGACCACCTATTTATTCCTCATGTGTGTTGACCGTAACGCACCATGCTAATATATAATGCACCATAATGCCCCAATGTAGGTGGGGATGGCCACAAGCGTGCATTGCTGGAGCGTGTTGTACAAGAAGAAGATTTGTGTGATAGAGTAACATTGGCGGGAGCAGTGCCACATGAACATGCACGTGATTTACTGGTATGGTGATGTATTGGTATAGTATATGGTGATGTACTGGTATGGTATATGGTGATGTATTGGTATGGTATATGGTGATGTACTGGCATGTATGGGTGTGTATGGGTATGCCATGCACGCATACACTTATCATTTGTGTTTCAATATATTCCTTTTTCTTTGTACACCACGTTCACACACACACACACACGCAAACACGCACACGCACACTGCAAGCACCTGCATACTCTATCCTTGTCTACACACCTCCCTACCTATATGTACACCTCCCTGTATGCACACCTACCCACCTGTTTGCACACACATCTACCCACCTGCCTGCACATACACCTCCCTGTACATACACCTACCCACCTGTGTATACATCTCAATGCATACCCCCCATACCCACAAGGTCAAGGGTCACATTTTCCTCAATGCCAGTCTCACTGAAGCATTTTGTATGGCACTGGTTGAAGCAGCAGCAGCAGGACTATTAGTAGTGTCTACTAGTGTGGGGGGGGTGCCAGAGGTGGGGGGGGGGGGGAAGGGGGGGGGAGCATGTAGGTGTGCTGACATGGTACTGACAATGTGCAAATACATGATATTAAACAGAGATGTACAATAACAACCACTCTGGAACAGCCACAGTAAACACCACCCAGCACAACCACCCAGCACACCCCAACACACCACATCAAACCACACCAGGTGTTGCCTGATGACATGGTGGTGCTCACAGACCCGAGCCCCGAGGCCCTGCTTGCGGGTGTGGAACATGCAATCCAGCGCATACACCACATTGATCCGTGGGCATTTCACACTCGTGTGGGGGCGTTGTACAGCTGGCAGCAGGTGAGCGCACGCACAGAGCGTGTGTATGATGATGTGGCATGTGGGCCGGACGATGCGGGGTTGGTGGTGTCATTGTGTCGGTATTACAAGTGTGGGCCGCTGCTTGGGAAGCTTGCAGTGGCGGTGATGATGGTGTTGTGGGTGTATTGGCGAGTGCTCGAGTGGGTGTGGCCGGCAGCAGGGGTCGAGCATGCAAAAACCTGTGTGCTGTTGCAAAAAGAACAACCCAACAAAACAAAAAGTGGTGATTTCATGTAATTTCATTATACAATATGATGATTGTGATACGAGTGTGATACAAGATACACAGGGTGGTTGGGGTGCATCTTTGCATTGTATCTTTACACACAAAAGCAGTGTACCTGCTCCCGTAAGCTTGTATTACTCACGTTGCTAACAGTGGGTATTGATACAGCAACAACGCGAAAGCGATTTTAGGGTAGTTGTCGAAAGTGGTTGCATTAGTACACAGCAACAACCATGGCAGACGGTGACAAGCACACAAACTATCAGCTATGGAAGAGGATGGTACCATATATGTATGATTGGTTTACCAGTCACAACCTCACATGGCCATCTCTCTCTTGCCGGTATGGTACCAGATCACACATGCACAACACACCGGTTGTTGCATTGTGGTTGTTGGCAGGACAAGTACCACACACACCACAGGTGGGGTCCTGTTGACACCAAGAGCGAGAAGACATTCAAGCGCAAGCAACGGCTCTACCTATCTGAACAGGTTTGTGTGTGTCAACATTTGTAGGTAGACAGACATGTGTTGGTGTCGGTGTTGGTGTCGGTTTCCATGTGACACACAAAGCTGTGACACCAGGCATAATGGCCTGCGCTTTTCTATATCCTCTGTATCTTCTATCTATATCTACGCACTTGCTTGTAGCGCATGTATGCATCATGTATGCATCATATGTTATTGATCAAACCCTCTCACCATCACCATCACCGTCACCATCGCCATCACCCATCACAGACTGATGGATCAGACCCGAACAAGCTCGTGGTGATGAACGTCGACATCGCCAAGGTGTGTATAGAAAACACAACTCCAATGTGGGGGGTTGAGTGTGTGTGTGTACACCAATGCACATGTATACACACACCTATGCAGACACATCCCATACTCAACTCAGCACTCTCTCTCTCTCTCTCTTACACACACACACACATACATCACACACACCCTCACAGCCCCGGGTGGCAGCGGCAGATGCCCTGAGTGGTTTTCAAGAGGTACACGCCAGCCCCTACTTTAAAGTGCATAAAGTGATCCTCCACCCAGGAGAGGTAGGGTGGTGTTTGTGTATGAGGGTGGTGTGTGTATGAGGGTGGTGTGTGTATGAGGGTGGTGTGTGTGTATGAGGGTGGTGTGTATATATGAGGGTGGTGTGTATATATGACGGTGGTGTGTTTGTAAATACCCTCATATACATGTGTTTATGTGTGGAAGTGGTGTGTATGAGGGTGGTGTGTGTATACATACATCTGCATACACATATCCATGCATACACGCACATACACTCTCAACCACACACACATACACTCTCACACACGCACACAGGTCAACAAGATCAGGGAGGTACCCATGTACCCCGGGGTAGTCGTCACACACACCGATGCACCTGAATTGTTTGTGTGGAGCATTGACCAACAACCCAACCGTGCAGGGGAAAAGGTGCGAACTGTTGACTGACATAGAGACATTGACTGACATGGAGACATTGACTGAGATAGAAACATTGGCTGAGATAGAAACATCGACTGTAGGAACATTGCCTGTAGGAAATAAAGGGTGTCATGTTGATCTCCATCCCAAATACTCTCTCTATTACACACACACCCAAAAAAATTATTGATATCTCATTGCATACCCCCCCACACCCCACAACCCTCAACACACACCACAACACACACCTCAACAACCACACAAACCTCACCCCCCACCCCCCAGGGTAAGGACTGCAAACCCTCAGTGGCAAACCTGGTGCTCACGGGCCACACTGACAATGCCGAATTTGCCCTGGGCACATGCCTCACAGCCCCCTATGTCGCAAGTGGGGGAAAAGACAAAAACGTGTGTGTATGGAACCTGGATGATGTGATCACTGGCCTTGCTGGCAGTGGTGGGAGGGGGGCGAGTGGGGGGGGGGCGAGTGGGGATGCCGAAGGGGTTGGTGATGGGGAGAAAAAAGAGGGGGAGGATGGGGGTGCAGCAGCACCCACGTTGGCTGCACAGTGCGTGTTGCAGGGGCACACGGATGTGGTGGAGGATGTGTGTTTTTCACCTGAGAATCATTACGAGCTTGCAAGGTTGGTTTCTTGTGGGTGGTTTTTGTGGGATGATGATGTGTGGCTGTGTGTTGCTATGCACCACAGAAACAACCTATTGTATATCACAACCTATTGCATATCACAACCTATTGTATATCACACACAATGTATCCCTTGCATCACCACAATGTTTCCCCAACCCCCTTTTTCCCAAAACCACCCACCCAAAAAACAGTGTCGGAGATGATCACCAGCTCCTGTGGTGGGACACCCGCACCCCCACTGGGGCCACCACCACCGTCGCCCAGGCCCATGGCGACTCTGACCTACACACAGTTGACTGGAACCGCCTCAACCCACTGCACCTTGCAACAGGCGCCGCAGATGGCACTGTGAAAATATGGGACCGCCGAAACACGAGCAGCGCCCTGTTTTCGTTTTCCCTGCACCAGGGGGCCGTCATGCATGTGGAATGGTGTCCCCATTCCCCCACCGTGCTGGCCTCAGGGGCCGAGGATCACACCATTGCCCTGTGGGACCTGGCGAGGGAGATCTCACCCAATCCCAAGTCGTCCCTACCTGCACAGTTGTTTTTCCAACACAGGGGCCACCGGGCCCAGGTCGTGGATTTCCAGTGGGACACAGAGGACCCCTGGACGCTTGTGAGTGTGAGCGATGATGTGGATACAGAGGTGGGGGGTGGGGGGACGGTGCAGGTGTGGAGGGTGAGTGATTTGCTGACGAGGGACAGGGGGGAGGTGCTGGCGGAGCTGGAGGCACAAAAGTATGGGTGTTTTTTAGGGGGAGGGAGGGTACCTGTATGAAGTGTCTTTGATGTGGGGGGCTTTTATTGGTGGTGTGACAATGGTGCATGTGTATGCATGTGTGTGTTTCATTGCAGTGTGTTGGTAGCGATAATAACAACCCTGTACACCCCACAGGGAGTACATTGTTAATGGGCGAAACAACGGGCAGGTCAAGGTGGGGGATGATGGTGCCAATGGCAGCCACGAACATGCTGCTGCAGGGGATGGTGGTGATGCAGCAGTTGCCATGGCACCAGAGCAGCCTGTGAGTGCAGCTGCTCCTGTTGCACCAGACACTGAGATGCAGGATGCTGGGCAGGACGTGCCCAAGCCCATGGAAGGATGATGAGCAGTTATCGGCGTTGTTTTATCCTCTGCTGCACATAGTCTGCTGCTGCACAAATGTAAATGCATTATGGATGAGAAAAGTCACTTGATGAGGCTTGTAGTACAATTATGGTAGATTCAACCCCGAACGCGATGGTTCCCCGAGATTGTCCTTGTCCACGGTGTATTCACTGGATGCGCTCGTGTGGATGTGCACCGCCGTCCACAATGCAACGTGCACTCGAAAACTACTTGTTCATTAGTCAACTTCAAGGTAATTTCCGAGGTCACATGCATAACCAAGGCACAGCAAACTTTGTCGTCATTCAAAAGTTTCGTCACTGTACTGCACACACCAGACCCCACAAGCAACGCAAGACCCGCAAGAATCTAGGGACGATGGAATCTGAGAAACGCAGCGCCTCTGGTTTGGACGTGGACAGTGGCTACACATCTCTATCTACACCCAATGAGACTGGTAGCTGGGCTCGTAGGAGCGTGGGCAAACCTGCTCATGCGCTCGATCCCCTGTCACCAGCAGAAATTCATGCAGCTGCAGCAGCTGTGCGTGCGCATGTGTCAACTTCCAAGCCTTTGTTGCGTTTCAATGCCATCACGTTGCAGGTACGACACTGCTAGCCCAGGCGCGGTTGTCATCGCCCACTCGAGGGCTTTGCAGTTGGCTGCGTTGGGTGGGTTTCTAGTGATGGGATGGGCGTGTTTATGCACAAGCATCTCGAGGGGAACAAGACTATGCTGTTGTGGCTATTGAGCCAACGCTGCATCCCGGTCACCTCCCCAGGAACCACCCAAGCGCCTGCTGCTTGCTGCCCTTGCACGCAAGACCTCGTTGCCCCGCCGTGCATTTTGCATTGTCGAGCTACCCGAGACATCCCAGCTGGTGGAGGCTGTGGTGAGCTTGGACGGTGCACGCGGCACGATTGTCGATTGGAAAACGGTATGGTGACCATTGATGGTGTTGTTGTTGTGGCAACAGCTTGTGAAGCATTTCCTCATACATAATCCTCACCCACGCACAAACACTTAACAAACACAACAGCTCAACGGTGTGCAGCCCACGGTGACGGTGGATGATGCCGTGGAAGCAGAGGAAATCATGAAATCCAGCCCCGAGTTTCGTCGTGTGGTTGCAGAGCGATACGGCATTACGGACGTGAGTGTGCTGGCAGTGGATCCCTGGTATAATGGGGAGCGGTTTGAGACCAAGGACAACACCCCCGTGGGGCGGCAGATGATGATGTTTTTGTACACCCGCATGGGGGATGTGGATGACAACTTTTATGCGCACCCACTGGACCTGGTGGTGGATATTGACCTGTACTCAAAGCGCATTATCAAGATGTTTATGTATGAGCGTGTGCCAAGGATCCCAGAGCTGCCACGCAACTTTCATCGACGATTGATGGACCGCCCGTTCCGTGATGATGTCAAGCCCCTGCACGTCGTGCAGCCAGAGGGACCGTCGTTTCAGGTGGGTTTCAGAAAGAGAGGGGTGTAGCATGGTTGGCACGTGTTTTGAGATTGTCCATTGCAATCTGATCATCATCATCATCATCCACACATCTGCCATCCACATAATCACACAGGTGGATAACAACGTGGTTTCATGGCAAAAGTGGAATTTCCACGTTGGCTTCAACTTCAAGGAGGGTCTCGTGCTCAACAACATTTCCTACAACGATGGCGGGCGTGTTCGTCCCATTGTCCATCGCATGTCTGTTGCCGAGATCATCGTACCCTACTCTGATCCCCGCATGCCCTATGCCCGCAAGTGTGCATTTGATGCTGTTGATTATGGCCTGGGGCAGTGTGCGAGCAGCTTGGATTTGGGGTGTGATTGCTTGGGGTTTATTCACTATTTCGATGGTGTCTTTTGCAACAAGGTGTGTTGTTGTTTGTTGTGGCTGTTTGTTGTGGATGGTGGTGGATGTTGCTGTTTTGTGAAGGGGCACACATATTCTTTTTGACAGTGAATGCTGACCATCATGACGTGTGCAGACAATCACATTCATCCAATCCATCCCATCCTCTCCAATAGCACATACACACACACAAACACACACAAACACACGCACAAGCACCCCCAAATACACACATAGGATGGTGAGCCAGTGGTGATCAAAAAGGCGGTCTGCATGCATGAGGAGGATGCTGGAACTGCATGGAAACATGTAGAGTATCGTAATGGACACAATGAAATACGTCGTATGCGTCGATTAGTTGTGAGCTTTGTGTGTACCATTGCCAACTATGACGTATGTATGGTGGGTGGGTGGGTGAGTGGGTGGGTTTGGGGGGTGTTTATGTTATGCTTTCACATACATATTGTACATATATGCACATGCACGGACCTCCTTGTTGCAATTTCCCCTCTTCACACCATACACACACACTATACATACACACTATACATATACACTACACACACACCATACACACTTGACACGCACCATACACATTTGACACACACCATACACACCATACACACACCATACACACACACACACTATACACACACCACACTCTCACTATCCACATATCCACACAGTATGGATTTGCCTATCACCTGTATCAAGACGGCACCATCAGTGGTGAGGTCAAGTTGACTGGCATCATATCCACCAATATTTATGTAGGGGAGGATGGTGCACGTCCTGCATATGGACAGCTGGTGGCGCCTGGCATCAATGCGTATGTGTGGTTTGTATAACGTGCATGTGTTATGCACATCCTCTCTCATACCTACCCCCCTTGTTATCACCCACCCACCCTTGTTATCACTCGCCCCCCTGGTTATCACCCTATACGATCACCCCCCTCCCCCACCGCACAGCCAACACCACCAGCACTTTATATGCTTCCGCATCGACCCCTGTGTGGATGACGAAGAGGGGGGCCGCCATCTCACCGTCACTGAAATCAACTGTGAGCCAGAACACCTGTCCTCTGCCAACCCCTATGGAGTGGCATTCAAGGTCAATGAAACACAGTTGACTAGGGAGTCAGAGGCACAGCGTATGGTGGATACTGTGAAGAGCAGGTCATGGAAGATTAAGAATTACAACAGCTTGAATCCTGTGAATGGTATGTGGCGTGGTGTGGAACAGCGGGGGAGGTGTGTGTGGAGTTGATTTTGAGAGTACATGTATGAGAGAGTATATGCGTGTTTGAAAGTACGTGTGTGAGAGAGTACAGCGTATGTGTTGTCAATGCAACAAGCAACACCTAAAAACACCTAAAACAAAGGACACACACATACACACCACCCCAATTTGTAGGTGAGCCTGTGTCATACAAGCTGGTCCCCCACCCAAGCCCACCACTCTACTGCCACCCAACCAGCGTGCATGCTGCACGCGCTGTGTGGGCACAACGCCATCTGTGGGTAACCCAATACGCTGATGGGGAGCTCTACCCAGCCGGCAACTACCCACTACAGCTGGAGGGTGGCATTGGTGGCATTGACAGTTGGACCCAGGCTGATCGCAACATCAAGGATGATGATGTGGTGCTGTGGCACAGTGTGGGGATTACGCACGTGATTCGAATCGAGGATTTTCCAGTCATGCCCGTGGAGTTGTGCATGTTTCACTTGAAGCCAGTCAACTTTTTCGACATGAATCCTGCACTTGACCTGCCACCCACTGTGGATACTGTGAGCAAGGAGGATGATGGGGAGTGTTGTGCACGACCCAAGATGTAGGGCGCCACATTTGTGTGTGTTTTTGCTTATTGTTTGCAGCAGCTTTCTTTGCGTTTCATGTGCTTGCATGAATGAATACTGTGCAACAGTGTTATTGTAAAGGAACAACCCAGCGGTTTGCACACAATCAACATGACACAATCAACCTCTCAAACATCATCCAGCGTGGCTGTGCAGCACCTGCCACCGTTGCTCAATCCATACCGTCCGTGGTTTTCTCTGTACAACGTGCGACTCAAGGCATCCCTGACACGAGAAGAAGACGACGAGGTGCGTCGAGGAGCAACGACAATCCCTCCACATCTCAAACAACAACAACCCCACACACGTTTTTCCACCTAAACCCCACCTCAACCAAACAAGGTGGAACTCGCACTCATTCAAGCGCTCTTGCCAGATGAGGTGCTGCATCATGTGTTTCTGTACCTGCCCATCATGGACGTGGCTCGTGTGCAGTGTGTGTGCAGGCACTGGAGGGACCTGGGTGACCACCAGGAGCTCTGGCAAAGGGCATGCCAGTATACTTTTTCCAGCACCACTGCTGCACGCAACACAGAGCTCATGCGCACACAATACCAGTATGTGTGGTTGATGATCATCATGTGTCGTCATCACGAAAACATCATCATCATCACCACCCTTTTCACAAACACACACTGTTCAGATGATCATGGGTCATGGTCATCACAAACACACATAAAAAACACCACCCTTTTTCACGAACGCACAGCAATTGCTGGAAGACCATGCTGTTGGATCGCACCCATGTTCGTTTTGATGGCGTATACGTCTCTCGCAACAGCTACATTCGCACAGGCGTCGTGGAATGGGAAACACGCAATGCCGTACACATGGTGTTGTTTTTTCGGTACATGCGCTTTTTTCCAGATGGCACCTTTGTCTACCGTACAAGCCCAGAACTCCCCTCCAAAGTGTGCAAGTTGCTGCAGATGTACAGCAACCGTCCTTCTGTGGTGCATGGGCTCCACCCACGCAAGGCTGCAGAGGGCGTGTTTGTAGGACGCTGGAAACAACAGGTGTGTAGGCTTTTTTTTATTGGGGGTTATGTGTGGGGGGGGAGGGGTGAAAGGGGGTTGGATGTTGATTTTTTGTGCGTAAGTTTGTGAAAGGGGGTTGTATGTTGATTTTTTGTGAGAGTGGTGTATGCATGGGAGCATCAGCTCCACCACAGTGATGTACGCCACCACCACTACTACACCATCGCATAGGGTGATCGCGTGTACACTGCGTTGCACTATGACAACAATGCACGCTCTGAGTTGCGCAGCAAGCTCCGCCTGCGTTCCACAGTGCGAGGTGCCAACAATTTGATGGACATTCAGCAGATTGTGACATTTGACAGGGAGGATGGGACTGCACAACCCCTGCCGCTGGGCGATGCGGAGCTGGGTGGGGAAGAGGGAGTGGAGCGTCGAGAGTCGAGGAGAGGGCTGACACCATATAAACTTGTGACATGGGACAAGATAACCACGACTGAACTCAACCTGCCCGTGTCGCAGCTGGATTATTACCTGCCTGGTTGAGTGCACAGTGGGTGTATGCACAATGCGTCCGTGATGTGTGCACATGTGCATGTGCGCAAACATTGTTGGGGTAAGGGAAGGAGCTGGTGGAAATCACATGGGCGTTGTAGGCGACGCTTGTTTGGTCAACGACGTATTGTTCGCAAGCAATTGTATAACTTGTTGTTGTGTCAACGAGTTGTTTATCAAAGACCACATGTACGTGTACACTATCTTATCACTATAAAGCCATGCTTGTGGCATTGCTGTTGCTTATGCTGCTCAGCTCATCGGTCGCTCTTGAACTGTCTCCAAGTTTGTGTGGCGACAAAGAATGGAATGATGCAGCATCAGCAGCATACTCAGCCTATGCTCAGGACGTACGAATACGATGGAGCACGCTGTCTGCACAACGCAATTTTTCATCCGTGAGAGCGGTGACCAATCGACTGTTTGCTCGCAGCCTGCACAATAGCAAGCAGCAATGTCTTGTAGAACTAATCTATAGGAAGAAACGCAAACGTGTGCGCATTGGGAGATGGTTCAAGGTACTGGTGAATATTGGTTTGCGGGTCATCCAACCCATGGCGCATGTTCTTTTGGCGCACCGCACAGGCCCATGGGCCTTGTGACAACCTCAAGGGGCGTGCAGAGATTGTGTACATAGTGCTCAACTACTTGGTGGCTCACACACCCCTTGCTACCAACATGACACACGACTTTCGCTTTTGGTATGGGTGGTGGAGCGATGAGTGTGCTAATACCAGCAACAACACATGTTGGTGGGACACACAAACACCTTATGGGTATGACAGGTATGACTTGACAGACAGCACAGTGTTGGGTGAAGAAACATTTCAATTATTGTCATATCCAGTTCTGAGTTTCGGTACGTTGACTTGCCGTTGACTTGATCTGTACTTTTGTAGTTTTGTACACATGACAAACTGCCCAATCATTGCACACAAACATTTGCATACACATTTTCACACAATACTTGCACACATACTTGCATACACCCATGCCCAACCATATGTCAGGACGTGCTGGTGATGCACATTCCGCCATGCCCACACCAGAACTCTATATGATGTATGCAATGATTGCCAATAGTGATGCTATGATGGCCGCCATGAAGAAATTCCCAGTGGGGAATGTACATCACGTAAACCTTGCCAAGCAGATGCACAGAGTATTCGGTTACAAAGCCATGAAGTGCGTGTGTGGGTGGGTGGGGGGGGTGTTGACTGTACACAGTACACAAAAGTACTGAACTGATACAAAATAGCATTAGAGGATTGTGTACAGTGAATGTTGTATACAACACTGACAAATTACATAGTTACTGTATACTATTCTTTCACCTGTCACATGCTCCCTCACTCACCTGTCACATGCTCCCTCACTCACCTGTCAACCCCCATCGTGCAATAGGGTGTACCCATGGGATCAAAAAATTCCCAAAGCTGTGTACAGGGGAAGCTGCTTCCCCACCTTCAACCCACAGGGCTATAAGGATGGGCAACCAGCAGCACTATACCTGAGGGGACAGGTGTTGTGTGGGTGGGTGTGTGGATTGGAGTAGTAAGTGTGAATGATTGTGTGTATTGGTCTGTGGGTCTGTATGGCATGTAAACACATGTCAACTCACAAAATACTACCAATATGGGTAGTAGCTACCACACATGGGCTACAATAACACATGTACCGCATACTACTGGTGCTCATATGCACGACTCACAATGTCATGCATGTACTTTTTCGCACAGCTATGTGAGGTGGCGAGTGCTCCAGGCAAGGAGAGTAGATATGATGTGGGCCTCAACATTGTAGATGCATACACAGAACACTGCAACCCCAAGTACGTATGCAGACATGTGTGTTCGCACGTGGAGGTGTATGGGAAAACATACATGGGTATTCACATGCATGCTGTTGGGGAAGGGGGCGCTTTCAGATGATGTCCACACCACTCAACACAAAAAACACCACACACAGCATGCCATTCTTTCGTGACTTGTGTGCTGGGTGCCGGCCATGTGCCAACAAACCCAAACTTGACCGTGATAGCATGACTAGATACAAGTACCAGCTTGCAGTGGACGGGTATGTGTGGTTGACACATAGCATATTGACACATGCACTTGCTTGTTGCTGCTTGTTGTACATTGCATATGCCCCACAAACACTGATACATATGCAAGCAATGCTACTACTGCATGTGTGATACAATTCAATACACAAAACATGGACATTTCACACTCCCCCAGGTATGGTCCTACGTTTGACTCCATTTACTGGAAATTGGCAAGCAACAGTGCTGTGTTTCTCATTGCACAACCTGGCAACCCTCCAGAACCTTACTACATGCAGTGGTTCACCCCACTGTTGACTGCGGGCAAGCACTATGTCCCCATATCATCCGATGCGCTGGATGACGCAATCGCATGGTATGGAAAGCAGGAGTTGCATTGTGTATATGTATGTGTATGTGTATACAACGCGCACATCCATTGCCACACCCTTTCATGGCCGCACCACACTGCTCTGCCCTACACACGCATCACACCGCCCCACATACACATCACCCTTAACCACATACACACTGCCCCACATAGGTGTGAGGCAAATGAGTTGCGGTGTGAACAGATTGCAGCCAATGCGTATGAACTCATGCGCTGCTCTGTCACACTGGAAACAGCACAGCGCTACTTGGCCAAGGTGATAAAGCTGGTACATGACATGCAGGCCCCTGTAGTGCATGGGGCACATGTCATCCAACAGCACCCCTCTGATGGCAAGGTGTGGTGAGGCGGGGGTCGCAAAACGGTGTGGGGTATAGGGTTTCCTTGTGGTCAATTTTGTAACAGTGTGCAATGTTTGCTGGATACTTTTTCTTGTCCAAAACATCACTGTTACAACAAGTATGATTTAATACACCATTTATTGATCACCATGCATTTCATTGATATTTTTTTGGCTGTGAATAGATTTGACTCACTATTTATGAATTGTGTAATTTACTGGGCAGTAAACCCACATGGAAGCACCACACCCTTGCTTTGTTGTACGGCAGCCGCTCTTGCTTGATACAGTGCCAGCTGGTCCAGTAAGTATTGCAACACAGTACTTCGCTGTGCAGGTGACAGGTCCTCCAGGCGCCCTGCGTGTGCGGTACACAATACCACTCATGGTGTTCCATGTAAAAATGCAACTTGCTACATACACACAGGTTTTCATCCTGTGAAGTGTTCTTGCACATTCGCATCGACCAGCACACGCCATACCTGGTGTGAGGGCAAGCAAGCATGATTGTGGTGCTTGCTCATCCCTGTCACTCGCGCCAGCACCACTGCTGGGCGTCGCTATGCCCATTTTTGTTTGCTGCACATCCTCCATGCATGCCAGAAGAAACCGAGTCACTCCATTGCACTGGGAGGTAATGTCTGCCACTTGCTGCCTGTTGGTGTATTGATGAAAACACGTATATGCAAGTACACAGATATGCAAGTACACATGTATCAATGCTTTCCATTTGTGTCACAGTACATGCATGGCATACCGAGCTGCTGCCAGTTCTTGCTGTGCATGCTCAAGGGCAGTTGACAGCTCCAGTACATGCAGCTGTTCAGCTTGACCATGTGCCTGCACTGCCTCCATCCGATGCTGTACACATTATTGTTGTTGTAGTCAAAGAAATAAAAAGAAATCAATATCAAGAAACCACACACAACAATACACACACACAACAATACACACACACACACAAATACACACAACACCCACACACCCACACGTACGCACCTGCATGTCTGCCATAGCAGCACGTGCCTCCTGTGCCTGCCATTCCTTGCTTGCATTGTCTGTCAGACTGCCCTGTAATGCTGTAGATAATGCTGCTGCTCGAGTAGCTATGGCGTGTTCTGCCTCTTGATTGACTGCCAATAGTGCTGTTACATGTGGTGTGTGGGTGGGTGGGTGGATGGGTGTGGATGTGTGGTGGTTGGGTACTGGAATAGGTTTATTGTTCATGTAACATAGTATACACCTTGCAGTATATCAAACAAAGTGCACACCATACTGCTTGTTTTTTCTTGAACAACCAACACACTCAATACCTCACACCTCCCCCCCCATGCCTTTTAATCGTGTGTTTTCTTCCTGCAGCTTGAGCAGTTGTGCCTGTACCCGCTGTGCCTGGGCCCTAACCACCCCCACCTCCTGTGCCAGTCGCTCACTTTCCAACAGGGCCTGACGGGTTGTCTTGTCTATGTGTGCCTCTAGGCCATATTCCAGGGCACGTGCTTCTGCCTCTGCTGCACACTGCTGGGCGTGTTTTTGTAGACGGTCACGCTCCTCCAATGCTGCACGCTCCAGCTGCCTGTTGTGGTTGTGTGTGTTGTATGTGTTGTGGGTTTGAGGTAGTGCGGCATACATACAATGTTGTTGCACTGCAAAACCCACGTACGCAACGTGGGCAGCGTGGGCTTCACGGGCATTGCGCAAGTCACTGTGTGCAAGCAGCAACGCATGTTCCAGTTCACAGCGACGTGCGTGCCGCTCTGCCTCCTCTGTAAGGATGTCGACACGCGTAAAAAGTCAACATGCTATGCAACCATATACATATGTACAGCACACCTCATACCAACAGGTTGCGCGTGCTCTGCAAGTTGGGCCCGGAGTTTTGCAATCTCCTGCTCTCCCTCTTGTTTATACTGGTCATGCACGCTTGTCAGTTCTACAAGCTGTTGCTGCAGCTGCTGCAGTTGTTTGGCTTGGTCAGCCAGCTTGGTAGAAAGGGCGTGGTGGATGTCCTCCAGGTCGGCTTGCGCACGAGCTGCTTGTTGATTTAGCTCTTGACTGACAGCTAGCAGGTTGGTATCCACAGCTTTGGCGCTGTGTGGGTTGAGGTTGCTGTGGTTTGTACTGAAAAAAGAGTACAAGATGGGGCATGAGCCCCAAGGTAGAGACGCACGTGTCGTATTGTTTTTGCAATAACTCGAGCATTATCGGCATGTTGTTATCGATAGCTTGCTGCTGTGCATTTCTCGGGGTTTTGGGTGGTGCTTGCGATGGTGGGCACATGTCGTAGATTGGTTGGGCAAGCTGTGGTTTGCCTTGTGTGATTTCCTTGTGGATGTGGATGAATGTATATATATATATACTGAAAACATAGAGCAGGATATGAATGCTGTTATGTCGTACTTCAACCTTGGGCGCTCCTGACAGGGCATGAACCCTTGACAGTGCCTTCTGACAAGCGTGCTTGTTGTGGTATACATGCAGCATCACACAAACAAGCATGCAGTGTAGCCAGGCCAATGGGCTTCAAGTGTCACCCCCCTCCAGCTGCATCCACAAGGGACCCTCGCCGTGCAGCCGCAGGCGACACCCTGTCCCCCGTGCCACACCTCAACATCACATCAACATCATAGAGATATGGATTACAGCGCACAATGTCATTCAAAGTCTACGCCCACCACCTCCCCACCACCTCCCCACCCTCACCCTGAACCACCCTCAACCCAGCGAGTATCCACGATCCCCTTATCGGGAACTACCATGTTGAATTACTGCAAAACAAGGCGAAAAACTCCCACACCATACACCAGTACGACCATCGTTGCTCATACCTAGCATCACAGCCGTCATGCAGGCCGCATTCGCCACAAAGGGATCTGTACATGGCTTTGCCACTGCAGTGCGTGGCAGCCCCTTGAGCGCACCCGCGCCTCGCGTTGCACCCATCGTGGCACGCAACATCCGTGCAGAGGCTGCTGCAGACAAGGCACCAGCCAAGGAGGCAGCACCAGCAGCATTCGTCCCACCCACCCTCGACTCGAGCTGGCCTTCTCCCATCTTTGGTGGCAGCACCGGTGGCTTGCTGCGCAAGGCACAGGTAGAGGAGTTTTATGTCATCACTTGGGAGGGCAAGAAGGAGCAGATCTTTGAGATGCCCACGGGTAAGATGCTGTTTGGTGGTGCTGGGTTGAGAGGGGGGGAGACTATGCAAAAAATGTGTATGAAAATGGCATATGCTGTTGCTAGGTTGCATGCTTCATGTGTGCACACATGAGCATTGTACCATCACCGATCCTGGGATGTGGGAGGTTTGCATCACCCTGCCACCCATCAACCCAACAGGTGGTGCTGCCATCATGCGCAAGGGCCCCAACCTCCTCAAGCTTGCACGCAAGGAGCAGTGCCTTGCATTGCTGACACAGCTGCGCACCAAGTTTAAGACTGATGGCCAGTTTTACCGTGTCTTCCCCAATGGTGAGGTGCAGTACTTGCACCCCAAGGTATGTAGATGATGGTTGATTTTTTTTTTGGGGGGGGGGGTATTGCTGTGTGTAGAGGAGCTATGTCAACATTCAGGCACTTTTTACCTGCACGGCACCATCATGGCATTCCCTTCCCGCGCAGGATGGTGTCTACCCTGAAAAGGTGAACGCTGGTCGCAAGCAGGCCAATGGTGTGATGCGCTCTATTGGCAAGGCCAAGGACCCTGCTGCTATCAAGTTTACGGGTGTGGCTGGCATTTTTGATGCTTAGATATTGAGCGATGTGATGGGTAACCAACAACATGACAACAGCACGTGGTGGTTGTGCAGGGGAAACAATACAGGACGGAGAAGAATGTGCACAAAAGTGAACAACAAGAGTGTTATGGTTGTCACGAAACACCCTCTCTTTCTCTCCCAAAAAAAAGAAAAAAAAAGAAAAATGCCCTCTCACTGCGGTGCCTGAGGCTCCTTGTCACTCACTGGAGCATCTCTCAAAATGGTCGCAATAGCAGGTCCCAACGCAGCATTTGCTGCAAGAACACGACGGCCCATCAGATCAAACCACCCCCCTGCTGGATCCAACACCACCCCACCTGCCTCCCGCACGATCACCGTCGCGCCTGCCACATCCCAGCACCCACCAAACCCAATCTCAAAGAATGCATCTAGTCGTCCACATGCCACACCACACATGTTGAGTGCACACGAGCCGCAACACCGCACCGATCGCGCTGCAGATGTCACCATCTGTGTGCAGGATGGTTCATACAGTTGACGCACATCTCCCCACGCACATCTCCCAACACCAAACCTACCTTGAACCGTAGCGCAATGGCATCCATGGTGGCAGCATCCCTCGACACGCCCACCTCTGTTGCGATCAGCGCAGATCCGGGATCGTCTGCCTCAGACACCCTTATTTCCCCCCCGTTGCACATTGCCCCACGTCCTTTAATGGCTGAAAACATTTCACCAAGCACAGGGTTGTACACGACGCCCAGTACAGGCTCCTTGTTGATGACAAGCCCGATGCAGGTGCACACAAATGGAAAGCGGTGGACGAAATTGGTGGTGCCGTCAAGTGGATCAATGCACCATGTGGGTGCATCAGTGAGCACAGATGTGTAGCCCTGGGTAGCAGAAGATTCCTCTCCTATAAAGCAGTGGTCGGGAAAGGCCTGCCGCAGGGCATTGATGATGGCTTCCTCGGCATCCTTGTCCTGTGTGTTTGTTATGGTGCAGTACTCATAAGGGCAATGTAGGAAACGACAAAACCACGACACATCAACCCCAGCAACGTACTGTTTGAGTGACCAGATCGACCTTGCCCTTGTGTTGCACAGTTTTGGGCTCGTCAAACCCCTGCTTTATGAGCTTGCCCGCAGTTTCAGCAGCTGCTATTGCAACAGAAAGTGCATGGTCGAGGTCCACCATGGAAGCAAGCTTGAGTATGGACAGACAAAAAATGCTGGTCAAACATTTGATAGTATTTTGCGTGTATTGCAACAAGACAAAACCATTGTCGCCTTCACATCAGAAACAATGCAAGCGTATCAACCTACAGGAGCTGTGCCGATAACCATCGAGAAACAACACGACACACGAGAAGCAAATGCAGTGATGCTTTCGCCTCCGTTTGCCGTTGCAAATCGCTCATCCCCACTGTCCATGTCGCCTGCACGACATATGAACAGCATCACGACACATGCAAACAAAGTGCACCTTGACAAGCATGTGCTACAAGATGCCTACACCGAGCTCGCCCTGAGCCACACAGCAGTGCTTCATGAGAGTCTGGTGCGTGTGGGTGTGGATGATACACCATTGGAGGATGTGGAAGACGTGGAAAGCCTGCATGCAGTGGAAAGCTTGGTGACCCTGGCCGAGGCGTGTAACAGGTACTGATGATGTGCGGGATAGGTTGTTGTAGCAACACACACACTGCAACACACACACACACTAGGTGGTTGTCACGTGTCAAGCTGCACGGGTCTGTTTGGGAGCGGCGAGCAGGGTGTAGCGTGATTAGCGGTAATATGCTTGCTTGTGTGTGTATACTGCCCTGTGTATGTATATATATAGCATGCCCGTTCCATAACCAAACATACCCTCTCCAAACACACCCTAGCGGTGAGTGCAGAGCTCGGGGCATTCCTCAAGGCACACCAGTGCGCACGCTTGCCACCCCTGGACATCCGGATGGAATGGGCGGCAGCACTGCAACGTGCATCCAAGCAGGTGGAGGCTGAGGCTGACCAGCGTATTGCAGACGAAGCGCTGGACAACGCATGTGGTCAACACCGCCCTTGACTACACTTCTTGAGAGCAGGACTTGGAGCGATATTTGTGTCGAATTTTCACGTGTAACACGAGTAGACAACACTGCGTTAGGTTTCAACCAACACGACACGCGCAAACATGTCTGGAGTGCCGTTTGGCCCAGCAGCAAGGATTTTGCCCATCAAAGGCACAGCTGCAGACGAGCCCAACCTGCAAAAACAAAACAGCCAAAAGCTTGGTGTACCATCATCACCACCGCGCACAAAAATGTTTGAACAGGTGTTTGCACGGCCTGCATTGCAAGATCTCTCGCATTCGAGACCCTCAACGACAGAGACACAGACAAGCGTTGCAAGTGGCAATGTTGGGGAGCTTTTATGCGATTATTACAGTACAACAGAAGCGCTTGTCGAGTATTTGGTTCACCTGCTTGGGCCGACCACCACATCCCCGCCTCAACGCCTGCCCGACAATATTGTTGATGTGACCTCCATTCCCAGCCTGCCAGAGCTCAAAGCATGCGATGCAACATGCCGTGAGTGGCTGGCACACCATCGCCTGCTCTACGCAACACCAGGGCACTCGAGCTATGCTATTATCAACGGTGTGTGTGTTGTGTGGGTGCACACGTTTCAGCAACATCTGTGCTCACCGGAGCTCTCTACCCATCAAAACCGCCCCCCCATACACTTCCCCCCCCCCGAAACCTCAGATGTGATCGTGAATCTGTTGGAGTTTTTGGCTGCACACAACTGGGGCATGCTCCCTGATGCAGCAGTGTGTACAGAATGGACCGCCCTGCTGCAACGTGCCAAACACCAACTGGTCAGTGAGGTGGATGCAGAGGCACTGCGAGCTGCAAGTGATTCTGGTTTGGCTGCAGACATACTCAGCCTGTAAATGTGTTTTGGCTGGTGGTTTTTGTTGTTCGAGTGTTGTACTTTTGACAACGTGTATCATATTATGATTATTGTGTATGATGTGTATCAGTATTGTGGGGTGCATTATTGCAGTGGACAGTATTGCTTGCGAGAGCGTGCGCTGTGCTGCACCTGATGACATGGGCGAGACATTTTTGTAACATGCAGTTTTGTCAGTGTTTCCTGAAGACAGCATTTATTCACAAAATACACCCCAGCCATTATGGTGAGTGTCACGCACGAGCAGGTGTTTACTGCTTGTGCATGTGGATCGTTTGCCACCAACGTGGCCAGTGCCGCACCGTTTTCTTCGCTGGATGCCTTGCTTGCACATGCACGAGACGTATGGTTTACCCAGGTACGAGGTCACATACCACCCAAGGTGTTCTGCTGGTCAAACATCCAACACTACACCACCCAAAGACTTCTGTCACGGGGTGGCTCGAGGCATTTGCAGCCCACCCACGCATTGGTGATATAGATGGTTTGCGCAAAAAGTTTGGAGCATTTGCCGATATGAGCAAAGGGGAGCAGGCATCTGCTGCTGCCACTGCAACTGATGACATCCTGTGCGCCCTCCAGGAATGGAACACGCGCTATGAGGCCAAGTTTGGCCACATTTTCATCATTTGTGCACGTGGTAAGACTGCGCCAGAGATGCTCGACGCCGTCAAAAGCAGGTGTGTGTCTGGGGGGATGTGTTTTCATGTGTTGATGTCATCATCTCTCATTATTATTGTCACACATACCCACCCATAGGTATCCCAACGCCCCACTGGCAGAACTGGCAATAGCAGCAGCAGAGCAAATGAAAATAACCGAGTTGAGGTTGCGTGACATGCTCGTGAGCAATCCTGCAATCCCAGCGGGTGGGGCAGGTGGCGTTGCTGCTGGTATGTCTGCAGTGATGCAGCGAAGGTCTGGGCAGCTGCTTGGGCAGCTACGCCCAGGTATGCTGTGAACCTTGGTTGGATTTGTGATGCAACACATTGCGTATTGTGTTGTATGTAGTACATCATGATGATTGCTTGCTGACGCATAGTACAGCATGTACATATGCATCACAGTGATTCCCCTCCACACACAGGCGCGGCCCCCCCTCACCAGCAGCGTACTCGTTCCCCCATCACCACCCATGTACTTGACACCGCTATTGGAAAACCAGCAGAGGGTGTCCCTGTGGAGTTGTTTCAATTAGAGACAAGCACAGGAGAGTGGCGCATGTTGGGTGCTGGGGCCACTAACCGAGATGGACGGTAAGAGGGTGTGCAGGGTTGATGACAAATAGAGGGATGTGTGATGGCATCACACACATCGACACGCACAACAAAAACCATGACCCACACGACGATTCCTCACCACATAGTATTGGAGACCTGCTGTCTGCCAGTCATGTGCTGCAACCTGGGCGGTACCGTATTGAGTTTAATACCACAGCATACATGTCCAAGTGCAAGGCATTGCATCCCACGTTTTTTGCAGATGCGCCATTCTACCCTCGTGTGGAGATTTATTTTCAAGTTGCACCCCATCAGGTCAATGAGCACTTTCATGTGCCATTGACATGGAATCCCTATGGGTATAGCACCTACCGTGGCAGTTGACAGACCAGGCGTTGTTGGCTCTGTCAGGTGGTGTTGGCTCGAGGTGATTGATGTTTTGTTGATGTATATATCTCAATTGATTGTGTCTCATTGTAATGCAATAGACTTGCAATACACAGAAGTAGCTTTGGTGATCGTGTTTTTGTTAGTGTTTGGATTGCGTTGTACCTTGGCACCCACGCACATCCTTCGTCGTCTCAGCCCCTTGGCCATTCCCCTAACAACCCCCAAACTACATAGTCGATGGCGCCCAATAAAATAGGAGGGCCTCCCAGTTTTGCAGAAGCTCCTGCTGCTGGCGATGAAGACAGCAAGATTATTTCCAGTGATGAGGTCAAAGCACGAGGCTGCGGCACAGATGATATTGAGGATATTGCATTTATATTCCCCCGTGATGAATTGAGGGTTTGGTTTACAGGTACATTGATGATTTTGATACATTGGTGTGTATGCACCATGCAGCACGTGCATCCTTTGATGGCTGCCTTTACAACGGCTGCTCAACACCCCCCCCAGGCTTGATGTTTCTCACACGCCTCCCATGTCCTGGATGGTGTGATCATCACCCCGCATTCTTGATGAGATCGATGGCCTACTTTCCCATCATCGGCATCTTGGTCGGTGTATGGTCGTCTGTGTTTTACATTGCATTCTTGACACTGTGGAACCAGCAGATTGCCATTGTAGCATCCACAATAGCAAGCGTATGGCTCACTGGTATGGTGATGTTGGAGGAGATTGTAGTGTAGGGAGTCATATGGCTAGTGTATGTTGTTCACTGGTAGTACTCCCAGGTATAATGCTCCCCTTGTCTTTCTCACTGGAAAAGAACAACCGCAGCACACACATGTTTCTTGTCACAAAATACGCAAACCATCAACAGTATTACCATTAGCATTATCAACCATGAGTATTACCAACCACAAACCATCAACAACATCAAGCACAAACCATTAGCAGTATCTATCATACCGCCACTACACAATAGGTTGTTTTCACGAAGATGGGTTGGCTGATACGTTTGATGGCTTTGGTGGTGGGTGGGGTCGTGTCCAAATCCTGCGCATCATGAAGGACAGCCGAGTGGGGACATATGCATTGGTAGGGATGTCATTGGTGCTGTGGCTCAAGATACAGGTGTGTCGGTGTGGGTGTGTATTTGTGTGGGTGTGTGTATGTGTATGTGGGTGGGTGGGTGGGTATGTTTGGGTGTGGTATGAATGATGTGTGGGCAGAGGTGATGCATACATGCTTGCATGTTCATGTGTGTACATATAATCATTTGTTTATACATGCATACGTGTACATAGCCACCATGTACACATAACATCACACAAACACACAGGCACTAGCAAGTCTCCCCCCAAATCTTGTACCTGCTGCTCTCATTGCTGCTCATGCTGCCAGTCGATGGACCAGTATGGTGCTTGTGTATACATGTGAATACATACAGGTGCGTGTGTGTGTTTGCGTGTGTTTGCGTGTGTTTGCGTGTGTTTGCCTGTGTTTTTGTGTGTTTGCGTGTGTGTTTGTGCGTGTCTGTGTGTACATGTGAATATGTACAGGTGTTTGTATACATGCTTCTGTGGCTGTGTATACCAATGTATAAGCGAGTCCTTGTGTTGTAAAGAGCTGATGTGAGAGCACACCTCAAACGCACCTCAACGCACCTCAAACACCCACCCACACACAAAGGATGAAGAGGATGCCAAAGGGGCCTTGTACAATTGGTTTGCACGCAGTCAAGAATTACTCACCCTCCCTCGACTGGTCCTAGGCACATGTTCACTTGCTGCCACCTGTGTCCTGCCATTCCCACTCGCACTGTTGGTGTGTGGGTCAGTGGTGGGCGTGACAGTGGCGTCGGGGTATTATGGCAATGCTGTTATAGGAGGGGTGGTGGGGGATTACCTGGGGGCAACCATTCAGGTATGGGGGGTGGGGGGTGTGAGGGGTGAGAGGTGTGGGGTCATCATCACTATCCCCAACAAAATGTATCACACAGGTGGCAGAGGTTGCGTGTTATATGGCATTGGCTGCTGATTGGAATAGAATGACCAGGGAAAAGGCATCTGCATGGGTGCTCCTTGCAGCGACGTGTGTAGTGCCTGTGCTGTACTCGAGACGTATTGTCGATTGGGGAAGGAGAGGGGCAGGGGCCAGCAGCTGAGGGGCACACCAGCCAAGTACTGCAGCCGCAAGTGCTGTGCACGGTGAGGCAAACCAGCACACTGAGAGCCGGGGTGGGTGTTGATGAAGACACACTTTATTATTTTTGGCTAGTCCATTATTTTGATCGTAGAGTATTGTAACGTGCATAGTTCAGTGTTGCTGCACCGAATGTAAACTAAAAACTCGGGTTTCGTACTTGCATCGTGGCTAAGACCTAGCTTGTTTTGTTCGCAAACTGTCCTATGATTGCCTCGCAGCACTCTATCGGTGCTGCGCACTATGTGCTTTGTGTGCTAGCTTGTGTGTGCCAAGTATTAGGCGCTACAGGTGCAGCAGCAACACTGGATTCTGATGTACTCATCGTGGGCAGTGGTATGGCAGGCCTGACTGTTGCCCACGAGTTGCACAAGGCAGGCGTCCGCAGTGTCATCCTAGAGGCCACTGACCGCATTGGTGGCCGTATGTACTCGCAACCCTGGGACATTGCTGGAGACCCCACACGTCGTGTGGTGGTGGAAATGGGCGCCCAGTGGATCCACGGCATCGACCACAACCCAATATACAAAATTGCCCAAGAACTGGAATTGGAAATGTATGAAACACCAGTCCACACTGGACGGCATCCAGATAAATTTGATGCATTTTTTGAGGCAGAGCAGGATGGCACCACAAGGCAATTGGTGGACCATCAGGATGTGCTCAAGCTGCTCCAGGGTGTGGATGACTTTCGTGCTGCAGTCAAAGAGGCTCGCAAGCTCGGCATGCCTGACGAATCATTGCAGGTACCCACTACCCACACACACTACCCACCCCCTCAAACACACACACTACCCACCTACCCACCCACACTACTCACCCACACACCTCTCAGCAATTTGGTGATAGACTCATCAACCAATGGAATGGCACATGCCCAGATCTTGCCCGGGGCGTGGGGTACCAGGTAGCGCAGGTAGCAAATGACAATGCAGCAGACCCATCAGAGCTGTCTGTGCTGCAGAGTTTGGATCCTGTGAAGTCAACTGATGGCACGTGGATGATATTCAAGGTGTGTGTGTGGGTGGGTGGGTGTGTGAGGGAAAGGGGGGGATCAGTGTGTGTGGGTGTGTGTGTAGGTGGTGCGTATGTTGTGTTGTGTTTGGTTTTTGTGGGTGTATTCTCACCTGTACATTAGCATCATATACACACAAACACATCGTGTCGATGTATCAATGCACCATTATACATACATGTACATGTACACACCCACACCCCTTCACTACAACAACACAGAATGGATACACACAAGTCCTCACCCCATTCCGCAAGCACGCCACCATCATCCACAACGCCACCGTCACCACCATCAACCACCAGCACAAGCGTCGAGTGACTGTCACCACTGCGGATGGGCGCTCCTGGGTAGGTCGGTATGTGGTGGTCACAGTGCCACTAGGTGTGCTCAAGGCAGGCAGCATAGAGTTTCAACCACCACTCCCTGTGTGGAAGCAGCGGGCCATTGGGCGGGTGGGGTTTGGCAGGTAAGGTGTGGGGGGGGATGCGTGGGGGGGGAGATGGGGATGTGTGTTGCATGTGGTGTCGGGTGGTGGTTGTGTGATTACTGTGTTGGGTTTCATCACCACTTTCACAACAATCATCAATACACCACAACAATCATCAGCACACCGCAACCACCACCGTACACACAGGTTGCACAAAACATACCTGGCGTTTGATGGCCCTCCTTTTTGGGACACGGAGCGTTTTTGGATCACCCGGGTGATGCCCCCCCATACACCCTACACATGGTCATATTTTGGCAACATGTATCATGCCAAGGGGCAGCCCATCCTGTATGCTGAAAATCAGGGGAGCTATGCAGGTGAGGGGAATATGAGTGGGTGTATGGGGGATGGTGGTGGGTGTATGAGAAACTGGGGTGTATGGGGATTGTATAGCACTGTGTATGTGTCTGTGCATGTTCAACATCACCACTCAATACCATCCATCACCCTGCACAAAAACACCCCATGCAAAACACACGACACACACACCACCATGCTCCCCCTCTCCCCACACGCAGAACGGCTGGAGGGCATGTCTGTGCAGCAAGTGGTGGATGAAGCAATGGTGGTGTTGAGGGAAATGTATGGGGATGACATACCCGACCCCATTGATGCAGTTGCCAGTGGGTGGCACACTGTACCCACTGCACATGGAACCTATAGCAATCTCCCACCCAATACAACAAGCAAAGACATGCAGGTGGGCCGGGTAGGAGTGTGTTTTCACTCACATGTATTTTCACTCACATGTGTTTTCACTCACATGTGTTTTCACTCACATGTGTTTTCACACGTGCTGCACACACATGCAATCACTATTCACACCTCACCTACACCCCGCAACCACACCGACATCCTCTCCACACACCTACACCTACACTCTTTCCACATGCCCACACTTACACTCTTTCCACACACTTGCACCCACCACCCACCACACCCATCCACACCTACACAGGAACTCGGTCGCTCTGTGGGCCACACACTGCATTTTGCTGGGGAGGCATGTTCCGCAGAGTACTTTGGCTATGTTCATGGGGCCCATTATGAGGGGAAGCGAGCAGCTGCTGAGATAATAAAACATCTCAAGGGGGGGCTGTTTATAAAATCATTACGCAAGAGTGATGGTACATGGTTTGGATATGCGTGATGGCGTGTGAATGCGTGTGATGGTGTGTTGATGCTGTGTTGATGCTGTGTTGATGCTGTGGGTATGTTGTGTGTATGCATGATGCGGTGTGTATGGTGTGTGTATGGTGTGTGTATGGTGTGTGTATGGTGTGTGTATGCTGTGGGTATGGTGTGTATATACGTGATGCTATACATATTGCTTTTTGAAACCTTGCTGTATAATATAAACCTTGCTTTGTGGTATACATGGTATATACATGTATCTGCCAACATGGTTGAAATACATGTATCTGCCATGTATACAGTCACTGCATACATGATATTCATTTGAGCAGCATCACTTGAGCAGCAATGCCCATATAGTTGACATTATAGTCGTGTGTGTATGCACGTGTGTTTGTGTATGCATGTGTGTGTGTGTATGTGCAGGGCTTGGTGACTGTGAATACTGTGCTTGCTCTCTGTGTGCTTTTGTGTGATCTTTGTTTTTTCACTGTGCCCACATCCGTTGACCATTCCTCCATCCTTGTTGACCATTCCTCTTTACTTGACCATTCCTTGTGTTTGGTTTTCCTCCAGCTTGCTTCTCCTTGCTCATGTAAACCACAACATTACACATTTTTGTTACTTGCAAGGAAACAGCAGCAGCAACACCCCTCATACTCAACAGTGCACATGCATCAAACATCAATATGCACATCAATATACACATCAATATGCACATCAATATGCACTACACCACCTGTACTACAGCGCCTCCATTTCCAGCAGCTCATCGAGTTCATCCACCTCTTCTCCCACATTACCCGCCCCCCCATCTGCACCACCATGCTCTTCCTCATCCACCACCGCATCCGCATCATGCACCAGCTCATCCATGTCATCATCATCCACACCATCTTGCTGCAGGTTGCCCACTGCTGCTGCATGTGTCTCTGCAGTTCCAGCATCACGAGCACCTTCCACAGCAGCTGCCAGTGCTTCCAGCTCATCATCCCCCACTGGTACACCTGTTCCTTCTGTTACCTGCATTGCTGTTCCTTGCATAGCTGCTCCCTCTACCACTGCTCTTTGTTCATCCCTCCCTGCAAACGGCATGCGCAACAATGCCTCTAATTCATCATCATCATTCACATTGTTATCATTATTGCCAGCACCCCCGCGTGCATTTCCTGTTGGTGCTGTGTTGACACCTGTTGATACAGCTCCTCCTGCTGCTGGCACAAGTATTGACCCAGGATCCATAGCCGCCAGCTCCATGAGCTCATCATCCAACAGTGGGTCATTACGAACATGATCACCCACCATGCCTGCACGCTGTATGTCGTCATCATCATCATCTCGTACAGCACCACCATCGTCGTCTGCAATCCCACCAAGATGGTCATCCATGGTGTGTATGCCTCGCAGTTTGTCTGATTCACGCTGAGCACAGGCGTAGACGCTTTGCCGGAGTGTGGTGAGGTGGTGTGCAATGGTGCGTGTGTCTGGGTGGGGAGAAACGGGGATGTTTGTGAAAGAAACAACCCAATGGAAACGTCGTTTTTGTAACACATCCAAGATGAGATCAAAGAATACAAGATGGCAACACACACGGAGACACTGTGTACACAAACACCGCTGACAACAACATACTTCCTATGTTGGATACATTGGTGAGGAATGTGTCGAGGGGGATCCACGGGTGAAATCGCTGATGCCATCGACTATACAACTCGAGCAATCGACGCAGGTCTCCTGCCTGTTGTTTATGGTGCATGCATTGCAATAGTGGCTGCTGTAGTGCACAAGGACTGCAAGCAAAAAAAACACCCATATCGTACCTCATGCCCAGGTCCTTTGTATTGCTGCACAAACACATCGTAAAAGGTTCCATACACCTCTGGCAGACCAGCAGGAGTCAGCAGACGATCAGCATCTAATTTGGGCCGCTTGCGGCGGATCTTTTTGGCGTCGGGGGGCGGTTCGGGGGCGCTATGTATGGGATGTGATGATGTGAATCGAGCAGGTGGGAATACTTGCTCATCATAAAACATACCCTGCATTGCCCAAGGGCGTGTTTTCATCAGCAGGGGCGATTACTGCCTGCGTGGGTGCCTCTGTGCCCCTTGGCTGTTGAATCCATTGCTCCCTGGGTACAGTGCAATCGCGACTCCAATGCCCTGGTTTGCCACATTTGAAACACCCGGATCGACCTGTCCCTGGCACTGCTGCTGTTGGTGCAGACATGATTAAACTATACTGATGGATGGGTGATTGGTAGGCTGATCATCTACACACTGTCCAGACGTGTCACTGAGTACAAGTAGTAGTCTCATGCAATCGATTTTGGGTTACACGAAATATCAATACCAAGTTTTTCAATAACAGCTTCTTTCAACACGGACTTGAGTTCACAATTTCTTGTATTGTCACACCTTTGCATACACCACCACCACAATGTTGTCCCTCGCAGCAACGCAGCCACGTATTGCACCATGCCCGCGTGTTGCATTGAAGAGGAAGTTGAGGCAGCACATGCCCGTTTGCATGGCAGGGCCAGGGGGTGATAGCAAGGTCGTTCGTGAGTTTCGTGAAGATGATTCCTCCATCAGTGTGCCCAAGGACAACAAAAAGGACAAGGCACTTTATGCAGACCAAGTACCGGTATGATGTTGCTGGGGGAGGACACATTGTGAGCGTGTCACAACAGTCCTGCACGCTGCACCGTGTCCCACCAAAACAGAAACCCCAAGACAACATGTCACCAGAGATGAAGGCACGCTTGCGGCAAGAGTATTTGGGACTCGGGGGGTCTGCCAACACGGTATGACTCGGGGTGCTCTATGACTCGAGGTGCTCTGTCGAGAGTGCGGTGCATGTGTGTACATATTGTGTGGCACGCCTACTAGTTGCTCACTGTGCTCTGCGTTCGTCAGCAACGACAGTCCCTTCTGCACGCAGGCAATGGGCAGCAACTATTTTTTGTGGATCATGATCATTGTGTCGCTGTTGGCCATTGCCACATGGTCTATTGGTGGGATTTGATGTCGTGTGTATGCAATGTTGTGCTGGGTATGATGGGCGAAGAGAGTTGGCGTAGACGAGTGTATTTTCATCTGCCCAAAAACCAAGAGTGATAATTGAAGAAACAAGTAACAAGTAACAGTATAACAGTTGCCATCACGCAATAATCCCCTTGCGAACCAAGTGGCACCAAATCGATCAGCGTGGCAGCACACGAATCCCGCCTTGGAGGTCTCGTGATACCTGTGCAGCTGTACCTGGTCATATACTCGCAGTGACATTGTTTGTGGTGCCTGCTGAGGTGCGGAATTGCTGCCATCAAACACATCAACACATATCATCTCCTTTCTGAGGCACGATGGCTGGCAAAACGAAAGCAGCAGCAGCAACAAAGAGGCAACCTGTAGCCCAGAAAGCCAAGGTATGCAGGGGTAGCAGTGGTGCTTGTGATTGTGTCCCTTCATTGGACAGCATCACGCCTCAACCACACACAGGCAGCAAAGAAAACCAGGAAAACCAAGGCAGCAACAGACGCACAAGCGCCTGCAGCCAAAAGGACCAAAGTAGCTGCCAGCATTGAGGCATCAGCACCAATGTCTCCCACTGCACAAAAGCCCAAGAAAGCGCCTGGTAAAGCAAACCAAAAGCAGCCTGCCAATACCAAGGCCACAGCACCACCAGCTGCACAGCTTGCTGCCTCTCCCAAGGGCGAGGCCAGCACACCGGACGCACTGTTTGCGGTATACGCCGATGCACACACCAACATCATAGAACCTGAAGGTGCGGTGCATGTGCACCTTTCAACATCCACATCAACTGGTGGACAATGCAACCATCTGCACCATCCCAATGCCCAGGTGTGGAGCGTTTGTGTCAGGCGCTCGAGCTGGATGCTGCTGATCGACGTATATTGCTCCTGGCATGGCGCACCCAGGCAAAGCGCATGGGGTTTTTCGACAAGGACGAGTGGCTTCTAGGTGTGGGTGGTGGGCGGCGCGTTTGTGTGTGCATGTCGAAAAGAAGTGTGGGTTCTGATGCACCCTGCTGCTGCTCACATCTTGGTTGCACCATGTTGCCTGCAGCACATGCATACACCACATGCTTCCTACAGGCATGAGGGCAATGCAGTGCAACTCCATCACCACACTGAAAAGTGCACTGGATGCCTTGAATGGACAAGTACACTGTGGTCACTGGCAGTTTCCACAACTGTTTACATTTGCATTTCAGTACCTGCTCACGGTACGTTTTGGCGAGGTTGTTGTTGTATCCCAAACACAACAGAACATGATACACAGCACATACCACACGCATCACATACATCGTACACATCACATACATTACAGGATGAAACGCGTCGTATTGTGGAGATGGAGTATGCCATAGCAATGCTACGGGCAGTCTTCCCTCCCAACACGCCCCATGTGGAGGGGTTTACAAGCTACTTGGAGCAACAGAAGCAATACAAAACCATGAACAAAGATCAGTGGCAGAGCTTTTTGCGCTTTGTCCAAGAGGTATGTGGTGGGGGTGTGCACGCGAATTAGGGGTCTCCCACACACCCCCCCTCGACCACCCCCACAGGTCAAGCCTGACTGCAGCAATTTTGATGAGGAGTCTGCCTGGCCAATCATCATTGATGACTATGTGGCATTTCTGCAAAAGAGCAAGGAGAGCAAGGAGAAAGCAACATGAGCGCATTTTTGTGAGCGCCCACTGTGAGAGCACTGGGGGAGGGGGAAGTTGGGGGGAAACTGTTCAATAGCAATAAACAACAAATTCTAATTCATCACGGTAATTCACACCACGATAGATCAACGACGAACCCTACTGATCATTCTTAGACACGCTTTTTGCACGAGAAAACTGTTGCGCTGCTGTGTGTGGCGGATGTGGCAGATGCGTCGACCAGGAACCGTAGCCCTCGGGCTATTGGTATTGTGCATAACAACAACAGCAGCACCAGAAATCCATCAAGGAATGCATCCAGACACCAAACATCACCAACCGGTACAGCTCACGGTGCATGCCGAGGTGCTTGGCATGGAACCACACCAGCTTCAGCAAATCCTAGACTTGTTGGCAAATGACAAGGAGCTATATGAGCACACCAACGATCATTCTTTCGACACACTGTTGGAAAATTTCTTCAATCGCCTGCTTCGGTACCTCCACAAAAAGGTGGTCACACTGTGACGTTGCATGTCGTTTGATTTGCATGTTGAAGACAACAAATGTGTATTCAATGTATATACTCAATGCATGTGTCACACTCCATACACTCACTCCATGCACAGAAAAAGTTGCCGGTGGATTTGTTTGGGCGTGAACCAGATTTGCACAAAGCAAAGAGTTTTCGTTCCAACTGGACACATGCACCCCACCTGCCCCGAGAGTCCATCAACCGCTTTTGGGCAGCTGAAAAGGACAATATCATAGAAGGCTCCAAGTACGTGTCGCATATTTGGGTAGTTATGCTGGGGTGGTGTTGGTAGCAGTGATGTCACAAACTTAGGACACACTCATGGTGGGACACACTCATGGTGGTTTATGTGTCAATATTACATACATTACGTATAACATATGTGCATTTGCAGTGTACAGTTGTGTCATATATATATATATATATCATATACGCAGGTGCACTTGTGTCAATATATCCACAACACAATCACAATGTGCATAATACACCCAGGTGTTTGGAGCATTTTCCGTCATTTTATGCAAGCTCCAACAGCCGATGCAAGGAGGCATGGACACTGGATTATGAAGCTGATCACAGCAAGGTAGGTGATACCTGTTGTAGTCCCTGGGTAGTATTGTACCTATCGTCGTATACAACCACACATGCACCTCATGGTCAGCCACTACATGTACAACCACAATACATCATACAGGCTCGTGTGGAGGATGAGAAAAAAACAATTTACGATGATCTAGCCAATTTTGCCAACAGTCACATGTATGACCACTTTGATGTCATTGTGGCAACACAGGTACTCGACGTGGGGGACAAGGGGGGGTGTTTGCGGGATGTCTGCTCTGCGCATATGACTGCATATGGCATAGCACATGGCGAAGCACACAGCATGTGTAGATGTGCACACACAGGCAGATATGCAAACACCCACATATACACATGTATGCACACACATTCACCCCAAACACTCATCTCCCCCCATCTCACCACACCCACTGCACCCCATCACATCATCCCAACTCCCCGTCCCACCATCCCACCACACAGGTTCTCGAGTTGCCATCCAACCCCTATCGTGTTGCGCATACATGGTACAAGTTGTTAAAACCAGGGGGGCTGCTGCTCACCACACAGCCGTTTATAGAGCGGGATGTGCGACCTGTAACAGGATGGCCAGATCACTTTCGGTATGCTCTGGGGTTTTTTTGTGTTGGGGTTTGTTGCCTACAACTTTTAGGGCTTTGTGTGTGTGCAGGTGATGTTGTTACACCATGTGTTGACCATGTGTTGACTGTGTGTTGACCATGTGTTGACTGTGTGTTGACTGTGTGTTGATGATCAAGGCATGTGTGATATGGTGTTTGGTCAAGGAACAGCGTCTTTTGTTGTTGACTTGATGTGTGCGCTCTACACACTGATGTGTCTTGTACACGTACACAACCCCACACGCCATTTGCTGCCATAATACCCCAAATATGTGTGTGTAGTATGTGTACTGTGTCTCAACATGACCCACCACTGAAACAGGTTTACGGACATTGGTGTGGAGTCTGTGCTTAAGCACACGGGTTTTGAGATTGATGCGGTGTATTTGGGTGGCAATTCTCTGCTCACCACTGGGTTTATGATGGGATATGGGACGCATGATTTTAGCCCACGTGAGCTTGAGGCTACGTTGAACAAGCGGGGTGTGGATTATGTGGAGGATGTGTATTACAATACGATGGTGGTGGCACGCAAACCTGTGAACAATGCTATGTGATATGTGTGAGGCAGCGTGTGTGACATGTGAGGCAGCATCGACTTATTATATTACAATAGGTTTTGGCCTTTGTTTTTGGCATTATCGTGGTGTTCTTGTCGTGTTCTTGTCACATTTTTACAACCTAGTATAGCAACGAGTGCAACAAGCAGCAACAAGCAGGCATTCATCTCTAGCGTGTTTTCCCAGCACATAGCCCGGCACAATGTCTGGTCCAGAGCCAGAACCCATTCTCGACATTGTGCGGGGTCTTAGCACCGTATGTGGGTCGTAATGAAAGACAAATAGCAGCATGGTTTGACCATGTCGCAGCCATGCCAAACACCGGTGTGCTTTCTCGCACAGGTGGCATCTGCTGTGATTATAGCCAATCAAGTTCGCAGCTTTTGGGAAGAAGTATTCACAAGCACATGCACCTGGTGCCAGGGGGCTGGCGCCATGACGTGTCCACATGTATGCAGCACGTGTTGTTGTCGTTGTTGTTGTTGTTGTTGTTGTTGTTGTTGTTCTACACACGGTTGTTGTTGTTGTTGTGTACAATCAACACAGCCCCACAAAGTCACCCTCACATGTTTCCACACATACCACAGTGCAAGGGCACCAAGTCAATGCGTGCCATGCCAGCCCTGGTTGACCGTAAGAATGGCACCATCACAGACAGCTGTGAGGAGTTTTTCCCTTGTGTGTATTGTGGACCTCTCACAGACTATGACATTGATGTGGAACGAGAGGTACTATATCATGATGACGTTGATGATGATGTTCCACATGACCACCACCACATGACCACCACCACAACCACCACCAACGTGACCTCAGGATGACGAAGCCATGGCATCAAAACTCCAAGACAACCTCCAAGCAGCAATCGCAGGCAAACCACGCCCTCACACCTTTCCCCTGTATGCCGGGGTGGTCCCCTGTCCAGAGTGTCAAGGGTCCCCTGTCATTCACAGGCACACACCCAATTTCAATAGATTTTTCAAACTTGACCCCACTTGGGAGGAGCAGATTATTGCCCGCTTGGGGTTTTACAATCAGCAGCAGGTGATGGACATGGTTACACCGGACTCACGTGGATGGTAGGTTGTTTGGGTGTGTGTGTGGGGGGGTGTTTCTGTGAGGAGAGAGGGTGTGTGCATTTGACTATGTATGTATGTGTGTGTTGTGATGTGATGTGTGTGCTCTGGCATGTGTATCATGTGTATATGTCGCTGGCACACCCTATTATTACCTGTTGTACGTACATATTGTCCTTGTACACTCTACATACAAAATGTATACATACACACTCTAGATACAAAACGTATACATTCACACCTGCCATGCACACACTCCCATCAGGTTGTTCCCACCAGCACCACGGTACCTCGAGTACCCCAAGCAGCCCCCTGGTTTTGAGGGGGGGCCCTCTGCCATCCCACAGCTGTGCCCTGATGTACGTTTTGTTTTTCCTTTTTGCAGCGCTCCTGCATTTGTGTACAACACATTCCACGTATCCCCACAACACCCAACAACACACCCAACAACACACCCAACAGCACACCCAACAACACACCCAACAACACACCCAACAGCACACCCAAACCCACCCAACACACCCAACACACCAATACAGGATGATGAGTATGAACAAGATGACAGTCCACACGCCCAGGCAGATCAGGGGAGCAGTGGGAGCATGGCAGCTTCCAAGCAGCTGCGCACAGAGGACTTTGTGATCAAGTACATAGAAGACACAGAGGAGTGATGGTGAGGGGGGAAGAGGAGTGTGTGCTACGTGAATTCCGCAACTCTTTTCATTGTTTCCTACTGCATTGATGGTGATGTTTGATGAGTGCAATTAGTGTGTGCGTTTACAAAACACACACACACACACAAAGTAACATGTGTACCCAGCAACGTACTGTGCATGCTGCCTGACCTGCACATACCAGTGCAACAGCACATACCAGTGCAACACGGCCCCTGCAAGAAACCAATCCCGTGCAGATGTTACAAAGAGTACAGCACCAGGTCACCTCCTCGTCAAAAACCAATACATCCTACCAAAAGTCCCTTCCCCATAAAGAACTCTACACCCTCTTGTCCCCTCCCCCCCCCCCTTCTTCAAAACACCACAGTGTCCAGCATGGTGGTCATGCATTGCACCACATTGCTGCTCATCAGATCCATCACACTGGCTTCCAGATGTTTCTTCGCATCCATCTTGCCCACATTGGCCACTGCACGCTTGTCAGGGGGCTGATCTGCCTCCTCAATCACAGACTTGTTGTATCGCACCGCCAAATCCATGAGCTCTTTCACCACCGCTGCATTGTGGTTGGTGTGATCTTCAAAAGAACGTACCCTGAGCCCCGCAGACCACCCCGGCTTTTGTAAATTCATGAGCATGCTCTCTTCGAGTTCGTTTTTGCGGTAATTGATTGCGATAGAATAGTAGTGGCGATTGAGACCATGGATAAGGGCTTGAATGGAGGGTTTGTGTAGGTGGCCTAGGTTGCTGGTGGTTTGACGGGGTTCCTGTCCCAGCATCATGGTTTGGGGATTGATCAAGCGGAAAGCGTCAATCACAACTTTGCCCTTGACGGATTGGATGGGGTCGACAACCACTGCCACTGCTCGCTGGTTGAGGGCCTCAAAACTCTGTGAGGGGGTGTTGTGAGTGTAGGGGTGTTGCTGTGAGGGGGAATGCATATGTTGCTGCACGGATGGTGATGTGCTTCGGTTTTAGCAGCAGCATGCCCACATATACCACCACATATACCTGTTGTGTGTTGATATCAACACCAGAAAGCCAACAGCCAAAACCGGGATGGCTGTGGTACCATCCCACCACCATTTCCGGCCTGTGTGGTGATGAATGGTGCGGATCAGTGATTGATCAGCACAAAGACACCCCCAAAGAAGTGCTCACAGGAACATGCCCACCCACCTGCCCACTTGCTTGAGCATGTCAAGCATCTTTGTTTGGAAGACGGGATCCACCGCTTCGACCGACACACCAGTACCGCTTTGTGGCATGGCAAATACATCCACCACCTTGACAGTGTATTCGTCAACAAACTCTCCCAACATCAATCCCATCACTTCCATGGGAACACCAGCACGACCTGTGTGTGGAGATGCCATTGATGGGAGTTTTGTTCCAGATCTCTCTTCGTGGCTCATCATCCGGCATCATCATAGCATACCGTGTTTGAGCATCTTGAGTAACGCAAGAGATGATATATAAATCTGCTCTGCTGTGTCTACTTGGGGTGCATCTGATGGTGGTGCACCCAAACCACCGTTGACACCCCCTGCGTTTTGAAACAATCGTTGCAGCCTCTCCATCTGTTGGTTTGCAGGAGATTGCAGCTGCGGGGTGGGTTGTGTATCTACTGTTGCTGCAAGATCTGGGTGTTGGCAATCACCCACTTGTCACTTGGTTGTGGTGTTGCACAACAACACAAAGGAGAGGAAATTGAGTTTTAACCAATGCATCAAACTACATAAACAACAAAAATTACAATTAATTTGCCATCATTGTTTCTTCCCACTCCTCTCGACACGTCTCGTCCCACGCCCCCCATCGTGCTCTCCATGGCTCTTCCACAAACACCTCCCCACCTTCATCCAAGCACATACTTGCCACAACAGGATAGTAGCTCCCAGAAGGTCTGGCCATGCTGCATAAATGCACGCAGTCGACCTCAACAGGCCCCAGGTGGGTATGTACATCCTGTATCTCTTCATACAGTGCCGGATCAATATACACACCATGCTGTCTGTGCGGTAGCTTGCTTGTTTTCATGATGGTTACGTGTGGTGCAAAGGGACGGCGGTCGTGGCTTTGCCCCACACCATGGAAGCAGCGACGCACACATGTAGCAAGTTGTGTCAGGTGCCCTGGTGGGGTGCTTGTGACCTTGAAATGCAACACCTGGAATGCAGGGGCAACATGGTTGTGATGGGGCAACATTTGGGCATAGTGCACCCCACACCCGTACCCACCTTGTTGTGAAATGTTCCAAGACCATTCAAGTTTAATACACATGGTTCACGTAGTCCATCTCTCTGTAGGGACTCGCTGGAAGACTGCAATGCAGCAATAGCTTGCATAATCAACTCATCATCTGACCCCAGTGCCAGGACTTGCAGTGTCACATGCGCTGTGGAAGGCTGGACACATGCACGCTGCAATGATGGTGCTGCTTGTGTTATGGTGTCTTGCACTGTCTGCATTGCACGGGTCACAGACTCGTGGTTGGACAGCTGAAGGGCAAGGAAATGAGTTGGCACAGGGCGGGTCTTGATACGTTTTTGTGGTGGTTGTGTTGTTGGTGGTGCGGAGCTTGGCCGCTTGCTGGATGGGGTGTTGTGCATTGTGATGTTGCTGTTGCATGTTGTGATGTTGGTGTCTTGTGAATGGCATACCTGGGACAAACATCGCCATGGGCATCGCCTTGCCCTGCCATGGATGTGATGTCAGCTTGTTTCATCCAACGCAGCACACCTGGGAGTGCATAGTGTTTAGAATACAATCCTGCCCGAAATGCTTGACGTACTGTAAAAAGGGGCATCTGTGAATGATGTTGCCCCATGCCAAAAACAATGAAAATGACGTCCAAAAAATCAGCACATCGCAACAGCACATCAACACAAAAGCACATCACACACTACACGCCTTTCCATCACACAGCAAATCAGCATTTGCACGCATAAGTGCAACATCAGTTGCATCCCCCCTTGCTTGTATTCTCCCCACACAGCTCCCCACTTGTGCATCCACATTTCCACAAATGTCACACATTCGTAACGACAAAACCACGGTCACCAAAGAGCAGCACGACCGTCACAAGCGCATCCTGGCAGCGTTGCTCAAACAGGATGAAAACCGTCGATGCTGCGACTGTGGCAGTCGTGGACCGACCTGGGCATCCATCAACCTTGGGGTGTTCATGTGCCTGACATGCAGCGGCATCCATCGCTCTTTGGGGGTGCACATTTCCAAAGTACGCTCGGCGACCCTCGACACATGGCTCCCAGAGCAAGTTGCATTTATTCAAGACATGGGCAATGCACGGGGCAACCGCTATTGGGAGGCACGTCTACCTGATAGTTTCAAGCGTCCCCTGGAGCAGGATGCCATGGGCTTGAGCCATTTCATCCGGGAAAAGTATGTTGATCGACGATATGCATCCAGAGAGTACAAGGAGCCCCCGACCATTGACAATTACGTCCATCATCCATTTATGCGTGATGATGGTGGTGTTTCGGGTGGGGAGGCGGCAGCAGCAGCACCGGCAGCAGCACCGGCGCGAGCAAGCACCCCCAGTGCCCGCCCCACCCAGGCCCCCCCTGCTGCCCCACATCGTCGCACTGCGTCTGCATCCACGCCCGTGCCCACATTTGATCTGTTGAGTTTGGACGATCCTGTGGTGACCACGTCTGGAGGAGGGGGGGAGGGGGGATGGTCTGCATTTGATGATGTTGGTGGTGCAGCCACAGCGGTGGTTTCAGCAGCAGCACCAGCAGCAGCAGCACCACCACCAGCAGCAGCAAGACCATCATTGGATGAATGGGATGCCTTTACATCTGCACCAGAGCCTGCCAGTGCAACAGATCCCTTTGCAACATCCTCCACCATTGCTGCAACATCCTCTGCCGCTGACGACCTGCTGGGAGGTATTGTGACCCCCTCCACCACCACCACCACAAACTCCACCACGACAGCTGCATCATCAACCAACAACAGCAAGCCAACAACCAAATCGGTGGATGACATTCTCAAGCTGTACAACAATACGCCCCAGCAGCCCATGTTTACATCTGCAACAGCACCAGCCATGGACCAGGTACCAAGCATGCCACATGTACCGAGCATGCCACAGGTACCAAGTATGCCACAGGTTCCAAGCATGCCAGCGGCACAACAGGGGATGGCGCCCTTTATGTATGTGCAGGGGGCCAACGGTGCTGTATATATGGTGCCCGCTGCAGCGATGCAGCAGCAGATGGTGGCGCAGCAAGGGATGGCAGCTCCAGTGGGTGTGAATCACTCGTTCTCGGTGCCCAATAACCTGGCGCAGGGGGGGAGCAATGGTTCGGGGATGCCGACACCAAAACGGGCAGCAGACCCACTGGACTCATTATTTTCATGATAAACATATGTGATTTTACATGTTTATTATATATCAAACGTAGTGGTAACAAACAACGCAGAGTCATTCAGCAACACCGCATACAAGCCAGTAACAACCCAATCATTACCACATCCCTTCCCATCGTATCCAACTCCTTGGCATCCTCAATCCAGCATGTCGTTTTTCCAGAGATTATTCTCCTACGTCGTCAACCAGGTGCTCGTGGAGAGCCTGGCAAATAGCAGGACATTCCAGAGATTTGCAGTGAAAACAGACGCCACACTGAAAAAGTTGTCCAAAGAAGGTGTGTGGTGTATAATAGGGTTGTGGTGAATGGGGTTGTGCAACATTGTTGATGATTTTCAACATGCATGCATGTGCTCCATGCCAATGGCTGTTGGGTGCGGAGGCACATTCTTCACTGCTTACTGCACACCACACTCTGTACACCATCCACAGGAGTAAAGCTGACAGATGGAGAGCTCTCACAGCAGGCGTCAGAGTTTGTCAAGGTATTTCGGGAAGAGTTTTCCAAGGGGATCAAGGACGCAGTGCCCAAGCCACCCCAAGTGAAAAAGTAGTAAAGAGGGGTTGGATGTTCTGATGAAGTATGGTGCCCTGATGTAGTATGGTGTACTGGTGTCTGCGCAGCCAACGCCCTGGCTAGCACGTGTGTGACAGCTGCATACACGTTTTGATGAGTTTTGATGTTTCAACCACATTATGTATTTTGATGTTAGCCTCATTTTGTAACACTAGCTGTTTGACCATAGTATTCGGTAATAACCACAGTATAACGCCGCTGCGCGTTGTCGTACACCTCGTCCACACATCCAAACTGCAAGATGATGTTCAAACATCTCTGTGGCTGTTTTGGCGCCGAACACGTGATATCTGATACGTCGTGTCGTGTCGATATCGTTAAAGAAGCAAGCATCACATCGCAGACACGCCAGGATGACCCCATTGAATACCACCATCATCGTGAGCATCAATCGGAGGAGTTTCTCAACCAAGCAGACGTGGTGACCACACCAAAGGACGACACCTATGACGACTATGATATGGGTACGATATGAATTATCGCAGGGGTAGATACTACGTGGTCACATCTCCACCCCACACCCCCACCCCCCCACAACGCTCTCACCCCCCCAGACACGGACGCCTGGCCCCTGCCTGCTCATCGTCGCAATCTCAGTGATGACTCGGTCAATATACCAACACCGCACCGCTTGGAGCGCAAGCCAACATTGACATTTACCGCGAGCAAGAAAACGTTGGAATTTGCAGCGGCAGCAAGCCGCATTTCTGGTGCTGGCAGCCCCATCCTGCAACTGGATGATCTCCCCAATTAGTGGGGAAATGTGCATGGACCTTGCTCTATCATATGGGTTTCTTGTGTCACTTGGGACCCTGGTTGCTTTGCGCAATCGCTGTAGCAATACCGCCTCTTGCTGGTTATGGTGGGATGGTCTGCTGCTGGGTGGTGAGATTTGTGAGTGTATGTGTATGTTGGGTATGGTGGAAGGGATTTGTGTGTACAAGGCAATGGTAGTGCAATACACAGTATATTATACGTCATGCATGCAGCAAACATGGATGACTACAGTGTAGGAGTAATGATAACACTAGTAGAATATTTTTTTCAATGCAATAATTGATTGATCACAAAACACATGCAAAACACACTGCATGTGTCCATGTATTTTTGTGATCAATTGTATGCACTCAGCGCAAATACGCGTGTCAGCAGACACACACCAGCTACTGGAATAAACAACACTGTCATTTGTCAGGACAGTGCATGGTCCATCTGTGACCAAGTGTAACACCAACACAGCATTTGTCCTTCCATGTGGGCTTTGCAATGTGCATACTGCATGATGGGTCTGCCTGGGCGAGGGCCCTTTGTCTGTTCTCATTGGCACAGCTGCTGACATACAAATGCACCACATTTTACATACGCTGTCATTGTCCATATGAAACATGTGTGGTCATCAAACAAAACATAATTGATGCGTACACAGCACGAGTACTCACCACCAACCACGCATGAGTCAACACCATAACTCTGCCAATACATGCCATGAAAAAAATAAACAAAGGCCACTGTGGAGCTTTTTGCTGCAAAAGGGGTACAAAAGTGCTGTTTTGCAATGTGTCTGATACAACAAGGAAGGGGACGCATGAATACACTCAATCATGCACATTGCGCGCAAAAATACAACGCGCATGTACAAGGGAATACATACAACAGGCACCCACACACTGAGAGCCACATACATGAGGAGGGTACACAGTATACAACTCTGCATTCAAAATTACATCATTATTGCCACGTTGTGTACACAAAGTGCAGTACACTTGTCATATGGATTCACTAGGATAGTGAGATCAATGCTGTCATAATGGTGCGTCAACATTGTTCTCATTATGCATTGTACTCATTTCACAGCGCTTGATGTAGTTCAATAGGTGTATCCAGGTTTAATTGGTGTATCTAGGTTGACTTTCTTCGCCATTCTGCCATTGACTACTTGGTTGCATTGGCAGTGTGCATGTCTTCCACACAATGCTTGGGTTCTTTCCACCCATCATGAAGGTTCCTTCCACCCCCGTTGCTCAACAACATGCACAATTTTGTGTTTGATTGACCCCACCATGGATCCACCATGGAGTCTATACAGGCGATGGTTGAAATCAGAGGGGGGGCGTGTGACAACAGAATCTGTGTGGGGTGTGAATGTGTAAGCCGCATGCGCAAAACACACACATAAATGCAAAGCACACAAATACGCAAAGCACACGCATATACACATAAAAAATGTTGATTTGCACACCCCAATGGTTTGTCTACACACACCCTAGCACCTACCGTCTGTGTCAGATGCTGTGGTTGCATCACTCCAACCCTCATCGAAACTTGTACGGTCAATCTGTTGTGGGAATAGTACACATGAAATAGTACAATACCCCAACATGTGCTGTACAACATGTGTGCAACAATACACATGCCACGACCATTCTATCCCCACCACAAATACCTCTTCTGATGATGGGATTCGCGTAACCGAGTGCATGCGCTTGCGCCTCACAGAGGGCATTGCAGACGGACAGGAAAACCATCTGTTGATGAGGGGTGGATGGAGGTTGTGGTCTGTGTAGTGTACACCTTTTTCTACCACCGCAATGCTCACCTCAATGCAAATGCAACAGGGCTGGTTGAGGATGTGTGTGGCACGGGTCCCCGTGGTCCATCAGTACCAGATTCGCCCCCCCCAATTGCATTCGACCTGCTGGCACTCGGCAACCCATCGTCAATCGTCTCGTCACAACATGACGAAACACTTCCAGCATAACCATCATCGTGGCTGTCCTCTGGCGGGTGATGATGGTGGTGGGTACTGGTGTTGATGCACGCACTGGTTGCTACGAAACACGGGGGCTCGAGAAGGACATCCGCAAGATCCGTAAGAAACAATTGCGTTTCGTCCTTGTGTCTAGACAACAGCCTGGTGAGCATCTCGTTTCGAATCTCACTTGGATGTCTTGTTGACCCCGTGTGTTTCTGCTGTTGAATGTGCCACTATGGTCTTAATGCCTTGTTTGAGAGACAAATATGGTTCTTCTATGTGAATCGGAGTGCGGATGGAGGCATGCCAAGCGAACAGATGGATGCGAATACGTAGATACGTGGCGTGGTGCGTACGTCTGCAATGTCTGCGCGTGACTATGATGGATGAGTATGATGAGTATACGAGTAGATGATTTTATGGTGCGTGTAATTTTCGTGTGGTCGAAACATGAGTGGGGGGACAGCAGGATTGCTGACACGCATGTGCATACTACCACACAACTTGACTTGCATATTGAGAGAAAGATTGTGTGACACAACATTGATGATGACATGGTGGGATGGTGGGATGGGGGATGTGCTTTGTGGGCATTGGCGACAGCTGTGTGCAAACTCATGCATCAATGAGGAGCCCACCCGCCCCGGTGCATGAAGTTGGTACATAAACAACAACTGTTTCCTACTGTGCAATCAATCACAAAGCAACATTCAGAATAAAACAACATTCAGCTGGGCTCGTACTGCAATACACTCGTAATACCCTGGTTGATCTGCTGTAATCGTGTTGGATTTCACCAACTTCGACTCCCTACGTTACCCCAAAGCCCCCTATATTGCACCCCCCCCACACACACACATCATGTTTTTATTTGGAAAGCGGAAAACCCCGCAAGGTACACTTGATTGTCTGCAAATGTGTGTGATTGTTGCATGCGTTCAGCTCAACCACCTTGTGTTTGCCCCCATGCATACACACCATGTATACACACATGCATGCACAATCTCACATGTATCACAGAAATGCTACGGGAAAACAAGCGCATGCTTGACAAAGCAATTAGGGATGTCGATCGTGAGCGCATGGCATTGCAAACCCAAGAGAAGAAACTCGTTACAGAAATCAAAAAGCTAGCCAAGCAAAACCAGATGGATGCTGTACGGGTACTGGCCAAGTCATTGGTCAGGAATCGACATGCAGTTACAAAATTGTATCAACTGAAATCACAGTTGCAGGCCGTGTCGTTACGAATACAGGTGTTGTGATGTTGTGAGAGTGTGGGTGGGTGTATGATGTTGTGAGAGTGTGGGTGTATGTACATTGGTTGCTTGTGGAGCACATCAGTACGCACACATTTGTTTCCCGAACCCCCCCCCCCACCCACACCCACACGCACACACACATTCATGTTGCCCCCAAACACGCACCTCCCAAACTCTCACACACACATTCATCTCCATCCCAAACACACAGACACTCAAGTCAACTCAAGCCATGGCTGATGCAATGCGCGGTGCAACCAAGGTGTGTCTGCTTGTCTCCCTGTTTGGTATCCCTGTTATCCCTTTTCCTGTTATCCCTTTTCCCATCCCAGTTTCACCCATTTGTTGTGGGGAATGTATACCATCCTCTGCATTGCGCATCCACCCCCTCCCCCAAAAAACACCCTCAACTCACAACCACCACCACCAACAACAAACCTTGGCGGCCCGAACAACCCCAAACACACCCTTACCATGACCACCAACAGGCAATGGCGGCCATGAACAAACGGATGAACCTCCCAGCACTACAGAAAATCATGATGGAATTCGAACGACAAAACGAACGCATGGAAATGACACAAGAAGTGATGGGGGATGCCATTGACGATGCATTCGAGGGGGAAGGGGAGGAAGAGGAAAGCGAGGAACTCGTCAACCAGGTATTGGATGAAATTGGAATCAACTTGGACACACAGCTCGTGACGGCCCCAGGGCAGGCGGTGGGGGTGGCTGCAGCAGCACCAGCGGCACCACAGGCAGAGGCGGTGGGGGCTGGGGGGGGTGGGGATGGGATTGATGATGACTTGCAGGCGCGACTCAACAACTTGAGGAAGAGCTGAACAGGGGGGGGGGTGGACAACATCTCTGTTGAATATTGGTGGACTTGAAACGTTTTTCATGATGCTGGTTGTATGATGCTGGTTGTTACCCGCAGTGTTTCACAATCATCATCATCATTATCATCACACAACCATTGACAAACCCACAGCAATAAAACTGGGTGTCATGCAGGAAAAAACATGCACACACACACAGAAAAAACACACACACGTGCAGGAAAAAAAACATGCATACAACAACTCCAAACGATGCACCACATGATGCACATCGCTGCCAAAACTCCACACAAACACACAGCACTCCACATACAAACAGCACTCCACAAACAAACACACAGCACTCCAAAAAACACACCCAAAACACCCAAAATCCCAACATGCTGGTCAATCATGAGCAGTCAAACACACAGATGATAATTATTGATATCAAGTACGCACAGAGAAACATGCACAAGATGCAACCTCTATCCAGTACAATCTCACACACATCCTCAACCTCACACACATCATCAGCACATAAAACTCACATAATGAAGACACTCATACATGCAGTAGTCAACTTCATGGTCAACCATGTCCCCTCTCGTTTCTACCGCCCCTATTTTTCCCCTTGGACTCCTCCTCCCCTCCAACCTCGTCCTCCCCTCCAACCTCGTCCTCCCCTCACACTTGTGGTCGTGTCTGCACCACATACAACGACCCGTCTTGCATCACAACCCCCTCTATGTCCTGCGCCTCACCCATGAGGGTTTCTATTTCCACACACGCAGCAGCTATGCTGTTGAGCACCTGACGCTGAAAGCCATCATCACACATGAGGCGATCCGCGCTGTAGTTGACTGGTACAAGGGCGGGTGTGCGCGTCATGATGCTGTCAAACAGCCCTATGTGTGGTGGGGGTGGGGGTGAAAAGAGAGGGGGAATGGGGGTGAAAAGAGAGGGGGACGTGGGGGTGTGATGTGGCATGTGCAGGTGATGTGTCGGTGGGAAAACACCAGCAATGTACACACCAGCAATATAGACACCAGCAAGCAAAAACAAATACACAATGTAAAGGATGCCACCCAACCGCATCCACCCCCCAAACATCCCCCCAAAACACACACACCCATACAACAGCACCTACCTGCACCAGCATATCCCTCCAGATCCTCTCCATTACTATCAGACCTGAAGATCATCACCCCATCACATTCATTCGCCTCTATCATCAATGCTGCACTCTTACTTGGGTAGCTCAATACTCTACATGCACTGGAATCATCTCCACCACCCCGGCTGTATTGCACTTTGTAGTCACGTAGGGCGAGATCACGTTTGACTGCTGCTTTGTCAGCAGCCACACGCATGGCAGAGCCTGGGTAATTGCCCACCAGTGTCTCACCAAAACCCTGTGTGTGTGTGTGGATGTGGGAGAAATAAAGAATGAGAGAGTGTGTGGGTGGGGGGGTGGATGTGGGTATGTCATTGTGAGCATGAACATGAGTGCGTGTGGGTGTATATGTAAGAGAGAAAGAACATGTGTGTGTAGGCAGTGAGAAGTACATCAAGGCACATCCAGTATGAGAAAAAACACAAGTCACACATGTCACCCCACCACGCAACACCCCCCTGACACCCCAGCCATCATGACACCCCACAAAATCCGACAACACACCTTGACGAGCTCAAAATACAACTCATTCTCATCTCTTGTGGTGGGGTTCATAGTATGTGCAACAAATGCATACTCTGCTGGCACCACAGGTTGCACGAGGACAGCCATCTGCAGGCGACTGTGATCCAACCCAGCCTTGTCGAGTGCTATGTATGCTCGGTCATTCCATTGTGAGGCCCACACCTTGCGAATTGCATCCCAACATGGTTCCCACCCTGTGTGTTTGTGGGTGGGGGGAGGGTGTGGGGGAGGGTGTGGGGTGCGCATGTGTGATGCTTGTGGTGTGCATGTGTGGTATTTGTGTGGTGCGTGAATGTGGTATGTTTGTGGAATGTATATACAAGGTACATGGAACACCTCTCCCCACCCAATCATACCTGGATAACACACATTACTATCAAAACACCAATCCCGAAACATCTCCCGTAACCCTTCTGGCGAATGCAACTGCATCACCAGCTCCCGGATCTCCTGCAGCTTCCCCGGCAGCTGCTCCACCCCGGCCCCCCTCAACGCCTCGTTCCTCCTCTCAATCTCCCCCTTGAGACGAGCATTTGCCTCTTCGTCAAGTGTCTGTTCAAATGTGCCAAAAGGCAACGCAAGGGACACTGGTTGACGCACCCAGTGGGGAAGTCGGCGGCTCATGGCCAGTGTGTTTATTGATTTCGCACCAACCAGGGCCCCATGAAATTCGGGGGAGCCCACCACCCAGCGGCCACACCAGTCACGGCGTTGCAACTGGGGGAGGGTGCCACGGGGTCCGTCGGAGTTGGTGTCGTGGGTTGCAGTGGAGGGGTCTGCTGGTTGTACAGTGACATTGCCATCCACAGCTGATGATGTGACCTAGGTGAGAGAGGGGGGCGGGGTGATGTGGTGTGGGTGGTGATGTGGTGTGGGTGGTGTGGGTGTATGGAGGGTTTGTGTATAATGTGTAGTGCACAATGCTACACATCATACTCTATGACCAAACATCCCAATTCCCTATCTCCCACCCCCCCTTCTCCCCCCCCCACCCCCCACACATAACCCCCTACCTGTACAAATTGTCCATCATATCGGTGCATATCCTGCAACTCCTCCCGCTGATAACACGTCGCCAAAAACACCCTACAATTCCTCGCCCGCACAGCACTATGACACAACACATCAATTGAATCCGGCGTCAACAGTGCTGTACATCCCCCCGGCACCTCCTCCTCCCCCCCCACATGATTACACAACAACACCGTCGGACGTTCAAACGTATCATGCTGTATACTTGCTAAATCATCTACTATACGTAACCACCCAGATGCTGTGCCTGCAGCAGGGCTGACTACCATCCAATTACCACGCCCACTCTGCTGTCGGAGCGCCGGATCCACTAACGAGAGCAACTGGGACAGCGGAGCAAAGGCGGTCCCTCGAATGACCTCCTCAGAAAACGTATCGATACCGTGTTGGGGGATGCCGAGTCGCCAGCCAACGGCGCCGGCGGTGGGGGAGAGCACGGCGTCCCAGTGTTCGCTCATGCTGCCGAGGGCACGTGCGAGTCGGTCGATGACGCTTTGGGCGAGGAGGAAGAGGTCGGGGCGAGCACCTTGGGCCTGTTTTGTGAGGGTGGTGGTGGTGTGTGAGAGTGTATGTGTTGTTGTGTATTGTCTAAGTATACAGTGTACATACAGATATGGTTGTTTCACAGTGATGTGTACAATGTATGCATGCTTCACACAGTGTACCACACCATACACCACACCATATACTCCATACATCATATACTCCATACACCACATCATATACTACATACACCACATACTCCATACACCATACACTACACCTCACCCATCACAAGTACACCACCCACAACACAACGCACCTGTATCGCCTGCAACTCCTTGAGGCAACACACCAGCTCTGTGTTCCCCCCCACACTCATTGCCACACTCTCCACAAACATGCTCACGCAAATCAAGAGAGGTATGAGGTAGGTTGGATTGCTGCTGGCTGTGCGCAACATGTCGAGTTTTGATTCGACGAGGGTGCGAGTGGCGTTGACCAGAGCAAGGTCAAGGTATAGGAGATCCCTGTGTTGAGTTTGTGTTGTTGTTGTTGTTATTATTGTGTGGGAGGGGGGGTGGGAGGGGGGGTCTTGTGTATGGTCATGTCCAATAATTGCACACACACAATGTACAGTATGCACACACACAAAGTACACTATGCACACAATGCACACCCCAACACACCCTTACCTCAATCTCCCATTGGCAGCATCATCCCCCCTAGCCATGATCTCCCTCAGCTCTCTACGTGCCTCATTCAACACCTCCAGGTACTTGAGCAAATCATCAACACCTGCATGTTTGGTTTTTATGTGTTTGTTTATATGTTTGTGTGTTTGTTTGTTTGTTCATGTGTTTGTGTGTCTGTTTATGTGTGTGTTTGTGTGTATATATATGAATACAAGTGTGTGCATATGTGATGGTATATTGTGTGTACATTGTGTATTCCCACCCACCCACACCCACCCCAATCACATACCTTGCAACCCCCCTCTATTTTCCAATTCCTTGTACACCAGAGCATTTTCCAATAGCCCAGGGAGTTGTGACTCAGCCACCCCGGGCACGGGCTCTTGGTTGACCGCTCGCCCCTTGACGCTTGTCTGTTGGTAGCCAACCACCCGTGCTGCTGCCGCCTGTGATATGTTGATGGGTGGGTGCGCATGATGCGAAAGCCCCTCACAAAAACAAAAAACACACCATCAACCCCTCACAAACACACACCACCCCCTGCAATCAGGCCCCCTAAAACAAGCAGAGGTTAGTCCCCCCACCCCCACCCTCACACACCCACCTGCAAATCAGCACCAGTATGCACAGCCTTGAGTGTGAGCAAGTATGCTCCTAGATCACGTAGCAACCCCTCCTTCTGTGATGGTTTGAGGTCAGGCTCTTGTGTGATTGCCCTGTCATAGCTTGCCAGGCGTTGCTTGTCTATGCCACTGGCGTGTAGTGTGTCCCAGTACACTTGCATGTCCTGATGGTGGTGTGTGTGTGTGTGTGTGCATGTGTGTGTGTGTGTGTTTGAGTGCATGTGTATGGATGTACATGTGTGCATGCATTTCTGTTGGGTTTATGTATGCTGTCCGATATGTCGCCTGTTGTCATGTACACACTGGCACAGTGCAGTGCTATGATTAAGAAAAAGAGAGAGTGGTGTGTATCCACACACACACACCACCCAACCCACCCACCCACCCACCCCCTTCATATGCCATACCAAATCAGCTCTCAGGTATGCCAGCAGTGCCTCACATATCACCACATCATCTGGAGACGTGTTGTTATGTAATTTCTGATGCCACTGTTCCATCATACCCCCCTTGGCATTGTTTTTTGACTGAATGTGGAGGATCTCATCACGAATGCGTTGTCCAGCATCGCCAGTGCCACCACTACCAATGGCAGAGAGGGAGAGGAGGCATAGGTCACGCATGTCGGGGCGCTGCTCGTACAACTGGAGGTGTGCGTGTGGAAGAGGGGTGTGTGAAACAGGGGGGGTGAAACAGGAGTGTGTGGAAGAGGGGGGTGGGGAAGATGGGGGTGATTTAGCAAGCATACATACTACCATACATGCTCTCTAGCAAACATACTCTCAATCATACGTACATATTATCATACATCTCTCTATCATTGCTCCACCCAACCACACCCAACCACACACCCACACCTTGGTAATGGTTTGTGTAAGCCTGTCCTGTGCAGCACTTATCTCCCTGGGCTTTACATTGTAATTCTTATTCCAACACAAAAACCTGGCGCTGGAATAACGCAACCACACTGCGAGTGCAAGCAAAGGCATCTGCACATCATTGCGATCCATTGCTTGCTGCAGGAGATCGGTGCATATGTCAAACCTGGGTGTGTGTTTGTGTGTGGAAAGAAGACATGGTGTTTCTTTGTGTGTATGGTCATAATTGTGTGTGTGCACCAAGAAGAGGAGCATACATCAGGCACACAGTACAGCATGCATATGTATGCATACCACATGCATCCACCACCACCACAAACCACCATCACACACATCATTGTACGCTCCATTCCCATTTATAACCCATTGTACTCATCACCACCCACTCATCACCACCCACTCATCACCACCCACTCATCACAACCCCCATATACTACTATATACATACTATACTTCCACACATACCGATGCATGAGTGACCGTTCGGCCTTTGACTCGCTGTGTGCAATGTTGTCCACCATCCAATCGGCAACACCCCACCCCCGCATGGACCCAAGATCCCCAGTGTCAATAATCAAAGCATCAGCATCCCACTGTTTTCGTTTGATGCCTGAGACCTGAGATGTGAGGGTGTCTACAGAAACACCAGCCAGCTCGGCAAAGCGATCTGCAGAGACCTGTGTGTTGTTTTTGGGTGTGTGTGTGTGGGTGTTTATTGTTGTGTGGTGGTGGTAGGGGTGTATTGTTGTGTGGGTGGGTTGTGTGTTATGCAGAGCACAGAGCACGCAAGCAATGACCATCATACTTGCATCCATCATGAGCTCCCCACACAAAACACCCGACCCACAAAACCACCCACAAAACAACCCACCCACAAAACAACCCACCCACAAAACAACCCACCCACAAAACAACCCACCTTTAACGCCTCTTCATCAGCATGCATCCCCGCCACATCCACAGCCCCCCGCACTGCCTGTGCTGCTTCGTAAAAGTCAATGTAAAAGTTGGACTTGCGTCCATCATGCTCCTGACGCGCCAGCCACTGGTCTTGAGGGCTCTTGATGACAAAGTCAATGCCATTGGTGGGACCATGTGGGTAGAGGGGGAGCACGAGGGTTGCTACGTGCACACTGATGTCTTCTCGGTCCTCATACCTGGTGTGTGTGTGTGGGGGGGGGGTGTTGTGGTGTATGGGTCATGTGGTGTATGGGTCATGTGGTGTACATGTACACACACACACACACACACTCACACACACACACACTCAAACACCCTCACAATACACTCAAACACCCTCACCCCCCGCCCTTGACAAACACCCTCACCCCCCCTCTCACATCCTCAAATACACACCCACCCCCCCAGCCCCCCTCATACCCTGGAGCAGGCACCTTCTTCAGCGGTGTCTGCCATGCACTGCCCTGCTCAAAAGAACGTTCAGGCTCCGAAAACCACCCCACCGGGGGCACATGCCATTTCCCACCATACCCTGGTACACACCCCCAATGTAACAAACACCCATCCAGCCCACCCTCGGGGAACACTTCTGCTGCTGCGACGGACACCACGACAAAGTGTTGGTCGCCCACACGGGTGGGCATGGCATGGGCAACGACGCGACCATCGAGGCCATGCACATCAGATACTGCGACTGTGGGCTTGATTGTCTGTGTGTGTGTACGGTGGCGGGGGGAAACAACAGGGTATGTGGGGGTGTGTGGAGGGTGGAAAGAGGGTGTGGGTGTATTGTGCACCACATATGTACAAGAAAACAGGGTGGGAACACTGCATGCAAACACCATACAACAACATGAAGCACTCCAACCAGTCCCCTCGAAAACAACAAAATTCCAATCTCCAAACACACCTGCAGGTCCGGCACCGACCCTGCCGCACCACCAACCCCCCCACCCCCAGCACCACCACTACCACTACTCTCCAGCAGTGGTGGCGCCAGCTGCACCTGATTCACAGCAGCAAGCAACCGCTCCGCAGCCACCTGATGTAAATCCTGTATAGACACCTCCTCCTCCTTGCCCTTGAGTCGGGCTATAGCCTTCCTTGCCACCCGCACCGCCTCCTCTGCGCTCTTTTGCAGCTGTACAGACATGTCCTGTGCTTCCACAGCCATGCGGGAGAGCTGGTCGGCTTCTTTTCGAGCGACATCTGCTTCCACAGAACACCCTTCTGCATCGTATATCAGCTCCCGAGCCGACTCTACAATAGCCTCTGCTTTGCTTCGCATTGCCTCGAGACGAGATAAGTTGGTGGGACCCACAGTGGTGTTGCTACCGAGCTGCATACTGGGTGCCGCTTGCATGAGGGCGACATCCACGAGGTGCACTGCGCTGCGAAATTGGCCGACCAGTTCTTCGTTTTCAGAGGGGCCCTTGGTGTGGAGGGGGGTCCACTTGTTGAGGAGGGTGTTGGCGGAGACGACATAGGGGGCGAGGCGTCGGGTGAGTGTGCTGCGCTTCTTTTTCCGCCTGGTTGCACCACTGCTCCCATTGTTGTTGTTTGAGGAGGAAGGGGAACTGCTCCTGCGGTATGAACTGTTGTCCCGGGGGTCACTGCGACTGGGTTCGTCATCATCCCACCTACTACTGCTGCTCCAATACTCATCATCACTACTGCTGCTCCCACTCCTACTCCCCCAGTCGTCCCTGCGGGAGGGCCCCTCGTCCTCCCGGGGGGGGCCCTCCGCCCCGCGCCCGGTGCCCGTGAGGCGCTCCAGGGTACGTTGGTTGAGTAGTTTGGCTGCCATTTTTGTAACTGCTGGACTGCTGCCCAGTTTACCGTTTAACAGGGTGTTTTTGGGCCCCCATATCGCACTGATAAAATCTGCAATGCTTACAGGCAGGTCTTCAAAGGACACGGGTTTGTCCTGGGGGGGGAGGGGGAGAGATGTGGATGGGGTACATATATGTGTACGCACAGGAATATGCAACAGACACAGGGTACCAACACACACACACACACACACACACACATAGTACTCTCTCTCTCTCTCACACACACGCACACAATCTCACTCACATAGTACTCTCTCTCTCTCACACACACACACACACTCCCACATACGCTGGGCATCAGTGTTTCAATAGTGCTCTGTTCCACTTCCTGAATCAACCGCTGCACTTTATCCTCTAGGAAATCATCTTCCGGATAATTCCCCTCCTCCCCATATGCATCATCCCCATACGAACGAGCGTAGGCTTCACTGCGGAAATCCTTTTCCAACAGACGCTGCACATCACTCGACAATTCAAATGATGATGAGGCAGAGGAAGTACGTGTGTTATTGTGAGTGTCATCTGAGTAATAAGAAGTGCTCGTTGAGGTGTTGTTGCTACTATGAGCATCGTCCTCTTGGTCTTCTTTGTCCAATGCTGCAAAGTACTCAGCCACCTGTAGTTTTTTTTTATTCAAAGAGTGGTGTGGTGTGGTGTGGTGTGATTTGGTGTGGTGCAGGGGTTGATGTGTGGATCATGCATTGCACCATGTAGAAATGTACATGGTGTTGATACCGTGTGTAACCAGTGCACATTGCACACTCCAACAACACACCCACTCACACACCCAAACACACACCCACACACTCACACACCCCAAAACACACCCACCCACCCAAACACCTACCGGTTTACAACTCAGGTAAAAATCTCTCTGTGTAGCATTCCTCAACCATTCTGGCTTCGATCCTGATGGTCTTTTCAGCACAAACGACAACCCACCCCCCTCTGCAATAACACCATCCAGTGGGAGCTGCAGTGCACAGGAATAGGATGTGAGGAGTGTGACGGGTTCGTCGAGAAAGGTGGGGACGTAGCATCGAAAGGGGGTGTACCATGCCTGACCACCCTTGCCTGAGCGTGTTGGTGTGTGGGGGGGGGTGCGGGGGGTGTGGGGGAATGGTTCATGTGGGGGATATGAATGTGTGTACGTGGGGGGGATTGTTGTGGAGAATGATTCTGTGCGATGCATGTATGCTCTTGCACGTGTACTATCATCACAAACAACCCCACTCTCACCTACAAACAACCCCACCCCACCTACAAACAACCCCACCCTTGCCCCCACCCATACCAGCCTCTTTTGATTCATCAGGAGCAGACGTCCACCCCCTTGGTGGTGGCTCCCACCCCCAACCATCCTTTGCCGCACACCCCCAATGCAACCCCACCCCTCTCAACTGCCCTGCAGGCACCCTCTCCCCCACTGCAAACGACACCAGTGCCCATCGTTTCCCCCCCTCTTCTACAGCCGCAACTCGGCCGACGAGGGTGGCGCCCTTTACACCACCAATGCCCACTTCGTACTTGTCGAGGACTTTGTATTCGGTGGCGGTGGGGTGTGCCATGAGCCACTCGTTCAACAGTTGTGTGGCGAGGCAGTCGAGGTTGGTGGTTGTGAGCTCTCCTTCATCACCCTGTGGGTATGTGGTGGGTGAGGTGTGGTGGGTGAGGTATGTTGAGGATGGGTGGTGTGGGGGGATGTGTATGGGGTGCACTTTATGTGTGTACGCACTGGCTTTGTATGTATGCATACTACTGTATACGTAATCTGCTACTGTGTACTGCATATCACATGTGTATATACATACACAGTGCTGCTGTAATCCAACAAGTGCTATCTGTCACTACATCAACACGTCCCATGTGCATGATACCATACAACAATTCCCACCGCATCAATTGCTCAAACACAACATCAATTGCCACCACATACGAAAACCACACACACACCCGTATATCAGCAGCCAGTATGCGCAGTTCTCTTATAGCTGTGTTTGCTTCAGGTACAATTGTTGCTGCATGTGCTTCTGCCTCACGTGCATTACTGTGTGTATAATTGATAGTGTGTATATTCATAGTGTGTATGTACAGTGTGTATGGACAGTGTGTATGGACAACACAGTGTATGCAGTGTTTCCGAACATCATGCCCAAGATGTATCTATACACAAGTATACACAACAACACCCATCACCAACACCCAAGATGTATAAACAACACACACACACCGTTCAGCAATTTCTGCCTTGAGTTTGAGTTCTGCTGCTTGACGCTTGGCATCTTCCACTGCAGGTACAAGCTTACTGGCAGCTGCATATGCTGATTCAGCCTGTGCCTTGAACTCATAGGCCCGCTCGGCATCCTGCAGGGCTGCAGCACGGGGCTGCACCACTACCGTTTTTCGAGCCATTCGGCGTCGTGCTAGAGGCATGCGTGGAGCAAGGTGGATGCCCGTGATTGCAGGCGAGGGGCCTGTGTGTTGTACAGGGATGTGTTGTGTGCTCAGATGGGAGCCCATCAGCATTAGGGTCCAAGAGTCCAAACAAACTCCCAACTATTCCGTGCATCGTGCATAGCAATGCACATATTCAAAAGCAAGACACCAACATCCATAAAAAAAGCACGTCCTAGGGCGTTCAATATCGTTCAACATGCCGCATGCACAAAACAAGAAGCCGCCAGCGCCACGAATCTTACGTACCTAACGCAATGCGCTCTGCAGCATGTTGACTATGATGACGTGCCGATGCGCTGCATGCAGACACACCCTGCTCGCGAACAAGGCAAACTGCACGGTGGTGGCGTACCATCGCTGGGTTTGGGTTTTTATGGGTTTATGCAAGCAGCATCATTGGTGGATGTCATTGGGTCTAGCAAGTGCATTGGTGTGGTTGCAAGCAAGCACGATGTGATGTGTCAGGATGTGACTTGTTGTTGATGTTGTGCTTGATACACTAGGAAAGTGCTTAGTGTTGTACTGATGTCAAGTTTCTGTATTGATCATGTGGTTTTGCTGGTGTCAGAAAACATGCAGGGGCGCTTGAGCATTATTTTCTGGCTGGAACGATACTTGTGCTACCAAAGTACATGTGCTTGTTTTCATACAAACCACATGCATACATGTACACACATACATACACAGACCAGCAACCCATGCAAACAGCATCCCACATGTGGTGCATCATAAAACGAAAACCAACCGTGTGCTGCGTATACAACACAGCAAACCAGTCACGAGCATGATCAATCCATTGGGCAAGCTTTCCAACTATGAAGAACTGCACGACGTGCAGTTACCAAGTGATGAGCACGTGCATGAGGGCGAGTTGGTGGTTTCAGAGCGTCCAGTCACACCCCCTCGTTCCATGCACTACACCAACGGGAACAATGGTGTAATAGCAGGAGGTAGCAGCAGCAAAAGGGTCAGGGTGAGGCAGTCCTCAGTCCAGCATGCTCTGCTTGGGTCGAATGACCTACAGGACGTGATGGGGCAGGACACGCCCAGGGAGGAGGAGGCAACAACACCAGCAGGTGTGGTGGTGGGGGGGAGATTGTTGAGTAGTCACAGTATATGGTTGATCATACAGCAACCCACGACACACAGCAACGCCTGGGGTGCACCATGCCATTGTTGGTTGGCGGCGTGTATATTATGTAGCCATATACTGTGCAACCATTGCATTTTTGTATGCAGATCAAAACTTGTTGGCACCAACCATGACTGGTATGTTGGTGTCTGTGTGTACACGTGTATGTATGTGTTGTTTCATTGTGTTCATTCACTCGGAAGTATTATTCACCCACATTACCCCACAAACACACCCCAAACATACCCTAACCCCATCCCCCAAAACACAGCAATTGCTGATGATTTTGGTTTTGATGACAAACAAAAGGATTTGTATTTGGGCGCCTACATTTCAGGTGCTTTTTTTGCAGTGGGAGCCCCAGCAGCACTCCTGGTGGGGTATTTGTCTGACAGAGCCAATCGTAAATGGCTCATGTGTGCACTGGTGCTCCTTGGTATGTGCGTTGTGGTAGGGGATGGGTTTACGTGATGCTGGGTGGATGTACAATGATGGATGGTACAAGATGGATGATTGAACCTGTACATATACCAACACACTCAACACACACCCACACTGCAGGTGAGGCACCATGTATAGCGACTATCGCAGTGACATCATATTGGCACTTGTTTGTGTTGAGGGTACTGACCGGCATCTCCCTGGGTGGATCCCTCCCCCTGGCATTCTCCATGGTCGGGGATTTGTATGGGAGTAAACAACGTGCTGCTGTGTTGGCGTTGGTGCAAATCAGCACTGGGGCTGGTATTGCCATGGGACAGGCAATTGCGGGGTTTGTAGGTATGTGCGTTGATGATGGTGAGATGAGGTGATGATGATGGTGGGTTTTCTTTCACAAATCCCATGGCTCATCATATTGTGCATGGTACCATGGACACATCACATACCATGGATACATCACACCCATCAGCCACATCTATGATCATATGCAAACCCCTTCATATGCAAACCCCCATCGCATGCACCCCTCTCTTTTCACACCACCACCAGGCCCCTGGCTCGGATGGCGGGTCCCCTTTGTGGTGGTCGCCATCCCCGCCCTTGCAATCACAGCATTACTGGCAGCAACCACCATGGATCCACCCCGGGGGGCTGCTGATGACGCACTGCAGGCACAGGTGGATCAGGGATTTGTATACCATGAGCGTATGGATTGGCAAAAGATGAAGACACTGTTGAATACAAAGAGCAGTCTGTTCAGTATACTGCAGGTGTGTGTGTGGATGGAGTGTGCAGTTGTGTGTGGTGTTGAAGTTGATCAGGGGCACTAGTTGATCAGAGTTGTTTCTGTGCAATGATGTTGCCTTGGTGGTGTGATGATGTTGTGATGAATCTGTATGCCGATTCTCCGTATGCACACGTGCTGTTTGTATGCACCCACACTTGTCAATGTATACACCTTATCATTGTAAACACCTTGTCATCCACCATGCTCACAACACAGGGTTTGCCTGGGTGTCTGCCCTGGGGCATCATCCTCATCTACCTAAACGATTTCCTTGCCATCCCCACCGGTCGCAACCTCGGTGTGCACACGGCCACCGCAGTGGTGCTCACCAATGGTATTGGAGGAGCAGTGGGTGTGCTCGGGGGTGGCGCACTGGGACAATGGCTGTACAATCGCGACAAGCCAGCGATGCCAACTGTAGTAGGATTGGGCATGGTGTGTGCAGTGGTGCCCATGTATCTGTTGATCAATATACCATGGGCTGGTGGGTGGGTTGCGTTTGCGTTTGTGCTGTCGTTTTTGGTGGGGATCTTGTCTGGCGCTCCGGGGCCCAACATTCGGTATGTTGGGTTGATTGGTGGGCGTTGTTTTATGTACACCGCGTGTGGGTGTATCAATGGGTCACACACAACCACTACACGTAATCATGGTCATATCACTCCCAAACCACACTCATATCACTCCCAAACCACACTCATATCACTCCCAAACCACACATCAGGGCAATCATATTGGAGACCAACCCACCAGAGGCGCGTGGCATGGCGCTGGCACTGCAGACGGTGCTTGATGACTTGGGACGTGGATTGGGTCCGTTTATCATTGGCCTGTTGGTGCAGGTGACTTCACGGCAGGTGGCATTCAACGTTGCTGTCCTGGGGTGGATACCCTGTGGTGCATTGATTTTTGGTATGATCATCAACGGACCATGGGTTACTATAATACCATACCTGACCATACCTACCTGACCACACCTCTCTCTACACAGCGGCGCGGTGGTATATTGTACGAGAGGTGGATGCAATGCAGCAGCACTTGCTGCATGTTGCAGCCAAATGTGGTGCAGCGGTGGTGGAGCCCCCAGGAAGTGATGCGTGGGGTGGGGAGGATGACCATCATGCAGGAGTGCTCCCCACAACAGGTGCTGCTCCACGTGTGGTTGAGATGCAGAGTGTGGTCGAGGAGGAGAGCAAATCGCACCGACTGTTGCCGGCCAGCTACAGCCCATCAGACGCAGCGTGAATTTTTCCAAGTGATGTTGCATAATTTGATATTCTTCTAGCATATATTCTTCGTACTGCACACACACACAATAGTAACACACTGCCAAAATTGATCACCATCAAACACACTGATCATCCATGGACCTCTCAGAGCCCAAACCCCGTGTCAATTTCAAATGCTTGCAGCAGTATGTGGGACGACGAGTGCTTTTGGTTGGAGCAGTGGAACAAGCAGCTCCTGGCAGCGTCCAAATACGAACATCAGACAACGGCAACGTCACAATACAAACGACAGCGCCTCCTGATTACAGCAACAGTGAAATTGTAGAGTTTGATGTCAATGTGACTGGCCCCAACATCGTGCAAGAGAACAGCCACACACGATTGAGCTCGGGATTTGGTGCGTTTGGTGTGGGATGTATTTTGGTGCGGGTACAGGGTGATGATATTGATGTGATAATATTGTACCCCCACACAGACATGGAAAACTACGAGGAGCTTGTCAAGCTCATCCACGAGCATGGGCGTACCATCTTGTTGCCCTAGTTTTCATGTGTTCCTGCATACACTGCCGTGTGTGAGCACTGGGCGTGGCCTTATGGTGATTAGCCTGGTGATGATGATGAGTAGGGTGTGGCTTGCATGAACGACACACATGACACCACATGTGGGGGCTTTTCTATCACACCATTCATCACAATAAGCACTACTGTAATAAATCTATATGATAGCATGCTGTTGTTGCTGTCAGTAAGAAATACACCACCAGCAAGGTTGTTGAGGCAAGTCGCGTTTTCCAGCATGGCTACAACAGATCCTAGCCAACTTTTTCAGGGTCCTGGAGCAGAAGCACTCCGAAATCAGTCTTGTGGTGGAGCATGTACACGGTGTGTAATGGTCGCACAAGCATAATACATCCACACGCATCCAACATTGATCATCCCACATTGATCATCCCACAGAGACACCCCCGCAGTACAAGCACAAGACATGCCTGATCTTTTGAAAGCAATCCCTGCATGGAAGCTTTCTGTCGATAGCAAAGCCATTTACCGTGCGTTTGTAGCCAAAAACTTTGTACAAGGTGTTTGATGTGCAGGCGGTACATCATGTGACGACGGTCATACATATGTGTGTCTCCCACAGCTATGAAATTTCTCAACGGCGTTGCAGAGGTTGCAGAGGCAGCAGGACATCATCCTGACTTGCACCTCACCAACTACCGGTACGTTGTTTTGTGTTTGTGTGGGTGTGGGTGTGTGTATGTGTACGCATGTGTACCAATGACACACACACACAGGGATGTGGAGGTGGTGCTGAGCACGCATGCCATTGGTGCGTTGTCAATGCACGACTTTGTACTTGCTGCCAAGATTGATCAAGTGCCAGTGGAGTACAGTCCAAAGTGGTTGCGGGAACACAGCAGCAGCACGTAAAAGGGTAATTGGCAGCATGTTTTTGTTCCTTTCTGTTATGCATGTATGATGGGTTGTTGATTGGTTTCCTTGATGGTGATGTACAACATTCTCTGTTTGTAAACCTGACCCTTGTAGCTACTTTTCCCACGCACATACGACGGAACACTGCACTGCACGTGGCCACCATTGCATGTGCACTCGTCGATGTGGAGGCACGTTGAGGCAAGTGGCAGGTGATCGCAGGTCCGAGATGGCAGGTCCGACGGCAGCGACACCCGCACACACAAGAACCCGATCGCGCTTGATTTATATATACCGCGTGCATGAGTTTGTTCACAATAATTCACGACACCTACAACCGAACACACAACAACAGCAACCACCCACCCAACATCTACATCTCAACATCGTACATCACATCCACATCCACAGTCCTCACAACATCAAGATGAACAAAACCACAACCCTCATTACATTTGTTATGTGCCTCGCCTTCGTGTCCGCAACCCCCTACCTCCTGCCGATCAATCCAGGATCTACGGACGGGGTTTCTTCCACATCCTTGGCCAAGTCTTCCCTCTTTGACTGGCAGCTTGCCGTGGCCACCCTTGGTCCCTGCGCTGTGCGTATCCCCCACTACCACGCCAACGCCAACGAGCTGCTGTATGTCACCTCGGGCACCATTGTCTACATCAACGTCGAAGCCAACAACACGTTTACCCGAGGTGAAGCCAGTCCTGGCTTTGTGGTGGAGCAGCCACAGGGGGTATTTCATGTTGTGTACAATCCCAACTGCTCCAATGCAACCTACACAATTGCATATGACAAGGCCAACGTCACCACATACAATGTGCCCTATGGGATCCCCGTGCTTGGCAACTTTTCCCTCGACGCAACGTACGTGTGTTTGATGATGGAAGATTGCTGATGGAAGAGAATTTGTGTGCCTACATGTATTTGCTTGCCTACATGTATTTGCCTGCATGTATTTGCTCGCCTCGGTATACATGCCTGTATATTGCAAGATGTCCACAACATCACACACCCCTCCCCCCCCAACACAGTTGGTATCCTCGCCCCCAGCTGCGCTACCCTGCCAGCAATGACAAGGGGCTGTGGGCCTACAACCCTGAATGCCTGCAGCGCTGCAACTTCAAGCTGCCTAGCACCTTTGGCCCGGACATTCAGACCAGTCAGCCTGCTGTACAGACCAGCGGTTAGAGAGTTTGAGAGAGGCTTGCACTAGTTGATGATTTGTTTCACATATTTATACTCATCAAGCACCGTGCTTTTCATGCCTAGTCATCAACCCACCATGCTTTTCATGCCTAGTCATCAAGCTATGTTTACTTGATATCATCTTGACGATCAAGTGTACCATCAGATTTGTGTAACACCGTCAGATTTGTGTAACACCGTCAGATTTGTGCAACACCGTCAGATTTGTGCAACACCATCAGAGTTGTGCAACACCATCAGAGTTGAGGGTAACACCATCCCATCAAAGTTCACTGATTGCACGTAGTCAGTGCATCTGGCTTATATGTTTTGTATAATCCACATGGCATTTGTCACAACCTACCGTTTAGGCGTTGGCATGTATGAAAATGAAATACAACCTCAGTGATGTATTGCAGTGCAATGAACAATCTACACACTAGAGCACACATGTTCAGTCAACATACATGTTCTGTCGCACACACAGAAGAATAGCAACATACAACCATTCATCAACCTAGCAAGCCTGTCCGTGCTGCCCGGGGCATACACACCCCTGCTGCTTGAGCCACTGACTGACTCACAGCACCTATGCATACTAGTTCCTGCACAGCAAACAGTCGTGCACTGTGGCCTGCATCCTGTGTGGTGGCGAAAAGAGGTCTTGTGTGGTGGGGACAAAAGTGCCTTTAAAACCAAACACATGCAAATACTTACACCCCCATCTCCACCCCCACCCCTCCATACAGTGTGCGCAGCACACATAAGGGCCACCAAGTCATCAAGCCCCGCTGCTGCAGGTGCCCCCCCCCCACCCCCCTCTCCTTTCATACAGCATTGCACCGCAGCAGCAAGGGCGGGTGCACAGAGTGTGAGGGACGACAGGCCATAGGATAGGCGAGGTGTGGGGTCGGGATAGATGTTGGCATGCATCCAGCATGGTTGATAGTAGCACATGAGACAGAGGGAGAGCCAATCACGCCATACAGGTTGGTGCTGCAATGGCAGCGCTGGGGGGGTGGAAGGGCATGTGGAGGTTGACGACAACGATGAAACGGTCAACATACACTATACACAAACACTCATGCACACGTACATACACACACAAACATACAAACACACATACACGTACACAACACAACACACAACAAAAAACCTGCTACGCACCTCGTAATGCAGCAACAAGCCCAGGGTCTAAAAACATACTATTTTTATTATCCCTACTATAATTGCTGTTATTATCAACCCCTGCATGATGTACAGCAGCACGTGCACTGGGCTGCGGTAGGCCAAGTACATCCCCTGCATTGCATAAAGCACCATCACGTCTGTACACAGTGCAACAGTCAAACACCTACATGCAGTGAGGGGGGTAAATGTGAGGGGTGCTGTGGGGAGCGGTGTTGTGGTAAGGGGCGTGAGGGGTGTTCAGTATGTTGGGGAACCATGTATGTGCATAGATCACGCTAGCTCCACCTCAACAACCATTACAAACCACACACATAAAACCCACATACCCATCACACAAAACCCCCATCACACACATAAAACCCACATACCCATGCAACATGTGGCAAAAGCACACGTGTCTTGCTGTCCACTGCATCAGCTAGCATCTGCCTCAGCATGATCGCACGCCCCAGCACACGCAGCATGCTCAGCATGCCCCCCCCCACATCCTGCAGCTGTTCTGCTGTTTGTACAAGTGTGAGTCCCGTGGTGATTGAAGGGTTGCGGATGGTGGTGGTAATGGTGGTCAATGACGCATGGTGTGTGGTCAACATGCTGGTGAGATTGGTCAACGCGTGATGCATGACCTGTGTGTTGATGTTGTGTGTGGTGAACAATAAGAAGAATAAGAAGAACAACAACAAGAAGAACAAGAACCATAACACACCGTAACAACACACCTGTTCTGTGCGGTGTGCAAGCAGCGCAGCCCCATACACCCCAAACACCCCCACAAAACACTGCAACTCCTCACGGCTCCCCCATGCCGCCACCCCTGCCCCACACAAACACCCCCCTATAGGGGACACATCCACCCCCAAACACCGGTCATCCATCACCACGACGTTGACCAGCCAGTCAACGATATGTAAAACTACCGGAGAACACCCCTCATGGGGGAGGTGCAATACATGGCTGCCTACATGGTTGCCTGTGGTTGATGTTGTACTTGGCTGTTCATGTACCCTCATGCTGTGCTCGCTGGGTGCCCGTGGTGGTGGCTGGGGTGGTGCGCGTGATGGTGGGTGGGGTGGTGCGGAGGGTGTTTTGGTCTGTAAAACCCGACCACTGATGCTGCTTGTGGACTGGGAAGAGGGTGCTGCCGTGGCAACACTGCTGGTGGGTGTGATATTCATAGCAGTGGTCGTGGTAGTGGAAATGGTGGTGGTGGTCGTGGTATTGTGAGGGGCAGGGTAACCAGCAGGTGAGAGGTAGCACTGGGCATGGTGCACAAGTGTGTGGTGGAGTATGGTGGGAGCATCGATGCCAGTGGCTGAGAGGATGTCGTGTGCCAAACAGGAACACCGGTGTACTGCTGTGTACAAAACATGCATGGGGTGTATATCCTGTGTGTGTGTTGGGAGGAATGCAGCGTGTATGGGGAATACATGGGTGTATGGGGAGGAGTATACATTGGTGTGCATATGGATATGCATATGGGTGTGCTATGCAGTGTTCTCCCCTCTCTTTCTATTCAACCCCCCCACCCCCCACCCCCCACCCCCCCCACCCACACACACCAGAGAGAGAGAGAGAACACTCATACCTTGCCATCCAGTGCTGATAATGACACCACCACCTGAAAAGCATGTTGCAATACACGTGCCGGCTGTGCTGCTGGCACCACTGCGAGTGAGTGGCGCAACACGATTGGTGGTGTATCACGGAGAGCACACAGTAGGGAGATCAGGGTGCACCAGGGGGTGGAGGGGTAGGTGCAGTCAAGGGTGTGGGTGGTGGGGGTGTGCATCTGTGGGTGGTTGTGTGGGTGGTTGCAAACCCATCCATGTACACACCAACACCAACACCAACCCACCATACTTGTGCATGTACACGGAGCAGAAGCTGGGAAGCAACATCGGTCAACATATGGAGCAACTCTTGCACACGTTTCTCCACAGCTTTGACTGCCGCTGCAACAGCCACTGCAGATCCCCGGGGGGTCTGCCTTGCGGCACCGGGGGACCCCCCTGGTGAAGGGGCCCCTGTGGTCCCTGCTGTGTGTCGCGCAGGGGACCCTCGTGGGGAAGGGGACCCTGTTGCACAAGGGGGGGGGGCACCTGGTGCTCGTGTGTTGGCTGCTGTTGGCATGTATGGCTGGTCAACACGAATATGAGCCATTGGCAACAGCATGGCAGGGACATGCGGGGCGAGGTCAACGGAGACGTGGTCAACGGTCAATGCATGTGCGCATCGCATGGCAATGGTGGTGTATTGGGTGTGCCATGTTGCAAAATCGTCAATACGTGTGCATCTGTGTTGGGATGGGAATGGTGGGGTTACTGTGTGTACTGTGTGTACATGTGTTACAGACATTACACCAATACACAATACATCATCAATACACAACACACCAATACACCATACACCAACACCTGTCAATCTTCCCTTGTAGAGAGTCAACAAACCAACTAGCATTGACCATACAATTCACATGATATATCAACCCACCCACACCAATAACCTGTGAAGAGGAGAGGAACATGGGAGAAACATGGGAGAGACATGGGAGAGACATGGGAGAGACACGGGAGAAACATGGGAGAAACATGGTCAACACCATCATGTTCATAGACAATGAGCAAACAATACCATATGTATATGGACAGAGATCATGCACCGCCAACACATAACCACACACACCACAGTGATATAATACCCCCAACAAACACACACACACACACACACACACACACCTGTTCCAGTGTGGCCGGGGGTAGTACACATGCACTGGAAAACAAATACGTGGTCAATGCAAACCATGAACTACGCAATGAAAGCAAACTGGGCCCCCCTTGTTCACTGGACCCCCCTTGATCACCAATCACCACACCCTCATGCTGAGAGGGGGGGGGCCGCCCTTGCGCAGGGCCCCTCCTAGGTACAGGAAAACTTGAAGAGGGGTTTGCATGCTGTTGATTCACATCCATCACACCTTGCCCACCATCACCACTACGTCCACCACCACCACCACCATCATTGTGATGCCCAGTATCAACACCAACCACAGGTGGTGTTTGGGTGACTGGTGATGTTTGGGTGACTGGTGATGACGATGCACGTGGTGTTGGTGGGACTGGTGGTGGGGGCAGTGGTGGTGGTGGAAGTGATCCAAGGCTCTCTGCTATATCCAACACCACCCTCAACATCTCCTGTGCATGGGCATCTGCTGCAGCAGGTGCGGCAAGTGCTTGTATGAGCATGGGTATGACTTGGTCAACAGCAATACGATTGATGTAGAGGGTATGATGCGCAGCAATGGCGGTCCTGGGGAGGATGGGTGGTGCTTATGGGTGGGTGCTTGTGGGTGGGCGCTTGTGGGTCGGTGTAGGTGCGTGTAGGTGGATGCATGTGGGTGTACGTGGGTGTATGTATGTGGGTGCATGTGGGTGTATGACATTGTACATCTACATGCTCTGCATACAACATATTCAATCCACACCTACACACATGCTATGTACTACAACCCATCCCTACACATGACACGCTTTCCCCCTCTACACCCCATCCACCCACCCACCCACAGACACATACACACCTGTATCGTGTCATGAGTACCCCCACATCCTGCACAGCAGCAAGAGCCTCCACCATGCCCACAGGGGGCTGCATGTGGGTGTGTACAAAGGGCTGGGGTGGGGCGGGGGCAGGGAGACGGCGAGATACGGTGTTGGGGAGCGTCTGTGTGTAGGAAAGGAGAGGGGAGGAATGGAGAGGGGGCGTAGAAAATGGAGAGGGGAGTAGGGAATGGAATTAGGAAACAACTGTAGAAAATGGAAGAGGGGCACACAACACACCCACTACACACCCACCCAACCCCCACAACACACACGTACCGCATCCACGTGCCGCAGCATCGTCAACCATTCACTCCCCACTATGGCCATGCCTGCCAGCAGTGTTTCCACTGCCCCAGGTAGCAGGGAGGGATCATGAGAGAGACGCTTGACAGCCCTTCGCAGGGCATGTGCCACCCATGTACAGCGTGTGTTGCGGCTGATGGGGGTGTGCAGTATGGCGGTGTTGAGGGTGTCAGGGATGATTGATTTAATGGTATCGTGGAGGAGGGTGCTGTGTGTGTGGTGTGGTGTGTGATAGTGGTGGTGTGTGTGTGTGTGTGTGTGTGTGTGTGTGTGTGTGTGTGTGTGTGTGTGTGTGTCTGTGTGTGTTTCTTATTATATATATATATATATATATATATATACATAGAGAGAGAGAGAGAGTAATAGGCATGTGTGGAAGTAACAACATCATATGACACATATCCCATACATGTCGTTGCTATGGTCAACCACAAGTCAAACCACACATCAAATGATCTCCACCCATGTTCTTCATACCGTTGACTTTTATCCGGGATGCTATTCTTACTCCCGTGTACCGCCTCCAGTAATCCCGGACGCACATGGGTCTCAAACAGTGGGTGTAGCCACTCATTCCGTGTCCGGTAGACTGGCAGTAGACATGTTTCTGACAACACCAGGCGTGTGAGTTCAGTGCTGAGGTCAACAGGGAGAATGCCTGTGTGTATTTGTGTGTATGATGTGGTGTTTGTTGTGGATGATGTTGTGTGCATGTATCATTTGTGTATCATTGTGTGCAGCATTGGTGTGTACAATACCTCTTGAGCAATATGTCACAATATCCTGCACAACCCCACACAAACCCCTCCATACAAACCCCTCCACACAATCCCCCCCCCCACAACCCCCCCCACACCACACACCATACCAGGAAACACCAACAGCCCATACATGCCCCATATCCGTACATCCTCCACCCACTGCAAATTCCCAATCAACCGCGCACGTGTCATCCCCTGCACACTCCCACCACCCCCACCACCACGCCCCTTGCCCTCCACACCACCCACATCAAGCACCCCACTCCCATGCGCCCCTGCTGCGTCCCCCAAAAAGCGCAGCGTGGGTAGCACGACAGTCGTGAGTACCTGGGCAATGCGGGGCCCCAGTTGAAAGAGGGCCCGTTGGAGGACCCCCACAGGCCCCTGGGGGGCCCTCAGTGCTTGGAGGTGGGAGATGAGGGCAGCATGGGAGGGGGGCCATACAGGGGCAGGGAGAGGGGCGTGAAGTGCCTGGGTGTTGGGAAGGGGGCGGTGTGGTGCACACATATGTGTGAGCGTATGCATGGATGTATGTGTGTATATGTGTATGTGTGTGTATACAGATGTGTGAATGTACATACAAGTGTATGTGTACAGATGTGTACATGTATGTAACCCATCATACACCGCCCCCTCACCCAGTACCTGTGATCCCGGTGTTGTGACGTATGCATGAGCCCACACATACAGCTGCGTGACCAGCGGTGCGGGGGTAGCCACTGCCAGCAATTCCATACGAACCAGGTTGCAAAACAAGCGCATGAAGCTGTGTAGTAGCTCTGGCATGTAGTCGGGGGAGAGGGGTGCAAGGAGGGCGTGGAGACGCAGGAGCGTGTCTGTTGCTTGGCTGCGAAGGGACACGACATCCTGTGTGAAAATGAGGGGGTGGATGGGTGGGTGGGTGGGTGGGTGGAGAGAATCACATGTACTACACACACACACACACACATACACCATCAGGTACCATCCCCAAACACTACATACATATATACACGACATATACAACTACTTGTACAACTACACACAACTATACCTGCAACAACTCATACGCCCTCCTCTATACACTATATACACTACATAAACAATGTACAACAACAAGAACCTGCAGTAGTTCATACGCCCTCCTCAATTCTGCTTCCAGGTGGTGTGCATTGCGTCGTATGCTCTGTGCACCCAGTGTATCAATCTTGTTGGGGTCCAGCTTGAGTGGGTGTTCTGGGAATTTGCGCACAAGCCGCTCTGCAAGCTGTGAGATGTTTGTGGGGGGGGAGTATGTGGTGTGTATGCAGTGCGTATGTAGTGCGTATGTAGGTGTGTATGTAGGTGTGTATGTGGGTGTGTATGTGGGTGTGTATGTGGGTGTACTGGGTGTATACATGGTGCGTACACAGGGGATGCACCATTATCTGTGTGATTGGGTTGTTGGTCTGCTGGTATATGCACACCAAACAGCTACTGTTGTATGTAGTTGTATGGTGCACCTATATGCAGGTGAGGCAGTATGATGTATTTTACCACCACCACACCCATTGTCACCATACCTCTCGGTAGGTGTTTGCAAACCCTGCAGCGTGGGGTTGGTGTGTTTCTGAAAGTCCACTTGTAGCAGCATACAGCTCGTCAATAAGAGCATCACTGCGTCGTAAGTGGGTATGCAAATGGTGCCACGTTTCCTGGGGGTGTGCTTGATGGCTCATCACGTTGTTGTTGATGATGATGTGGGTGTTGTTGATCTGTTCAACCACATGTGTGGGCTATACATGATTCGGTTGTATTGCTGCTAGTGCACTCATGTGTTTTTGAGGGACAAATCATGTGCACAGTTGACTAGAGAGCAACTTATAGCTTGTATATGCCACGCACAAAAATACATAAAAAGACATATTGGTAAGCACCATTGTTTATTCCAGTCAATCACCACCACGACAATACACACAACAGCAACAACAGCAACACAAAACAACAACACATCAGCAGCAGCCCACCATCGTACAGACACCACCTTTCTCCCTCAAAAACACAAAGATGACTGCAGATCGGGAACCGCAGTTGTCAATTACATTTGATGCCGTGCGGGACAAGACGGTGGAGCAGCTCAAGATCATGAACACAGTCATCTTTCCTATACGCTACCCAGAGAAAATCTACCAAGACTGCCTTGCCTGTGGAGAATTGAGCCAATTTGCCTACCACAACGATGTAGCTATTGGCAGTGTGGCATGCAGAACAGAAAAACTGCCAAGCGGTGGTGCCCGATTGTACATTTTGACCCTGGGCGTGTTGGCGCCGTATCGCGGCATGGGGGTGGGCACACGATTGCTGCAGCAGGTCTTGTCCCTGGCTGCTGAAGATGACAACATAAAAGAGGCAGCGCTGCATGTACAGGTTTGTGTGTGTGGGTGGTGGGGGGGGTGTATGCAGGGGTTTTATTATGCGGGCAAATGCACAGGGTTGTGCAGTTCTCATTGCAGTCACCATACCATCTCCACACCATTACCACACAAACAGGTGGGCAATGAGGATGTGTTGCGGTTTTACAAGCGCGCTGGTTTTGAGGTCAAGGAGACGGTCGCTGGCTTTTACAAGCGACTCACTCCACCTGATGCACTGCTGCTGACCAAGGCCTTGCACTAGAACTGATGTGATGCTTCTTCTATGATTGCTTGTGTGTTTGATTGTCTGCCTCCACCGTGTTTTCGCCTAGTAGAGAAACCCATTTTTACACCAGACCCTCAACCATCCAATAACTTGTTATTTGCGTATACTGGAAAGTATGCCCGCAATTGGCACGGATACAAGCATTTGGGTGACCACTGGGCAGACTGTTGGCCTCGGTATGATCTGTTGCTCGACCCTACAAAGCAGCTCGGATGGTTTGTTGCTCGTGTATGCACTCGTAATCATACTCTTTACAGTTGCAGCATCTGTGGGCGCCACCGTTGGGGCAACTGTGCTCCTTGCCAACCGATTCAAGGAGGTGAGCATGTCGTAGTGTGTTTTGTTGTGTTGGGGTTGTGTCTAGGTTCTCTAGGTTTAGAGCACAGTCTTGATGTGTTGCTAACAACCAGGCCACCATCGCCTACAGTCTCTCCGAGAGGAACTTGCACAGCAAGAGCAGATTGCACAGCAAACCCCCACCCAGCCGGGGCGCCGTGTTGTCAAGCCACTGATTGCTGAGACTGCAGCACCGGTCACACCACCATCACCACCTCCAACAGTCGAAAAGCAATAAGACACTGCCTAGCGGTACACAATTTGGTGTGTACCTACGCAGCTTGGCATCAGCATCAGATTGCAGATTGCATATTACCAACATACAAGTATCCTCGCGAAGCACAAAAACAACCTTGCAACACTAAAAACACATATTCTCATATAACAACCACTGCCATGCATGCATCCCATCGTTGACGTGGAATCAGCGAGCAGCACACGTCCATCCCTCATAAGTAGACCATTGCTTGGTGACCTCAGCAGCAGCAGCAGCACCAGCAGCGTGCGTGACAGAGCACAGCACAGCGTGCGAAGGCGCGGGTTGGTAAAGATGTCGTCGAGCGATGGGGATGGCACAGAGCAGGTGTGTGTGTGTGTCTCGTGTTGCTGGTACATTTGTGAGCATTGTGTGTGCATATTGTATGTACAATGGTACATGTGCATCTCAACTACAACCCCCTAACCCAACACAGCAGCACCCTCACAAACAAACACACACCCTTACATTACACCACCCATACAATAGGTCTTTCTAGAAGAGGGCTACTTTCAACACCACACAGAACACCATGCCCCCCGAAAACGCCCCCTCTCCCTCCTCCCCCTCATCGCAATCATCTTTTACGAAGTCTCGGGGGGGCCCTTTGGCTCCGAGGAATCCGTTTCCACTGGGGGACCCCTGCTTGCCATCCTCGGCTTTATCATTCTTCCCATTGTGTGGGCTGTTCCGGAAGCGTTGGTCACTGCGGAACTGGGTACCACGTTTCCAGAGAATTCCGGCTATGTGGCCTGGGTCACTGCAGCTTTTGGGCCCTTTTGGGGCTTTCTAGAGGGCTTTCTCTCCTGGGTGTCTGGTGTGACAGATAATGCAGTCTACCCTGTGTTGTTTTTATCGTATTTGCAAGCAGCAGTGCCGGTGTTGGGGTCTGGGTGGCCCAGGATTGTGTTTCTGACTGGGTTTTCTATAGCACTGAGTTATTTCAATTTTCGCGGGCTGAATGTGGTTGGTAAAGCCGCTGTGGGGATTACGGTATGTGTGTTTTTTGGAAGGGGGGGTTGATGTGTGTCTGTGGTGTAGATATATCAATCTATATCTGTTCTATTCGACTGTGTTGTGTGTGTTATCAGCACGATCTCTCTGGTCATCATTCTCCCTCTGTTTTTTCCCCCTGTATTCTCCCTCTTTTTTCCCCCTGTGCATTGATATTGTACACTCCTGTACTAATCACACACAACAAGTTCACCTTGTGTATCTTCTCTGTATCCCACACGTCCCATTTCCCACTGGTCCAGGTGTTTATATTGGCACCCTTTGTTGTGATGACTCTCCTTGCATTGCCCAAGATAGACCCCTCCAATTGGTTTCAACAGGTGTGTTGGGAGTGCGGGGGTGTTGGGGGTGGGTGGGTGGTGTGGGAGATATGAGTGATGATGGGCATGCTTCTTTTTTCCCCAACACACCACACATACCCAACACGCCACACATACCAACACACACCACACATACCCAACACACACCATCACACATTCTCAACGCTCTATGTGCACTGAACAGGATTGGAGTGCTGTGAAATGGTGGGAGTTTCTCAACATCCTGCTGTGGAATGTATCCTACTGTATGTGTGGATGTGTTGTGGAATGTATTCTACTGTATGTGTGGATGTGTTGTGGCATGTATCCCACTGTATGTGGGCGCATAGTGACATGTGTACTACACCATGCACACATCCTCCCCTACACACCCATTACCTCACACCCATCACACACACTCTTCCCTTTCACTCACCCTTTCACTTTCACCCCCCCCCACACACACACAGGGGACTCTGTGAGTACACTCATAGGTGAGGTTGAAAACCCCACTCGAACAGTCCCCAGGGCACTTGCTGGTGCTGTGGTGTTGGTCATACTGGCATATCTAATCCCTCTGCTTGTATCCCTTGGTGTGACAGTGCAGGGGACGTCTTGGGAGTTGGGGTATTTTACGTATGTGGCGGACAAGGTGTGTGTGTGTGGGGGGGTGGGGTATGTGTGAGGGCATCCGTGGTGACTGTATGTGTGGTGAGGGCATGTGTGATGACTGTGTGCATGTGCAGTGTGGTGTGATGTAGAATGTGGTGTACATACACATATATGTGTACACACACATGTATACACACACATACAAACCCACTATCTCATCATGCACAAGAAACCCACGCAAACACCAACACCCCCACCCACTGACACCCACACCAACACCAACACCAACACCCACACCGACACACCACACAGGTGGGTGGTTCGTGGCTTGCGTATTGGATCATTGCAGCAGCAGCAGCAGCACAGGTGGGACAGTATCAAGCAGAGATGTCAAGTGATTCGTATCAAGTACAAGGAATGGCTGAACGTGGATTCCTACCCAAAGTGTTTGCTGTGAGGTCGAAATATGATACGCCTACTTTGGGTATCATTATGTCATCTGCAGGTATGGCGTAGTGGTGGGGGGTGGGGGGTGATGGATCGGGGGTGGTTGTGATGGGTTGGTGGGTGTCATGTAATGATTGGTTTGTGTATCATATGCTGTTTCTCTGTGTGTGCAAACCCATCATGTTTCCTATCCCCTCTTGTTTCACATCCCCTGTGGTATACCATCGAAACACACACATCCCCATGCACCCACCCCCCTGCTCACCCCCACCACCAGGCATCATACTCCTTGCCAATTTCAATTTTCAAAAAATAGTTGAACTCCTCAACACTGTCTACTGCTTTGCTGAACTCCTCGAGTTTGCTGCCTTTATATGGCTGCGTATCAAGCTCCCTCACCTCTACCGCCCATTCAAAGTGCCGTTACCGACATGGGCATGTGTGCTCATGTTGCTTCCTGCGAGTACGTTGCTGGCGGGCATGATTGTGGTGTCGGTATTTCAAGAGGACATGCAGGTTATTAGCTGGAGTGTGGGGACTGTGTTGGTGGGATCGTTGCTCTACCCGACACTGCAGGTACTTTTGGATAGGGGGTATCTATGTGTGGGGGGGTTACACATGGACACGCACCATCTACACACATACACCATCTATACACACACCATCTATACACATACACCATCTATACACATACACCATCTATACACATACACCATCTATACACATACACCATCTATACACATACACCATCTATACACATACACCATCTATACACATACACCATCTATACACATACGCACAGTTTCTATTCACACACACACACCACACACAACCCCACTCTCTCTATCACACATACACTCCCCCCCCCCACACACACAAACAGATGATGCGTAGGCGCAAGTGGTTTGAGTTTGTAGACACCACACCCCATCAATTTGGTGAGAGCTTGTATAGGATGGTATCCATCACTGAGGATGAGGCTATACATGCATTGGATAGCTTTTCTGCTGAAGCATTCTGATGGGGGGGGGTATGTATGTTGGGGGGGGTATGTGTGTGGTGTATGTTGATGGGGGGGTATGTCGTTTTGCACTTGTTGGTTTATATTATTACTTGTCTGTGTGTGAGAGAGAGTGTGTTTGTATCTGCGCATGTGTGTTTGTTGACTGTTGACTTGTGTATGGGTTTCCTGTGCACGTTGACTAGTGCATGTGCTGACTGGCAGTATGTATTGATGGCGGTGCTGAGCCATTGCACACACCAAACATGTACACAACAACACACATGAAGAACACACCCTCAACAACAGGCCCCTGGTGGTGCAGGGACCACAAGAGGGCCCCCTACCACAAGAGGGCCCCTTGACATGTGCCCCAGTGAAGTCGGTGATAATGGGAATGCTGATGATATTATAGAGGAATGCGAAATGACTGGTCTATTGCATCATGATGATGAGGGTGATGATGAGGATGATGATGATGGGCATATAGGAAAGGAGGAGGGCGGTGTGTATCATGGTAAACAAGGATAGCATGTGTCATGATAAACAAGGATAGCATGTGTCATGGTAATCAAGAAAAAACACTTTTGCACGGGCAACATCGCCCACAATCATCTTCCTGCTGTGTGTTTTCTTCCGTTGTGTGTTGTATTTGGTGGTAGTGGTGGTGCTCATGGCATGCATACGCATGTTGTGTCATCACACACCCACCCTCGGTAAAACAAGGATGCTTGGTATAACAAAGAATAATCCAGAATGTACTGGACTGCAGATTCTGCACATTGTTACCTGGAGCTGCAGTGTGCAATACAATATTGTATTTGATTATCTGTCATTCAATTGTGTGTCATTCAACGGTGTACCAATGAACTGTGTATCATTCAACTATGTGTATATCATGAATGAATGTTTATGATACTATCAATACTGGGATGTAGCACCATCACACTCTACATTATCACAACCTCCCCACGTCACCATCACTCATGTGTCTTGACCCCCAACCTAATCCAAAACATCATCATCATTATCATTTCCATTATCATCGTTGTTGTGCACGGGCCTGTGCAGCATGTGCAGCCATGGCCTGTGCACTCTGTCTTTGTACCCTGGGCCGCCCTCCCAACCTCAACCACCCCAGCGCCCATGCAGCCACTGCCCCCCCCCCCACTAACAACACCAGCCCCCACACACCCACTCCCCACCCCTGTTGTGCATCCCTGTTGTTTTTCTTCTTCCTGCTTTGTTTCTGGTAGTTTTTGTGTCGGTCTTGTTCTGTGGGCAGGGGTGGGAGGTGTGCACAGAGGTCCGTGCTGGGGGGAAATGTGCCGGGGGTGTGACATGCAGGGTGTGTGTGGTCATCGGTGGTTGGTGGGTCATGGTGGGTTATGGTGTAGCTGTAGAGCCCACACAGGGCTTGCCCATCCTGTGTGTGTGCGGTGATGTGTTGTGTGGCCAACAACACAGGCTGCTATGGTGAGAGCTATGTGTCACCACGTCACGCCATGTGTATGGTCATGTGTATGGTGCCACATCAACCAGCATGTGTACCTGTACGATTTCATGGAGCTGTGCACACACAAGTGGTTGCTGTGCACCAACGCTGCGACATGGGTGTAATGGTGCATCACCCGTCGTGGCAGAATGATAGAATGCCGTACGACATGCATGCCACCATTCATCACATGCACGTGCACACAGAGCCACCGTGTCGCGCGCAGGCATCACACCAAACTGCGCATCACATGTAAAGCATAGCATGCGGGCAGTGGCAGCAACACATGCATCAGGGGTGTGTTGGTCTGAGGCAAGGAGGGCGAGATGGGCAGCAATTCCGCGCACATGCACATCTTGGCAGCATGTGCAATTGCTATATGTATTGCATGCTGCTGAAACTGCAAGGCGGTGGGGTTTGGGAAATGGCTTGAGTAAGTTGAGCAGACCCTGTTGTGGGGGGATTGATCAACGGTACGATTGATGGTACACAGCCATTGTGTTGGAATTGTATAGGCCATTGTACACTACTAGTATTGCGCACCTTGGGTGTGCATTGTATATCCGGTATTGCATGCACGTGGAGGTGGAGGAGAAGCAACAGCAACAGCATTGTGTGTGGGTCAAAGAACGTTGCAGTGTCATAAAATTCCTACAGAAAAGTCTACTTGCTTTATCAAAATTGACTGCATTGCCTATAGGACAACAGCGTATCGTGCAGGAGAGACAAACCCCATAGCATACAGGGCGCGAAACGTTTCACAGATGGCAGAGGTAAGCAACCCCCCGCTTGTTTACTCCTTGTGCTCTCTTGGTTGGTGCGCATAGCTATTCAGCATTGTTCTGTTCTGCGCTCTGACGTGTCAAATCAACCATATTGCCCCACCTTGGTGCATCACACACATACGCATCCCTAGGTTGCACCACCTCGGCGTCAGCCACGCTCGCTCACCCAAGAAGAGTTTCTCATGCAGCAGATTGAGGACCTGCGCATGCTCCTGATGGTCAAAGATTCTGCGTGTCGGCACATACAAGAACAGGTATCGCGGTCACTCTGGTATCGCGATCACTCTCTTCATGCCTCATCCATGTACCCGATTGAGTTGCACCAAGGTCACACACAAGCACCACACATTTCACACAGAGTGACCAGTTGCAGGAGCAGCTTGAAATTGCACAGGCACGCGCAGTAGCAGCAGAAGCAACAACGGCACAACTGATGGAGGAGAAACAAGTCGATGCCACACGGTAGGTTGGGGTAGTGTGTGTTGTTGGGGGTAGTGTGTGTTGTGCTCATGCATGGGCCGTTATGCACGCAGTGTGTTTTGCATCAGTGTATATGATTTGTATGGCAGTCATGTTGAGAGTCAATGTGTGCATGACAGTCATGTTGAGAGTCAATATAATGCACGCAATGTGGATGGAGCCACCCGTACTTTTACTATACAACCCCACCCACTCATCCACTTACCCACACGCACACTAGGATGGCATCACTTGAGCAGCAATTGGAACATGCACAGCAGGAACAACGTAACTTACATGGCTACACACAAAAAATGCACATGTTGGTTCAGGAATTGCAGCGTGCACCACACACAGTCAAGCGAATGCAGGTACTGTGTGGAGGGTGAATTTCTGGAGGTGAATGTGTGGAGGTTGTATGTGTGGAGGTTGTATGTACATGTATGCTGTATATATGTACCCTAGCGACCAATCACAATGCCCTCCCCTGTATCATCATCAGCATACTCAACATCTCAATGCCCCAATATCTCAACACCTCAACACCTCAATACCTCAACACCATCACAGTCGGGTGGGTTGACAGAGCTCCTAGAACCTACCACTGCACCTCTTCAAACGGCACCTCAACGACTTGCACTGGCAGTAGCAAACAGCACAAGTGGGCCTGTAGCGGTATGTATACTACTGCTGTGTGTGTGTTTATGAGTGTGTGAGTGAATGTGTGGGTGGTGGATGGTGAGGTGAGGTGTGGGGCATCCTCAATGTTGGCCAATGTTGGTCAACATGTGTATTCGTGGTATTCATGATACCCATCATCATAGTAATGAAGCACCCAAGAAGGGTCCACAACAATGTTCTTGTTATGTTGTGAATACCTTACTACACAGGAGGCACCAGAGACCCCAGACACAGAACGGGAGAGTATGCAGGTTGCTGATGTTTCAATGACAGACACAGAGACCACAAAGGTATGGTGTGTAGTGCTGGTGCGTGTGGTATTTCAGGTTGCTATGCAGGTTGCCAAGCAGCACACATCATCTCCTACACAGCAACCAACCACGGAGCGGAGTTGGTGGTTTGGTAACAGCAGCGGCAAGGAGCGGCGTACACCACACGTGGCCATGCCCACATAGCACGTATGTGTATGACTATGGTGATACAGTACAGATGGCCGGGCTAATGACGTGCTTCTTGACTGACACGCTTGATAATGTATCATGCACCCATGTAAATGATGATGGTCCGTTTAATCGTCGTCTCCTCGAGGAGCTCGTCTCCATATGTGGCCGTAGGAAATACCTTTTGCATTGCCATAACGTGTCCCCGCACTCTTTTCAACACGCGTATTCAATTGCACAAACCACCGTCGTTATGATGCGTGTATTGGGAGCAACTCTAGTGTTTTTGTTGTCGCTACATTGCTACACATGTAACGGATTTAGCCTTGCACTGCCTCGCAAAACAGAAAAACGCGCCGGCGAGGACATGATCATAGCACTAACACACCATGCCTCCGGTGCGTACCATGTCACGGGTTCCACACATTGAAAATAGCATCGTGTCTCTTTTACTTACCTCATTGCTATTTCTTCCATCCCCACACACAGACAATGCAGTTACCAATTGTTTGCTTCATCAGCTGGTCAACACGTCGCATCTAGGCATGGCAGTGCATGAACTACGATACGCCCGGGCCCGGATGACTGAGCAACACCTCCAGGAGCACTATCGTAGCGCGTTTCTAACAGCGCACAAGACAGTTGCCAAGCCACCCCTCATCAAGACCAGCCGGCCCATACTGACAAAATGTCCATCATCAGGTAGGGGTATTTTTATCGTGTAGGACAAGGAGCTTTTTGTGCGGAAAAGACAACTCCACCCTTACAACACAGATGATTCACCCGAGTGTGCTGCCATGTTTGAGTGTCCCTGCAAAATGGGCAAACCCATGTGCTACAAACTCGAGACATGCGATGTAGACACACCCGCCAATGTACGTATCAATTTTATCCATTTCGTTCGGCGCCCACTCGACGTCATAGTGTCTTCCTACATGTACAACACGCAAATGCCACCGCCAGAAGAGTGGATGACCACCATCACGATGCATGAATACGCCAAGTGGATGGTGTCGGTTGGGGTCCCCCGTGACCGCCTCGAGGCCCTGGCATGCTTTGCCACCCCTGCCACAACGACATACTATGAGCACCTACATGGCATCGAACCACTGGCTGGGTTGGAATTGGAGTTTTGGAGAACAGGGTATGAACTTTACGACATGGCCCGCCAAGCCGCATGGCTTGCAGACACATCGACCTCATCTGTGTTGACCGTGCGTGTTGACCAGCTCGAAGGCCGGGTCGACCAAGAGGCTGCCAAGTTGCTCACGTTTTTGCAGCTCACCCATCAAGATGTGCAGGGGCATGTGCAGACATTGGCCGCATGTGAAGCAGACATAGAGGTGGGGTCGCTGTACAAGCGGGCCAGGTTGGGAGAGGAGGGTGTGGCACCATGGCCACAGGGGGAGCAGGGGGCCACCATGAAGCAGCTTGCAGACAAGCTCATGGGTGCCAAGGATTTGAAGCAGCGCATTTGTGACCTCAGTCGCGAGCTCGGCTACAAGGAGAGTCAGTATTGCGCAAGTTAGGGCGTGCATTACATGCGGAATGTGTAGTTGCTTATTATGCATTTGCCTGAATGGTATATGTATGCTTGATGTATTTTGTATTGGCACAACAGCTGTGGGCATTGTGGATTTTCTATTCGTATTGACCGGCGCACTCTGTTGACTGAGGGAGCTTTATGTCCCTCTCACCTCGCTGTAAAGCAATCCAAGAATGGCATGAGACCCTCGGTGGCGATGGGCAGACCTGGGAAATGCCTGTTCCATATAATATTCGTCTTTCCTCCAAACGAGAACTAAAAACATAACGTAACACAAACCATATACACCACACGACAACACACACGACAACACACCAAAACCTGCTCATACTAAACGTTCGGGGTTGCCATCTCACAATTACACACAGGGTTACCATAACACCCCCCATAACACCATTAACACAGCCCCTTACAGCCTGCGTATAGGCTGCGTACAGGCTGCGTACAGCCTGTGAATTCCGGCACTGCGACGAGCAAAACACATCTGGTTTTGCCCACCATGGAGGTCACGCCCAGGGTGCTAGCCACTCTAGGCGTCATGTTTTTAGCCTTGGGAACGTGTGTCATGCTCAGCGGCAGTTCACAGTACTACTACGGTACGGTATCCGCTGGAGCACCCTGCAATCTTAAACGTCACCACGGTGGTTCACACGTCCACAACAACACCACACGTACGCGTTCTTGCAGGTTCATTGCGGGCCCAGCAATACCAGGAAAAGCGCCCCGTTGTGATGCTGACCTTTGAAGGTGGACGACTGGACACAAGCAGCAATGCGGCCAAGTATCTTGTTGCAGAGGCCCTACAGAGCACCATCGACGATGCACGAAGTCTTCATATGCGCCTTGGGGCGGCTTCGAGGTCGCAAGTTTTGGTGACTAGTGCCATGCAGGTATGATGAGTAGTGGTGGTGGTGTCATTGTTGCACCCTCAACACACAACACCTACATCCGCAGTTTGGGGACACCACCATGTTTCAAGTGGTGCTTTCGGGCATCCCACCCTCGCATATGCGCGCCATTGAAGCCCTGGCCATTGGGCGGCCCCTGGGGCAGGAAACACACACCGCAACGCTGCCACCCACATCACACCTCGCACGCCGCCTGAAACAACAAGGTTGGTGTTTTGTGGCAATTGTGTTGCAATAATCCCACGCACCTGATCTTCATAATAATCCCCATCCCCACACAGGCATCACAGCCCCGCGCATCACGTGGCAGACGTTTTACATCCCTGCCCCACCCACCAACATGGTCATACCATCCATCGATGCACCCCTCTTGGACAGTGGCATCATGGATCCTCAAGAATCAACGGACCCCGCCGATGCCTTGCAGAATCAGATCCTGCTCATGGATGACGATGTCGAGCAACTGGCACTCTTGCACGCACTCCAAGCGCGGCAACCATCTGCTGGGTACCAAGAAAGTGCCCGTCGTGCCCAACAAGCCAACCCCATCTTTGTCGGTGGCCGTGCTGGTGCATGGTCCCAGCCTGGTAGGGACGTGCAGGTGGTGGATCAACCAGAGGATCAAGAGCTTGCTGCCAGTCGCCAAGTTGTTGCTGGTGGTGCAGGCAGTGTGCTTGTGGCCAACCCTTTCCCTTTAGAGCGGCCTGACGAGGATGCAATCGTACAGCACGCTATGGATGCGGGCAGTGGGGCCGAAGCCGGCATGCACGCCCACTTGGCCACCCTGTGGAACCGTATCCACACAACCTGGGACAATGCAGCACGTGGCAACACATGGCAGGATGAGGGGGTTGGCACAGCAGAAGAGGTTGATGCTCCCTTGGTGGATGATGCAGTTCCAGCTACGCCATTTCGTACCTTTGACACTGCAATGCCCGTGGATTACCCACAAGTCCACACCAAGCCTGTCACCACCCTGGATGCACTGGTGGTTCCAGATGCCACACCCAGGACACTCATCAACAAGGGTCATGCTGTCATTGGCATGGATGTTCCCCAGGGCGTTGACAGCGCCGCTGTTGACCGTTTGGCAGACTGGGAGCCCTATAGAACAGAGGTTGGCGCTGTTGCCCCAGCTGATGATACTGCAGCCATGGGCCCCACACAACCCCATGGCCTGCTTGTACTGGGTCAGCAAGGGCGTCTGCTGCTCCACAAGCTGCATGCGATGGTGGTCAACGGCATTTTTGGTCAAGTCAACCCCAGCGAAGCCATGCCCGTGCGCCATGGCCGCCGTTTGGCAGAAGTCAACTGGCCGTTGACTGGGACGGGGATTGGCCTTGGTGGCGTTGGTGTGATTTTGCTTTCCGGTATGTGACCTATCACCTGGTGTGATCCATGTGTGCATAGTTGTCATACATAATCACCATATTCTTATCCCCCCTCCCACTACACACAGCTGCAGTCGGTGCCATCTGCTCACGCTGGTGCCTGGCCCGCCGTGAGCGCCAAGCCAAAAAACACGACCTCCACACCCGTTTTCCCCTAGGCTCCCATTTTTACGAAATGCCCACCTTTTTGGGCGGCAGCAGTGACCCTCATGCGCTCCAGCATGGTGGCAAGCCCCGGGCCCATCACGATGTGCTAGCCCATCAGCAAGCCATGCTGCGTGAGGCTGAGCTGGCACGTGCTGGGCTGTACAACCATGACCCTGCCATGAAGGGGGGGCTGCTGGCAACACCTGCAACATTTGGCAAACCCAATGCACCACCATCGCTGGCTCGTCCATCTGCATGCTCTGTTGCTTCTGCAGGTGTGTATTTGTTTGTGGGTGATATGATAATGATAAAGAAGTGACACAAATTGTATACAATTAACTGGGTGTGCAACGTCACTGTGCATAGTGAACAATGCCACCCACAAGAGAGGCGCAACACATATATTCTCTCCCCCCTCTTAACACAGGCCACGCAGGATCTGTGTTTAGCAGTTTTACTGCTGCGCCGAGTATGTTTGGCGGGAGGGCTCCACAGGGGCCCGTGCTGGGAACCCCGCAAACACAAGAGTCGGGTATGTGGTGATAACTTTTTAGATGATACCTGTGTGATGATACATGTTTGACCATGCACCAGACACCACCCAACCACATCTCCCCACCCACAAACAATACACAGCTCACTCGTTAGATTCCAATTGGCAGCACATGCCTGTCTGGATCCACCATGGACAAGAAGACGGAGGGGCGTATACCCCTCGCTACATGTCCTCTGCTGGTGGGGAGTCCCTGGCAACCCCCCCATACACCCCAGGCTCCAACCCATACACCCCAGGCTCCAACCCATACACCCCAGGCTCCAATCCATACACCCCAGGCTCACACCCATACACCCCAGGCTCACACCCATACACCCCAGGCTCTCAGCCACCCTCACGTTCCATGTCACCCCTGCGTGGTGCGTCCCCGATGGGTGGGGACACCATGTCCCTTGTGAGCGGTGGTACCATGGAAGGGAGTGCTGTGTTTTATCCCCACCCTGCTGCCGATAGTCTGTTGGCAGTTGGACGGCAGACTAGTTTTGTGGGGTATGCTGCAGGGCCTGCGGTTGCGCAATCGCCCGTGCTGGGGAGCCCTGCCCACAATGTGCTCTCCATGCCAGCAGGTAGGTGGTAGTGTGGATGATGGTCTGTGGATGTTGGTTGTGCACACATCACCCGAATTTGTGTAACCACCACAGGAGGTGTGCAGGCACCAGTGGGGCGTGTGTTTGACCCCAACACCAGTCGACCCATTTTCGGGCAGACAACAGCAGAGGACACCTCGACACAAGGTGGATCAGGTGTCAACATCAGTCTTGCATCCTCTCAGTCGTAGAATGTGTTTGTTGCTGTGTTTCCCCTGATGTTCTGCTGTGCGTTCTCCCTAGCTGTGCCCTACAATAAAGTACTGTATGTAAAACACGATTCTGTGCACGATCCATCTTGTACATCTAGTAGCACAAATCACAGTTGCGTACATCTATATAAAACCACCACTCAACACGAAAACCAACAGTCTTTGCAGCCACGAACGACATCCCTCACTGTCTCGCATACCTCTCGACAGAGGTGCCACCTAAGCACAACACCATCGCCGCTTTCGTTGTCCACATGGCCGTCGTATAGACAGCCACCCGTCAAGCCTGCGTGCTATCGTTTGCCATAGCAAATTCCCCATGCTTTTGTTCTCCACACACACCTCACGTACCCCATGTTGCTCTGTCGCGGGCACGATCACCCCATGCAACACACGTGGTGTACCACGCACTTTTCCTCGGCTCCTACACAAACGGTAGGGGTTTGTGGTTGAAATCCAGTCCACCACAGTGTGCGGCCGAGTTGCACACAATTTACATCCCCTTCACTCCCTATGCCACAGAACATGCCAAGTTTTGCTGCAATCTAGTAATAATGCACCTTTTTGCCTTTCTCAAGCACTGCGGTCGTCACGGGTGCGTGGGGCGCCTCGGATGAGTGGATTCTCGAGGATGGTTTGTACACACGCAGCACATGCCCCCTCACAGACTGCCCATCGATACCATGTACCATGTGCACTTCCACCACGACCAGTATCAGATCAAGTGGACGCAGATGCCCCCAATGTGTTGTCCAATGGCAGTCGCAAGGTCTGATGTTTGGGTGTGTGTGGTGCTGCTGATGTACAGGTGTTGGATGTACATCAATGTTCCCCCATATATATTATCCCCATATATTCCCCCATGTGTATTCTCCTCATGTTGTTTTTTATGCCGTGTGTACACATACATACATACACATCCCATACACACACATCCCGTACATACATATAACTCACACATCACGTACACTCACATCACATACACAACACACACACACACACTGTATATCAATACCCACCAACAGGTTGATTTGGATGACTTGAGAGACACAACACGATCATCAGTGAGTGCCATTGACCCACTAGCTGCAGTTGTTGGCTCGGTATGTCATACCGACATACTACTGTACTATGCATGCATACACGGTGTTGTTATGATACTATATGCATGTACTGTGATGATACCATACATGTACACTGTGATGATACCATACATGTACACTGTGATGATACCATACATGTACACTGTGTTTCTACAATGCTACAGCATAATGAATAGTCTGTGTTTTGCTGTGTGTGTCACAGGATGTTGTTCACCCAACTCCCTTTCTTACACCCATACCTATTCCCCCCCATACACACACAGCAACAGGCAGAGGACACCTCATCACCAACCACCACCACCATTAATTCTACCACCAGCACCACATCGCAACCAGGATGGAAGCGACGGTGGACCATAGTTGCATTGTGTTTTGTTGCGTTTATGCTGTGCAACATGGACCGAGTGAATATGAGCATAGCAATTTTGCCGATGGCCCAGGATTATGGGTGGAATAGCGTGACAATGGGGTTGGTGCAGTCTTCATTCTTCTGGTATGTGGAGAAGAAAGAAAGAAAGAGAAGAAAAAGGGGAAGGGTGGGTGGGTGTCTAACGTGTATGTGTGTGTATGTGTGTGTATGTGTGTGTATGTGTGTGTATGTGTGTATGTTCCTCATTACAATATATTCTCCATAGCATAGGCTACGTAGTATGATTACGCACAACACATAAGTGCATCGTTCCAACACATCACATGCACACACACACATACCACACACACACACACACTCCACACAAACAGGGGCTATTTGCTCACACAAGTGCTCGGTGGTGTGTGGGCAGACAAATTTGGTGGGAAGAAAGTTCTAGGCTTTGGTGTGGTATGGTGGTCCCTTGCCACAGCATTAACACCACTGGCTGCCATGGCGGGCTTGCCTGCCCTGCTATTGGCCCGTGCGTGTATGGGGGTGGGGGAGGGTGTTGCGATGCCAGCAATGAACAACATGCTCTCACGGTATGTTTGTGTGTGTGTGTGTGTGTTTTGATGTGCTGTCGATACATGTGTGCAGCATGCACACATGCACATGTACCATTACACACATACACATACACACATATACATACACTACACACATATACATACACTACACACATATACATACACACACATACACATGTACCATAACATACACATATCCCCCCCCCCCGCCCACACAGGTGGATCCCGGTCAAAGAACGCTCCCGCTCCCTCGCACTCGTCTACAGTGGCATGTACACAGGCTCCATTGTGGGCCTAGCTGCCTCCCCCCAGATGATTGCCTCCCTTGGGTGGCCCAGTGTCTTTTACATATTTGGCACGCTGGGTATTGGGTGGTTTGTTGCTTGGAGCGCCAAAGCAGCAAGCAACCCAGTGGACGACCCAGATATTACCAAGGAGGAACAGGCATATATTGTGGCTAATACAACCACCCAGGGAGCAGCAGCGGAAATTCCATGGAAGTTGTTGTTTTCTCGCAAGGAAGTGTGGGCATTGATTGTGTGTCACTTTTGTCATAATTGGGGGACGTTTATCCTGCTCACGTGGATGCCCATGTATTACAATCAAGTGCTGGGGTTTGATTTGATGACAAGTGGACTGTTTTCGGTGTTGCCATGGGCCACGATGGCAGTGTCGGCCAATGTGGGGGGGTGGATTGCAGATACGATGGTGGCGCGGGGGTTTTCTGTGACCATGGTTCGCAAAGTCATGCAAACGGTACGGGTGTTTGTGTTGTGTGTATAAGTGGGTGTGTTGTGTGGTGCATGTTGCGTGCATTACAATTTGACGAGATGCAATGCCACCACCAACCCATCACCAAATCGCCATTTAACCACCACTAAAAACCACCACTTAAACAACCCCCACCAACCCCACTCGTAGATTGGCTTCCTGGGTCCTGCATTCTTCCTCACCCAGCTGAGTGGTATCACCAACCCCACAGCAGCAGTGGCATGCATGATGGCATGTCAGGGCCTTGATGCATTCTCACAGAGCGGCTTGTACTCAAACCACCAGGATATTGGCCCACGATATGCAGGCGTGCTGCTGGGCTTGAGCAACACGGCAGGGGTGTTGGCGGGCGTGCTGGGGACGGCGGCGACAGGGTGGATATTGGCCAACGGGTCGTGGAACGATGTGTGGGGGGTTGCAGTGGGCTTGTATTTGGTGGGGACGGTGGTGTGGAATTTGTTTGCCACGGGGGAAAAGGTGATTGACTGATGATGATGTTGCATCAGCAGTTGACATCGTGGCAGGTTGACAGTATTTTAGCCCTTTTTTGTTTTACATTCACGTGTGCCTCATTCGCTGCACGGTTTGTGTTATAGACTACGTAAACGTTGGTTTTCTGCAGCTGCAGAAAACCGCTATCCCTCATTCGTCCTCCAAAATCCGATTGTTTCGCAGACGTCCGTTGTGTGATCCTCCGTGATCACCATCACCCTGCGCTCGGTAACAAGGCTGTGGAAATGGTGGTAAGTTAAATGGTGGGGGGGTGGAGTTGCTCATAAACCACCCAGGCTGCCAGACAACCACCTGTACTCCAGCATTGTACAGCATTGTACGACATAATCACATTATCAACATAATGATTGTCTCGACATGATTGTGGTGGAATCAGTAGCGTGTCGTTGGGGGTCCTCGTACCGGCTTTTTACGATCTGTTAACCAACCTTCACAGGTTTTTGCCAGGCACGAGCATTGTACATGATCCCTGTAGGCCCAGGGCGATATAACGGCGATGAACACGGGAATTGACGAGGCTTCAGGGGTGCCACATGCGCAAGATTCAGTTATGACTGATGGCACGCTTTCCCCCCCTGGGCAACCAGCACGGTTGGGGCAATGTGTCGAGGCCATGCATTGTGATCCCCCTGCTGTCCAAAATACTAAAGCACCAATACAGCAGTTGCACAATGGGTTACACCAAGATCCTGCACCTCAACCGTTGAAACAGAGCCTCATACATCAGCCCATCCACACACCCATCATCAGCAGCAACTCACATGTACCACCCAATGCATCCAATGTGGTCCTACAGCCCACCATGACCCCACCGATCAACCCACAAGCAACGGCAGCCATGCCATCCACCGCAGCCATGCCGTCCACATCCATGCAGGTCGACCCTGCCCAACCCACAGCAGATCCCCCACCCCCAAGCACGTCACCGGCATTTCCTGATCATCATCATCATCATCATCATCACCACCACCATCATGATGACAATCGCCCTGCATCAGTGGCAGGGGATGATGATGATAGTGAGCCACCAGACATTGACACGCTGGATCCCAACACACTCGGTCGTAATTGGTGGGTGACCAAGCACTTCAAAAACAACCGTACGTGGGTGGTGTGGGTGTTGGGGGTTGTTTTGGCAATGGGATGCATCATACCCATTATATATACCCATTATATATACACCCATCATACACCCATCATACACCCGTTACACACCCGTTACACACCCATCATACACCCGTTACACACCCGTTATACACCCATTATACACCCATTATACACCCATTATACACACACAGCGGAATTGCGAGCCAAAGTGAGGGAGCGGTGGGGTGACATGCTGCAGGCTAGACTCAACAAACACAAGGTGCGTGGGTATTGGTTGTGTACTGTGTACTGTGTACTGTGTGTTGTGTATATGTGTCTGTGTGTGGGGGGGTGGGTTTGTGTGTGTGTATAAATATCAAGTGTATAAGAGAGAATGCAAAATATACAAGTGTAACAAGTATACAGGTGTATAATATAAAACACATGTCTTCACTACCCACCACACCACAGCCCAAGCAGTATGGCTACAGCAAACCATACTTTCGTGGGGGTGGACCTTCAGGAACATTCTATCAGCAACACAACCATCATAATCATCATGCAGGGAATCACGCGGGTGATCACAAGTACATGGTATGTGTGGGTGGTATGTGTGGGTGGTACGTGTGGGTGGTATGTGTGGGAAAGGGACCGGTACTGTCTTTGGATGGTGGAAAAGGCAAGGCTACTGTGTTTGGATGTTGGAAGAGAGGGGAGAAAAGCCAACACGAGCGTACACACCCACCCAACCCCTGTACTTGCTCCCCTATGCACAGGTTGATGATGATGAATGGTCGATGGGGCATGATGGGAGTAGCAATGATCACACACGACCACCCACAGCACAAGGGGAACGGCCATCCCATCATGATGGTATGAACTATGTCTTGTGTGGGAATATGGACCAGTGTACCACATATGTCACCAGTGTAGCACATTTGTCTTGTACCATCGACATCCAGCACACAAAAACACAGCCACGCGTCGCGTTGTACTGCGAGGGGCAGGCTATGAGGTACACCGGCTTGCACAAGACCCCCCAACCCTCGAGGTGTTTGTACAGCTCCCCCACACCAGCATGGATGGATTGCAGCTGTCCACAGGAGAGCACTCCTTGGAGCTGTGGTATGCCGGGCCAAGCACAAGTGAAAGCACAGGGGAGGATGCAACAAAGCAGTGCACCAAGTTGGTGTTTTACATACCAAGCAAGATGATGTCAGTGCGGCAATTTTTGTGTGCGCCAGGTGGGCGAGTGTATGTACAACTGTCTGTTGGATGATGTATTTGTCATACGTATGCCTTGTTTGACGCATTCCATGGGTTTCTGACCTGTTTGCTCAATCATCCATCCATCATTTTACTTCTTCATGATTCTCCTTGCAAGGCAATAAGATCATATCCTGTAAAGCATCATCATAGCTCCTCCAAACAACACGATGGGTGGTGCATCACGGACATCACGTTCATACACGTGGTGATATACGAACTCAGCGAGCTAACAAAGACTATGTGGATTACACAGTTTCCCCTTGCAGCAGCGTGGTCTCTTCCAGCATCTTTCAGTACATCATCAACAGAATCTTGTTGTTGCCAAAACAGCATGAAATGGTTGCCAAGGTTGTGATTAGAAAATCAGCAAGCACTGGATTGCTATCCACAACTAAAAGAATATCAGTGGTACACAACCGGGGCCATCGCACCCCATCCCATGCAGAGGTGCTTTTGGCCATCCTCGCCTGCGGCATACTGTTGTTGCTCGGTCGACAGCTTGTTGTGTTGGTCCGCCACTTCAATCGTGGCCATTCCTCCTCTTTTCGGTATGTGGTGTTTGGTGTTTGGTGAAAGGTGCCCTGCAGGGACTTGCGTGTTTTGTTGCTCCCTTCACGGTTGTGTTGCCCACGTATGCACAGGTCATCTCAGCACCTGGTGAATACACATCATAATGGTATGTGAGGTGTATGTTGATGGTACACAGGATTTGGAGAGCTTGGGTTGTCCAACTACACATGTTGCTTTTTCCTTTCCACTTTCCCCTCACATGTTTGTTCTCCCCTCACATGTTGTTTTTCCCTCACATGTTCCCATGGTTTCCCCACGCACAGATGCACAATTGGTGCAGTCACACATACTAGAACCTGCACATCTTGTTCCTGATGATTTTGTATGGCACACCTATTTACGCCTTCACCCAGACGTCCTCAAGGTGTGATGCGTTGGGGTGTGTTTTAAGCTGCTTTTTCCTAGGTGTTTTTTCTGTGTTTTTTTAAAATGTTTTTCCTAGGTGTTTCTCCTAGGTGTTTTTTCTAGGTGTTTTGCATGTGTCTGCTCCACCCTGACCCGTCAACCATCCACCCGACACCACCCCACCCCACCACCCCACCACCACCTCTCTCTCTCACACACACACACACACACTAGAGTGGCATCAACAACGAAAAAGGAGCCAAGTCCCATTTCATACAACACGGTCGCCAAGAAGGCCGGGCATATAAACTCCCCAAACTCTACCTGCAGTACACAGCATGTCGGGGTTTTCCCGAGCAAATCTATGCACACCTCAGTGCCATGGTGTTGGCCAGTAAAATGGGCCCTGCGGAGCTCATGTGGGCACCCTTGTTAGTTGATGATGAGGAGGGACCCAATGGGTATGGGAGTGGGGATGCAGAGGGGGTGTGGGACCTGGAGGCAATGAGGCAGTGGTGGTTGAGTGATGAGGAGCACCCCATGGTGATCACCAAGGTGGGTGGTGGTGGGTGGTCTTGTGATGGGCTGGCATATGTGAGTGGTTTTGTGGTGTCGTGTGGCAGGGAATTCTGTGTTGTGTATGTGTCATACCACACATGTATTCCTCACTCTGTAGATATACCTCATACCTCCATATATATCTCATTCCTGAATACCTCTCCCTCTACATCTCTCCCTCTCTCAACTCCTACCTACCTCACACCCTATCCTACCCCCCCACCCGCTTCACAGAGTCAATCCACAGACCTCCCCCCCGCCCTCCTCATGCACCCCACCACTGTCGACTGGGACAAGGCATGGCCAGCTGAGAGGGACCCTGTTATTGAAGATGGGCAGTTTGTGCATGCTGAGGGCTTGTTTATGTCATTTAGAACAGCACGCAAGGTGACTGATGCATTGATTGCCAAAGTAGGGAAGCTGGTATGATGGTTTATTGTGGTGGTGTGATGGTGGGACGGTGGTTGTTGCACATGTACATGTACATACAGTGTTCTTTTTGTGCAGTGGTTGTGTGGTTGTCTGGTGTTGCCAAGGTGTATTTATGGTGTGTAAGGGTGTGCTGAGCTAAGCATATATATTGTGCATGGCACTCTTGTGCATGGCACCCTGTCAAGACGCTCGCTCCCACGCACACAGCAAACTGACAGTGGTGCAGGGTTGGATGATTCATATGAAGCCCTCATTAGGCTCCCCTGTCTTTTCTGGACCCTGCGAACAGACAGGTGGTGCCCTCTACATGTCCCTGATGCAATATCTTATGTACTATACTATGCCGTTTACTTGTTGTACTATGGAAACTTGTGTCCTATCTTGTGTCCTATCTTGTGTCCTATCTTGTGTCCTATCTTGTGTCCTGTCTTGTGTCCTGTCTTGTGTCCTATGAAATCTTGTGTACTGTGAAATCCTGTATTGTTGTTGTAGCCAAACACCACTCACAGAGTATATCACCACCCCCCACACACAGTGCATATCAATATCAAAACACACAACACCCACCCACAACAGACAGTGTATATCAACCTATCCCCTATCCCCCCCCCCCCCACAGTGTATATCAAACATTGGCTCAAAAGGTCATCCCCAGTTTGACATTCAACCACCACGTACAGCAGCTTGCCCAAAAAGCAGTAGATGCACTGGGTGTGTTTGATGCCTTGATTGTACACAATGACTCTGATGTGGGGGCCTTTACAGGCAGGCACCCAGCCAATTTGGGCTTGTATGTGCATGATCTCAAGCCACGGTTTGCGGGGCAGACGTGTTTTTTGGTGTTTGAGTATGCGACGCTGCAGGAGTCAGGTGGGGTGGTTTTAGGGAGGTGGGGTGGTGTTGGGGTGTGGAGATGGTGTGGAGGTGGGGTTGGTGTTGGTATTTATACTGTGAGTTACGTAGTGTTAATAGAGTGGTATACAGTGTGTATATAGTGGTTTGTATAGTGGTTTATATAGTGGTAGTGGTGCGTTATGATATGTGCACTACACACCTGTAGTAGTACATTTTCCACCCACACACGGTGCCCTCCGTACAATACCCTCCATACAATACCCTGCACCGACATATATTTGCCCATACCCTCCACATGACAGACTTTGACAAGATGTCAGACACACTGGAGTCACATGGCCTGTGTGCGCAAACGTTGACCCAGGACGATGTGGTCAAACAACGAGAATTGGATCGTTTGAATAGTGAACAGCTTGCATTGTTGGACATGTTGATTACAATGCAGGCACAGGTGGTGGGGGGGTCGTACTGGTCCCTCACCACCTTGCTTGTGAGGGAGTTGAGGTATGTGTGGGGGGGTGAACAGTGTGTGCAGTGGGGATGTGGGGTTGTGTGTGATGAGACCTGGCATCACCAACACACAGGTACATGCGGGAAAGCATACCACGCAGCACGGTGGTGCGCGTGAATGACAAGGGGCAGCACCTGTATACTGCAGAGCAGCTGTTTTATGGTGGGCTGCTGGATGAACCAGACCCAGATGACAAAACCAATGTGCAGGACTTGCCATTCACGCTGCAGCAGAGACCCATCATTTAAGCTGCTCGCACCACTTGTTTTCAATTTTGTGCATGGCAATAGTTTATTTGTAACATTTTACAACTCGGGAGTGGTCAATGCAACGATACAAAACCACCTTGCCAACACATCTTGTACATCTGTATGATCGTCCTTGTTTCACCACCTCAAACACCCCAGTAAACAGCATCACCGACATCATTCGTAGCGCAGTATAACAACCATACAATACAGCGCTGCAACATGTAGCACCAGCTTGTGAAAACAAACGCTTAATCTGTTACAATGCCAATACATGAACAAGCTTGAGCAAGCTAGGCAGCATATCAGCACGATTAGCGACCCCAAGTACCGGGACAGGATTCAGGAGGTGTTTGAGCAGACAGCAGCAGACCAAGCAGAAGCAACAGCAGCAGCAAAGGCCACTGCACACAACGGCAAGGTTGACGCGTTGCAGAAAATTATCATCCACGTAACCAACCTCAACACGTGGCAGAGTGAAGAGACACTAGACGGGGACAAGCTCTGTGTAGTCATTGGCAAGCTCTTGCGATATTTGGACAGTATGGCAGCGCGAGAGGGTGGTGCTGGATCCAAGGTGCCGCTGGATGAGGAGCAGGAGAGAAAACTAAGGGAACAGAGTTTACATTGGCTGCAGCAATCATCTGCGGTATGTCATGGGGTTGTTGTTGTTTGGACATGGGGTTGCTGTTGTTGTTGTAGGTGTGATTGAGGTGGGCAAATGCATGTGGTTTAATGTTGTTAGATGCGTGGATCAATACATATGTGGGGGCAATCTTGGTGGGGCGGTTTTATTGGGGGACACTGGTGGTATGCACACATGTTGCTGTGGTGGTCCCATGCAAAAGGTGTGTCCCTGCATCTCAACACACACAGCAGGACCGCACACCACAAGCCACACAAGGGCATAGGAAAACAGGCATAGCTTCCATCATAAAGGTCTGGTATTGGGTGTTTTGGTTTGTGTACAGGGGGTGTTGTGGTTTGTGTACAGGGGGTGTTTTGGGTTGCATACAGGGGCTGTTGTGGTTTGTGTACAGTGGATGGTGGGGTGTACATGGAATTACTCCTACCCACGTGTTGTCCACCCTCGTTTCCGCACATTCCCCCTCACACAATATCCCCCTCACACAATTTCCCCCTCAAACAACGCTCCCCTCACACAATATCCCCCTCACACAATCACCTCTCACACAGAAAGCACCTGTGGTTCAGGTACAACACCCACTAGGGTCTTCCCATACGCCCCGACAGTCCTCCCGTGGTCAACAGCAAACCATGATTGCACAGAATTCGTTGACCAAGTCAAAGCATGGCAAGGGGAGGATTTCTGGCATGCATGATGGTATGAAAATAAGGGGGGGTGCACATTTATTCATGTACACTCACTACTGTACACTCACTCATGTACATCTCATATACACTCACTCATGTACATCTCATATGCATGCAACCCCTACACTCACTCACACACACCCATGACTACCTAACCCCCCAGGAAAGGACGGCACAGGTGGAAGACAACCAACACTGTCTGCATGGATGGATGCAGGTCGTGTACAGTCAGGCCGACTACAGAAAAACCGAGTGGATGCAGGCACCAATAACCCCACCAATGCTAGTGCCCATGGGTTGGGTGCAGCAGAGGCAGGTGGGGGTATGAACACAGGGGGTACAGGGGGTATGAAGACAGGCAATGCATTGTTTGTGAAGAGGCGTGCTACACAACATGCTCGTGCGCTGGGGAGTAGTGAAACACCACCGACACAGGACAAGGTAGTGTGTGTGGGTGTATTGATTGTACATATGTACATGGACACACATATTACATATACACATGTACATCATGTCATAATTCTCTCTCTCCTGCCTCTCGCTCTCTCGCTTTCTCACCCCCCCCCACTACACCCCCCCCCACAACACACCCTACAGGTTGTACACGTGCTGGACTCTGATGACGACGAACCCCCACCCGTCGCCACCACCACCTCCGTACCACCAGCAACAGTAACAGCACCCACTCGACGCTCCCAACGTGCTGCGGCTGCACGTGCAAACACAACTGCTGGTCGGTTTGAGGGGTTGAGGGTGACCTACCCGCCAGAAGGGGGTCGTAATGCAGTGGCACTGACTGCCAAGGACTTGGAGCACCTTGACCCGGAAATGTTTTTGAATGATACCCTCATTGATTTTTACATGCGGTACGTCAATATATAGTATGTGTATAGTATGCATATTTGAGTACGTATTTGAATGATAGTGTTGGTCGATTGTACATGCGGTATGTATATTTGAGTACGTATTTGAATGATAGTGTTGGTCGATTGCACATGCGGTATGTTTTTGAGTATGTGTTTGAATGATATTGGTATTCTTATTGGTATTCTTATTGGCTAGGTCATGCAATAGGGTGTTGACATGGTTGTGTTTGTTGTGTTTGTGTTTGCTGTGTTTGCTGTGTTTGTTGAATTGAGAACACCCCCCCCACACACACATGCACCATACAATAACACCCACTCAAACACCCACACACAGCTACCTCTGGGATCACATTGACCCAGTAGCACAAGAGCGATGTCATTTTTTTGGGGTGTTTATGTACAAGATGCTTACCACACCCACAACCGGTGGTTCCTCCTCTGCGTTGACCACCACCAGTGTGAATTATGCAGGAGTCAAACGTTGGACAAAGGTGTGTGGGGGAGTGTGTTTGGGCGTGTGTGTGTGTGTAGATGTGTAGGTGTGTGTATGCTGTGTGTATATAAATATGTCTATTGAATGCAGTTGAAACTCATTGATGAATCTCAATGAATCTCTGTCCCACACTCCTCCCCTCTCCTTTCCACACCACTCCCCTCTCCTTTCCCCATCTAATCCCAGGCGGTTGACATTTTCTCAAAGGATTTCCTATTTGTACCAATACATGAGGGACTGCACTGGAGCCTCGTCATCATCTGTTTTCCTAGTCATCAAAAGGATGCACATCCCAACCAGATACCATGCATGTTGCATTTTGACTCCCTCGCACGTATGAAGGGGGTGGTGGTGTGGTAGTGGTGGTTGTGGGGTGGTGGTGGTTGTGGGGTTGTATGGATGTTTGTGTGTGTGTGTGTGTGTGTTGGTGGTTCTGTGTTTACACATGTGCTTGTTTCCCTGTCATTTCTTTTATTTCCCTGTCATTTCTTTCACTTTTACGGGGTTATACACACACACGCTTCCATAAACACAGCATGTCATGATACAAATAGCATTGCAGCTATGCTTCTTGATTACCTATATGAGGAGTGGCATCACAAGGTGTGTGTTTGTGCACGTGTATGTTTGTATGTGTGTGCTACGATGCATGTGTGGTTGTGTGGGCATGCATGCATGTGGGGGGGGGGGGGCATGCATGTGCATGTGTATTTGTCCCTCCACATCCCCCTCTCCCGCACCTCCCGCACCTCCCTCATCTCCCTCACCTCCCCCCCCCCCAAAACAAACCAGGCTATGGAAGATCCCACCAGTGTCCCAGGCCAGTGGGCAGCACACCACCCCGGCATTGACCGTCCCTTTCACAAAGAATACGTCGCCGTACAGCGCATCACCAACCTCCCCAAGCAGCCCAATCACTGCGACTGTGGCCTCTTCATACTCGCCTATGTGGAGTTTTTCTGTGCCTGTCTACCTGACGAAATTCAACAACGATACAATGCCCTACACAAACCAACCTCAAAATCCACCAAATCATCGAAATCACCAACAAAAACACCCAAAACACCCAAGTATGAGGTGGACATCAAGGCACTGGCATCACGTATGGGTCTGCGGTATGACAATTTTCTCACCAGAGAGTGGTTTGCACCAAGGAATGCGAGCACACTGCGTGATCACCTGCGGGCATTGATTTTGCAGTTGTTTGTAGATCAACATTGGGGGGGGGGGGGGGGGGGGGGTACACCTACCGGAGGGGGGGGGCATGTGGCGGTGGATTGTGGTGGGGGGGGTGGGGAGAATGGTGGGGGTGCACCTGGTGGTGGTGTGCATGATAAAAATGCACATGGTCGTCTCAGAGAGGTGGTAGAGGAGGCTCACAAAGAGGTGTTGCTGTATGAATCAAGCAGCACTCGATACTTGAAGCCTGATGAATGGCTACGTGAGGTGTGTGTGTTTGTTTGCGTGTGTGTGTATTTACATGTATTTTTATTTATATATCCACACACACAAAGACTTTCCCGACCCACACAAAAAACCTCCTCCCAACCACACATACCACACATACCACACATACCACACATACCACACCCCCCTCCCCCACCAGGCTCAACAACTCAAAGCAGAAAAAGAACGCCGCCGCACCAAGGCTGCCAAACCTGGTCATGCTGCAATGATACAAGCACTCAACAACCCCAGCGATGATGATGATGGTGATGGCGATGACGGTGGACATGGTGGTGGCCACTATGCATCCACACGACGCAGCACACGAGCTAACACCAGCACTTACACCAACAATACCACTATTAACACAGCATCGCATTGTGTGGATCTCACAATGAACCCCTCGTTTGTTGTGCACACAGAACAACCAAATTCCAGCTCACAAAAACGCAAGCGCCGTGTGTCGCAACGGGACCAACATGCCCCCCCCCCAGCATCAGGTGCACCCCCATCATCAGGTGCACCCCCACAAACAGCGAGTGTGTTGGATGAATTGATGTGGGAGACAACACTGGAGCAACAACAACATATACAAGACCAAATACAACAAGAAATACAACAAAAACAGCAGCACCAGCAGCACCAGCAGCAGCAGTATGATGATGATGATAATGATGGTACAAAGGGAGCATCACAGCACAAGGATGCATTACAACACAAGGAGGTGCATGGCTATGGGGTGATGCTGGGGAGCCTTGTGGATAGCGTTGACCATGATGATGACATTGACCATGATGATGACATTGACCATGATGATGACAACATTGACCATGATGATGACAATCACAACAACACACAAGAGCAGGGTACATGCCAGCAACATGTTGGTCTTGGTGGTGGGCGCAGTGGTGGTGGTGGTGGGCGTAGTGGGTATCAACAGACACTACAGGCATTGGACAGCATGCAGGAGGTGCTTCGTGGTAGTATGGGTGGTGGAAGTGCTGCAATGGATGTAGAGTACACACATGAAAATAACGAGGATGAAGAATATGATGTTGAGGAGGCTGTGGTGCACCTGCCAAAGCAACGGTGGGTGGTTTGTGTGGGGTTGGGTTGTACAGACATATGTGTGTGTGTCACACATCCATGGGTGCATGCGTTCAAAGGACGCACTCATCATAATCTCCACGCACTTATGATAATAATAACAACACACCCATCATCATACTCACAACACACCTATCATCACCACCACAGCAAGTGGGGCAGGAAGAAGTCCTCCACCACCAAACCGTCACATGATGATGATACCAATGATGGTACCACACCACACACCACACACCATGCTGACAACCAACACAACACTTCCAAGGGTGGTGTTGCACAGTGGAGCGTGGAAACCCTCCCTCCGCGACCATCTGGGTTTGGTCAATCATTTGGTCAACAATTTGTGGACATGGGGAGGACCATGAAAAGGGTGGGTGATGTGGGCACGACAGGACAGGTATAGTGGGATGTGGGATGTGCACAGCATTTATAATAATATATATTTTTTATAGACCCACATGAGCATATGTGTGTATGCTCACATATGTATGTACACCCTCGCCCACACCCACGTATGCCCACACACACACCAACACATACAGGAAACACCGGCAGACCAGCAATGTACCCCAGAGGCCCTGGCACGCACGATGGAGCTCAACAATTCGTTGAGTCCCAGGGCAGCTATTGGGCAGATGTAATTGTGGGTAGATGTAATTGTTCCACAGCAATGATGTTGTTTAAATTCGTTGTTTGATGAAATATGTTTCCCACACAGTGGTGGCGGGGCCCCTCAAGTAACACTATTTTTTGTTCTTCTTGGTTCTTTTCACAACCAATACTAATAATTTCAGCAACCATTTCCCACAATGACCATGGCGACCAGTGCAAACAGCAGCTTTGACAGCACAAGCAGTGGCGATAGTGAGGCTACCTTTACGATGGATCAGTCGCACAGGATAGCCCGTCGTGTGCTGTGCGCAGAAATAGCAGATGTTATAGCATTGCAGGAGACACTCGATGCAGTATTTGAAACCATCCATTCGTGCTTTGCTCATTGCCGTGAACAAAACAGGTGGGTACATGACGCATGCGGTGCCCCAAACAACTATGCGCAACGACAACGCCGTGTATATTATACTACCTTGGTCAAAACAGGTTTCAACATGATGATAAAATTACACAAAATGCATTTGAGGCGCTAGGTATGTGTATCGTTGTTTAATCGCTGTGATCGATGATCGGTGGCTTGTGCAACACACACACGCCTATCACAGAGAAACTTGCAGCAGCAACCAACACGTCAAATGTGCCCGATGCTCTGGAAATCGTGTCGGCCCTGTTTCTCCTGGTGGTCAGTGGTCGCTTTTTCAAGCAACACCCCACCACCGTGATGGACAGTTGGCAACTGGTACGTGGGTTGTCATCTTTGATTTGGTAGTTGCAATAATCAAAGCCGCACCTCAAAGCATCATTCTCATCTACATCAGGTGCGGTGCATGGACGATGAGGAGGATCAGCATCTCACCCGCAGCCCCATCATGGTGCAAGTCGACGTACTGCGCATGCTTGTTCCCACATTGCTCTCTGCACTCGAGCGCATGACAGAGCTGCAGCAGTACCACATGTTTAATGATGCTGCAGAACATGTGGCAGACTTGTGCGATAGCCCAGCTGTGGAACAAGAGATCCTGAGCACACGGTATGACGATGATGGGGTGATGACGATGTGAAGACCATCATGTTCAAAGGGGCCTATATGTTGCCCCAACATGTTGTCTGTATTGCTGCTGAACTTTGTTTTGGTATTGATGCATGGGTATTGCTGCATATTCAACAACAGCAAAATGAGAGTATCCACTCCCCTCTCATTTCCAAACCCTCCCCCCCCAAACACACAGAATCCCCAGTGCTGTGCAAGTACTGTGCCTAGATTTTGACGACACCATATACATTCATGAGCACATCCCAGAAATGTTTGATGTGTATGAAATGGTGCAGGGGTTTATGGATCCCTTGGTGCTCAATGACATGCTCAATGCTGGCGTGCCACACCGGTATGTGTTTGTGTGTTTGTTTACATGGCAATGGATGTTTTTATGCTGCGTATGTATATATTTGTTTTTGTACGCACACATCAAGTGCAAAAAGCATGTTGCGCACAAGTGCAGATGTCCACAATCCACACTCCCTCCTCAACACCCTCAACACCCTCCTTCTCAACTCCTCAACAGTCGTTTTCTGCTGTGCCTTGTTGACAGCATGCTAGCAAGTGGACGTGATGTCTTTATTGTCAGCTTTGGTCGTGATGAGTGGGTGCTCCCTGCTGCTGCTGCTGTGTTTGGTGATCGTATACCAGAAAACCACATCTTCACACGTTCCAATGAGCCCAATGGCATCGAGCCACCAGACAAGACTGTGTGGCTGTGGGAGATTGCTGCACACTGTGGTGTCGCGCCCCATCAGGTGTGGTGGTGGCGGTGGGTGCATTGTAGATAACGAGAATAGAATTTACCTCAACAACCACATGCAACACCACTGACATACCCTCCCCACCCCGACCCCCCACACTCCAACAGGTGCAATTGGTAGATGATGCCTTTACCAACCACCGCACTGCAGTTGAACAGGGCTTCTCCTCCATCAAAGTATCCCCCCATGAGGGTTTACATTGGGGTGTCTGGCGCCAGGAGCTCATGCTGCGTGCCCTGTCCACATGCCGATTGACATCACGACTGGCATCCCTCGCCAATGCCCCATGGGCAGCACATCTTGCCACCGCGCAGCTTGCCTACCCCGGCATGACAACGCCACCAGCAGTGATGCCACGTGATTCTGCAGAAAACGTACTGCCCAGGCCACCCCCTCGAACCCTGCCCCCCTCTTCGAAGGATGGCGTTGCAGATCCTGCAATCGTGCAGATTGTTGATGGTGCCATTGAGCAAGTGGTGGATGAGATGTTTGCAGTCGACTGGCACCGTGCTGCAAGTCAGAAAATGGAGAGCATACTGGCAACGCGATCAGAAGACGAGTTGGAGTTGCATTGTGTGGGGTCCAATGTGGGCTCTGCGGCATCTTCTGTCGCTGGGGATGTGGCCGCCACACCACCCCTGCGCAGCCGCACCACCAGTTTGGACTCTATCGAGGGCCGTCGTGCAGCAGCCCATGCTGCCGCAGCAGCAGCACCCATCGTGCTGGGCACTGGGACGATGCCACCATCCCCCGCATGGGGGGTTGTGGAGCCCGACGCGCTTGCCCGCATGCAGCAGCACGCTGCTGCACTGGCTGCCACCCAACAACAACAACACGCAGGGGGATTGGAGGGCAAGATGGCTGCAGCAGTTGCAACCGGCACCGGCACGGCCATCTCTACCACAATCGATGACAGTGAGGAAGCACACACCCGCAACGCCTCCTCCTCGTCCGAATCCGACTTGGGCAGCCATGTCAGCCACTCTGCCTCCTCCTCCCTGTCCATTGCCTTTGAACAGCTGTCCACTGCACCCCTGCCAGAGGACATGCCACGCATAGAAGAGGGATCCCAAGATGGGGAATCGACCATGGTGCCCACGACCATGGTGCTGTCGGATTCCATGGCCATCGTGCCTGTGGCACCCAAAAAGAGCCGTGGGTGGTTGCGTGGTCGGCGGGCTGTGTCGTTACAGCAGCGGGGGGCGATCAAGGACGTGGACAAGGTACCCACACACACGAGGTTGGGGATTGTGGGGCGGGCCAAGGAGTGGTTGCGCAAGGGGGGGAAGCTGAGGGGCAAAGGAACAGAGTCACCTACCAGCAGTGTGGCTGCGTCTGACAAGTTGGGATGATTGTAGGGGGGCAGTTGCATGTGAGGGGATTAGAGGGATCAGATTTGACACATGATATGTCTGCGCATGGGGATGTGCATATATGTTATTATTTATCTGCTCTGCATGAATGTGGGGGGTTTATATTGTTTATTGGGAGTGTCTGAATGTGTGTGGGGTTTGTATTGCACGTCCAAACAAAAAAAAACACCTGTATTGACCCTCTTTTGTGTAGCTGCTGTGCTTGTATGTACATGTTGCTGCTGCCTGTGAGAGACAGGGGGCACCTGTTGTGCAACAGGGCCCCATTGCGGCGAGTGCCCCTCTGTGCACTTATTGTGGGTCCCTCTTCATGTGGGTCCCTCTCACTGTGTGTGTGTATTCGTTATTGCCTGCATAGCTGCTTTGTGCCCACACACAAACACACATGTAATTCGTTTTCTTTTGCGCGTGCAAAGCATGCATAGCGTGGTGAACAACCTGCCGTGTTAATTGCTGTGGTTACACGCTGTAACACTGAGCAGCGACAAAACATGGAACAACATGTGTGTACACGTGATGCAACGAAGAAAAGCAGCAGCAATCATCATACATTGGCATGTTTCACCAAAAGACACCAACACACGGACCCCTCGTCCTAGGGAAAAAACGAGGGAAAACGGAGCATCTACTTGAGCTTGCTCATTTACTCGCTCATTGCCTCCTCTTCCTCCTCTTCGTCAGCCTCCTTGACGTCCAGCTCGATTTCGTACTCCTGATCACACCCCAAATAACTGTCACACATAAAACAAAGAACCACCTTGCCCTTGCCCACCGTTTTTGGTGCTGTAAACTCGAGTTTTGCTTTGGCACGTGCTTGCAGCCCCACCCTTTTAATTGCAAGCAGTCCATTGTCCGTTTTGTCACCCACCACGAGCCACCACTGCTCGTCCTTGCGTGCGGGAAAGTGGGGGGCATACACGGGGGGGAGGTCCCCTTCAAATTCACGCTCCAGCTCCACCGCCAGCAACACGGGGCCCCCTGCGGTCACGTGCTCTGCATTTACCACCTCAAACTTGAGTGTGATATCCGGGTACCGATTGGCCGCAGCAGCCACTTCGGCGGTTTGCTGTTCATTGAAGTCTTCAAATAATTTCGACCTATCGTCGTCTTCCATTTCTAATAGGTCGAAAATGGAATCGACCCCTGCTTCAGCACATGCCGCTGCCATTTCCTTGGTGAAATGGGGGAGCTGTAAAAGTGCAGAGTCACGTTCCCACATGCCCTGTTGTGTGTGTGGTGTGGGGGGAGGGAGGGGGTGGAGTTGGTGGTGTGGTATGTCCTATATGATACTATACATGGCATGATACTATACATGGCCAGATACACATACACACAGATACACACACATACACACAGATACACACAGATACACACAGATACACACACATACACACAGATACACACAGATACACACAGATACA